>WOYI010060558.1_pt1 | contig 10160 bp, 9 predicted proteins | sample 6423411 | NCBI WGS metagenome assembly WOYI01 (sample SAMN13441803, study PRJNA592873) | oil field metagenome | biome: oil field; feature: oil-well bore; material: oil-contaminated soil; isolation source: oil-contaminated soil from oil-well borehole | place: Germany: Wietze | collected 2016-10-18 ... | reverse complement strand
GCCGAGTGCCTGACCGACTGGGACCCGGCCGCGAACGCGATGGGCTGGCAATGGGTCGCGGGGTCGGGACCGGACGCGGCGCCCTATTTCCGTATCTTCAATCCCCGGACGCAGGCGGAGAAGTTCGACGCGGGCGGCACCTACCGGCGCGCCTATATCGCCGAGGGTCAGCCGGAGCCCCCCGCGACGGCGCGCGCCTTCTTCGAGGCGGCGCCACGGCGCTGGGGGCTCACGCCGGCGGCGGCCTGTCCGGCACCGCTCATCGACCTCGCCGAGGGCCGCGCCCGGGCGCTTGCCGCATATGCGAAGCGGGATGCCGCATTCGCGAAATGACCTTCTTGCCGGACCGTGCGTGACCGGGCTAGGCTCCGCCCAGGGGGAATTGACATGGACATCCTGCGCACCACCGACGGCCAGAACGACCTGCCGCGCTATTTCGCGCAAGTCTTCCGGATTGCGAGCGAGCTGCGGAACGGGCGGCTCGATTTCGTGCTGAAGGACGGAAAACGCTTCCGGGCCGAGGGCAGGGGCGCCGGGCCGGTCGGCGAGATCCATGTCCATGACGACGACATCTTCGCCCGGCTGATCCGCGAGGGCGACCTCGGCTTCTGCGAGGCCTATCTCGAAGGCGGCTGGTCCTCGCCCGACCTGCAAGGCTTCATGGACCTCATCCATGCCGACAACCAGAGCGTCTATGACGGCTTTCCCGGGATGGTCTTCGTGCGCGCCTACGAGCGGCTGCGCCACCTCCTGCGCGGCAATTCGCGCCGGCAGGCAAAGCGCAACATCTCCTACCACTACGACCTCGGCAACGACTTCTACGCGCTCTGGCTCGACCGGAGCATGACCTATTCCTCGGCGCTGTTTCGCACCGGACAGGAGAGCCTCGAGGCGGCGCAGCGGCAGAAATACGCAGCCCTCGTCGACCGCATGGGGGTGAGCCCCGGCGATCATGTGCTGGAGATCGGCTGCGGCTGGGGCGGATTCGCCGAATATGCGGCCAAGGAGCGCGGCCTTAAAGTCACGGGTCTGACGATTTCGCAGGCCCAGCTCGATTACGCGCGGGCCCGGATCGCGCGGGCCGGGCTGTCGGACCGGGTCGATCTGAAGCTTCAGGACTACCGCGACGAGCGCGGTTCCTACGACGGGATCGCCTCCATCGAGATGTTCGAGGCGGTGGGCGAGAAATACTGGCCGGTCTATTTCGACACGTTGCGCGAACGGCTGAAACCGGGGCGGAACGCCACTTTGCAGATCATCACCCTGCAGGAAAAACGCTTTGAGATATACAGAAAAAGCGTTGATTTCATTCAGAAATATATCTTTCCGGGCGGAATGCTCCCGTCGCCCTCGGCGCTCAGGGCCGAGATCAGCCGCGCCGGCCTCGGCCTGGTCGGGTCGTTCGAGTTCGGCGAGAGCTACAGCCAGACGCTCAGGCGCTGGCACGAGGTCTTCAACGACCGCTGGGACGAGATCGCCCCGCTCGGCTTCGATGCGCGGTTCCGGCGGATGTGGAATTTCTATCTCACCTCTTGCGCCGGGGCCTTTCACGGCGGAAACTGCGATGTAACGCAGATCACGGTAACGAGGCCAGCAGTCTAGTGCCCACGGCAGCCAAGCTTTTCGCCGCCTTCGCATTCGCGGTGGTGGCCTTTTTCACGGCCGAAATCTTCAAGCCGCACATGCCCGAGGGCACCAAGTTCGGCTATTTCTCGTTCGTCTCGGCGCTGATCGGGTTCGTTGGCGGGTGGCGCGTGATGGGGCCGGAGGCCGGACACGGCAACTGGCAGGCGGTGAATTCCGGGCTCAAGACCTCGGCCGTGATGGTCGGGCTCGCGCTGATCATCTTCTCGACCTACGAGATGTTCCTTCTCGCGTTCCGGCCGGCCTACAAGGGGCCGATGGAGGCGATCGTCGGCATCTTCGAACTGGCGATCGACTTTCTCCTGCGGATGATCGCCTGGGATGTGATCGCGGTGCTGATCGTCGGCGGCGCGCTGGCGGGACTTCTGTCGGAATGGGCGGCACGGCGCTGGAAATAGGCTATTGACCGATTTCTTCTTCTACGGGTCCCTTTGCCACCCGCCGCTGCTGCGCGCGGTGCTGGGGCGCGAGGTCCGGGCGGTGCCGGCGCGGCTGCCGGGCCATTCGGTCGCCTGGGCCGGCGAAGGCGCCTTTCCGCTGATCGTCGAGGGCGGCGCCGGGGCGGAGGGGGTCTTCGTGGCGGGGCTCACGCCGGCCGATGTCGCGCGGCTCGACTTCTACGAGGCGGGCTTCGCCTTCCTCCCCCGCGCGATCACGGTCGAGACGGCGGACGGACCGCGCGCCGCGCGGGTCTATTTCCCCGAGCACGGCCGCTGGGAACCAGGTGCGCCATGGTCGCTGCCGGACTGGGTGGCGCGCTGGGGCGAGGTCGCGGTGGCGGCGGCGGGCGATTTCATGCGCCAGATGGGGGTGGTGCCGGCCGAACGGCTCTGGGCGCGCTACGGCATGATGCTGATGCGCGGCGGCGCGCGGGTCCGGGCCGGGCGCGAGGCAAACGCGCTGACGCTGCGGCGCGCGCCCGCACCGGGCGACGTGGTCGAAACGCGGGTGCGTCAGGTCTATGCCAACTACTTCGCGGTCGAGGAATTCGACCTCCGCTTCCGCCGCTTCGACGGCGCGATGAGCCCCGAGGTCAATCGCGGCGTGTTCCTCTGCGGCGACGCGGCGGTGGTGCTGCCCTACGATCCGGTGCGCGACCGGGTTCTCCTGATCGAGCAGTTCCGCATGGGGCCGCATGCGCGCGGCGACCGAAACACCTGGCTCCTCGAAGCGCCGGCGGGACGGGTCGATGCCGGCGAGACGCCCGAGGCCACGGCCCGGCGCGAGGCCGAGGAGGAGGCGGGGCTGACGCTGCGCGCCCTCATCCCGGCGTCGAGCTACTATCCCTCGCCGGCGGCGATGGCGGAGTTCCTTTATACCTATGTCGGCATCGCCGATCTGCCGGATGCGGCGGCAGGGCTCGGCGGCCTGCCGTCCGAGGCGGAGGATATCCGCGCCCATGTCCTGCCCTTCGCCCGGCTGATGGAGTTGGTCGCGACCGGCGAGGTCAATACCGGGCCGCTGATCGTGCTGGCCTACTGGCTCGACCGCAACCGGGCGCGGCTCCGGGCCGAAGCCGGGGCTTGAGGTCGGCCCGCGCGCGGCCTAGGAAGGGGACGGGCGACAGGAGGATGCAGATGCGTGTTTACAGCGACCTCGCCGATGCGGTGGGCAAGACCCCGCTGATCCGGCTCCGCAAGGCCAGCGAGCTGACCGGCTGCGAGATCCTCGGCAAGGCGGAATTCCTCAATCCCGGCCAGTCGGTGAAGGACCGCGCCGCGCTCTACATCATCCGCGACGCGGTGGCGAAGGGGCGGTTGCAGCCCGGCGGCACGATCGTCGAGGGGACGGCCGGGAATACCGGCATCGGGCTCGCGCTCGTGGGCGCCTCGATGGGCTTCAAGACCGTGATCGTCATTCCCGAGACGCAGAGCCAGGAAAAGAAGGACATGCTGCGGCTGGCCGGCGCCGATCTGGTTCAGGTGCCCGCCGCGCCCTACAAGAATCCGAACAATTATGTGCGCTATTCCGGCCGTCTTGCCGATAAACTTGCACAAACCGAACCAAATGGCGCGATCTGGGCCAATCAGTTCGACAATGTCGCCAACCGTCAGGCCCATGTCGAGACGACCGGTCCCGAGATCTGGGAGCAGACCGGCGGCAAGGTCGACGGCTTCGTCTGCGCGGTGGGCTCGGGCGGCACGCTCGCCGGGGTCGCGATGGCGCTGCAGCCGAAGGGCGTGAAGATCGGCCTCGCCGACCCGGAGGGCGCGGCGCTCTACAGCTACTACACGACCGGAGAGCTGAAATCCGAAGGCTCCTCGATCACCGAGGGGATCGGGCAGGGGCGGATCACCGCCAATCTCGAAGGGATCACGCCGGACATGGCCTGGTGCATCCCCGATTCCGAGGCGTTGCCGATCGTCTTCGACCTTCTCGCCGAGGAGGGGCTCTGCATGGGCGGATCGACCGGGATCAACATCGCCGGCGCGATCCGCATGGCGCGGGAAATGGGGCCGGGGCATACCATCGTCACGCCGCTCTGCGACTACGGCACGCGCTACCAGTCGAAGCTCTTCAACCCCGACTTCCTGCGCGCCAAGGGCCTGCCGGCGCCGGACTGGCTCGCCCGGACGCCGCGCGCGGTTCCGAGCGCGTTCGTCGACTGATGCGGGCGCTGCGCGGCCTTCTCCTCGGCCTTTGCCTCGGCCTCCTGCCGGTCCTGTCGGTCTGCCTGATGCCGGGCGCCGTGGCCGCTCAGGAGGTGAAGGAACCCGACTACAATGCCTGGGAAGAGGTCGCGAAGCGGGCCGAGGAGGCGCTGTCGGCCGACCGCGCCAGCACCGCCGCGCTGGACGAGGTGCGCAGCGACATCGTCGACTGGCGCGCCACCTTCACGCAGGCGCAGACCGCCAACGCGGCCCAGATCGAGACGGTGAAGGCGCAGATCGCGGCACTCGGCCCCGCGCCGACCGAGGACAAGCCCGACGCGCCCGAGATCGCCGACCGGCGCAAGGCGCTGAACGATCAGCTTGCGAAGCTTCAGGCGCCGGGGATCGCCGCGGTCGAGGCCCGCAGCCGGGCCGACGGGCTGATCCGCCAGATCGACGCCCGCGTCCGGGCGCGGCAGGCGAGCGAGCTCCTGAGGCTGTCGCCGACGCCGGCCAATCCCGCCAACTGGCCCGCCGGCTGGGCGGTGCTGAACCAGGGCATGAAGACGCTCTGGGCCGAGGCCGGGGAGGCGTGGAACAATCCCGCGCGGCGGACCGAACTGAAGAACAACCTGCCGGTCATCGTCCTCTTCCTCGCCATCGCCGGCGTTCTCGTCCTGCGCGGCCCGATCTTCATCGAGCGGCTTTCGCTGCGGCTTCAGAGCGGCGTCTCGATGCGCGGCCGCGATATTGCCGCCGCGCTCGTCTCGCTCGGCCAGGTGATCGTGCCGGTGGGCGGCATGCTGCTTCTCGTCGCGGCGATCAAGGCCACCGGAATGACCGGGATCCGCTCCGGCGCGCTGATCTCGGCGCTGCCGCAGGCGGCGTTCTACTTCTTCACCGCGCGCTGGATCGGCGCCTGGCTGTTCCGCGTCGAGGGCATCGGCACCGCCCTCTGCGCCCGCCCGGCCGAGGCGCGGTTCCACGTCAACATGATCGCGCTGATGATGGCGCTCGAAGCGTTCCGCCGCGCCTTCATCACCGAGGTCAGGCCGCCCCTGTCGATGGCCGCGCAGGCGGTCTGGGCGGCCCCCCTCGTCTGCATCCTCGCGATCTTCCTCTTCCGCCTCGGCCAGCTTCTGCGGCCGCGCAGCGAGGACGGGGCGCATGTCGCCTCCGCGGCCGAGTTCCGCAACCGCATTCTCGCCATGATCGCGATGGCGGTCATGGCCGTGTCCGTTGTCGCGCCGCTTCTCGCCGTCATCGGCTATGTCGCGGCGGCGAATGCGCTGATCTGGCCGACGGTGGCTTCGCTTGGCCTTCTGGGTCTGATCGTGCTGCTCCAGCGCTTCGCGACCGACATCTACCTTGTCGTGACCCAGTCCGGCGAGGAGGGGCGCGAGGCGCTGCTGCCGGTTCTCATCGGCTTCCTGCTGACGATCCTCGCCGTGCCGCTCTTCGCGCTGATCTGGGGCGCGCGGGTGACCGACCTCGCGGAGGCCTGGACCCGGTTCAGCGAGGGCGTCTCCATCGGCGAGACGCGGCTCTCGCCGGCGGTGCTGGTGACCTTCGTGGTGATCTTCGTGATCGGCTACATGATCACCCGGCTCGCCCAGGGCGCGCTCAAATCGGCGATCCTGCCGCGCACCAAGCTCGACAAGGGGGTCCAGAACGCGCTGACCTCGGGGCTCGGCTATGTCGGGATCTTCCTCGCCGCGCTCATCGCGATCACCGGGGCGGGGATTGACCTCTCGGCCCTCGGCTATGTCGTGGGCGCGCTTTCCGTCGGGATCGGTTTCGGCCTCCAGAACATCGTGCAGAATTTCGTCTCGGGTATCATCCTCCTGATCGAGCGGCCGATCTCGGAAGGCGACATGATCGAGGTCAACAGCCAGTTCGGCACGGTGAAGCGCATCTCCGTCCGCTCGACCTGGATCGAGACCTTCGACCGCACGGATGTCATCGTGCCCAACGCCGATCTCGTCTCGGGCGTGGTGACGAACCTGACGCGCGGCAACCTGACCGGCCGGCTGATCGTCCCGGTCGGCGTCGCCTACGGCACCGACACCCGCCGGGTCGAGGCGATCCTGCTGGAGATCGCCGAGGCGCAGCCCCTCGTGATGGTCGATCCGGCGCCGAACGTGTTCTTCGTGGGCTTCGGCGCCGACAGCCTGAATTTCGAGATCCGGGCGATCCTCTCGGATGTGAACTTCAAGCTGACGGTGCAGTCCGAGATCCTGCACGAGATCGCTGCCCGCTTTGCCGCCGAAGGGATCGAGATCCCGTTCGCGCAGCGCGACCTCTGGATCCGCAATCCCGAGGCGCTGGTGCCGGGGCCGCGCGGCAAGGCGCCGAAGCCGAAGCCGAAACCGGAGCCCGAGGCCGAGGCCGAGCCGCCCGCCGAGGTCGCCGAGACCGACCCCGCGCTCATCCGCAACGATCCCGATGCCGACGCGCTGGCCGAGGGGGACGAAATCTGACCGCGCTCCTTTTCCGCGACGATCCCTATCTGCGCGAGGCGCCGGCCCGGGTCGCGGGCCACACGGCCGAGGGTGGCATCGTCCTGGAGGCGAGCCTTTTCTACCCGACCGGCGGCGGCCAGCCCGGCGACGCCGGCCATGTCGAGTGGTCGGGCGGCCGGATCGCCATTGCCACCACCGTGAAGGGCGAGGGCGGCGCGGTCGTCCTCGTCCCGGCCGAGCCGCAGCCGCAGCCGCAGCCGCAGCCGCTGCCGCCGGTCGGCGCCGAACTGCGCCAGCGCATCGACTGGGGCCGGCGCTACCGCTACATGCGGATCCATACCGGGCTCCACCTTCTTTCCGTCGTCATCCCCTTGCCGGTGACCGGCGGACAGATCGGCGCCGGGAAGGGCCGGCTCGACTTCGACATGCCGCATCCGCCGGGCGACGTGACCGCACTCGAAGAGCGGGTGAACGAGTTGATCGCCCGCGACCTGCCGGTCAGCGAGGACTGGATCACCGACGAGGAGCTTGCCGCCAATCCGGGCCTCGTGAAGACGATGTCGGTGGCGCCGCCGGTCGGTCAGGGCCGGGTCCGGCTGATCCGGATCGGCGAGGGGGCCGGGCAGATCGACCTCCAGCCCTGCGGCGGCACCCATGTCGCCCGCACCGGCGAGATCGGCCGCGTCACCATCGGCAAGATCGAGAAGAAGGGTCGCCAGAACCGCCGGGTGAGCCTGATCCTGTCGGACTGGCACGGGAGTTGTCTTCGGGCGGTGGTATCCCTGTGGTCGTCTCGGACGCAAGTTTTGCGCCCCTGGATTGCCGGAGGGACTTGCGCCGTGGGCGTGACGAAGGACGGGATCGGCGTCCATGCGATCCCCGGGACCCATACGGTCCTCTTCGGCATGGGCGCGACCGACGCCGCGCGGGCCGGGCTTCTCGGCTTCGCGCTCGGCAAGCGTCGGCCGGGAGGGCTCGGGGCGGGGCGGGGCGTTCGAGCTGCGCGTGGCGTTCGAGCTGCGCGTGGCGGCTTGCGAATTCACCTACCACCCCTTCCTCGCGGGCTTGCGCGACGCGGCCTTGTCGGGCGCGCGGGTCCGGATCAGCGTCAAGACCGGCGACCGGCGACCGGCGGGTGAATGGCGACATCTACCGGGACGAGACCTCTCTTGCCAACTGGACGGCGATGCTCGACCCCAACCTGAAACTCGCCTCGCCGGGGCGGAAGGGGCTGACGCTGCATCCCCGAACCCGGTGGGCTGGCATCCCCCACGACAAGTTCATGGTGCTTCTGGAGAACGGCCACCCGGTCGCGGTCTGGACCGGTTCCACCAATTTCACGCCGTCCGGGTTTCGCAGCTTCAACGCGGGCCTCACCCCCGACCCGGCGCCGCTGGCCGGGAACGCGATGACGCCGGTCTTCTCGCCCCGGCCGAAAGGCATGCTCGGCTGGTACGCCGACCGGATGGCGGCGGCGGAGCAGGCCGGCTTCCTCACCGCGGCCTTCGGCGTCGCGCCCGAGATCGGCGCCGCCTTCGCCCGCCCTCGAACACGCTGCGGATGATCGTCGCGGAGAATTCCGGGCGGTCCGACGCGGCCCGCCGGGTGATGGAAGCGATCGGGGCCGATCCCGACAACATCGTCGCGACGGGCGCGCTTCTGGCCGGGAAGAGCATCGCGGCGGGGCTCGAGGGCGAGGCGCTCGACCGCTCTGGTTCCTGGGCGAGGAGACGCACCGCAAGTCCGCGCATGTCTACTTCATCCACACCAAGCTGATGATGATCGACCCCTTCGGCCCGACACTGCGGGTCTTTTCCGGCGCGGCCAATTTCTCGGCCGCGTCGGTCATCGGGAACGACGGGAACATGCTCCTCCTCTCCCGCGACCGCGCCGCCGAGGTCACGCCGATCCTCGTCAACGAGTTCATGCGGCTGCACCGCCACCTCTACTTCCGCACCGTCGCGCTCAAGGTCGCGGGCACGGCCCCGGGGGCGGCGGCGCGTGGGCCGCGCTGCCCGCCCCCGACGACGGCTGGCAGCGCGACCACTTCACGCCGGGGCGCGAAAAGTTCCGCAAGCGCCTTCTCTTCCGCTGACTTCGCCCTTGATCGCGCCGCATTGCCCGCTATAACCGCGCCTCACGGAGAGGTGGCCGAGTGGTCGAAGGCGCACGCCTGGAAAGTGTGTAGGCGGGGAACCGTCTCGAGGGTTCGAATCCCTCTCTCTCCGCCACTTGCCCTCGCGAAAGCGTTCTCCCGATCCGGCTGCGGCCGGATTTTTCCGTTGTATTCGAGGGTTATGCCGGTGGGGCTGTTAACCGGCCCACGCGCCGTGAGGCCCGGACGCGTTCTCTCAAGGGCGGTATTCTCCCGACCTGTTAACCGCCTCCGTTCCGGTGAATAGCCTCAAGTATTTGTTTTAAATCGATATTTTGAAATCCCTGATGCATGCGATTTGGTAAATCCATCTGCATGGCGGATGGAACAGAGATCGAACGCTGTCCGCTGCGCTGCAGTTCGGCTGCAGCTGGCAACCAATCCCGGCACAGCGGCCGTTCGTGCTTTGTGCTGACTCAACTGCGTGTTAGCATCGCCAAAAAGCGGTGAGGCGAGCAGTTGGCCCAGAAGTCAGACATCGAATGGACGGACGCGACGTGGAACCCGGTGACAGGCTGCACCAAGGTCGGTCCCGGTTGTGACAACTGCTATGCTGAGCGGTTCGCAGAGCGCTGGCGCGGAATTGCCGGACACCCCTACGAGCAGGGCTTCGACCTGACACTCTGGCCATCAAGGCTGAAGCAGCCCGTGCTCTGGAAGAAGCCGCGGATGATCTTCGTCAACTCGATGAGCGACCTCTTCCACAAGGACATCGATCGGAAATTCGTCGACGCGGTGTTCGATGCCATGGAGCAGGCGGACTGGCATGTCTACCAGGTGCTGACCAAGCGCAGCTCGCTCATGCGCAACTACGTCCGGCGACGGTATGGTGGTGGGTCGGTCCCTCGCCACATCTGGCTCGGCGTTTCTGTAGAGGACGCCGCGCATACGAGCCGGATCGAGCACCTGAAGCAGATCAATTCCGATGCACGCTTCATCTCGTTCGAGCCGCTGCTCGGACCGATCGGGGATGTTGATCTGCAGGGCGTCGCGTGGGCCATCGTCGGGGGGGAGAGCGGGCCTCGGGCTCGGCCCATGGACGAGAGCTGGGCACGCCAACTTCGTGACATCTGCGACCGTGACGACGTGGCGTTCTTTTTCAAACAATGGGGCGGTGCCCGGCCGAAGTCAGGCGGGCGCCTTCTTGATGGTGAAGAGTGGAATGGCTTTCCGTGGCAGATCGTTCCCGAACTCATCATCCGTGCTCTGCAGCCCGAGGATGCTTGATGCCACCTCGGATCGAAAACTATCAGGGGCGCGAACAGTCGTTCATCAAGCACCTGTTTCTCAACAAGTACCTTGAGTCAG
>WOYI011002867.1_pt2 | contig 10162 bp, 11 predicted proteins | sample 6423411 | NCBI WGS metagenome assembly WOYI01 (sample SAMN13441803, study PRJNA592873) | oil field metagenome | biome: oil field; feature: oil-well bore; material: oil-contaminated soil; isolation source: oil-contaminated soil from oil-well borehole | place: Germany: Wietze | collected 2016-10-18 ... | reverse complement strand
GCGAAGATAGGCGTCATCCCCATCCTCCGGCCGATCTCCGCCTCGCCCCTCCGGGCAGGCGAGATCACCGTCGAGCGCCCTTCCGCGGAGCGGCTTCTCCGCCTCGCGGCGATGACCCGCGATACACTGGAACGGCACGGTCTTGATCCCCGGCGGGCGAGGACGATGTGCCTCCCCTGCACCGGATGCGATCTCACGCCGTTTTGGGACGTATGAGGCAGGGGTTCACCGGACGCATCCCTCCTCACTCTCGCAGCGTTGCAGGATCGAGAGGGCGGTATCCCACCCGAGCCGGGTATCGACGAAAGTGAGGAAGACCTCGATATATTCGGGGGGGACACATCCGAGGCTCTCGCTCCCGTCCAGCACCAGTCCTACGAGGTAGCGGAGGTCGTCATCGTCGAGCCGTTCCAGCCGCTTCCCGAAATCCTCTGCGTCCGTCGCATAGTGGTTCGCGAGCGGGGGGAGGATGGACCGGTACGGTCCTCCCGACCCTGTACACACCAGCTCCGTGCATTCGGGAGCGGCCTTCTTCAGGACTGCCGTGTCCCGCTCCGATAGGATTCGCGCCATGAGATCGTCTCCGCGGGAGCCGGGAAAACTCCCGGCCGCGCCGCACATTCACAATTGTTAAGGCTGCGCAGGGATAATGTTTGTGAAGAAGACCCGCATCGTTGACCAGGGTTGTGATACCATCCCGTCCACCAGTTCCGATCGAACCCTCACCGAACGGATAGCCGCGCTGAAAGAGGAGCGGAGCGCCGTCATCCTCGCCCACAACTACCAGATCCCGGCGGTACAGGAGGTCGCCGACCTCGTCGGGGACTCGCTCGAACTCGCACGGGCGGCGGCAGAGGTCGACGCCGGCGTCATCGTCTTCTGCGGCGTCGACTTCATGGTCGAGACGGCCGCGATCCTCTCGCCGGCAAAGACCGTCCTTCTCCCCGCGGCCGACGCATGCTGCCCGATGGCGGAGATGGTCACCCCCGGCGAGGTCCGGGTGCTCCGTGAGCGGTTCCCGGATGCCGCCGTGGTCGCCTATGTCAACACCTCCGCTGCGGTCAAAGCGGAGAGCGACATCTGCTGCACCTCCGCAAACGCCGTCGCCGTCGTCGAGTCGCTCGCGGCAGAGCAGGTGATCTTCCTCCCCGACAGAAACCTCGCCCGTTACGTCGCACGGTTCACCGAAAAAGAGATCCTCCCCTGGGACGGCTACTGTATCGTCCACGACCGGATGACGGCCGGTGAGGTGACAGCCGCCCGCCGTGCTCACCCGGACGCCGAGGTGCTCGTTCACCCCGAGTGCCGGCCCGAGGTGATCGACCTTGCCGATCACGTCTTCTCTACCTCGGGGATGGTGCGGTACGCCTGCGCAAGCCCGGGACGGGAGTTCGTCATCGGCACCGAGGTCGGGCTCCTGCACCAGCTCGAAAAGAAGTGCCCGGGGAAAATCTTCTCCCCCCTCTCGAATAAGGCGGTCTGCGTCAACATGAAGAAGACCGATCTCGCAAAGGTGCTTGCGGCCCTCGAGCGGCTCAATCCGCGGGTGACGGTCCCGGAGGAGACCGCCGTCCGGGCGCGGACGGCAATCCGGCGGATGCTGGACCTTCCCCGGTAGGGCCGACTTCAGAATTCCCTGAGAACATCCCTCTGGCTGAAAAACCGGTCCCAGTCCCAGGGCTCGTCGAGCACCCGGACCTCGACGTCCCGGACGCCGCTTACGTCGAGCACCCGGCGTCGGACCCGGTCGGTAAGGTAGTCGACGAGCGGGCAGGCGGCGGTGGTCAGGACCATCTCCACGAGCACCGAGGAGTCCTGAACGGTGATCCCCTTGATCAGGCCGAGGTCGACGACGTCGATCCCGACCTCCGGGTCGATCACTTCTTTAAGCGCCGCCCGGATATTCTCCTCGATCGCGATCTCCTCCTGCCGTTTACCGCCAACCAGTCCCGACCGCTCCACCGCCCGGAGCCGCTCCTCGATCCGGTTCTGCCGGTCGAGAATGCGGCTGACCACCCGGAGCATCGGGTCGGGGAGGTCGCCGCGGTCGAGTCTCTCCTGGCCCTTCCGGCACTTCGGGCCGGCGAGCCTGCCCGGAACGCCCACGACCGTCGCACCGGCAGGGACGGGGTGGACGACGACCGAACCCGCCCCGATCTTCGCCCCGCGCCCGACGGTGATGGGACCGAGGACACTCGCCCCCGACCCGATGACGACGTTATCCTCGATGGTCGGGTGCCGTTTCGTCCGTTCGAGCGCGGTGCCGCCGAGCACCACGCCCATGTAGATCAGGACGTCGTCGCCGACCTCGGCGGTCTCCCCGATCACGACGCCCGATCCGTGGTCGATGAAGACCCGGCGGCCGATCTTCGCGCCGGGGTGGATCTCGATCCCGGTCAGCGCCCGCGAGATATGGGAGACGAACCGGGCCGGGAAGTAGAGCCGGCGGCGATAGAAGGCATGCGCGATCCGGTGCGCCCAGATGGCGTGGAGACCCGGGTAACAGCAGATCACCTCGAGCGTCGACCGGGCTGCCGGGTCTTTTGCAAAGACTGTCTGGATATCTTCCCTGATGCTCACTGCGCCTCGATCCTCCTCATTCTGCATTGAAGAGATCCGTCGAGAGATACCGCTCGCCGGTATCCGGGAGGATCACGACGATAACCTTCCCCTCGTAATCCGGCCGGCGGGCGACCTCACAGGCGGCGTGGACAGCCGCGCCCGACGAGATGCCGGCAAGGATCCCCTCCTTCCGGGCGAGCAGGCGGCTCATCGCGAAGGCGTCCGCGGAGGTGACCCGGAGAACCTCGTCGACAAGATCGGTCCTGAGAACGCCCGGCACGAAACCGGCCCCGATTCCCTGAATGCGGTGCGGCCCGGGCGATCCGCCGGAGAGGACGGGAGACTCCGCCGGTTCGACGGCAATTGCCCGGAAAGAGGGTCTTCGCGCCTTGATGACCTCGGCGATTCCGGTGATCGTCCCGCCCGTCCCGACACCGGCGACGACGGCATCGACGGTCCCGTCGGTATCCCGCCAGATCTCCTCGGCCGTCGTCCGGCGATGGACGGCGGGGTTCGCCGGGTTGTCAAACTGCCGGGGCACGAAGTAGGCGTTCGGCTTCCCGGCGGCGATCCGGGCCGCACGGCTGACCGCCCCCGTCATACCCTCGGCTCCGGGCGTGAGGACCACCTCGGCGCCCAGCGCTGCGAGGAGTTTTCGCCGCTCCACGCTCATCGTCTCGGGCATCACCAGCACGAGCGGGTAGCCGCGGGCTGCACAGACGAACGCGAGTGCAATCCCGGTGTTGCCGCTCGTCGCCTCGACGATCGTCGTCCCCTCCCGGATCTCGCCGGTTCGTTCGGCTTCATCGATCATCGCGACCCCGATCCGGTCTTTCACGCTCCCCATCGGGTTGAATGACTCCACCTTGGCGAGGACCGTCGCCCGGGAGCCTTCCGTCACCCGGTTCAGCCGGACGAGCGGGGTGCCCCCGATCGTCCAGGTGATATCATGGTATATCCGTCCCATCCGCATCAATCTCCTATCCGTTACTCACGCATGTTGTGGGCCGGCCGCATCCTGAGCGTTTCCACGTCCCCGGCATCTCCCACCGCTTCCTCCAGGGTACTGACCGCCTCGATCGCAGCGGCGGTGGAGGGGCGTGCCGGCACCGCTCCGCACCCGCAGGCAGGGGCGATCGATGCCTCGAACGTCCCGATCTCGCGGGCGAGCCGGATCGCATCTTCCTTGTCGAACGCGATCAGCGGCCGGTAGACCGGGATCGTCGCCGCATCGGTGAGCACCATCAGGTTGTCGAGGGTCTGCGACGCGACCTGCCCCATCGACTCGCCGGTGACGAACCCCTTTGCCCCTTCTCTCCGGGCGATCTCGGCGGCGATCCGGTACATCCGCCGCTTGCAGAGGAGGCAGGTGTAGCGCTCCTGCCCCCGTTCCTCAAGCACCCGCCGTGCCCGGGCGAGGTAGCCGTCCTCGACGACCAGGAGTTCGATATCCGGCTGGTAGCGCCGGAGGGCCTCGACCGTGGCCTCTGTCCGGGCGAGGTTCGTCTCATCGAGATAGCCTTCGAGCCCGACGTAGAGCGGGACGATCCGGCACCCGCGCTTCATCATCATGAAGGCCGCAACCGGTGAGTCGATGCCGCCGGAGACGAGCGCGACGAGCGTTCCCTCGACGCCGAGGGGAATGCCGCCGACGGCCGGGATCTTCCGGTCGAAGAGGTAGCAGGTCCCGTCCCGGACCTCGACGAAGATCTCCCGTCCCGGGTCGTCGAGATCGACGCGGAGGTGCGGGTGCTCCGCCCGGACCAGGTTCCCGAGCCGTTCTGCGAGATCCTTGGAAGTAAATGAGTGCTTCCCAACGCGCCGGATCCGGAGGGCGAAGGTCGCAGCCTCCGCGATACCGTGACGTTCGGAGAACGCGAGGAGACCCTTCGGGAGATCGTCGAGCGGCACGGCGTCGCAGAGCGAGAACGAGACGATCCCGAAGACGTTCCTGAGCACCTCCGGGTCGACCTCCCCGGCAAGCCAGATCCTCCCGCGCTCCCGCCGGGGCTCGGCATCAGGAAGCACCCGTTTGATGTTCCGGATAAGGGTCTTCTCCCACTCCCGGCGGACGGGCTCCGACTTGAGGAAGACCTCGGAGTAGCGCACCAGCCAGACCTGCTCTGTATCGATCATCGCTTTCCTCCGGGTCTGCCCTTCTGCCTGAGTCGTTCGACCTCCTCATCCCCCGGCACCCGGATCAGGAATGTCCCGTAGCAGGGTTTGGTGAAGGGGAAGACGATGAAGGTATCCTCCACCCCGACGGCGATCGGCGGCACCCCGATGATATGCGTATCGAAGATCGCGTACCCCGGGTCGACGTAGTAGACCTCGCGGCACCGCTTCTCCACCGCCGTCCGGCACTCCGCAAAAGAGGCTCCCCGGAGGAGGAACTCCGGGTTCAACTCGTCGATGCACGCCATCCGAAGACCTCGTCGATCCCTTTCTTCAGTTTTCCCGGGTTGTGGACCGCCTTCTCCACGACCGTTTCACAGGGAAAATCAACCTGCGCCGCGAGCTCCCCGGCGTTCCGGCCGAAGACGACGACGACGAGACGCGCTCCCGGGAGCAGGTAGCGCATCGAAGCGGCGTACGAGATGCCGGCATCGTTATGGGCGAATACCACGCAGAGGGCGGCGTCTCTCTTCCCCTCTGCGACCTCCCCGATACAGCGGTCGAGGTCGACGGTCTTTCCGATGTAGTGCTTTTTTAAGTCGGAGACGCGGAGGAGACCGAGAACCGAGGGGTTTCCAGCACTGAGGACGTCGTAGCCGTCTTCACTGAGCCGGCCTGCAAGGTAGAGGCCGATCGCCGCCTGCACCGGGACCTCCGGGCATCCGAAGACCAGGAGGGCTGATTCATTCTTTTCTGCTTGTATTGTCATGTGCATCGTCCTATCAGCGTGCTGATGGCATCGCTCGATATGAGGCCGATCACCCGCCGGTCGGCGTCGACAACGGGAAGTGCGGATATCGAACGTTCTTCCATCCTTCGAGCGGCCTCCGTGACCGGTTCGTCCGGCGCGGCGGTGACGACCGAGCGGGACATGATCTCGTCGAGGCTCCCGTACCGGCAGGCGACCGCTTTCGCGATGTCCCAGGAGGTGACGATCCCGGCGAGATCGCCCCGCTCGGCGAGGACGGGGAGGTGGTTGACGGCGTTCTCGATCATGATCCTTGCTGCGTCGTGAATGGACGCCTCCTCAGCGATGGTCGGGGCGTCCGCCTCCATGACGTCCCGGACGAGCAGGTGGTCGAGGAACGTGCCGATGAGGTAGTTCATCTGCCCGTCTTCGAGGAGGAAGGCATCGTGTCCGTAATTCGACCGGATCTCGCAGTACTGGACGTTGATGCCGTTTGCGGCCAGCGCGTTTGCTATCTCCTCGGACTGGTAGGGCGGGTAGAGCCAGTCGGAGGAGACCGAGACGACCAGGAACGAGGCCTTCGTCCCGGCAAAACCGGCGGCGAGCGAGTCGTCCACGGCGAGGTCGAAGTAGTCGAGCGCCCGGGTGATGTAGAGGTAGGAGTTGGCGTCGAACCGTCGGGTGAAGGTGTCGCCCTGGTGGTGGAGGTAACTCTCGACCTGGAACTCGGTGGAGAAGCCGTAGCCGACGGTGCTGCGGCCCTGCAGGTTACGCCCGAACTTCTCGCGCATCGCTCCGTCCGAGAGGTAGGTGATGTGCCCGATCATCCGGGCGAGCCTGAGCCCCTGCACCGGGGGGCGTTCGCCCGGGTAGCCCCCACCCGCCCACGTGGGGTCGGCCATGATCGCCTGCCGCCCGACCTCGTTGAAGGCGATCTGCTGGGCGGTCGAGCGTGCGGTCGTGGCGATGGCGATCACCTTCCGGACCGCTTCCGGGTAGGCCACCGCCCACTGGAGCGCCTGCATGCCCCCCATCGAACCGCCTGCCACCGCGGCGAGGCAGTCGATCCCGAGATGCTCTATCAGTCGTTTCTGCGCCCGGACCATATCCCGGACGGTGATCACCGGGAACGCCAGAGCGTAGGGCCGGCCGGTCGCCGGGTTGACGGAGGCCGGCCCGGTCGAGCCTTTGCACCCCCCGATGACATTCGAGCAGACGACGAAGTAGCGGTCGGTGTCGAAGGCTTTTCCGGGACCGATGACGCCGTCCCACCACCCGGGCCGGGTTTCGCCGTCGTGAAAACCAGCCGCGTGCGCATCCCCGGAGAGGGCATGGCAGATCAGGATCGCGTTGCTCTTCTCCCTGTTCAACCGACCGTAGGTCTCGTAGGCGATCGTCACCGGCGCGATAACCGCACCGCTCTCGAGGGTGAGGGGTTTGGGGAAGGTGGCGTGCTCCGTCCTCACGGTACCGACGGATCCGGGCATGTTACGCATCCCGCAGAGCCTGGTCGAGGTCTTCGATGATATCCCTGATATCCTCTATCCCGACGGAGAGGCGTATGTAGTCCGGGGTGACCCCGCACGCCGCCTGCTCCGCGGGCGTCAGCTGCTGGTGGGTGGTGCTCGCCGGGTGAATGACGAGGCTCTTTGCGTCGCCGATGTTCGCCAGGTGCGAGAAAAGCCGCAGCCGCTCGATCACCCTCTTGCTCGCATCGCACCCCCCTTTCACCCCGAACCCGACCAGAGCGCCGAAACCCCCGGCGAGGTAGTTCCGGGCGACGGCGTGGGCCGGGTGATCGGGGAGGCCGGGGTAGTTCACCCAGGCGACCTTCGGGTGGTCCCGGAGGAACCGGGCGACGCAAAGGGCGTTCTCCGAGTGCCGCTCCATCCGGAGGTGGAGCGTCTCAAGCCCCAGCAGGAGGAGGAAGGCGTTCATCGGCGAGAGGCACGCACCCATGTCCCGGAGGACTTCAAGCCGGACCTTGTAGGCGAGGGCGACGTTCCCGGAACCCGGGTAGTCACGGAACGTCTCCCAGTATTGGAGCCCGTGATACGAGGGATCGGGCTCGGTGAACCCGGGGAACTTCCCGTTATCCCAGGCGAAGTTTCCGGAATCGACGATCACCCCGCCGATAGAGGTGCCGTGACCCCCGACGAACTTGGTGGCCGAGAGGACGACGATATCGGCGCCGTGGTCGATGGGGCGGACCAGGCCGACCGCGGCGGTGTTGTCCACGACGAACGGCACGCCGGCCCCGTGGGCGATCGCAGCGATGGCCGCGAAATCGGGAACGTCCAGTTTGGGGTTCCCGATCGACTCCGCGTAGATCGCCCGGGTCTTCTCCGTTATTGCTGATCGGAAGGCCTCCGGGTCGGTCGAGTCGACGAAGACCACCCGCCGCCCGAGTTTCGGGAAGGTGTAGTTGAAGAGCTCGTAGGTGCCGCCGTAGAGGTTGTCGGCGGCGACGATCTCGTCGCCCGGCCGGGTGATGGCAAGGAGGGCGTTTGCGATCGCCGCCATGCCTGAGGCAACCGCGACCGCTCCGGTCCCCCCTTCAACGGCGGCCATCCGCTGTTCGAAGACGTCGGTGGTGGGATTCATCAGCCGCGTGTAGATGTTCCCGGGTTCTTTGAGGCTAAAGAGGTTCGCCGCGTGCTCCGTGTCACGGAAGACGTAGGAGGTCGTCTGGTAGATCGGTACTGCCCGGGCTCCCGTCGCCGGATCGGGCGATTGACCGGCGTGGAGGGCGAGCGTGCCCGGCCGGTAGTGGTGCGTGCTCATGCTTATTCTGTCCTTGTTGTAAGATCATACTTCGCGGCGATCTCCTGGAAGGCCTCCGTCAGGTACCGGATCTTCTTCCAGGAGAGGCCGAAGGTGTTCAACTTCCAGGTCCGGGTGGCGCCGGCAAACTCCCCGGCGATACCCCGCCGGGAGAGCTCGTCGGAGAGGAAGAAGCCCCGCCGCTTGTGGGTCGCGGCGACCTTATCGAAACTCCCGGTGGTGTCCACCTTGGTGAGGGTGTGCTTCCGCGGGTACTCGGAGAGGACCTTCGTCCCCTCGATGGCAAGGAGGCCGTCGATGAAGTGGTTGGACATCTTCACCTCCTCATCCCAGCGGAGGGTACGCTCCCGGACGGTCGGGAACGAGGCGATCATGGCGATGAGGTTCGCCCCCATCAGGGTGCACCCGAGCATCTCCACCTCCTTGACCCCGAACTTCCGGTGGGTGAGATCCCCGGTCATCGCCGTCGTCCGGAAGACCCGCGGCGCCCACTCGGCGGTGGCGGCAAGGACCCCGGAGGGAGCGGGGGAGGCCATGCTCTTGTGCCCGGAGCCGACGACGAAATCGGCCCCGATCGCTTTGCCGTCGACAGGCATGGTCCCGACCGTGTAGGCCCCGTTGAGGAGGAAGGGGATGTCGTACTGGTGAGCGACCTTCGCGATGCCGGCGACGTCGTGGACGTTTCCAAACTGGTAGTCGACGTGGTCGATCATGGCGAGCGCTGGATTCCGCCCGGTCTCACGCCGGACGTCCTCGATCTTCTCGGCGACGGCGTCGGGGGCGACGAGGTTCTGCTTCGAGAGCCCGACCTCCTTCACCACGCCGCCCGCCCCTTCGACGGCCAGGAACTCCGTGTAGTGGGCGAGAGATGAGACGAGGACCGGGTCGCCCTTCTCCACGAGCGTGGAGGCGACCGCCTGGAACCCCCGGCGGGCGCCGGGAACGACACGGACCACGTCCATGTTCAGGAACCGGGCGAGATCCTCGTGGAACGCCGCGATGGGGGGCTTTGTGATCTTGTCGAGGCGGAACGGCTTTCGGCAGGCATCGCAGGTGGAGTAGCCGTCGCCGTAGGCGATGAGCGCCTTCCGGGCTTCGAGAGTCAGGCGGCCGGCGGCCTGGATGGGCTGGATGTTGATATATGCCTCTTCCCGGTTCCGGATATCGAGGCTGCCCGCGATCTTCGTGACCGCAGGGGTCCCGGTCCCCGCCTCCAGGTCGTCGAGGATGGCCCGGACCCGGGCGACACCCTCGCGGATGGCTCGCTCCTCGTCGGGCCCGGGACCGGTCGGGAGCGCCTCCCGGAGCACTTCACGGATATCCTCGAGCGCAAAGAGCGCTTCGAACGTCTTCTGAACCTGTTCTTTCATGGGGATGCCTCAAGCCGAGGCCCGGAGTCGAACCGGGATGGAGCTGATCTGCAGTCAACCGCGTAGCCGTTCCGCCACCTCGGCAGGATGTGGGATTAACAATTGTTAATCTCACCCATCATAGATAACAATTGTGAATATTTATACCTTAGGGTCACGCCATGCGCCGAAGAGGACGGAAACGCAGTGCCCTCCCCCGGGGAGGAGAGTAAAGAGGCAGGCCAGACCCCGATGTACCGGCCAAAGATGAACGCGCAGGTCAGAAGGCCAGGTGGACGAGCCCCATCGTCGCCGCCATGACCACGATGACCGCGATTATCCATCCGGCGAGCATGCAGAGGAGAGAGGTGCTCCTCGGGTACTGGAAGAGCCACGCGACGACAGGGGCACCATAGAGAGCGATCCCGGGGATCCATATGACCGGGACGAGCATCAGGGCACCGTAACGCTTCAAGGATTCAATTCTCCCGGTCTTCGCGTCGATATTCCGGAGAAGCCCCTGGATAAATCGAGAGCGCTCGGCGAAGAGGTCGCAGAGTTCAAGGATCCCGAGCATGACGGCGGCCGCCACCGATGTCAGGAA
>WOYI010202335.1_pt1 | contig 10162 bp, 4 predicted proteins | sample 6423411 | NCBI WGS metagenome assembly WOYI01 (sample SAMN13441803, study PRJNA592873) | oil field metagenome | biome: oil field; feature: oil-well bore; material: oil-contaminated soil; isolation source: oil-contaminated soil from oil-well borehole | place: Germany: Wietze | collected 2016-10-18 ... | reverse complement strand
TTAGTTTGTACATTCCAACATGTTCCTCTATTTCTAGTCCAACTATTTGTCCGCACTCCCTTTCCCTACATAACTATTCTGGCAAATACATTGATGTATCAAAAACAATTTTATCAAACGCAATAATCACCTATGTTTACGACTCCCTCACTTTTCTGTATTGATTAATTTTATGTTTGAAGTCTTCATTGCCCGGGGCTCAAAGGATTACAGCACCGTTACTTTGAGTTTCCCACTAAAAAATTTTTTGTTTAGCCTCACAAAACGCTTATTTAACGTTTCCTATTGAGCTATAATAATAAAATAGATAATCGGCAAATTTAGTCAAATCACAATCTACAAAAAAAATAAGTTTTTCGCAACGTCTTAATATATTGTTCGGCGTTTTTGATAACACTAAAAAGCATGTAATGAAATATAATCCCATTCCCCATAGTAGCTTTCAAAATAGGAAAACTTTGATGGCCAGAAGAATAATAAAAAAATTCTTATAGGAGATATTTAGTTGGAACCAGCATTAAAATATAAGATTAGAGCAGCCATAAATGAAGATTTCGTTGGTGACTTCATCTTTCAGCCTGATGAACTTGCCATCATCTACGATGAAGCAGCGAGAGTTTTGCTAATATCTGACGAAGATATGTTGTTTTGGGAGTTAGAACTGATTTTTGTTGCTCTTGTTAACGTTACCAAAGATTGGGAGGCCGAAGAAGATACATTTTACGGATTCATATATAAGAAGATACTTGGTAAAGAAAATGATGTAAATGCATCTATATATCTAAAAATACTCAATATAATTGACAGTTTAGCTAGGGCGAAAAGTGTTTATTTACTTGCTTCTTATCGAAAAAAATATTATGCGACAATATGTAGTCATGCTTTTTCTCCAAAGCTTTCAATCGAGTCATTTTTTGACATATGTTGGGAAATTTACTGCAAAGATTTTAACCAGCAATATGGAATAAATGACCCCGCATTCGAATTAATCGCAGATAGCTTACGCAACAAGTTTAATTATTCAGACACGAGCGAAGATAATTTTCAAATCGGTAGCAAAGTCTACTCGTTTAGGGTGGGAATCAAAGGATTGGCCATCGAGCAGAAGACTTTGTTGGTGGAGTTGTTAGATAGAACAATGTTTGCAATTCATAAGCTTTTTAACAATGAACCAATAAATCAAGATAAATACCTTTATTTGCTGATTAACAATTGGTGGAAGAAAAAGGAATCAATGTTTGGCATTCCAAAAGAACGAGCGTCCGCAAAACGGGACTATATTGCTACTGATTATTCTCAAATAAAACCAAAATATATTATTGAGGAAGGTACTGTTAGATTAATTGCCCATTCGATCCGCCTTTTAGATCATTTTGATGAAGAACCAGTCATAGAAATAAAGGTAAATGGCGAATCACATTCACGCTACTCTATGGCAACACGAGGTTCTGGTATTCTTATGGCCACAAACCCTTTGGAGTTTGACCTCAAAACTTTCAATTTTAACGAGAAGATTGATCCTTCGATTGAAATAACTCATTGTGGGCAAACCATTTATCAATCGAAGGACAATTTGCATCGCGACTACATTCTTTTTAAAGACGGCAAGGAAATCATCTCGCAAGAAGTATTCCCGGGAATGTATTTCTTGTATTGTATCGACCTTTGCGGACTGTTACGTTATCCAGACGATACTCATTGGATTAATTTGAATACTTACAGCCTTGAAGCACGCGAAGGGGATGTAATTCAAGGTATCAATAAGTCAACTTTCTTTTTTGTTGAGGAATCAAACAGGGATTTATATTTTTATGTCAAAAAACATGCAGGAGCCAAATATCGTCTAGGGAACGAAGAATACATAATTATCGATGGAGACCTATACGTCGATTTATTCAAAAAAGAGAAAATGAATGATTATGGCGTTAGATACGAAGAAGCCTCTTTTAAGTTGACAGATTTTGATTGGGAGGATATAGGCGATTGTAGGAGATATAAGCTAAGTGTATTATCAAATGTTGGGCAACCAACCAAAATTACCATTTTCAAATATAGCGACAACTCTCTTGTATATGGAATGAATTTAATTAAATTCAACGATATACAGGTCAAATTCGACCAGAATATATATTATGGAAATAACGAAAAAGGAAAAGTTCGGTTCATCACTGAAAAATACGACAAGGAAACTACTTTTTTTGTAGAAAGCCAGAACGAAGTAGTAATACCTTTCAATGACGGGGAGTTAGTTTTTAACCCTCCATTACTGAAATGGAAAATAGATAATCATGATTGGCATATAGGGCCACTTGAACCAGGAGTTTGGTTTAAAGAAATGTCTAATTCTTCACTTCTTGAAATCGAAATTCCAAAAGAATTTAGTTGTGTCGTCGGTTTAAGTAACAATTTACCCCTCGAACAAGTCGGCAATGAACTAAAATATAAAATTGGACAGACAATCCATGCCTTAGCTTATGGTGAAAATAATTCGAATGATATTTTAATCCTATTTATCAAAACAAATGCGGATAAAAAATATAAAATATCGGAAATTCATCTTGTTGAATCATTCACTGACGATCCGTTGTTTGTCTTGCCAGACAAGTTCAAGGTTTCGTGGCAACCAGAATCATTTATTGGAGAACGAGACGCTAAATTTAGACTTGACGTTTTTGAAGAAGGAATCAAAAAGGAAACAATATATTTAAGTATGAAAAGGGATACTTTAGATTTTTCTAAATTAAACGAAAATATATATTGCATGACTCTTACTTTGGAAAAGCCAGGGTTTATAAAGATTGATAAAGAGCTAATGAAAAAAAATTTCTTTTTCGGAAATGAGAAGAATCTTAAGTTTAAAAACAAAGTCTTGTTTTTTAAATCGTTAAAATTATTTGGTAAAGCAATTCCAGAACCAATTAAACCTCTTTATGTAGATGGTATTACGTTTATGGGAACAAAGGAAGGTTTTGACATATATTCAGGGTCGGCGTTTGTTCTACGAAATGACAGCGGGAAATCATATTTGCAAAAATCAAAAATCAACCCAATCAGAATTGAAATGAAAAATGAGCGCTCATGTTATGTCGGATATGCATTCAATACTAATGCTGAAGATCTTGATGAATATGAAGAATTTGCTTTGGGCAGTGGTGGCCGACTAATCATTGCTGATTCATCATCTAATCCAGATATCCAATACATTGATTATTTTATATTTGAGGTAATAAGTAATGTTTAATCCAGTAATAGCGTCGAAAAACATTAAAGAAGAATTCATTAGCTATATTTCTACTTCATTTCAATTTGCAGACGAGGAACTAAGGAAGCAATTACTTTTTGAACTAAATGAAATTATATCTAGTGGACCATGGTTAGAAACTAACGATAATTTCAAGAGTGGGCTCTCAATTGGAGAGTTGATCAAAGAAGGAATATTATCTTCATTATTCAATGATTTGGAGGCCGGCAAACCCAACCATAAACTATATGACAGACGTTTACCAATCCAAAGGCCGCTTTACTTACATCAGGAAACAGCAATCAAAGCAATCGTTGCCGGCCATAATGTCGTTATATCTACCGGAACCGGAAGCGGCAAGACAAACTGTTTTCTCATTCCTATCATTAACGAATTATTGAGGGAAATAGAGCATGGCACGTTGGGCCCCGGAATCAGGGCGCTTATTATTTACCCAATGAACGCGCTAGCGAATGACCAAATGAAGAATATCCGCAAATTATTACTTGAATATCCTTCTATTACTTTTGGCGTTTATAACGGCGGAACTGAAAATAACGAAGAAGAGGCTATCGCTTTATACGAAGCAATGTTTGATTCTGAACCGATTCCTAAATTGCGGCATAGATTGAAAAACGAACTACTGTCTCGGGAAGAAATGAAAGAAAATCCCCCAAACATCCTGATGACGAACTATGCCATGCTGGAACATCTTTTGTTTCGACCCAAGGACGATGTCCTTTTTTCAAGATCAGATTTCAAATATGTTGTATTGGATGAAGCCCATGTTTATTCGGGAGCGACAGGCATTGAGACCTCCATTTTGCTCAGGCGCCTACGTGCAAGAATTTCTTCAACGCGCGAAACACAGTTCATATTAACTAGTGCTACGTTAGGCAATAGTTCAGAAAACATGGACGACATCGTCACATTTGCCAACAATTTATGTGGCGTTACGTTTCAAAAAGAATACATTATCAAAGCAACAAGAGAAAAACATGTTTTTTTAGAAAATACCAAAATTTATCCCGACTCATTGATTTGCGAACTGGCATCAAGGGAAAACAAAGTCCCCAATATTTTGTCAAAATATGGCATTAATTTTGAAGATGGAAAAACGGATAAAGAGCTTTTGTTTGATTTTGCGTTATCGTCAACTTTATATCAACTTTTTAGGAAAAAAGTTTCAAAAATTACATCTATTGAAGACATACAATCATTATTGAATTTAGATATAGATACGACTATTGCTTTTATTTCAATTTGTACACAGGCTCAAAAACATAATAAATCTCTAATTGATGCCCGCTATCACTTCTTCGTTCGCAGTTTGGAAGGATGCTTTTTAACATTAAGTCCTGATCAACAATTGTTTTTGACTAGGAAAAAACAAGTCATCGTGAATGATGAAGCATATGCCGTTTTTGAAGTAGCGTTATGTGATGAATGTGGCAAATACTCTCTTGTCGGAAAAAAAGAAAACAATCATTTAGTACATTCCGCCAAAATTAGTGATGAAGTAGATTTTTATTTCTTTGCAGAGGAAGAAAACGACGAAATCGAAGCAGAGGAGGAGCTTAATGGCGCTGATAAATTTATTCTTTGTCCTCATTGTGGCGCATTAGTGGCCGAAGACGAAACTAAACATATGCCTTGCGACTGTAACAAGGTGGATTATATAAAAGTTGTAAAGGCGCACGCGCTTACTCATAGCGCTAGATGCGGAAATTGTCATATCGGATCGTATAAACGATTCTATTTAGGCAATGATGCCGCAACATCTGTTTTAGCAACAGCGTTGTATGAAGAGTTGCCCGAACTTATTTATGAAGAAGTTTCTGGCGAACCTCGAATTCAAAACATCTTTTCTAGGTACATATCGGCGGATTCCATGAAAGCAAAGAGGGTAGTACGTCAGTTTTTAGCGTTCTCCGACAGTAGACAAGAAGCAGCTAAATTTGCCTGTTACCTTGAAAGGAGCTATGAGGAATTCTTGCGTCGTCGAGGAATCTATCAAATCATTAAACAAGAAAAGGACGACATTATTAGTCGTGTATTCACCATTTCTGACTTAGTTATTAAACTAACCCATTATTTTTCCAACAATAGAAGCTTCGCACAATCCCATATTGACAATAGAGATCTCACATCTGTCAGTAAGAAGAATGCTTGGGTGGCCATACTTAACGAGCTTGCCCGTAGTAATTCGGCGAATTCCCTTACTTCGCTTGGATTGTTGCAATTCAGATATCTGGGAAACACATCAAACGTTGTAACTAATGTCGCGGAAAATTATAACGTAAGCGAAGATGCAACGAAAAATCTTTTAGATCTATTAATACTAGAGATTGTTAAAAAAGGTGCGATATGCACAGATAATGATACAGATATTGGTGACAACGACCGAAATTATATTTTCTATACCCCATCTCAAAAATTTATAACCAAAACGCAGTTACCCCAAAATAGAAAGACTACAGTATCAGATTGGTTGCCACGTGGCAGGCAAGGAAAACCAGATGAGTTCCATAAATCAAACATTCTTTATTACGTTAAAAAATATTTGAATATCGATAATAAAAAAGCTATAGAATTCTTGGACCAGTATTTTGATTATTTGACCAAATATGAGCATGGCAACCCCTATTTACTTATTGATAAAAATAAAAATGGCACTTATGTTTTACCAGCTCGCCACTTTCAAGTCAAAATCGCCGGGGACCAGTCAATTAAGTGGTATAAATGTACAAAGTGTGGTCGCGTTTCACCTTTTAATGTTAATGGTTCATGCACATCAGTTCGGTGTGAAGCAAAGGTAATCGAAATACATCACGACCAGTTAAGTAAAGACAATCATTTTGCAAATTTATATTTCAGCGATAAAATGTCGCCTTTATTCATCAAGGAACATACGGCTCAACTAAGTAAGAAAGAAAGCGCTGAATATCAAGAGAAGTTCATTAAAAAGGAAATAAACGCCCTTTCATGTTCAACAACATTTGAAATGGGGGTAGACGTCGGAGATCTTGAAACCGTTTTTTTGCGCGATGTTCCGCCACTTCCATCCAATTACGCACAGCGAGCCGGACGCGCGGGAAGAAGCATAAACGCCGTCGCATATGCTTTAACCTTCGCCAAGCTAAGTTCGCACGATTTATCTTTCTATAAAGAACCTAAGAAGATGATTAACGGCGTCATTCTTCCTCCATTGTTCAAAATTGATAACGAAAAGATTGTTAGAAGACATATTTATGCAGTTGCCTTAAGTATGTTTTTTGCTGATAATCCCGAGTTATACAATGGAAATAAAGCTGACAAGTTCATTAATGATAAAGGCTATGTATTTTTCCTTGAGTGGCTCAAAACGAAACCAGTTGATTTGAGGAAGATGTTGATTAGATCAATACCCGATGTAGATTATTTGCATGCCAGACTAGGAATTAATGAGTTTGGCTGGTTAGATGACTTTTGTGGGCAGGAAGGCGTTTTCACGGTTTTAATCAGAGAATATGAAAACAATGTTAAAGAATTTGGTAACCTAATCAAAAAATTTAAACGAGAAGATGATTTAGATAAGGCACAAAAGTGTGAGCGTAAGCTAAAAAGTTACCAATCAAACAAACTGATTGATTTTCTTGCAAGAGGCAACATCCTTCCAAGATACGGCTTTCCTGTCGATACTGTGGAACTAGAACAGAACACAACTGCCACCAACGTAAAAAGATTAAGACTTAGTCGAGATTTACAAATTGCAATTGCCGAATATGCTCCTTCCTCTGAGATTGTTGCTGACGGAAAACTATATACTAGCCGATATATTAAAAAATCAAATCTTGGCAATGATAGACATGAATGGCACACAGCGTACATAGGTGTGTGTAACAATCCATCGTGTCAAGCGGTAAATTTCAGCGTCACTCCCATATCTAGCGAAGGTGTAAAATGCTCGTCTTGTGGCAAGCTGTTAACAAAGCACGATTTTTACGAAAGCATCGAACCAAGGTCTGGATTCGTAACAGAAAGAGAAGCAAAAGACGTTCCTTTAACTAGACAAGAAAAAAACTACAAATCAGATGATTATTATATTGGAAACACCGAGTCTAAAACAATTGAAAGTCATTCATTCAAATTCAATGGTAAAACGATAACTGTTGAATCTACCACGAATGATTCTTTAATGGTAAAATCAGCTTCTTCCTTCTATGTTTGCCCCAAATGCGGGTATGCGATAGCAGAAGACGAAAGAATAGAAAATGACCGTAAAGGAAATAAAGACATTATTCAAGGGGCTCATAAAATCGTTACAACAGAAAAACACGAAAGCCTATTTGGACAATATTCTTGCGACTGCCAAGAACTTGTTAAATATTCGTTACATCACAAATTTAATACCGATGTTTCAAAGATTAGTTTTGCCTGTGACACATCTGATTACAAGACTATGATTTCAACAATGTACGCCTTACTTTATGCAATCTCTTTCGATTTAAATATCGAAAGGAGAGATATCAAGGGTTGCCTTACTTTTAAAAGCATCGATCATAAATCAAGTTTATCTATCATAATTTATGATGCGGTTCCTGGTGGGGCTGGACATTCTAGGCGGCTTGTTACGTCTGACGGGATGATGCTATATAACATCATAAAAAGCGCAATTAGAAACATGGAAAATTGCCAATGCGATCCGTCTTGTTATAACTGCCTAAGAAGTTATGAAAATCAAAAAATACATGAAAATTTAGATCGAAAACTTGCCGCTAATTTTTTAAATCAGTTTATTGGAGACGTCGTTGCCATAAACGATAAATAAAAGAAATTTTATACTTGTTGTATTTATGAAACATTAAATATTTTTTACCAATATATCGGGACGAATATGTTTTTTGGGGGATTGAAGATGAGCACTCAATATGATGTAGAAGTTCATGAAGTGGAAGTGCTTGGTAGGAAATACCAAGTAGTTTGTCACACTGATGATAGAACAGGCGGACGGTTTGGATATTTGTTTAGACACGTTGCTCGACTTACCTTTCCTTGTGACATGGTTGTCTATGTTAAATATTCCAATCGTACATATGAGAGTTATAGATACGAGACACTGCTTCAAAGGGTTAAGAAAAAGATAGAAGAAGCATTCGACAAATTCAACCTGTACCCTGTTGTTTGTTATGGCAATTTGTCTCCAAATGAAATGGATGTTTATCATCAAAAGGAAAAGATCATTGAAGCACTAACGAAAAAGGCAAATCACAAAATTTCTCTTTTCATGGCGGAACATTTACGACCAGAAGGTTTGTATGATGGAATAACTGGTGACATATTGAAGTGCAGTGACCCCAATGAACATAAAATAGTCATTAAAAGAAATGAGTTTGGAAGCGTGCCCAGATTAATTGCCGCAATCATGATTCAAGAAGCAAGATATTCATGTCCAGACGGAAGCGGTAATTACTCTTTTTTTAACCCCACTCACAAGGATTGTCAATTCGAAAATACAGTACTTCTTTCTTGTGGGGAAATAATAGCCGATTTAATTAATGATGATATTAAAAAGAACGCTTCATGAAAAGAAATTAAGTAGTAATTATTTGTAGCTATTCCAGAATTATATATGAAAGGAGCCATATGACAGAATTCACAACCAACTTGCGCGGAGATGGTACCTATGAAATTACAGGTATAAAATGTGGCGATACTTACGATGTTGTTGTTCCTGAATTTATTAATGACATAAAAGTGACTGCCATTGGGCATTCGGCATTTATGGGTTATTCTTCCATCGAAAGTATTTCGATTCCCGAATGTGTCGTTTTTATCGGGGGACATGCGTTTTATCACTGCTATAACTTGACTTCCATCATTTTTCCAAGCGGAATCACCTCTATAGAAAATAGTATGTTCGATAGTTGCCGTAACCTCGCCTCAGTAATACTGCCGCCAGGAGTGACAAAAATTTCCTCGGGAGCATTTGTTGGTTGTACTTCCTTAAAATCAATCATTCTTCCAGACAGCATTTCTCAAATAGAAAGCCATTGCTTCGAAAGTTGTTGGTCAATAGAATCAATTGACTTACCTCAAAAAATAACGACGATCGAAAGATATTCATTTTTCAATTGTCGTAAGCTAAAAACAGTTATTGTTCCCGATGGACTTTCCGTTATAGAAGATAACGCCTTTAATGCTTGCTACTCATTAAAGTCAATCTTTATACCCTCAAGCGTGAAACACATTAGTAGCGAAGCGTTTTCGACCTATACAAAGATAATCTTAAAAGATTGATTTTTTCGGATAAAGAATAGACAATAAAAAAGTAAGTTTCTTTATAGGCAATCACTTAGGGCATTTTTTACCGTCAATATAATTAAGTTTCTATTTAAGTATTTTTACTAGCAAATCCGGCCTTATTTTAATATTTCTATCTTGTGTCAACAATCCATTAGTCTCTTGATAGACATCTGTCAACTGCGTGATGCAATAACCAGAGAATATGCCTAATTCTTTGATGGCTTCTATTTGTCCTTGCAGTTTTGTTAAGAATCCATCTACTCCATTCACAGGACTTCCATATCCCCAACCATCACTAGTGGAATGATCAATAGCAATCCCGGCAAATTCGCTGAAGACAAGCGGTTGCTGCTCATACTTAAATCCATCTGAATAACACATGCGTGATTGATTGGCTTTTCCATTACCTGATTGATTTAAGTTATCGATCAAGTCTTTATACATATCGAGTAACTCTTGTTTGCTCTCTTGGTAGTTATGGATTGTGAGCAGGTCGCTTTTAGTGTGTTCCCAGCCATCGTTACTAATAACGAATCGTTTATCATCAATTATTTTTGCAAGTTCGCACAAAGATATCGATGCTTGTTGTTGTTTCTTGTCTACCTTAATTTGTTGAACTCCCCATGATTCGTTATA
>WOYI010389585.1_pt1 | contig 10164 bp, 8 predicted proteins | sample 6423411 | NCBI WGS metagenome assembly WOYI01 (sample SAMN13441803, study PRJNA592873) | oil field metagenome | biome: oil field; feature: oil-well bore; material: oil-contaminated soil; isolation source: oil-contaminated soil from oil-well borehole | place: Germany: Wietze | collected 2016-10-18 ... | reverse complement strand
AAACGGTGCCAATCGACGGAGGTACCCTGTTGGGTGTCCAGATCGGCCACCTTGATACGCAGGCCTCCAGCGGCGGCCTCGCGGGCAAGTGCTCGGGCCAGCGTGGATTTACCAACGCCACCCTTCTGTGAGACAAACGCGACGATTGCCGCCATAGGCCGCACTCCTATCTATCAGGCAGATGGCCTAATTATAAGATAGCAGCTAGATAAATAAAAGATGAAAACTAGCAGCTAGATTATTTGCGCCGCCTCAACTCAGACCGTGACCGTACTCCAGACTTGGCCATGTCTCGCCCTCGCGCAGCCCGTACAGCTCGTGTGCATTGGTGGTGGAGATGAGGCCGGCAGGTCGCTCGACGGGCCTTTATCGACACCTTCATCGCCAGGGGCGCCAGGGGCGCCAGCCATCATCGTGCTGGAGATGGACCACTCCGATGACCGCACCCACGGCCAGCAGGAACTGGCGTTCTAGGCCCCAACGTCGGCACCGACCTAATCGACGGACACACAGGCGGTGCGGGCGCGCTATTGTCTCTCGCCGGCTTATAGGGAAAGCCAGCACTCGCCTAAACCCCACGCAGCGCAGTCGCTACGCGACGGCACGGCGAGGCAGCCAAGACGAGAAACAGACAAAAACTCACTACTTACGGAGTGCAGCGCTTACGCGCGGCACTCCTTCCTGCCTGCTGTAGTTAGTACGAAGTTACTAACCGCCTGAAGGCTTAATACCATCACCGCATGGCGGTGATGGTATATGGTGTATGTTTTTCTCTCCCATCCATCTTTCCTTTTGTTTGTTAGCAATTATATGTTTGCTACATCATCAATATCCGCCACGCTCCGTCTTCCCACACTAGGTTATTCTCGAGTTTACCGACTTTACCGTTCTCGTGGTGTGCCTCCAGCTTCACCGTGGCCCTGTTCCCGTTTATTTGCTCGTCCAGCACGACAAATTTCTTTATGCGGTCTCCGGCACGGGCGATGGCAGCAAACTGCTCATCCCATCTGTTGAATAGGGCTGTTCTCCTCAGCATCCCCGTCGTCGGATCTACAGTCTCCAGCGCATCTCTGAAACTTTTTGGGGTGCACTTGAGGGCTTCCTCATACCGCCTGTCCTGCACTGCCATGTAAAACCGCTTCATTGTGTCCGCCGGATCCGGCCTCCCGCACCCCGCAAACGTACTGATAGCAATAGCCATAACCATTGCAATTGTGATCCAATGCCGCTTCATAGTGTTCTCTCCTATCTATGTATTGACTGATCTAAGGCCCCCTCTACATCACCAACCTCCACGCTCCGTCTTCCCACACTAGGTCATCTTCCATTTTTTCAATTCCACCGTTCGCAGCGTGTATTTCAAACTTCACAGTAGCCCTGTTTCCATCTATATGCTCATCTATTACAACAATTTTTTTTATGCGGTGTCCGCCACGGACAACGTTAGCCATCCCCTCGTCCCATGTACTAAAGAGAGTTGTTTTTCTAGACATCCCCGTCTGTGGGTCTGTAGTCTCCAGCGCATCTCTGAAACTTTTTGGGGTGCACTTGAGGGCTTCCTCATACCGCCTGTCCTGCACTGCCATGTAAAACCGCTTCATTGTGTCCGCCGGATCCGGCCTCCCGCACCCCGTGAGTACCCCGACAGTAACGGTCATTGCTACCACCATTGCAATCCAATGCCTTTTCATAACCTTCCCCTCATCCTTCTTAATTGCATCCTTAGCCTTCTCCGCCCCTCTACATCACCACTCGCCACGCTCCATCCTCCCAGACGAGGTTGTCCTGGTCGCTCACTACTTTCCCGTTCTCGAACAGTACCGAGAATTTGACTGTGGCCCTGTTCCCGTTGATCTGTTCGTCCATTATGGTGAATTTTTTCATTCGTGCGATGTTGGCGTATGCCCGATCCCACCTGTTGAATACATCTGCCTTGGTTTCAGCGTCCTTGGTGGCCGCCTCCCTGAATTCCTTAGTCATGTACTTGTCCAGCACCTCGTCATACTTTCTGTCCTGCATGGCAAAATATAGCCTCTGCACTGTCTCCCCCGGCGCAGGCCTTCCACACCCTGTAAACATACCAGTGATAATGGCCATCGCCACCGCAATTACAATCCAACGTCTTTTCATCTCTTCTCCTCTTGTTGCTTTAATTCGTGCTAATCAACCGCAAAACATAAAGCCCTATTCCCCCGCCATCTTCCTCCTGCCTTTCTCTCTCTTCTTTTCATCTGCTGGCAGTAGCTTATTGCGTAACTCCCGGAACTCCTCCGCCAGCCGCTCCGTGTCCAGCTTGGCCTTCCGTGTCTTCTCCAGCTCCATCTTCACTAATTCCTGAATGCCCCCATTTCTCCCCCACTCCTCAAGCAGCGCCGAAATGATCGCCGACCTCAGCCCGTGTGGAACGCTCCTAGCCACCTCGTATGCGCTTGGGGTTAACGATATGGACGTCACGACCACGTTGCGTGTACGTTTTCTTTTGCTTGCCATGTTCTCGTTTAATTTATTAAATGATTAATAACATTAACATAAACAAAAATCTGCATCCAGTCAACTTTTCCCTTGCTTTTTTCCATCCATACGTGCTATATTAACCATGCTCCTATAGGGAGCAGGAATACCGCGGAACGTGTCATCCCCTTCAATGGGCCAGGCACCGCGGCGTCGTTCTCTTGCCTTTCTGCTGCTCTTTGAAATGTTCGCGAACCTTGTGTGGCATCAAAGCAGGTCCTCCCGGTAACCGTACGGTAACGGCCGGACATGCCTGCGAACCACAGGTTCGCGGAATACGCCCGCTAACCCGCGTAGCTCTAAGGTTTGTGGGGTCGGGGGGGGGGGGTAGCAACGCCACAGGAAGGCCAAGAACGGTGGACACTGCAAGCTATCGTAAGATACCACCACTATCGGGGCACGTAGTACTGGCAGAAAAGGCTGAGACCGGTGGACACCCCGCATACGCTGGGATGAACTACTAAAACTCGCGCAATCCGTGCGAGTTTTTTTCTTGTCGTCCTAATCTTCTACAAGAATTTTCCTAAAAGATTGTACTTAGATGGCATTTAAGCCTGTTTCCACCTGCCATCGGCCCCATTTTCCGTTCATGCATTACAATCTTTCATATTGAGAAAAGTCATCCTTCAGTGCCATCTCGACGACACTCTCGCACTCGCTCTCCTCACGGCACAGGCGCAGCATGGCTTCTGTGTCCCCCGCCTCTATAGCCTCCAGCAGCCTGTTCCACCTGTTGCGGGCCTCTACGATCGCGCGGGCATACAGCCTCGCGTACTCATGTGTCCACAGTCTCGGCTCTCTACGGGTCTCCGACACCATCCACATGGCACGCCTCGTGATAGGTATCAGCCTCTGTAGCTCGCTCTCGTCCCATCCCATTGCTACTACCTGCGAAGGGAGCTCGTGGAGGACGAGGTCTGCCCACTCCTCATAGCTTGCCACTGCCTCACCTGCTGCTGCCTCCTCTAGCCTCCTCAGCGCCTCAGCGCTCCGCTCCTGCTCTCGTGTCGGCACTCCCTCTACCAGCCTCTCGATGTCACTCATCGTGCTCGGATCTTTCTTCGCGTCCATCTTTTGCCTTCCTTTTAGCTCCTTGGCCTCCCAAAATGCCCTACAGCGTTCATCATCGCCTCCATCCCTTTCTTTCCCCCCTCATTGTCTCTCATCCTGGCCCCTCCTAGGCCCGTTTTCGTGGCCTACCCTTTCGGCCACGTCCGCCCTACCGCGACGTCCACCTCCGTAGGGATCCCGTACTGGCCTAGCAGCCAGTCGCCCGCCCGGATCATTGCCTCTCTTAAGGCCTCACTGGCCCGCTCTGCCTCAGATTCCGACACCTCGAGCATTAGCTCGTCATGAACAAAGTTCACGATACATTGCTGATACTCCTCCGGCAGCAGGTTCATGGCCTTGAGCGCAATCTCCGCTCCGGAGCCTTGATCCTGGTAGTTCAGGATGTCTGTTCGGTCGAACGTAGCTAACGGCCTGCCTGACAGCGTGGACGACACACGACTTAGGCCTAGGCTCAGCTCGGGCTCTCCGCCGCGGTATCTGTTTTTTGTGTAGTATTTTTTGCCATATTTCAGCCAGCGCCCGCTGACTATATCCGTCACGACCTGCCAATAGTGGATGTCTGGGTAGCCATTAAACCACGCCTCTCTGGTGTGCTCGGCTTCCTCGATGCTCCATTGAATGCCGTAGCTTTGCTGCCCGTAGCGGTGCAGGCCCTTGGCCTGCTGCCCATATAACAAGCCGAAGTTGGCAGCTTTCGCCCTCTGGCGCCACACGCCCACAACCTGGCGCATCTCCTTCCGCTGTTCCGGTGTCATTCCGGCCAGCCATTCGATCACATCGTCTGGCATGCCCTCTGGCAGACCCTCAGCATGGGACGCTTTCATCAGCATTAAGGCCGTGGCCACGTGCGGGTCTATACCCGCTCGGAATACTTCAGCCAATGGTAGTCTCCAGCCTCGGGCCTCAAGTCTGGCCTCTAGCGTGTTGAATTCCTGTTTTTTGCTGGTGGCCCATCCACTGCTAGACCTCTCCGAGGCCTTAAGCAGCTCAGCCCGCTTACGGCCCCGAGGCCCATACTCGTTCACGGCCCTCTGGGCCAAGGCGGCTGCGATCCGCATTTCGACGGCGGAAAAGTCTGCCGCTACCAGGACATGTCCGTCTTTGGCCCTAACGAGTTCTCGGAACCAGGGATCTCGTGGAAAATTCTGAATGTTTGGTTCCTCGCTGATTGTCCTGCCTGTTATTGCGGCTATGCTGATCGTAGCGTGGATCCGCCTGTTCTCGCGGACGCAGTCTAGGATGGTTTTGAGCATCGCCTTTCGCTTGACCGCCTCCTGGACATGCTCCCAGGGTCCCATGAGTTTCAAATCTCCGGCTCCCTCCGGAAGTTCCTTGCGGCCGATCCTCAGCCCTGAAACATCCTCCCCGGCCATCAGCTTGTGCCACGCATTCTCGATCGCAGTCTCTAAGTCGCCCTTGTATTTGCTATCCTTTACGGCCCTCGCCACTATCTCCCGTGCAATATCTGGAGACTCAGTGGCTACGGCCCTCACGAAAGCACTCTTCACCGTCTCCGTCAGCCCTCCGCTGGCTATAGTCTCCGTGTGTGGCTTCAGCCCCGGGGTGACGCTCACCAGCTCCATCAGCGCCTGGGCAATCTCTTCGTCCAGCCTCGTGATGTGGCCTATAGCCCCCTCGGCGTCAAATGGCAGCCCGGTGTCTCTGATGCCAGCCAGTATTCTGAGCGCCGGCTCGAAGGCTTCTGTATAGCAGGCCCAGCCGTTAGGTCTCTTCTCGTCGCATGCCTGGAGGAACGCCTCGGCACTGTCAGCCTCTATGCCAATATGTCTCGCCAGTTGTTTCAGTACCTCCGTAGCTACCTCTGTGTCACCCGTAGCGTATCTGTAGTGCTCGCATGTGAGGGTTTTCGGAGCCCAGGCCTCTGGCTTCTGCCAGGATTTGCCTTCGGGTAGCATCAAGCCTAGAGCGTAGGCCACCTCCTTAAGCTTGACGCCACATGCTCTATTCTGCGGTGTCTCTTCCACGAGTCTCCTGGCCTCCTCGTCGCCCTTGCCCGCCATCTCGTGGATCTTCATTGACAGATCGGGGGCAAGTGATCTTGTGAGCAACATGGTGTCGAGTACTCTTGCAGGCCATACGTCGCCCGCAGTCTCGCGAATCCATCTCAGATCAAACGCCAGGTTGTGGCCGACGAGTACCTTGCCGTTCGCGCACAGTCTCAGTAGCTCCATCTTGGCTTCTACGGACATACCATCTAGGTCGAAGGCCTCATTCCTGCCAGACGGTAGCGTGATGGAGAGGATCCTTAGCCTCGGCGTCCCGTCCCATTCGTTGCCATATCGCCTCTTGTACTCACGCCACGGAATATCGCCAATCATTGTGGAGGCAGAAGGACTTAAGGGTTTGTGGTGGGAATACAGCCCCGTCGTCTCGGTGTCCAGGGCTAAGGCCTTCGCCTCGGTGATCTCTTTCCGGAGGTCTTCGTCTAAAGTCGTAAGGAATGGCGCTTTTGAATCGGCCTCCGGCTCTGGCTCTTGGGTGTTCTTGGCTTGAGCCTCAGTAGCAGCTTCTGCGGTTGCCTCCGCTTTAGCCTCTCCCACCGGTGTTGTCTGCTCTGTTTGGCTCTCTAGTCCTGTCTTAGGACCCTCTGGTGTGGGTGTGGTTGGTGGTGTGCTACCCGGCCCGCCTTTAGGGCCTCGCTCCATCCGGTAGAGATGCACCTTCGTGTGAGCGTCCTGCCCGACGTGCACTTGCTTGAGGTCGTCCAATACTACACCCCTAAGATTGGCTAACTTATATGCGATGCGCTTCGCTGACGGATGATCGAGGAGGTCCAAGGCATAGACGAGGGCCTCTTCGGCCTCGGATCGCTGAGGCTTTTTGGCTACCGTCACGATATCCTGCACACTGAAGGTGTTCCTGCCAAACACGCTCTCTAGTGCGCGGAAGATGCTTGATACCTGCTCTGCCTGCACGTCCACGTTGTGCGTCGCTGTCGCTGCTATCGGGTCGGTGAGTCGTCTGCCGTCTCTCCATTCTGCTCTGTGGCGGCCAGCTGCGACGATAAGGCAGCGTACCGCTTTATTCCACAACGGGAAGCGGAACGTTGCCAGCTCCCGCTCTATGGCCTCGAGCTCCTCTCTGTGGAGGTGCCCCCATCTCATGATTGTGAGCAGTGCAGCCCTGTACTGGATGATCTCTCGGCTGATTATTCGGAGCCACTCGTACTTCGGCCTAGAGAACCTGGCCGTGCTGAACTGCCTATCTTGGCGTAACAGAACCATCCTAGAGGGTGTGTCGCCGACTATGGTCAAATTGTTGCCCGTGGCGATAAACGTGGCGATTACCCTGACGTCCTGCTTTTTGCTCTGGGCCAAGATCCTGCCTGATATGTGGGAGTTGGTAATCAGTGCGTCAATTGCTGCGCAGCCGAGCACTCCGCCTGTTGGAATGTTGTCAAAATATATGACTCGTTTTTTCTCGCGGACGTCGGAAAGGATAGCCTTAGACAGTTCCTCCTCATCTACTCGACTGGTACGCGCGTTGACTCTCCACTGCGATGTCGGAAGTATTGGTAGCACGTCTGACGGATCGCCGAAGGCGATCTGGTAGACCATCTCCGCGACGTACGATTTACCCGTTCCTGCTTGGGGGGCGGTGACTACAAAGCCTGGGGCTATGTCCATCTGGTCTCTGTACATCAGGGTTAATGCCATCGCCAGCACGCCGGAAGCTGACGCATCGTCAGCCCACGGAGACTCAACGAACGGCCCGTAGAACAGCCTGACGGCTCTGCGCATCTCCTCATCCGTCGGCCTGTCGCTGATGAGGCTTTTATAGCGCAGGGCATCCAAGACACGCCAGTAGTACTCGTCGTGGTACCCCTCCTCGTATAGCTGCAGCTGCCCTGTGTGTATGTCTACGACGGGAGATGTCCGGATGCCGCTCAGGCATGGGTATGCACTGTCTGTCTCCCGCCATTTCGATTTTCCGACAAACATGGCATGTAGTATCGGATTAGGTGTCTCGATGGGGTGTAGCTCCTCGCCTTTACCGCGGCGCTTAAACTTAACACGACTGCTCAGCGGTAACGATAGATCCTCTTTCCTGTCGAATGGTTGGATGACGGGCCTCCCCTTCTCCCATTCGATTCGCGCCGGAATCTTTCCATCCACAGCGTAGATCCTCATCCGGTCCATTGGCGCAGTGTATAGGAGTGGGTAGATGCTCTCGACGGTAGAGTCGACGCTGCCTGACACATACTCGAACGTGACGGCTGTGGTGGCTTTCTTGGGGTCAGCTAGGTCGGTCAGAATCTGGTCTAGTATTGGCTCTGTTTGGCCGTCCAGAGCCTTGATCCAATCATCCAACCCCGTCTTGTTGGCCTTTAAATTCTCGAAGGCCTCGGGGAAGTATTGATCGAGTATCTCTGCGATCCTTCGGATGGCCTCGGTAGGGTTACGCCCGTTCATGTGGGCATTCCCAAGTAATGACGATAACTTCGCCGCCTGCTTCTTGTCGATAGTCTCTAATTCCACCACCAGTCTATCGCCGTGGGCCTCGAGCCACCTGACCTCGAGGATCGGTGGGCAGTAGCCTACGTGTGTCTTCGCTGCCACCCGGAATCTTATGGCCTCGGCCATCAGCTCCAGCTGCTCTCGCCCGTGTGAGCGAGGATTCCATAAGAGGTCTGAATCCCCAAGGATGTACGCGTCGCGCGGCAGGTCCCATATCGGCTTGCCGTACCGGAGGATGTGTGGAATCTCTCGGAGTAGGGGCCTGTACAGGCTCGTGTAGATGGCACCTGCGTCCAGTGTCTCGTAGCCACGCTCCCTGGCCTCGTCTACGGCGCGGGAGTCTGACCAGCTTGTGACCCCTTGCAGACCACAGGCTGGTATACCGTTTAGGACGGCAAAGAGCGCCTTAAATTCACCTTCCGTGAATAGGACGGTGTTGGATTTTTTTAGGAGCTCTAAGAGCTTTGACGGGATGTACAATTGGGTCCCGCCGTCTAGCCTAGAGAGGTACTTCGGGGCACCCTTTGGCTGTCCAATAAGACGCACTCGCATGACCTGGGTCTCTTGTGTCCGCCCGCCAACGACCACGCGGTGGGTCATCGGCCTACCGTCGAGGTCGTAGTAGTAGATGCCGAGAGCACCTGCACACTTCGGTATATTGAACCCGAGTGCTACTGCCTGCTCGCAGGTCAGGACGCGGATGCTATACCTCTCTGCCTGCTCTGGTGTGAGGCCTCGTGACCGTAATATGGCTGTAGGGTCGAGGGTTTGTGTGGTGGGTAGGCTTGTTACCGTAGCGTTGACACTATGGCCGTTACCACCATTAGCTTGTGTTTGCTGATTTGTACCAATGATCTGTCTGGTGGGTTCCCGGTCGTTGACTTGGTCTGTGTGGGAGTTGTTGCCGTTAGGCTTATCAGGATCACTGTCTGAGTCAGTACTGGGGGCATTGTGTGTATCAGTGGTTGCGGTAGGTTGTGGTGTGCCTGAGTCTGGTGCTGGTAGAAGATCAGCCTCGGTGAGTCCGATAGCCTCTAGGATGGACTCTCTGGAACATCCGGCATGGCAGTTGAGTGAAATTGTGCCGCTCTGCCTGACGCGTATGTATAGTAACGCCGAGACATCACTATGTGCTGGGCAGTCTACCCGCCATCCGCTGCCATATCTTTTAGGTTGGGCTAATCGCGAAAAAAACTTGCAGAGCTGTGGCGTCTGTGGTAACATTTAAGAGTTCTCTTGGTTTATGCAATCCGGGCTGGCGAGCGGGGATTGCAAGTTTTAGGGAGCCGATCAGTGAAAGCTGATCGGCTTTTCTTTTATCTGGTATCTCAAGGAACAAAAAAGCCGAGTCTAGGACCATAATGGGTCTGTGCCTCGGCTTTTTTCATTTGTATCAGGAAGGCCCTTTCCGGCTGACTTTCTGGAAGGTATTGGTGATGATACAACCAGGAAAGGTATGGCCCCATCGTGTGGCCACGCCGGAAAGGGCCTCTTTATTGTTACATTTGGTGTGTGTTGGATACTAGCAGGTGTTGTGCTTGTGCTGCTGTTATGAGCCATATCATTTACCTTTCCAGTTTAGTTATATCATCACCATCGATAATGGTACCAGCAGAACAAGTTTACAGTCAAGACATTTGATGCAATCAGCCTAATTTCAGCCTGTTCAATAGTCGCGTAAGACATTACATAATATATTCAACAATATATAAAACTAGGATAGATGTGCACAGAATGGATATGGGCGGGCATCACAAACGGGCGTGGGGGCAAGTGCTGCCTTTACCCCGATCGCTGTCCAGGTAGGTGCGGTAGAAAACGGTAGATTTTGGTAGTTGGGCGGTAGATTACCGAAAAAAGTCGGTAGATTTTCGGTATTCCAAACCCACTTGCCCAAACCCCCAAAAACCAAAATGTTTATTTCAAGCCATTTCTTGCGGATTGCCTCCATTTTCGCATGAAGGAGGCTCTCCGCAAAAAGTGTTGATTTAAAGCCTTTTTTTTGTTTGCGGTGATCTGCGGATTGCCTCAAAAATAGGCAATCCGCAAGATTTTTTGGCGTCCTGATGCGAAAAATTTCACTTTTGCGGGTAGCCTATTGGCC
>WOYI010254325.1_pt1 | contig 10164 bp, 8 predicted proteins | sample 6423411 | NCBI WGS metagenome assembly WOYI01 (sample SAMN13441803, study PRJNA592873) | oil field metagenome | biome: oil field; feature: oil-well bore; material: oil-contaminated soil; isolation source: oil-contaminated soil from oil-well borehole | place: Germany: Wietze | collected 2016-10-18 ... | reverse complement strand
GCCCAGGGATGCGGCTGCGATCTGGGCCATGGCCGTAAAGGTACCCTGGCCGATCTCCTGGCCGCCTACCCCCACGGTTACTTTGCCATCTTCGGCCAATTCTGCCCAGGCGCTGGACCCAGCGTTGGGGGGCATGGCGGGAGCTTTCCAGGCAATGGCAATGCCTTTGCCGCGCAGCTTGTTGGGAGAGCTCGGTTTCTTGGCTTCTTTCCAGTTGATGGATTTGGCGACGTTATCAATACATTCCAGCAGACCGTTGGGGTGCATGGTCATGCCGGTATCCAGAATATCGCCGCCTTTGATACTGTTGAGCTTGAGAAATTCCACCTTATCAATGCCGGCTTTTTCGGCCAGTTCATCCATGGCCTGGTCAAGACCGGTATGCAGTTCAGACATACCAAAACCGCGGTAGGCGCCGCCGATGGGGTGGTTGGTATACACGCAGATGGAATCGGTCTGGACATTGGGAATATCGTAAGGGCCTGAGCTGGAATAGCCAGCCGCACGGGTGACGTTCACGCCGTATTCGGTGGAGCCGCCGCCATCAAAGTACATGGTGTTCTTGAGGGCCATCAGGCGGCCGTTCTTATCGCAGCCTACTTTGACGGTGATCACCAGCCCCTGGCGCACGAAGTTGGTGAAGAATTCTTCTTCGCGGGTGAGGAGCAATTTTACCGGCCAGCCCTTGCATTTGGTGGCCAGAGCCACGGGGATGGCTTCCATGGTCACGCCGGCCTTGCTGCCAAAGCCACCGCCCACGTATGGGGCGATGACGCGCAGATCAGTGGGGGAAATTTCCAGTGTCTCGGCGATCAAACTGCGCTGCGCAAACGGAGACTGAGAGGAAGCCCACAGGGTGATCTTGCCCTTCTCATCTTGCATGGCCACGGCAACGTGCGGTTCAATGGGCACATGCTGAATGTGCGGCACTTTGAATTTGTGTTCCACCACGTAAGCGCACTTTTCCCAGGTGGCTTCTACATCGCCTTTTTTGATCTTGAAATGGTTGGCGATGTTCGTGCCGGGTTCCGGGAAGATAAAATCTGGCCAGACATAATTACCCAGATCGGGGTGAATGAGTGGAGCTTCTTTGCTGGCGCCATACTCAGGATCAAAGACGGGTTCCAATTCTTCGTATTCTACATCGATCAGGTCGAGGGCCTTCATGGCGATCTCATTGCTGATGGCTGCCACAGCGGCCACACCCTCGCCAATGAAGCGAACCCGGTCAATGGCCAGAATGTTCTTATCTTTCAAATAAAGGCCGATCTTTTTGGGGAAATCGGTACCCACGATGACAGCTTTTACACCCGGCAGTGCTTTGGCTTTGCTGATGTCGATCTTTTTGATCAAAGCATGCGGATAGGGGCTGCGTTTGACCCGGGCATACAATAATTTGCCGCCGAATTGAATATCATCTGTATAAACAGCAGTTCCGGTAACTTTCTCGTAAACATCATTACGGGGCAGGCTACTGCCAACTGGGCTGGAAGTTTTTTCTTTGGTTTTCACGTTTGCCATAGTTTGGCTCCTTGGAGGATAGTAGTATCCTTTTGAGTTACATTTTCGCCGCTTCTTTGACGGCTTCGACAATACGCATATAGCCAGTGCAACGGCAAAGGTTGCCTACCAGAGCCTGGCGGATCTCGGATTCGGTGGGGTTCGGGTTGCGCTCAAGCAGAGCAGTAGCAGAGATTAACATACCGGGAGTGCAAAAACCGCACTGAACGCCGCCAGTTTTGATGATGGCTTCCTGTACTTTGCTGAGCTTGCCATCTTTGGCCAACCCTTCCACAGTGACGATTCTGGCGCCGTCGCATTCAGCGGCCAGAACCATGCAGCTATTGACGGGTTCGCCATTCATTAATACTGTGCAAGCCCCACATTCGCCCGCAGTACAACCATTTTTTGTGCCTGTTAGCGAAAGTTTCTCGCGCAGCATTGTCAAAAGGGTCATATTCGAGGGCACGTCCACCACTTCGACCAGGTCATTTACAGTGATTGTAAGATGTTGTAAAGTCATGGCTGCCTCCTATTTGCTGATCTTTGCGAAAACTTCAGAGATGGCTTCTCGGGTCAGGTTTCTGACCATGAACTTGCGATAGCGAGCGGAGCCACGCACATCATCAATGGGGGTGACAGAATCCATAGCCACCTGGGCTGCTTCGGCAATCACATCGGGCGTGATCTTCTTCTCAGAGAGCACAGCTTCTGATTTAAAGGCTTCAAAGGGAACCGGAGCAACTGAAGCCAGCGTGATGCGGAAGCGATAACCGGAAGGGCTTTCTTTATACGGATAACCGGATACTGCTACACCCACAATGGAGAGATCACCAATACTATTGCGACCAAGCTTTTTGTAAACTCCAAACATTCCAGCTGGAGGGAGAGGCAAAGTGATAGAGACGACAACATCGCCTGTTTTTAGAACCGTCTTACCGGGGCCAAGGAAGAAATTACTCAATGGAATTTCGCGCATTCCATTTAAACCATGAACGTTCAGGACACCGTCCAATGCCATGCAGGTACCAATGGTATCGCCTGCGGGGGAGGCATTGCAGATATTGCCAATAACCGTCGCACGATTGCGTAATTGATAGCTGGCCACAGAACGGGCTGCTTCAGCTAAGTTTCCATAATATTTTAAAACATCTGGGTGGCTGGCAATCTGGTTCATGGTCGCTGCTGCACCAATCGTCAACCCTTTCTTTGGATCAAAGGAGATATCCTTTGTCCCGTCGAGGCCTTTAATATCGACCAGGTAGCTGAGTTTCAACACACCGTCGCGTAAGCGGACGAGACAATCCGTGCCACCTGAGAACGGTCGAGCTTCGCCTTCATGCTCGGCCAAGAACTTGCTTGCTTCAGCCAATGATGCCGGCTTTACATACTCTAATTCTGGGAGTCCTGGATGGGGATTGATCATAATTGTTCCCGTCTATTTTGAGATCAGCGTGTTTTTCAGTAGCTTTCACCGGAAAACACGCTGGAAAAGTTCCCTCCTCCATCGCTGAAGGAGGGATGGAATTCAAATGTGACGATTAGTCGTTGATGTTCTCACGCTCTTTGATGCCAAACCATTCGGTTTTGATAACCAGGAAGAGGGCATTGAGAAGGATACCAAAGAAGGCGGCGAAGACGATGGCAGGAATGCCACTGGGGAAGATCACAGGGATGGGGAAGGGGAACAGACCATTGGGGAGACCCATGGCGCCGCCGATACCCAACACGAGGATGGATGCACCCACAGCCAACTGTTTCGGATCGAAGAGGTTGACTTTTTCGCTTTGAATGAGGGCAACACCTTGCATACCAATGACACCAAACAAGTAGATGGACAGGCCACCCACAACAGCGGTGGGGATGGTATTGACAACACCCGCCAATTTACCCACGAAGCCCAGGAGGATGGCGATAACGCCAGCGGTCATCAGGACTGCGGTGGAGTAGTTGCGGGTGATTGCCATCAGGGAGTTGTTTTCGCCGTAGTTGGTTCCAGCGCAGCCACCGAGGAAGCCGACGACCAGGTCATCGGTACCATCAGCGATCAGGTTCAAGCCGATGAGTTTCTTGATCTCGACGGGTTTCTTGCCAACTTCTTTGGCCAGAGCGTCGATGTACAGGCTCATCTGATACAGGTGGGCGGTGGATTCAGGGACGGTTGCGATGGCGATCAGGGCGATGGAGAGGATTGCACTCCAGGCGCGCGGATCACCGAAAGCAGGCAAGGTGATGTGCGGCACACGGAACCATTGTTCGGCACCGATGGTGGCGGCGATCTTATCTGGGGTCAAAACGCCAAACGCCAGGGAGACCAACCAACCTGCGATTGCGCCCAAGAGGATGGGGAGCATTCCGATGAGGCCTTTGCCCTGCAGGTAGACCGAAAATGCAATGGTCACAATCAGGGTGATGAAAGCCACTGCCCAGTTGGTAGAGGCTTCGCTCAATGCGGTACCGGCAAGTGCGATACCAATGATGATAGCGACTGTGCCGGTGATGGTGGGAGGCAAAACTTTATCGATTGCTTCCTTCCCAACAGCCATGATCAGGAGGCCGATCAAAATTTCAACCACAGCGGTACCCATAATACCAACCTGCACGATACTTACGCCATCGGGGCAGTATGTGGTAGTGGCACTTGTGAAGCAGTCAGCTGCATACAGGTTCATGACTGTGATGATGACGGAAATGTAGCTGAAGCTTGAACCATAGTACATTGGGATGCGGCGGCCGGAGACGAGTAAGGCAACAATTGTGCCGATACCGGAAGCCAACAAAGTGACGCTAACGTCGAATTTGGTCAAAATGGCAACGAGGACTGTCGCCGGGAACATGGTCAAGACTTGTTGCAAACCCAGGCTGACCATAGCTCCAAATGGGGGAACATCTTGCGGTAAGTAACCAACAAGAGTCTTTGATGCTGTTTCGACATTTTTTGCCATATTCTCACTCCTTATAACATAATAGAATTGAAGAAAACGAAACAGAAGGTTGTTTGATAGTGTCTAACTTGATTAAGCCACCTCCTAATTTTTTTTTAGATCGCAAAGAAACTTTCGTTTCTTGTATCTACTCATCTTTCATTAACTTTGTAACACCGCCAATAAAAAACGGTTTCAGACGGGCAGAAGCCTTATGAAACCGTTTTGAGGTCATTTCTATTGAGAATGATATTTCCCTCAGAAAGCAAATTGCATTTCTGAATTTGATTGGGTCCTATATGGATCAAAACATGAGGTAAATAGATCAAATCACTCCTTGGAAATGTACCAAAAAGTACTGATAAAACCGGATCAATAAAATTGCTTCACTGGCTATACAAAGCCGAATAATCAAAACAAATGGGAATTCTTAAATGCGTTGCGCGTGATATTAAAAGATGATAGCATGAAAAAATTCCAATTTCAAGTTTATGGTCTCAGCAGACAAAATAATAGTGATTAATGTAATGGTCTGACAATTAAAATGTCTATTCTGCTCTTGCATTTAAGATCAGAAAATGAATGCACACATTAAGTTGGCGATTATATCAAAGATTTCAGTATTGACAACTGTTTTAATTTACCAGATAATGCAAGTTGTTTGATTCTCTAAAACCATTCCGTAATCAGGATAAAAGAATGAAATATGATATCGGAACGATCATCACCGTAGTGGCAGTTCTCCTGTTTTACATGCGCCTGATCATCATTCAGCGTCAACGCGTTAAACAAGCCCAGTACCAGTATGCAGTAGTGAAAGCCAAGAACAAAAAGAGTAAGAAAACCCGCGATAAAGAACCGGAACTCCAATATGCCCGTCTGGGTGTTCAGATCAAGAATTGGTGGCTGGTGGGCGTGGCCCTCGTGCTCATCACATTTGGCGCAGTCATTGCGGCTACCCATTTCTTGGGTACTTCACTTTCTGCTTATTGGTGGGTTCCCGTGTTGCTGGGTATCGGTTTGTTCGCATATGAGCTTAAGTAGGAGAAGGAATGGCAGAGATAAAGAGCGTTTGCCCCACCTGCGGCGAAGACACCCACGTATACAAAGTGAGCCAGATCTATCTTGAAGCGCTCATGCGCGTCAAGAACAAAGAGAACGCTGAGACGCCCTTAATGGATACGCTCAAGAGCGAATTGCCGCCTGAGCGGGCTGCCAAAATGAAGGATGCAGATTACTACCATTACGTTGTAGAATCTTTTGCGCCTCCTCAGGGCGGAGCTCAAGTGATCCGTTCCATTGATCCTGATTGGGTTGCTGTGGCATTAGGTTTGCTCAGTGTTTATATTCTCTACCAGATCTATTTTGCTCAGCATGGAATTTTTTGGGGCATGCTGGCGTTTGCTGGGGTTGTCCTTGGTGCTTATCTGTTTTTCCGGAAACAGATCAAACTAAAATTTGAGACCGAGAAGCGTAGAGAATCGGGCGATAAAGACCTGATCGAACGTGCCGTGGGCAATTGGATGAAGTTGTATTATTGCTCCACAGACAATATAGTGTTTGGCTGGAAAAAAGGTGACCGGATTCCCCTTGCTGAGATGAACCAGTATTTACTGCAAAACAGCATGAAGAAGTAAACAGCAACCCCCGCTTGAAATAAAGTGGGGGTTGCTGTTTAGATTGATCGCTACAAGTGTTATTCGGCAATCTCTGGTTGCTTCAGGCGCGTTGAGGCGGTCTTGTGCAAAATAAAGTAACCCAGCGTTGCCACCAGACCCAGAATGCCACACAGATACCACACCCAGTTGGGGTTAAAGTTGTCCATGATCAACCCTGCTCCCAGCGGACCGATCATGGAGGGAATGATCCAGCTAAACCCCATCACAGCCATGTAACGGCCACGCATCTCTTCTGGTGCCAGGCTGGCCACCAAAGCATTGGAGGTGGGACTGACCACCATTTCGCCGATGGTGATGATGACCATGGCCAGCAGGAAGAGCGGGTAGGTGGCCACAAATCCATACATAGCAAAACCCACCGCGTAGAAAAAGGTGCCGACCGTCATTAAGATCATGGGTTTGTACTTTGAGATCTTGCGGGTGATCCAGAATTGCAGCAAGACCACCATGCCGGCATTCATGCTGATGATGAAACCGAAGTTCTGCGTGCTCACACCGTGGTTGTCGCGCAGGAAGACCGACAGGGTAGAGTTCATCTGCATATAGACCAGGGTGCTGAGAGCGGTGACCACCAGGAATGACATAAAGAGCTTGTCGTTAAAGGCCACCCTGTACCCCTTGAAGGTCTCCAACATGGAAGGCTGTTTGTGGGTTTCAGTAAATTGTGGTTGGGTCTCTGGCAAGATAAACAGCACGATCAGCGCGGTGAGGATGCTGGCGGCGGCATCAATTATAAAGAGCCATAAGAAGGATTCGCCCGCGATGATGCCACCGATCGCTGGCCCGATGGTAACAGCCAGGTTGGCCACCACGCGTAAAATACCAAAGCCTTCCAAACGCTGGTTCTCCGGCAGAATATCGGCCATCATCGCCTGAGTGGCCGGGTGACCGATATCAGAGAGCAGACCCACCAGTACGGCACCTATGTAGATGATGCGCATATCGTTTGCAAGACCCAGTCCCAGGGTGCTGGTGGCAGAAGCGATGAGACCGAACATCATCAACTTGCGCCGGCCAAAACGGTCAGTGAGTGCGCCTCCCAGCATGGACCCAAAAAAGCTGGCGATTGAAATGATCGCAAAAAGGGTGCCAACCTGGGTCATACCAATGTCAAACTTCGCGGTCAGGTATAAGGACAAAAAAGGGAAAATGAGAGCACCGCCGATGCGGTCAATAAAAAGTGCCCCGATCAGTGTCCAAAAGGTTTTTGGATATCGTTTAAAGGTTGCATTTACATTCGTAAACATAAAAATCGCTTTCAGGGAGGTAGACTGGAGATTATACGCGAAAAAGTAAGAGAAGGTTCCGAAAAACTCAATAAAATATACCAAAAGGCATATTTCAATATAGACTTGTCTTCTTTATAATCTTTGAAAAAAAGAAAAGAAAATTCAGATGCCTAAAAATATTGCATTAATTACCGATAGCACTTGCGATATCCCGGAACATCTACGCCAGCAACACAATATATATTTGGTTCCCCTGACCATTGTTTGGGGCAAAGAACAGTTTTTGGATCGGGTGGATCTTAAGGCCGAAGATTTTTACACTCGTCTGAGCACAGATGAAGTGCGCCCTACTACTTCTCAACCAACCCCTCAAGATTTTCTGGCCAAATATGAACAGGCCAAAGTGGATGGTGCTGAAGAGATCGTTGTCATCGTCATCAGCAGTGCCATGAGCGGCACCATCGGCTCTGCGCGTACTGCCGCGCAAGGGTTTGACCTCCCCGTTCACATTTTTGATTCCAGGTCCAATTCAATGAGTCTGGGCTGGCAGGTGTTGGCTGCTGCCCGTGCCCGTGAAGCCGGTGCGGACGCGCAGGGTATGTTGGATGCAGCAGATGCTGTTCGCAAACAACTTCATTTCCACGTTGTGTTGGACACCCCTGAGTTTCTGCTCAAGGGCGGCCGGGTAGCCGGAGCGGCTTCAAAGATCAGTAGTTTGTTGCAGATCAAATTGCAGATCCGGGTCAACCATGAGACTGGTTCTGTTGAGGCCGGCGATATTTCCCGCACCCGCAAGCAAGCGATTGATAAGCTATTCACAAGTTTTGTTAAGTTGTTGGATCTTACCAGGCCTATCCATATTGCAGTGCTGCACAACGCTGCCCTGGCTGAGGCAGAGGCGCTGGTAGAGCGAATTAAGCAAGAGCTCAATCCAGCAGAACTGATCCTCACCATTGTTTCCCCGGTGTTGGGGGTACATACCGGCCCTCAAGCCATCGCCCTGTGTGGATACAGTGAAGCCTAAAATTTTTAGATAGTTAACTGAATATTAAGGCAAGCGTAACAACCCTCGCTTGCCTTTTAATTTTAAATCGGATATGATTTTAAAGTCTCATGCGACCTGAAGAGAGGTCGTGATTTGTGTAACCCCCATATACATTCTCTAGGAGGAGAAACGTGAAGAAGAATTTCCTGTATGTTCTGATTTCGGTTTTGGTTTTGGGTTCCGTTCTTTTGAGCGCCTGCGCTCAGGCCACCCCCACCGAAGCCCCCACTGCTGAGGTCGCTACGGAAGCCCCCACCGCACAACCCACTGTTGCCCCCGCTGCCGAACTCGGTACCGCTGAAAACCCCATCGTCATTGCCCTTACCCCATCCGCCACTGCTGATCAGTTAACTGTCGGTGGTGATGCCCTTGCAGCCAAGCTGAAAGAGCTGACCGGTTACGAATATAAAGTGACCATCCCCAATAGCTACACCGCCGTTATCGAAGCGATGGCTTCGGGTAATGCCCAGGTGTCTTTCATGGCTACGTTTGCGTACTTACTGGCCAAACAGAGAGACGCTGCTGATGTAGGTTTGGTTGTTGTCCGCAATGGTTCTAGCTTCTATGGCGCTCAGTTCATCGCCAATGTTGACAGTGGTTTCACTTCCTATTTTGACCCTGAAACCAATAAGAACACCGCTGATGGTGCTACCGCCCTGGCTCAGTTCGCTGACAAACGCCCTTGCTTCACGGATCCTTTGTCAACCTCTGGTTACATCATCCCCGGTGGCCTGCTTTCCCAATACGGCGTCAAATATAAAACCCCGGCCGCTGTCCAGGGTCACCCCGCTGTAGTTGCCGCTCTGTATGCAGGTGGAATCTGCGATTTCGGTACCACTTATATCGATGCCCGCACCAGTGACAAGACCCATGCTGACGTAATGGAAAAGATCGAGATCATTTGGCGAACAGACAACATTATCCCCAACGATAATGTTTCATTCTCCACGACCATGGATCCTGAAATGCGCCAGAAGATTTCTGATGCTCTGGTTCAAATGGGTACCAGCGATGATGGTCTGGAAATCCTCAAGAACATGGGTTATGAAATCGGTGGTTTCGAACCCGCTGAAGATTCCTTCTATGATGCCTTCCGCGCTGCTTTGCAGGCTTCCGGCATCGACATCACCACGATGGTGAAGTAATTCCAGTTGAGTTTCTTTGGGAGGGAGGAAGTTTTTCCTCCCTCCTCTATTATCTAAATCTAATTGAAAAGGATCTGACAGTGCTAAAGGTTGAACATCTTACAAAGGTTTACCCAAATGGAACGGTAGCTCTCAAAGATCTCAGCTTTGAAGTAGAAGATGGCGAGTTCCTGGTCATCATCGGCTTGTCTGGCTCCGGAAAATCCACTTTGCTGCGCTGCATCAATCGTCTCATTGATCCCACTGAAGGCAAGATCATCATGGACGGTGCAGATGTCACGGCAGCCAGGGGTGCAGAATTACGGCACATCCGCCGTCATATTGGCATGATCTTTCAACATTTTAATCTGGTTAAACGCTCCAGCGTTATGACCAATGTGCTCAACGGTCGTTTGGGGTATCTGAACCCCTGGATGACCACATTGGGCTACTTCCCACCCGAGGAAAAAAAGCGGGCATTAGATGCCCTGACCCGTCTGGGAATTGAAGACAAAGTAAGCAGTCGCGCTGATGCCCTTTCGGGTGGGCAACAACAACGCGTTGGTATTGCCAGAACGCTCATGCAAGAACCCAGCTTGATCCTGGCAGATGAACCGGTAGCCAGCCTGGACCCGGTGCTGGCTCATTCCATTTTGCAGTATC
>WOYI010096837.1_pt1 | contig 10166 bp, 8 predicted proteins | sample 6423411 | NCBI WGS metagenome assembly WOYI01 (sample SAMN13441803, study PRJNA592873) | oil field metagenome | biome: oil field; feature: oil-well bore; material: oil-contaminated soil; isolation source: oil-contaminated soil from oil-well borehole | place: Germany: Wietze | collected 2016-10-18 ... | reverse complement strand
TCGCCGGCTGGATGCGGAGTTTCGCGGCGGCTGGGCTGGTGCTGGCGTCGCTGTGCGAACCGATCCATCCGCAGAGCGCTCAAGCGGCCTCGGTGATCTTCGTCCTGGTGCCGCGCTGATTCAGGCCAGCGTGGCGGCATCCATGGGCGCCACGCGTGTCCAGTGGGCAGGCTCCAGCGGCGGGTCGGCCAGGGTTCGCAGCGCGGCCAGGTAGTCCTCCCGCGGCATTTCCTCGGCGCCCAGCGACAGCAGGTGCGGGTTGGTCACCTGGGCATCGAGCAGCGGGCAGTGCCAGTGGTGCAGCAGGCGGGCCAATGCCAGCAGGGCCACCTTGGAGCCGCCGCTCTCGCGGCTGAACATCGATTCGCCGCTGAACAGGCGTCCGGACACCACGCCGTAGATGCCACCGACCATGGCCGTGCCGCGCCAGACCTCGACGCTGTGCGCATGGCCGCGGGCGTGCAGCGTGGCGTAGGCATCGATCATCTCCGGGTTGATCCAGGTGCCGGGCTGGTGCTTGCTGCGCGGTGCGGCGCAGGCGTGCATCACGCCGACGAAATCGCGGTCGACGGTGACTTGCCAGCCGCTGCGCGCGAGCAGGCGGCGCAGCGAGCGATTTGGCTGGCACAGCTTTGCGGTGTGGAACACGCAGCGCGGGTCGGGCGACCACCACAGGATCGGCTCGCCTTCGTTGAACCAGGGAAAGATGCCCTGCGCATAGGCCGCGCGCAGTCGCTCGGGCGAGAGGTCGCCGCCGAAGGCGAGCAGGCCGGACGGCTCGCGCAAGGCCCCGGCCGGATCGGGAAAGCGCTCCGCCGGCCAGTGATCCAGCAGCGGCAGGCGGATCATGCGAACTCCCCGGGGTCGCGGTCGTGGGCATACGGGCTGTGCGCAGCCAGCTCCTGCGCGTAGGCCTGCACCGAGGCCGTTTCGTGCACCAGCGCGGCGCGCACGGCGCGGCGGAACTGCGGGTGCGCGAGGTAGTGGCGCGAGTGCGTTTGCACCGGCAGGAAGCCGCGCGCCAGCTTGTGCTCGCCCTGCGCGCCGGGCTCGAAGCGCTGCAGGCCATGGCGGATCGCGTGCGTGATGCCCTGGTAATAGCAAAGCTCGAAGTGCAGCCCCGGCACGTCGACGCTGGCACCCCAATAACGGCCGTACAGCACATCCGTACTCTGGATCAGCAGGGCCATTGCCACGATGGCGCCGCCGCCATCGCGCGCCAGCGCCAGCTGCACGGCATCGCCCAGCGCGTCGCCGAGCGCGAGGAAGAACGCCTGCGTCAGCGCGGCGTGGTTGCCCTTGGCGTCGAAGGTGCTTTCATACAGCGCGTGCACGCGGCGCCATTCGTCGCGGCTCAGGCTGGCGCCGCCGCGCATCTCGATGTGCAGGCCGCTGCGCGCGACCTGCGCGCGCTCGTGCCGGATGTTCTTCCGCTTCTTGTGGTTGAGTGCGGCGAGGAAGTCGTCGAAGTCCGCATAGCCGCGGTTGTGCCAGTGGAACTGCACGTCGCTGCGCGCCAGCCAGGCGTCGTCGAACGCGGGCAGCTCGTCGTCGCGCAGGAAATTCGCGTGCAGCGACGACAGCCCGAGCCGATCGACCTCGCCGCGCATCGCCGTGACCAGCGCCTGCTGCCGCGCCGCGGCCTGCGGACCGGTCCCGGCCAGCAGGCGCGGCCCGGTGACGGGCGAGTAGGGCACTGCATCGAGCAGCTTGGGGTAGTAGCTGCCGCCGGCCCGCTCCCACGCACTGGCCCAGCTCCAGTCGAACACGAACTCGCCGCGCGAGTTGCCTTTCAGGTAGAGCGGTGCGGCGGCGACCAGGGTGCCGCCGTCGTAGAGTCCCAGATGATGCGGCGCCCAGCCCCAGTCTTCGCGGATGCAGCCGGTGCGTTCCAGCGCCTGCAGGAAGGCGTGCGAGAGGAAGGGATTGTCGTCCGGCCGCAGTGCGTCCCAGGCTGCCGCTGGCATCTCGTCGATCCGCGCGTGGAAACGCGGCTGCAGCGCGGTGGCCGGTCCGCTCATGTCGCGTTCCGCCAGGCGGCGAGTTCGTGCAGCCGCTCCCGGTCCTCTGCCAGCACGAGTCGTGCATCAGCGAGCTGCAGCGCACGCGTAGCCTCGACACGTGCGGCATCGCGCAGGGCCAGGTTGCCCAGTGCAGCCAGCGTCGCCAGCGACTTGTGCAGGCGGATGGCGACTTCCAGCATGCCAGCGCTGTCGCGCGCCAGCGGCGCGTAGACGTCGTCCAGCAGGTCGCATGGATCCAGCGCGCGCAGCCTGACCCGCGGGTAGCGTGGCGCGGGCCGCGGCCGAAGGCCGTCCCCGGCTGCATGGCGCGCGGCCGCCGCCCAGTCGCACAGCAGGCGGGTCACGGTGCCGAGCACGTCGATCGCGGTGCCCGGATCGTTCACCGCCGGCGAAAGCGCCCTCTGCGCGACCTCGGTCAGCACCACCAGGCCAAAGCGTGGATCCTGTTCGAAGTCGCGCTGGTCGGTGATCACGAAGGCATCGAGAAACGGCTCGTGCACGCCGGGTTCCGGCCGCGGAGACAGGCGCGCGAGCGGCGCTTCGGGCGTGGCGAAGTGGCCGGCCTCTGCCTCCACCCACACCGTCAGCCCATGCTCTTCGGCCAGCGATTGCAGTGTTGCCAGGTCGACGTGGGCAACATAGCCCACCTGCCCGCCATGCAGCACGAAGGCGTCCGCCGGAGGAGGCTCCCAGCCGGCGGTGGACAGGCTGGGAGCCTCGGCGCGTTCGATCAGCGCATGCCTCGCGGCACGCTCGACGCGGTCGATGGTCTCGGCCACCCGCCCCAGTTTCGAGAGCTGCTCGATCCAGCGCAGCAGGGTCACCACGATGACCACGATCATCACGATCGTGACGCCGAACAGCACCACCCGGCCGCTGTCGCCGTAGATGCCGGTGCTGAGTGCGATCAGGCCGACCACGCTGAACAGGAATATGCCGAGGAAGGTGGCCAGCGCGCGCTGGGAGATCGAATCCTCCACCAGCAGGATCGCCGCGCGCGGCGTGGCGTTGCTTCCGGCCGTGCTGTAGGCGGAGACCATGATGGACAGCGAGAAGGTAGTCACCGCCAGCATGCTGGTGGCGAGGATGCCGAGGATGTTGCCGACGGCCGAGGCGCCGATGCGGGCCGCCACGCCCGCGGGCAGCCATGGGCGCAGGAAGGTGCCGAGCAGGGCGGTGCCGATGCCGACCAGCGCGTAGAGGGCCGCATGAAACCACAGGCGGCGGGTCATCCGCAGCAGCGCCAGTCGCAGGCGGGCGTTCAGGGCCGGCATGGGTATTCCTCGAGAAAACGGATCAGGCGGCGCACACGATACCGGTCCCGCGTCGATCGGTGGTCATCGCCGCCATCGGTGCCTCAACCGGCGACGCCCTGCTGTTGTTCGAGCCAGCGTTCGGCATCCAGCGCAGCCATGCAGCCGAAGCCGGCCGAGGTGATCGCCTGGCGGTAGACGTGGTCGGCCACGTCGCCGGCGGCGAACACGCCCGGCACCGAGGTCATCGTGGCCATGCCATTCTGGCCGCTGTGGGTGCGGAGGTAGCCGTCGTGCATGTCCAGTTGGCCCTGGAAGATGCCGGTGTTGGGCGAGTGGCCGATCGCCACGAAGAAGCCGCTGGCCTCGATGTCGCGGGTGGCCTCGCCGTCCACCGCCTTCACCCGCACGCCGGTGACCCCGGAGTCGTCGCCCAGCACCTCGTCGATCGCGTGGTTCCACACCAGTTCGATCTTGCCGGTCTTGGCCTTGGCGAACAGCTTGTCCTGCATGATCTTCTCGGCGCGCAGCGTGCTGCGGCGATGCACCAGGTAGACCTTGCGGGCGATATTGGACAGGTACAGCGCCTCTTCCACGGCGGTGTTGCCGCCACCGACCACCACCACGTCCTGCTCGCGGAAAAAGAAACCGTCGCAGGTGGCGCAGGCGGACACGCCCTTGCCCTTGAACTTCTCTTCCGAGGCAATGCCCAGGTACTTGGCAGTGGCGCCGGTGGCGATGATCAGTGCATCGCAGCTGTATTGGCCCGAATCCCCCTTGAGGGTGAAGGGCCGCTTCGACAGGTCCACCTGGTGGATGTGGTCGAAGATCATCTCGGTGTGGAAGCGCTCGGCATGCTCGGCCATGCGCTGCATCAGCATCGGCCCCTGCAGGCCTTCCACGTCGCCGGGCCAGTTGTCCACCTCGGTGGTGGTCATCAGCTGGCCGCCCTGCTGCAGGCCGGTGATCAGCGTCGGCTCGAGGTTGGCGCGGGCGGCGTACACGGCGGCGGTGTAGCCGGCGGGGCCGGAGCCGAGGATCAGCAGGCGGCTGTGCTTGGGCGTTGTGGACATGCGACAATCCTTCGGTTTGCTGAACGGCTTTGAGTGCTTTCGGCCCGGTGACCCGCGGCGTGACCCGCAGCACGTTGACGCGACCGATTCGGAAGCGGGAGCGCGCTGCTCTCGAGTCCGCAAGGATGGGGAAGCACACGGTCCGATTCAAGCGCTCCGCGGCATTGCTTCCCCAACCGAGCCGGCGCTGCCTTGGTGCCGTCGCGACGAACTCCACAGGACGGCTTCCCCATGCGTATCGGTATTCCTTCCGAAACCAAGACCCTCGAAGGTCGCGTTGCGCTGGTGCCTGCCGCTGCCGCCGATCTGGTGCGCCGTGGCCACCAGGTGTTCATCCAGGCGGGCGCCGGCGAGAAGAGCGGTTTCTCCGACGAGGCCTACGCCCGCGAGGGGATCACCGTGGTGCCGGACGCTGCGGCGCTGTACGGGAAGGGCGAGCTGATCGTCAAGGTGAAGGAGCCGATCGCCGGTGACCTGGCCCTGCTGAAGAAGCACCACCTGCTGTTCTGCTACCTGCACCTGGCCGCCGAGCCGGCGCTGACCCGGAGCCTGCTCGACATCGGCCTGACCGGCGTGGCGTTCGAGTCGGTGGAAGAGAACGGCAGCCTGCCGCTGCTGCTGCCGATGTCGGTGATCGCCGGGCGCATCGCCACCCAGATCGGCACCACGCTGCTGCATCGCCCGCAGGGCGGCAAGGGCAAGCTGCTGGGCGGCATGGCCTCGACGCCGCGCGGCAAGGTGGTGGTGCTGGGCGCCGGCGCCGCCGGTGGCAATGCCGCCGCGCTGGCTGCCGCGGCAGGCGCCAACGTGGTGGTGTTCGACAAGCGCCAGGACCGCCTCGCCGAGATGATGGCGATGGGTCCGAACGTCACCGCGCTGTATGCCTACGAGTCCGCGGTGGCCGAGGAAGTGCGCAGCGCCGACCTGGTCGTCGGTGCCGTGCTGATCCCCAGCGCCAAGGCGCCGCGGGTGGTCACCGAGGCCATGGTCGAGACCATGGAGAAGGGCAGCGTGCTGGTCGACATCTCGATCGACCAGGGCGGCTGCTTCGAGACCGCGCGCCCGACCACCTGGAAGGAGCCGACCTACGACATGCACGGCGTCACCCACTTCTGCGTGACCAACATGCCGGGCGCGGTGCCGCAGACTTCGTCAGTGGCGATCTCGGCGGCGATCCTGCCGTACGTGCAGCGCCTGGCCGGTGGCAACGCATGGCGCGGGTTCGCCCCGCTCGCCGCGGGCATCAATGTCGACGGCGGCAAGCTGGTGCATCCGGCGCTGCAGTAAGTGCCCCGGCAGCGCCCGCTCCCGGGCGCTGCCCAGTCCGTGATGCCGCACGCAACACTGTAGGAGCCCGCTCGCGGGCGATGCTTTTTGCTTTGATGTCGATTCAGAGCGGAGAGCATCGCCCGCGAGCGGGCTCCTACGGGAATTCATGTGTCCCGCGCATCGGTTGCGTTCCCGCACGCTCCTCCAGACCCGGCGGGCTGTGTAGACTTGGACGGAGTGATTCCCAAGGAAGCCCGACCCGGTGGCGCGTAGCGCGAATGTCAAGAAAGCCAAGACCCCCACGCCCGCCCTCAGCGACGAACTGAAGCGGCGCCTGCGCGAAGCCGGCGCGTTGCTGCTGCTGCCGCTGGCGCTGTACCTGCTGATCTGCCTGTTCAGTTACAACGAGCAGGATCCGAGCTGGGGCCACGTCGGCACGGTGGAGCACGCGCGCAACTTCGGCGGCGCGATCGGCGCCAACATCGCCAACCTGCTGCGCTACATCTTCGGCCTGGTCGCCTATGCGTTCCCGCTGCTGCTGCTGGTGCTGGGCGTGCAGGTGTTGCGCCACCGCGGCGAGCGGGCGGTGCATCCGTGGGAGCCGTCGCTGCGACTGATCGGCTTCGTGTTCTTCTTCATCACGCTGCCGGCGCTGTTCGCACTCAACGCCAGCCGCCCCGATCCGGTATCCCCGCAGGGCGTGGGCGGTATCGCCGGGCAGTGGCTGAGCAGTTCCCTGCTTGGCGCGCTGGGCTCCACCGGCACGCCGCTGTTGCTGCTGGCGCTGTTCCTGGTCGCGGTGACGCTGGCCACGGGCCTGTCCTGGTTCCGCCTGATGGACTGGATCGGCGCCGCCGTGCTGCGCCTGGCCACGTGGGTCGGCGGCAAGATGCGCAAGGCGCCGGAGGTGATGGCGGCCCGCCAGGCGCGTGGCGAGCGCGATGTGGTGAAGAAGGCCGATGCGGTCAAGCAGGCCAGGCGCGAGCCGGTGCGCATCGAGGCGCCACCCACCCCGGTGGTGAAGAGCGATCGGGCCCGGCAGGAAACCCAGATCCCGCTGTTCGTCGGCGCCGCCCACCCGGGCGAGCTGCCGCCGCTGTCGCTGCTGGACGAAGCGCCATTGCAAGGCCCCGGCTATTCGGAAGAAACGCTGGAAGTGCTCTCGCGGCAGGTCGAGCTCAAGCTCAAGGACTTCCGCATCGAGGCCAAGGTGGTCGGTGTGTATCCCGGTCCGGTGATCACCCGCTTCGAGCTGGAGCCGGCCGCCGGCGTGCGCGGCTCGCAGGTGTCCAGCCTGGACAAGGACATCGCGCGCGGCCTGTCGGTGGTGAGCGTGCGCGTGGTCGACGTGATCCCCGGCAAGAACGTGATCGGCCTGGAGATCCCCAACGCGCGCAAGCAGATCGTCTACCTCTCCGAGATCCTGCGCTCGGACAAGTACGACCAGATGAAGTCGCCGCTGGCGCTGGCGCTGGGCAAGGACATCGGGGGCAGGCCGGTGGTCACCGACCTGGCCAAGATGCCGCACCTGCTGGTGGCCGGTACCACCGGCTCGGGCAAGTCCGTCGCGGTGAACGCGATGGTGCTCTCGCTGCTTTACAAGGCGAGTGCGAAAGACGTGCGCATGATCATGATCGACCCGAAGATGCTGGAGCTCTCGGTGTACGAGGGCATCCCGCACCTGCTGGCGCCGGTGGTCACCGACATGAAGGAGGCGGCCAATGCCCTGCGCTGGTGCGTGGCCGAGATGGAGCGCCGCTACAAGCTGATGGCGGCCGTGGGCGTGCGCAACCTGGGCGGCTTCAACAAGAAGGTCGCCGAGGCCGACAAGGCCGGCCAGCCGCTGCTCGATCCGCTGTTCCGGCCCAATCCGGAAATGCCGAACCTGGCCGCCGAGCCGCTGGAGCCGCTGCCGAACATCGTGGTCATCATCGACGAGTTCGCCGACATGATGATGATCGTCGGCAAGAAGGTGGAGGAGCTGATCGCCCGCCTGGCGCAGAAGGCGCGCGCCGCCGGCGTGCATCTGGTGCTGGCCACCCAGCGTCCGTCGGTGGACGTGATCACTGGCCTGATCAAGGCCAACATCCCGACCCGCATCGCATTCCAGGTATCGAGCAAGATCGACTCGCGCACGATCCTCGATCAATCCGGCGCCGAAACGCTGCTCGGCCACGGCGACATGCTCTACCTGCCGCCGGGCACCGCCACGCCCGAGCGCGTGCACGGCGCCTTCGTCGACGACCACGAGGTGCACCAGGTGGTGGCGTGGCTCAAGTCGCAGGGCGCGCCGCAGTACATCGAGGGTGTGCTGGAGGAAGTGCAGGCCACGGCGGACGGCAAGTTCATCAACGACTCCGGCCTGCCGCAGGACGGCGAGGAAGGTGGCGACGCCGACACCCAGCTGTACGACAAGGCGGTGGCCATCGTCACGCAGACCCGCCGAGCGTCGATCTCCGGTGTGCAGCGCCATCTGCGCATCGGCTACAACCGTGCCGCCCGGCTGATCGAGCAGATGGAGGCCGACGGCGTGGTCAGCGCGCCCCAGCACAACGGCAACCGCGAGGTGCTGGCACCGCCGCCGCCGAAATAACCGTAGGAGCCCGCTCGCGGGCGATGCTCCTGCTCCTGATCTACAACGAAGCGAAGGCCAAGAGCATCGCCCGCGAGCGGGCTCCTACAGGGACCCTTGCTTCTGATGCTCAACGGAGCATCGCCGCGCGAGCGGGCTCCTACAATCGCGATTAAGGCGGCGCTCCGCACACTTTCACGCACTGTCCTCACGTCCAGGTTCCCATGAAGCGCTTCGTCTCCCTCTTCTTCGCCACCCTGGCCCTGTCGCTGGCCGGCTTTGCCCACGCCGCGACCGGCCCCGCGCGCGCGCGCCTCGACGCCTTTGCGCACGATCTGCACTCGCTGGCCGGTCATTTCAGCCAGACCCTGGTCGACGCCAATGGCAAGGCGGGCAAGGGCAGCGCCGGCACGCTGGCGCTGCAGGCGCCGCGGCAGTTCCGCTGGGAGACGCTGACGCCGTACCGGCAGACCATCGTCGCCGACGGCAGCCGCGTGTGGCTGTACGACCCGGAACTGGAGCAGGTCACCGTGCGCAAGCAGAGTTCGGCCGAATCACACAGCCCGCTTAGCGTGCTCACCGACCTGAAGCAGATGGACAAGGACTTTGTCGTCACCGAACAGGGCGAGCACGACGGCCTGGCCTGGCTGCGCCTCGCCTCGAAGGACACGGACCCGCAGTTTGCCTACGCCGACCTTGGCTTCGATGCCAACGGTCTGGTGCGCATGACGTTCCGCGACCAGCTCGGTTCCACCACCGACATCCGTTTCTCGCACTGGCAGCGCAACGCGCCGATTCCGGCGTCCGCGTTCAATTTCGTGCCGCCGAAAGGCGCCGACGTGATCGGCGACGTGCCAGTGATTGATGTGCAACCGCTGAAGGATTGATCCGCTGTCGCAGCGCACGCCGAGCTGGTTTTGCCCAGCGACCATCCGCGTGCATCGGACGCCGGTGCACGGGTGTGGCGGCAGGCTCCTGTGCCGGGCGCTGGCTAAGCACGACGCTGCTGGATGATCTGCCGCAGGCCGCGCAGCAGCGCCAGCGGCGTGGGCGGGCACCCGCTGACCACGGCATCGACCGGAATGATGGCGCTGACCGGTCCCCGTGTCGCATAGTTCACGCCGAATACGCCACCACAGGCACCGCAGTCACCGACCGCCATGACCCATTTGGGATCAGGCATCGCCTCGTAGGTGCGCCTGAGCGCATCTTCCATGTTGACCGAGACCGGGCCGGTGACCAGCAGCACGTCGGCGTGCCGCGGACTGGCCACGAAGGCGATGCCGCTACCCTCGAGGTTGTAATACGGGTTGGACAGCGCATGGATCTCCAGTTCGCAGCCGTTGCACGAACCGGCATCGACATGGCGGATGCGCAGCGCGCGGCCGAACACCGATTGCAGGTTCCGCTGCAATTTTTCCAGGGGCGTCTCGGGTGCTTCGCTTGGCGGCGGCGCCTCGCTGAGGATGCCGGTGCGGCGGATGCGGGTCAGGATATCGAACATGCTGGCATCACCCGTCGTGACCGCTGTAGGCGAGATTGAATGATTTGTTGATGAGCGGGAAGTCCGGCACGATGTTGCCGTGGATCGCGTATTCCAACAGCGGCCAGTTCTGCCACGAGGGGTCATGCGCGTGGCAGCGCCGCACGCGATTGTCCGCTGCCGTTTCCAGCGCGATCAGCACCGGGCCGCGCCAGCCCTCGATCAGGCCAAGTCCGAGCTGGCCGGGCGGTGCGGCCGGTAGCGTGACCAGGCTTGGCCCCGCGGGAAGCGTCTCGAGCAGCGAGCGGCATAGTCGCAGCGACTCGATGGTTTCGTCGAAGCGCACCTGTACGCGGGCGGCGACGTCGCCGCCCGAGCGCAGCATGCGCCGGGGCGGCAGCCGATCGTAGGGTGGCCACGGCAGATCGATGCGCACGTCCTGCGCGATGCCCGAGGCGCGCCCGGTCAGGCCCAGTGCGCCATGTTCCCTGG
>WOYI010123163.1_pt1 | contig 10169 bp, 9 predicted proteins | sample 6423411 | NCBI WGS metagenome assembly WOYI01 (sample SAMN13441803, study PRJNA592873) | oil field metagenome | biome: oil field; feature: oil-well bore; material: oil-contaminated soil; isolation source: oil-contaminated soil from oil-well borehole | place: Germany: Wietze | collected 2016-10-18 ... | reverse complement strand
ACCGGGATGTGCCCGATGACTCCGGCAGTTCCATCCGTCCCCCGGTACACCTGGCCGTTGATGATGATGCCGCCGCCGATGCCTGCCGCCACCTTCACGAAGAGCATGTTCGGCTCCGGCGCCGCGCTCAGGCTCCGCTCGCCGACGGCCATCATGTGGGCGTCCTTCTCCACCCATGCTGGGAGGCCCGCGTGGTCGAGGAACCAGCGGGGCATGTCGAACCCGTCCCATCCCGGAAGCAGCATGGGCTTGATCGGCCGACCGGTGCGGTGCTCGACCGGTGCGGAGATGCCGATCCCGACCCCGGCGATCAGGGCGCGGTCCAGTCCTTCCGAGTCCGCTGCCGCGTAGATGCCGTCGAGCACGCGCTCGAGCGCTGCCTCGGGGGTCTCGGCGGGGTCGCGTTGATGGCGGCGTGCCGTCACGGTCTCGCCGCGCAGGTCTGCGATGGCGAAGGCGGTGTGCTCCACGCCGATGTCGATGCCGACGACGAGCCGCGCCGACGGGACGAAGCGGACCCGGGTCGTGGGTCTGCCACCCGTGTAGACCGGCTCGGCCAGCTCCTCGACCAGACCCAGCGCTGCGGCCTCGTCGATGCGCATGCCGACCGTTGACCGAACGGCGCCCGTCCGTTCGACCAGCTCGGCACGGGTGCGGGGGATGCCGTCGCGGAGGATCGCGAGCAGCTTGCTCGCACCCTCCGACAGCGAGATCGCCGTTCTCTGGGTCGTCGACATGATTCGAGTATCCCTTCTGATCTGCAGCCCCGGCGCTAGCGGGCGGCGCCGGATTCTCCGGCGCCGCGGAGCTCGTACAGGTCGACGATCCGTTCGAAGGGCTGCACCCCGACCCGGCCGGCCCACGCAGCCCACTGCAGGTAGAGCACTTCGGCCAGTTCGCGGTGCTCGCCGACCACGTCGTGCAACTCGACGGGATCGCTGGAGAGGTCGTACAGCTCCCACGGCAGCTGGAAGCGCCTCACCAGCTTCCAGTCGCCGCGTCGGACGGCCGCATTGCCGCAGTGCTCCCAGAACAATGGCCTGTCGTCATCGAACGTCCCGCCTCGGAGTTCCTGGAGGAAGCTGGGCCCCTCGAGCGGCAGCACGGGCCGTCCATCGACCGTGTCGGGATGCGGCACGCCGGTGGCTTCGAGGATCGTGGGGAGCACGTGGGTGAGCTGGTGGGCGCTGCGGATGATGGACCCGGGGGCGACGCCGCCGGCGGTCCACCGGACGATGAACGGGGCCGCGATGCCGCCTTCATGGATCCACTTCTTGTAGAGCCGGAACGGCGTGTTCGACAGGTTCGCCCACGGCCGGCCGTAGCTGGAGAACGTGTCCTCCGGGCCGGGGATGATCGCCGGCTCGTTGCCGAGCGCCACCGCGTCGCCCGCCCGAGACGTGGGGGTGAAGAACTCCAGATGATCGCGGAAGTCCGGGATGTGGGGGATCTCCTCCGGCGAGGCGCCGTTGTCGGACAGGAAGATCACGATCGTGTCGTCGGCCACGCCCTGCTCGTCGAGCGCGGCGAGGATCCGGCCGATCCCGGCATCCATGAGCTCGACCTGAGCGGCGTACACCTCCATGCGCCGCGCCTGCCAGCCCGGATCGTCGACGGCATCCCATGCGGGCTCGCCCGGATCGCGCGGGCTGAGCACGGTGTCGGCGGCGACGATGCCGAGCTCGCGCTGCCGCTCGAGCCGCTCGGCGCGCAGCCGGTCCCACCCGCTGTCGAACCGGTGGCGGTAGCGCTCCACGGCTTCCTCGGGGGCGTGCAGCGGCCAGTGCGGTGCGGTGAACGGCACGTAGAGCAGGAACCCGTCCGGCGCGGCGGACCGGCGGTGGATGAAGTCGACAGCACGGTCCACGATGGCGTCGGTGTAGTAGAACTCGTCGTCCTCGATCGCGTCGTCGGCGGGGACCTCGCCCGAGGTGAGCGTTCCCGGGTTGTAGTAGCTGCCGCAGCCGGCGAGCGTGCCGAAGAACTCGTCGAAGCCGCGGCGCGTCGGCCAGGAGTGGTTCGGCTCGATGATGTCGGAGGAGAGGTGCCACTTGCCGGTGATCCCGGTGGCATAGCCCGCGTCGCGGAGGATCTCCGCGACGGTGGCGGCGCGATCCGACAGGTCTCCGGGGTAGCCCACCTCCCCATCGGAGCCGGTGAGAATGCCGATGCCGGTCTGGTGCGGGTGCAGCCCGGTGAGCAGCGACGCCCGCGATGGGCTGCAGCGCGCCGTGTTGTAGAACTGGGTCAGCCGCGCGCCCTCCGCGGCCAGTCGATCGAGTTGAGGGGTGGAGATCTCGCCGCCGTAGCTGCCGACATCGGAGAATCCGAGGTCGTCGGCCAGGATCAGGACGACGTTGGGGCGCGCCCTCATGCCAGCACCGGCAGCTCGAACCGGTCGTCGGTCCGCTCGATCCAGGCCGCCAGCTCCTCGTGCAGTTCCCGGCGCTTCTCGGCGAACGCCAGGTTGAAGGCGAGGTTCACCTGCTCGTAGGGGTCCTCGTTCAAGTCGAACATGAGCCAGGGCTGCCCTTCCAGGCAGACGTACTTCCATCCGTCGACGGTCACCACGCCGCGGTAGGGGCGGTCGATCGAATCGGCGTGACCGCTGGGGACGGGGAGGCTGAGGTACGCCGAGCGCGGTTCGGCCTCTCGGCCGGCGCCCGCGAGGTTCAACGGGTCCGGGCCGCGCAGGCGCAGCCGACCGGAGTAGTCGTAGCCGCGCATCCACTCCGGCACGGCGACCCCGCACAGTCCGAGCGTGGTCGGCGCGACATCGACGTGATTCAGGACGGAGTCCGCGCGCGCCTTCTCGTACCACTGATGCTCCTGCGTGGGGCCGCCCACGATGAACGGCACGCGGATGGCCTCCTCCCATGGCGCCGACTTGCGGAACTGCCCGTGGGAGCCCCCCATGTCGCCGTGGTCTGAGAACACCATGATGTAGGTGTCCTCGCGCAGGCCGAGCTCGTCGAGTCGGTCGCGGATCCGCCCGACGTTGGCGTCGAGGTTCTCGATCGCCGCGTAGTAGCCGGCCAGCTCGACGGCCGCGAGATCGCGCACGCGGGCGACGTCGGGGACGTTGTCGCGGAAGACGACGTCGGCGGGTCGGTGGCGGGCCATGTCCTCGGCCGGCGCCACGCAGGGGTTGTGCGGAGGCTCGACCGACAGCACCGCGAAGAACGGATCGTCGTGGGCGCCGGCGTCGGCCAGCCACTCGAGGAGCACATCCGTGAGCACGTCGGTCTGAAAGCCCGGCAGGTGCTTCACCGTGGCCTCCCCGTCGATGTCGACGTTGATCCAGGTGTTGAACGGGCGATTGTTGATCTCGAACCCGAACCAGTCGCGGAAGCCGCCCCGGCGGCCTGCTGGCACGACGCGGTACCGCTCGCCGTGATCGATGCCCCCGTCGAGGTGCCACTTGCCGATCCAGCAGGTGCGGTACCCGTCGCCCTCGAGCACGGTCGCGATCGTGGGCTTGTCCGGATCCAGCGGCGAGTTGTGCGTCGGGGCTGAGGACTCATGCGGGTAGAGGCTGGTCAGGAATGAAGCACGGGCCGGCGTGCAGAGCGGAGTTCCCGAGGTCGCCGCAGGGAAATGGGTGCCTTCGTAGGCCAGCCGATCGAGGTTCGGCGTCGACACGTTGGGGTCGCCGCGGTGCCCCATAGCCTGACCGCGGAACTGGTCAGCGATCACCCAGATCACGTTGGGCCGGGTATGAGTCATTGCGGCGTCCTCTCCCTGAATATGTCGACGCTCGAAGAAACTTACACCTTTGCGGATTGACTTGTGATTCTGTCTAAACTAACTTGCCGTGAGCCGCTTCGAAGCGGCGATACGAGGCACGCCCCCGCGGCGTATCGATTCGAAGGAGCATCGAGTGAAGTCCAAACACACCACCGTCGCCGCCACAGCGGTCGCGACGATCGCGCTCGCCGGCCTGCTTGCAGGCTGCTCGAGCGGAGGCGGCTCGACCGCATCCCCGACCGCGAGCACCGACCCCGGGGCGAACGTCAAGGAGATCACCGTCGCAGCAGCGCAGGCACCGTGGCTGCCGAGCTACCAGAAGGTCGTCGCCGACTACGAGGCCAAGACCGGCGTCAAGGTCGACCTCAAGGTCTTCCCGTTCGCCGGGCTCCAGACGCAGGAGGCGAACGCCGCTCAGTCGGGGTCGAACGCCTTCGACGTCATGCTCGTCAACGAGCAGTGGGTCGGGCAGTTCTACGACTCGAAGTGGCTCCAGCCGCTCAAGCAGGTCGACCAGGGCTTCACCTGGCCCAGCGGGGTCATGCGCTTCGACGGCGTCGGTCAGTGGGACAGCAAACTCCGCACGACGACCGACTCGGGTGAGCCGTACGCGCTGCCGATCAACGGCAACATCCATGTCTTCATGTACCGCACGGACCTCTACAGCAAGCTCGGACTGAAGGCGCCGACCACCTGGGACCAGGTGATCGCGAACGGCCAGAAGGCGAAGGACTCCGGTGACGCGACGAACGGCTACGTGCTCCGCGGCGTGACGCCCACCTACGATTTCGACTCGATCCTCTACTCCTACGGAGGCAAGTGGTTCAAGAACGAGGGCAAGGGCGACTGGACTCCCGCCATCGACAGCTCGGCCACCCGCGAGGCGCTGACGACGTGGAAGAAGCTCGCCGCGCTCGGCCCCGCATCGCCGCAATCCCTCGACCAGGCCGGTGAGACCGCCGTCATGCAGGGCGGCAACGCGCTGCAGGGCGCCTTCGTCGCCGCCGTCGCGCCCTCCCTCGAGGACCAGACTGCATCCTCGGTGGCCGGCAAGATCGGCTACACGACGATGCCGGTCGGCACGCCGGTCGCCGGCACCTGGGTCGTCGGCGTGCCGAGCGGTCTGCCCAAGGACCGCACCTCGGCAGCGTGGAAGTTCATGAGCTTCGTCACGAGCAAGGCCGAGATGCAGAAGTGGGCAGGTTACGGCGGCATCACCACGCGCACCGATATCACGACCGACCGGCCGGAGTTGAAGGCCGTCATCGACTCGAACAAGACGGTCCGAGGCGGCATCCGCTACACCTTCGCACCGCAGTTCCTCAGCACCACCGACAAGATCCTCAACGATTTCATCGCAGGCAACATCACGGTCGATCAGGCCGCGAAGCAGCTGAGCGACGGGGTCAAGAAGGTCGTCACCGATGCGGGATATCTGAAGTGACCTCCCGGCTCGGGGTCGAGACGCCGCCGCGCGTCTCGACCCCGCGCCGACGTCATCAAGGCGGCGGCGCATTCAAGTACCTCGCGGTGCTGCCCCTCATCGTCCTCATCCTCGGGCTCATCGCATTCCCGCTCGGCGCCATGATCTGGATGGCGTTCGGGCAGGTGCGGATCGTCGCGGGCCAGTTCGACTACACGCCCATCGGATTCGGCAACTTCGAACGGATCCCGGCCGACACCACCTTCATCACGTCCCTTGTCAACTCCGCCGTGTTCATCATCGCGACGGTGGTCATCACGGTCGTCCTCGGCACGATCCTGGCCCTGCTGACGGATCGGATGGTGCGCGGCCAGCAGCTGTTCCAGAACGTGCTGATCCTCCCGGCGATCATCGCGCCGGTCGTCATCAGCATCATCTGGCTCCTGCTGCTCAGCCCGCAGTTCGGCCTCATCAACAAGGTGCTCTCCGCATTGCACCTGCCGATCCAGACGCTCCTCGGGCAGAAGGCCGGGGCGATGGCCGCGATCATCGGCGTCGACGTGTGGCACTGGACCCCGATCGTCTTCCTCTTCGTCTACACCGCGCTGCGCGGGATCGACTCCTCCATCATCGAGGCCGCTTCGGTGGACGGCGCGAGCGCATTCCAGACGGCTCGCTCCGTGATCCTGCCGCTCCTCGTTCCGGCGATCGCCGGCGCCGCCGCGATCCGCGTCGTCATGGGTGTGAAGGTCTTCGACGAGATGTACCTGCTCACCTTCGGCGGGCCCGGGGACGCCACGACGGTGATCAGCATCTACCTGCGATCGGTCATCTTCGACCGGTTCGACTACGGCTACGGCGCCGCCCTCAGCCTCACCGTCCTGCTCATCATGCTCGTCGTCGTCCTTCTCGGACTCGGCGCCCGCGGCCTGACCCGGAGGTTCCGCAGTGCGTAGCTCCCTCTCCTCCCGCGTCATCATCGCGATCATCCTCATCGCGACAGCGGTGCTCACCATTCTCCCGATCGTCTGGCTGATCGTGACCGCGTTCCTGCAGTCGCGCGCCATCGTCGCCCCCGGCATCGACATCAGCTTCGCTCTGCAGAACTTCCAGAGCGTCTTCGATCCGAGCGCCGACTACGGCCGCCAGGTGCTCAACAGCCTCCTCATCGTGGTGCTCGGCACCGCTCTCTGCGTCGTGGTCGCGGCGCTCGCCGGCTACAGCCTCAGCCAGCTGAACTGGTCGCCGCGCGGCGTGCTGATCGTGCTCGCCGGGCTCGGGCTGCTGCAGGTCGTCCCGCCGATGACACTGGTGCCCGGCATCTTCGTGCTGCTGAACACGCTGCACCTCAACAACACCCTCGGCGCGCTCATCCTGCTCGACGCCGTCTTCAACCTGCCGTTCGCCGTCATCATGGCCAAGTTCTACTTCGACTCGATCCCGGTGGAGCTGCGGGAGTCAGCGGCGATCGACGGTGCGAGCGACTTCGGCGCGTTCCGCAGGATCATGCTGCCGCTCGCCATGCCGGGGATCTCCGCCATCACGATCTTCACGGCGATCCAGGTGTGGAACGAGTTCCTCTTCGGCCTCGTGTTCACGACGGGCGGCACCAGCGCCCCGCTGACGGTCGGCATCGCCACGCTCATCCAGCCGCAGCAGATCCAGTACGGGCCGATGGCCGCAGTCGGCGTCGTGACCGCCGTGCCGATCATCGTGCTGGGGATCGTGGCGAATCGGCAGATCGTGGCGGGGCTGACCCGGGGAGCGGTCAAAGGCTGACGTGATCCGTCTCGAATCCGAGCGACTCCGAGTCGAGGTGCTGCCGGAGCACGGCTGCACGATCACGTCGATCGTGGATCGGCCCAGTGGCGTGGAACTGCTGTGGAGCGGAGCACGTCGGCCCCTGCCGTCCGATCTGGGTCCCACCGGCGAGGCGTCGCGCGACTACTTCGAGCGATGCGTCTTCATCGGTGGGTGGTTCCCGATGTTCCCGATGGCAGGTGGACCGGGGTCGCGCACCGACGTCCGGCTTCACGGCGAAGCACCGCGCATCGGGTGGGATGTTGTGCACGATGACGGGACTCGGCTGACGACCGAGGCGCTGCTCACGGACTCGGTGCTGCTCACGCGCAGAACTCAGCTCGATGGCGCGAAGCTGAGCGTGATCACGGAGGCCTGCAACGGGTCGCCCGATCCCTTCGAGGTGCTCGCCGCCGGCGAGCACCCGTGCTTCGACCTGCAGCAGCTGGGCATCACCGCGCTGAGGTCTGCGGGGTCATGGACGCCACTCATCCGGGACGAGCACGTCGAACACGCAGTGGGCCATGGGGTCGGCGAGGCGCGACTGAGATGCTCGAAACCCGATTTCGATCTCGAGCTGCGCTGGGACCGCGAGGAGCTCCCTGGATTGCTGACCTGGCGTCGAGGACATGAGATCCTCGCCGTCGAACCGAAGACCTTCGTGGGCCGCTCGGCGGATGATGTGGGCGCCCGGCGCCGCACCTTGGCCGCCGGCGAGACGATGACGTGGTCGCTGAGCGTGAATCTGCTCGCCAGGGACTCCGAGGGCTGGGGGTGAGCGCGGGGTGAGGGACGACATGATCGCGCTGCCCGGCGGCGCATACCGGATGGGGTCGGACTTCTATCCGGAGGAGGGCCCGGTCCACGAGGAGTGGGTGCAGCCCTTCGAGCTCGACCGGCATGCGGTGACCAACGCGGAGTTCGCGGAGTTCGTGGCGGCGACCGGGTACGTGACGACGGCTGAGCAGCCGCTGGATCCCGCGATGTTCCCAGGCGCGCAGCTCGCTTCGCTGGAACCGGGCGCTCTGGTGTTCACGCCGACCGAGGGTCCGGTGGATCTGCGGGACTGGCGGCAGTGGTGGCGGTGGGTGGCCGGCGCGAACTGGCGGCACCCGTACGGCCCGGACTCCTCGATCGGCGGGAAGGACGACCACCCCGTGGTGCAGGTCGCCTACGCCGACGCGACCGCGTTCGCGGCGTGGGCCGGTAAGCGCCTGCCGACGGAGGCGGAGTGGGAGTACGCCGCGCGCGGCGGGCTCGACCAGGCCGTGTTCGCCTGGGGCGACGAGCCGAACGACGGCATGCGCGCGAACAGCTGGCAGGGCCGGTTCCCGTACCTCAACACGGGCGCCGGGACGGGATCGTGGGTCGGGAGCGCGCCGGTCGGGAGCTTCCCGCCGAACGGCTTCGGGCTGCACGAGATGACCGGCAACACGTGGGAGTGGACCTCCACCTGGTGGACCGACCGACTGCAGGATCCCGCGACGACCTGCATGTGCTCGCCCGACTCCGCGCGCAGCGGCAGCGTCGCGCCGGGCGAGGCGACTCCGCGGCACGTGACCAAGGGCGGCTCGCACCTGTGCGCGCCCGAGTACTGCCTGCGCTACCGACCCGCCGCCCGCAGCGCCCAGACCGAGGACTCCTCCACCACGCACCTCGGCTTCCGCTGCGCCCGCTCGTCTCGCGTCGAGTAGACAATGTGATCCGCTCCTCGCGCAATCCGCTCGTGTACCTTTTCACGATCGACGAGTGTCTCCGCGAAACGGTTGGGACGACGCACGCGCCTCCTGATGCTCGAGACAAACCTATATAGCTTGGATATCATCCTTATATAGACACAGGAGGTCGCTCATGGCAGTCACCAGCGTCGACATCGACCCGGAGATGCTCCGGCAGGCGAAGGCCACCTACGGCGTGCGCACGAATCGTGAGGCGATCAACCTCGCCCTTCGCGACGTCGTCATGCGCAAGCAGCAGCTCGAGGCGATCGACGCGATCGCCCAGCTGAGCCTCGACGAGCACCCCACCAAGATCGCCAGTGGCGCGTAGCAGACCGGAGCCCGAACGCTTCATCGTCGACAATAGCGTCTGGGCTCGACTGTCCACCAGCCCGGATGCCCGGGCGAGTCTTGTCGCGCTCGTCAATCTCCACAGCCCGAGCGCCATCATGATCTGCCCGCCCGTGGCCGCCGAAGTCGGATTCAGCGCGAGGAGCCGCGCCGACCACGATCAGGTGATGAAGCAGCTTGCAGCGTTCCCCGAATGTCCGCAGGCGCCGACGAGCGCCGATGTGCTCGAACTGCAGAATCGGCTCTGGAACGGCGGCCTGCTGCGGAGCGTCGGCGCCATCGACACATTGATCGCCGCGTACGGCATCCGCAACAACGCAACGATCTTCCACTACGACAGCGACTTCGAGCACGTCGCGTCGGTGACGCCGGGCTTCAAGCACGCTTGGATCGTGCCTCGCGACACTGTTGCTTGAGTACGGGACTTGCACGCGAGCTGGGCACCTGAGCCGACACCCCCGGGATTCATCAGTGCCGGCCAAAGGCTAAGTCGTTCACAAGGCGACCGGTGTCACGCTTGCACAGCCGCTCGACTTCGCAGCGGATTGAACTTCTATTGTCGTTTGACTACACTTGTTCAATGCAACTGAGCGTTCCGGAATTCGCCGAGGCCCGTGGGGTTTCGCGTCAGCGCGCCCACGCCATGATCGCTGCCGGGCGAGTGAAGGCCCAGCGCGTCGGACGGTCGTGGGTGATCGACCAGCAGGAGATCAACCGTCGAGGAGTGAGCGGTCGGCCGTTGAGTGCTCGAATGGCGAAGCTCGTCATCGGCGCGCTATCCGGCGAGCAGCTCGAGCTGGATTCGCAAGAACGGTTCTTCCTCGGCAAGTACATGGATCGTCTCCGAGCTGCGAAGCAGCCTCTCGACCTCTTGTATTCGTGGCTGCGGTCGCGGGAGCTGCGACTCGTGGATGTCGCCGGAAACCCCGCGGACTTCGCCGAACTCATCGCGGACCGACGGGTCATCGCATCCGGCATCAGTGATCCACGATCAGGACTCTCCGCCGCACGGGAGTTCGAGGGTTATGTGGGTGGTAGCGATCTGCCGCAACTTCTGAAGAGCTACCTGCTCGTTGATTCGAGCTCGCCCAACGTGCGTCTCCATGTGGTCGAAGCTGTGCCCCCGGACC
>WOYI011165819.1_pt3 | contig 10175 bp, 9 predicted proteins | sample 6423411 | NCBI WGS metagenome assembly WOYI01 (sample SAMN13441803, study PRJNA592873) | oil field metagenome | biome: oil field; feature: oil-well bore; material: oil-contaminated soil; isolation source: oil-contaminated soil from oil-well borehole | place: Germany: Wietze | collected 2016-10-18 ... | reverse complement strand
CTGCGATTGTTTGTTTTTTTGTCACATGCGCCTTGCGGCACATGACCTATGTTTAATTCTCCCATCAACCCCTCCAAACTTTGCAGACCTGGTGACCCGGCAATCCCAGAAAATACCTTCGCGCGGGGCCTCACGCTGTCACATGCGCTGTGCGCGGCAGGTGACCTGCTAATGATGCGGATGAAGGCCCAATATGCCGGACGACATGAGGTGGGCGCGCGCCGGGCTGGCGGGGTCACAATGGTATAATGAAGCGGCTAAACCGGGACCGGCAGCCGCTCGTTGCCGCTAGTCATTATCAAACAGCTTATTGGAGAAGAACGACCATGAAGAAAGCGCTTGATTTCCAGTCGATCATTATGACCTTGCAGGACTTCTGGGCGGAACGGAATTGCCTGATCTGGCAGCCTTACTATTCCCAGGTCGGCGCGGGGACGATGAACCCGGCGACGTTTTTACGCGTCCTTGGTCCGGAACCGTGGAAGGTGGCTTATGTGGAGCCTTCGATCCGGCCGGATGACGGACGCTATGGCGATAACCCCAACCGTTTGCAGCAGTTCTATCAGTTCCAGGTGATCCTCAAACCCGATCCGGGCAACCCGCAGGAGATTTACCTGAGTTCCCTCAAAGCGCTGGGGATCGACCCGGATCAGCATGATATCCGCTTTGTGGAAGATAACTGGCAGCAGCCGGCGATCGGCGCCTGGGGGCTGGGCTGGGAGGTCTGGCTGGACGGGCAGGAGATCACCCAGTTCACCTACTTCCAGCAGTGCGGCGGGCTGGACCTGGACCCGGTCTCGGTGGAGATCACCTACGGCCTGGAGCGGATCGCGATGACGCTGCAGGGCGTGCGGCATTTCAAGGACATCCGCTGGAACCCCGAGCGCACCTATGGCGATGTGAATCTGATGGGCGAGCGGGAACACAGCACCTATTATTTCGACGTTGCCGATGTGGACCGCATGCGTGCCATGTATAACATATATGAAAAAGAGGCGGAACTCGCCATTGCGCATGGCCTGGTGCTGCCCGCCCATGATTACGTGCTCAAGACCTCCCACACCTTCAATATATTGGATACCCGCGGCGCGGTCGGCGTGACCGAACGCCAGGAGCTCTTCGGCCGGACGCGTGACCTGGCCCGCCGGGTGGCAGAGACCTATGTGGCTCAGCGCCGGCAGGCGGAATTCCCCTGGCTGGTGGAAGGTGAAGTGGAATCGGCGGCGGTCAGGCAGGAAGCGCCGCGGGCGATCACCGCAGCCAAAGCGTCGTTCCTGTTTGAAGTTGGGACGGAAGAACTGCCGCCATCGCAGTTGGCCTGGGCGCTGGCGCAGTTGGAAGAGACCGTGCCGGCGCTATTGGATGAACTGCGCCTGGCGCACGGCGCGATCCGGATCCTGGGGACTCCCCGGCGGCTGGTCGTCTCCGTGGCGGAGCTGGCCACCCGCCAGCCGGACCGCTCCCTTGAGGTGAAGGGTCCGCCGGCCGGCCGCGCCTTTGATGCCGATGGCAATCCCACCCGCGCCGCCGAAGGTTTTGCCCGCAGCAAGGGACTGGATGTTTCGGATTTGCAGGTGGAAACGATTGACGGTGGGGAATATGTGGTCGCCCGGGTGGACGAGCCGGGCCGGCCTGCCGTGGACGTGCTCAGTGAGGCCCTGCCGGACCTGATCGCCGTCATCCGCTTCACCAAATCCATGCGCTGGAACGAGAGCGGGGTGGCCTTCTCGCGCCCGATCCGCTGGCTGCTGGCCCTGCTGGACGGAGTCGTGGTGCCTTTTGAGTACGCCGGCTACCAGAGCGGGCGAGAGACCCGCGGGCTGCGGTTCGTTTCCCCGCAAAAATTCGACGTCGCTTCGCCCGGTGAATATTTTGAGAAGATGGAAGGCCAGGGCATCATCCTCGATCCCGAAACCCGGCAGGCGGCCATCCGGCAGCAGGCCGAGGCAATCGCAGCATCTGTTGGCGGACGGATCGGTGACGACCCGGCCTTGCTGGCTGAAGTGACCAACATGGTCGAGCGCCCGACGGCCTTCCTGGGCGAGTTTGACCCTTCGTACGTTGAGATCCTGCCCCCTGAAGCGCTGATCTCCGTGATGCGCAAGCACCAGCGCTATATTGTGGTGGAAGATGAGGATGGCAATTTGATGCCCTATTTCATCGGCGTGCGCAACGGCGGCGAGGAGCACCTGGATCTCGTGGCGGATGGCAACGAGCAGGTGATTTTGGCCCGTTTTGCCGATGCCCGCTTCTTTGTGGAGAAGGACCTCAGGCGCCCTCTGGCGGATTTCGTACCGGAGTTAGAGACGCTGACCTTCCAGGCGGAACTGGGTTCTTTCCTGGACAAGACCCGGCGCATCCACGCGCTGGTGGCCGACCTGGCCCCCATGCTGGGGTTGACCGCGGATGAGCAGGCCGCCGCTGAGCGCGCTGCCGAACTCTGCAAGGCGGACCTGGCGACCAGCATGGTGGTGGAGATGACCTCGCTGCAGGGCATCATGGGGCGATACTACGCGATCCACAGCGGAGAGCCGAAGCCTGTGGCGGATGCGATCTTCGAGCATTACCTGCCGCGCTCGGCCGATGATAAGCTGCCCGCGAGCAAGCCGGGCCTGGCCGTGGGACTGGCTGACCGGCTGGATTCCCTGATGGGGCTGTTTGCCGTCGGGCTGGCGCCCACGGGCACCAAGGACCCCTTCGCCCAGCGCCGCGCAGCGCTGGGTATTTGCCAGAACCTGATCGCCTGGGAACGGCACTTTGATCTGCAGGAAGGTTTGGCACTGGCAGCCAGGGTGCTGGCGGTTGAGGTGTCAGCCGAGGACCGGATGGCCTGCCTGGACTTCATCCAAGGGCGCCTGCGGGTGATGCTGCTGGATATGGGCTTCAATTACGATGTGGTGGATGCGGCGCTGGCCGCCAGGGGGCATGACCCCTATGGCGCGCTGCTGGCGGTGCGCTCGCTGACGGACTGGGTGAGCCGGGATGAGTGGGACGAGATCCTGCCGGCGTTCAGCCGCTGCGTGCGCATCACGCGTGACCTTGACGAGGTTTATGAGGTCGACTCCGCAGGGTTGCAGGAGGCTTCCGAAAAAGCGCTTTTGGACGCGATCCAAAAGGCTCAGGCTGAGATGGGCGATGCCGATACGGTGGATGCCTTCCTGACCGCCTTCGTTCCCTTGGTGCCGGTCATCAACCGTTTCTTTGACGATGTGTTAGTGATGGATGAGGATGAAGCGGTCCGGAGGAACCGGCTAGCACTGCTGCAGCAGGTGGTCGCGTTGGCGGATGGCGCTGCGGATCTGAGCCAGTTGGAAGGGTTCTAGACCGGATAAAGTGAAAATCTGATTGGGATTATTATTAAGACACCGGGTTTTTTGAATAAAACCTGAAGTCTGGTAATGAATCACCTCTGCGAAATCGTCCCCAGGAATTGCTGGGTCATGGCTCGTTCCATCTTTGTATTTTGGTAATTCTGTGTTTATGTTTTACAATTAATGAATTGGGTTTGCCTGATCCAATTCTAGGTTGGGTGCTCTGCCGGCCATTTGCAAGGCGTTGTATAATTCTTAATAATCATAGTGGAGGTTCAATGGATATTACCTGGCACGGCAATTCTTGTTTTCGAATCACTGAACGCGGCATGGCTTCAGTCGTGACCGATCCCTATGACCCGGAAGTGATGGGGATGGACCCCGGAAAGCTCCGGGCAGAAGTGGTGACGGTCAGCTGCGATAAACCGGGGCATAACTTTACCAAGGGTATCCGCGGTAAAGCGTTTGAGATCAACGGTCCCGGGGAATATGAGATCGGTGGGGTCTTCATTACCGGTGTGCGGATCAACGGCAGCAAACGCAAGAAATCCCCCGATGATATTCCCAATACGGTCTATGTGATTGATTACAATGGATTGACCGTTGCGCATTTGGGCGAATTGAACAGCGTCCCGAGCCAGACGGAAGTAGAGGGGCTGGGCGAAGTGCACGTGGCGCTGGTGCCGGTGGGCGGCATGACCAGCCTGAACGCGGCGAAGGCCGCCGAGGTGATCAGCCTGCTGGAGCCCAGTATTGTGATCCCGATGCATTACGATTCGGTTGAAGACGGGATGAAGCTGGACCCGCTCTCAAAATTCCTCAAGGAAATGGGCCTGAACCAGGTGGAGACCGAAGAAGCCGTCAAACTCACCAGTCCAAACACGCTCCCGGAAGAAACCCGCGTGATGGTGCTGGATCTCAGCCTGTGACGGGTGCTGCACGGGAAGGGCGAGAGGAGCGCGTAATGAACGTGAAGGTGATCATGACCTGGGACATCGTCCAGGGGCGTGAGCAGGAATACTTTGAATTTGTCGTCCGAAGTTTTATGCCGGGTGTGCAAAAACTCGGTATGGCCCTCAGCGATGCCTGGGTGACCATCTATGGCGATCATCCCCAGATCCTGGTCGGCGCGGTCGTCCCCGGGCTGGAGCGGGCGCGGCACATCATCAACTCAGAGGAATGGGACCTGCTCAACAGCCGATTATTGGATTATGTGACCAACTATGAAATCAAGCTCGCCCCACTCCATGGAGGATTCCAGTTTTGACCGATTGGGTCGAAGTACTTTTAGCATGGTATGCAGCAAACGCCAGGGAACTCCCCTGGCGTTCTGATCTGTCGCCCTATCGTACCTGGGTGTCAGAGATCATGCTCCAACAAACCCAGGTGGACACGGTCATCCCCTATTTTGAGCGATGGATGGCACAGTTCCCGAATGTGGCAACATTAGCAGCCGCGGATGAACGGGACGTGCTGAGCCTGTGGGAGGGGCTGGGCTATTACAGCCGGGCGCGTAACGTCTATAAGGCGGCCGGTATCGTTGCGGCAGACTACGCCGGCCGGCTGCCGGAGACCCACGAGGCCTTGCAGAAATTGCCCGGGATCGGACCCTATACGGCTGCGGCAATTGCATCAATCGCCTTCCACCGGGATGTCGCCGCGGTGGATGGCAATATTCGGCGGGTCTTCTCGCGATTATATAACATCACCGCGCCCGCCCGCAGCAGGGAAAGCGAAACCCGGATTTGGGAACTGGCGCAGGAGCACCTGCCAAAAGGCAAGGCCGGCGTCTATAACCAGGCCTTGATGGACCTGGGTGCGACGCTCTGCACGCCGAAATCGCCGGATTGCGCTCGCTGCCCGGTCGCTGCGGTCTGCCAGGCGAGGGCGTTGGGCGTGCAGGAAGCGCGGCCTGTGAAGAAGCCGCGCAAACGCGTCCCGCATCTGACCGTGACGGCGGCCGTGATCCGCCGGAATGGTAAGGTGCTGCTCAGCAAGCGGCCGGCGGAGGGGCTGCTGGGCGGGATGTGGGAATTCCCCGGCGGGACGCTGGAACCGGGCGACGCGGACCTGCCCGGCTGCCTGGTGCGTGAAATTCGTGAAGAACTGGGTGTAGCGGTGACGGTCGGCGCGCACTTCAGCGTCTACGACCACGCCTACACGCACTTCAAAATCACTTTGCACGCGTTCCTTTGCACCTTGCCGGACGGGGCAGCCCCGCAGGCTGTCGAGTGTGACGAGCTGGTCTGGGTGAACCCGGCCGAGTTGATGGCCTATCCGATGGGTAAGGTGGACCGGCAGATCGCTAACCGTCTGCTGCAAGAGGGAGCGGGGCGCGATGACGGATGAGGCGCGCCGCGAGAAGATGGTGGCGGAGCAAATCGCCGGGCGGGGCGTCAGCGACCCTCGCGTGCTGGCCGCGATGCGCACGGTCCCGCGGCATCTGTTCCTGCCGGCGGAGGCGTGGGATCTGGCCTATACCGACCGGCCGGTGCGGATCGGCGAAGGACAGACGATCTCGCAACCTTATATTGTCGCCCTGATGGCGGAACTGCTGGAGGTACACTCTGGGGATAAAGTATTGGAAGTGGGGACCGGCTCGGGGTACCAGGCGGCGGTCCTGGGTCAGCTGGCGGCAGAGGTGCACAGCATTGAGCGCTTCCCCTCGCTGGCGAAGACGGCGGCAGCCAGATTGGCAGACCTGGCGTACGATAATATTCACGTGCATATCGGGGATGGCACGCTGGGTTACCCGCCCGAGGCACCTTATGACCGGATCATCGTCGGCGCGGCGGCGCCATCCGTCCCCCCCGCGCTCAGGCAGCAGCTGGCCGATGGCGGCCGGCTGGTGCTCCCGGTGGGGAGCAGGACCTCACAGCATCTGGAAATCTGGGAGCGAATGGGGGATGATTTCCGGAAGACGGAAGCTATCCCGGTGGTCTTTGTCCCCCTGGTGGGTGAGGAGGGCTGGCAGGCGGATTGATCCTGGGGGCGGGCTTTTCCGCGTTCTTTCTGGATTGTGTCAACCCGCAGCAGGCGCGCTACCGGATTATTTCGGCAACCGCATTCCGTCCTTTGATGCCGGTTTGGGCGGGCTGCCGGGCAGCACCTCCTTCGGAGGTTCGCAGTGACAAGGCCGTGTTGGCTTAATTCGTGATTAAATGGTTTGTGTGGTATACTTTATTAGTCTAAGTTGAATAAATATGATTTCAACGGGCCAGGGTTATCCCTGGTCTTATTATGTCAAAAAGCCGCTCTATCTCATTTAATGGTGTTACCGCAGTGCGGATGAAGGAGCGGACACGGTGGAGAAGGTTCCGCCGCGCTACTCAATACACCCATTAAGGATAGTGACTTGAATTTTAACACTTTTGCATTCCATCCGCAGATCAACGCGGGGATCGCCAAGGCGGGATATGAAACGCCGACGCCGATCCAATTGAAGACCATCCCGGCCGTTCTTGAAGGCAGGGACGTGCTGGGCTTAGCCCAAACCGGCACAGGGAAGACGGCGGCTTTTGCCTTGCCCATCCTGCAGCACTTAATGAAAGGCGAACGGGGGAAACCGCGCGCGTTGATTCTGGCCCCCACTCGGGAACTCGCCGAACAAACCCATTCCGCCTTCAAACAGCTTGGCGGGAAGACCGGGCTGCGCATGCTGTCCATCTATGGCGGCGTCAGCGCCAACCCGCAAATCAGCCGGCTGCGTAATGGGGTGGATATCGTGATCGCCTGCCCGGGCCGCCTGTTGGATTTGAAAAACCAGCATGCGATCGACCTGAGCAAGATCGAGATTTTCGTGCTGGATGAGGCGGACCACATGGTGGATATGGGCTTCCTGCCGGATGTCAAGCGGATCATCAGCGCCCTGCCCAAACAACACCAGACGCTGCTTTTCTCTGCGACCATGCCCGATAAGATCCATCATTTCGCGATGGACATGCTGCATAACCCCGTTGAGGTCGAGATCGACTATAAAAAGCCCATTGATAAGATCAGCCATGTGATCTATCCTGTGGATCATGCTCAGAAACTGCCGGCTGTATTACAGTTATTGGACCAGCACAAGAGTGAGCAGGTGCTGGTTTTCACCCGGACCAAACGGCGCGCCACCAAGCTGGCTGCCCAATTGGACCAGGCGGGGATTTCAACAACCTCTCTGCAGGGAAACCTTTCGCAATCCAAGCGGGATAAGGCGATGAATGCGTTCCGCAAAGGCCAAGTGAAGGTTATGGTGGCGACGGATATTGCGGCCCGCGGGATTGATGTGATGGATATCTCGCATGTGATCAATTACGACATCCCCGATACCGCCGAGGCTTACACTCACCGCACCGGGCGCACAGGTCGGATGGAACACAGAGGTAAAGCGTTTTCTCTCGTGACCCCGGATGATAAATCCATGGTGCGTTCGATTGAAAAGCTGCTGGGGAAGAACCTTGAACGCCAAAAACTCAGCGGTCTTGAGAGCGCATCAAAGGCTCACCCAAGCACAATCCCGACCAAGAACAACGGCCGGATGTCCAGGCCGAACAGCCAAAACCAATACCGATCCTCTTCAAAGTAACGTTCGTAAATCAAAACAGGGCCTCTCAGCGATGAGAGGCTTTTTCCTGTTATAAATAAGAGTGGGGAAACATTATTCCAACGCCCATCGCTTTCATTATTTATAATGGGCTTGATTTTTATAGCGAAAAATGTTAAATTAGGGGAATGGTGGGGCAGTCCCAGGTATAAGGAGGAAGAAGTGAAGCGAATTTATGGATTGGTTCTTGGGGCATTATGTATGCTTGTAGTGTTGGCGTCTTGTGGTTTCCCCGGGGCGACAGACACCAGCCTGGAGGGCACCCGGATGGCGCTGGCCGTGCAGCAGACGAGTATGGCGCTGGAGCAGACCCGGGTGGCGCAGAACGCGGCGGTGCCGCAAGAGACGCAGCCGGCTGCACCCGTACAGCCGACGTATACGCCTTATCCCACGTATACCAGCCAGGCGCCCGAGCCGGAAGCCGAGCAGATCATCGAAGAGGTTATGGAACCATCCGAACCGGAGCAATCCTTCGACGAATGGCTGGATGATGTGGATATCCTGCTCTATGACGCGATGCTGGGTCGTGGCGATACGCCCGTGATTGAGAATGCGGTCGATGTGCTGGGATTAGGGTCGAATACCACGAACGTCGGTACGGCGATTGGCGATTTCCTCTCTTCGATGAATTCAGCGGTCCAGTGGGACCTGATCATCGTCGGGTCGGAATATCGCAGCCAGGTGCAGGGTGAAATCTTCGATGCGCTGGCGAATGAGATTGACCGCGGGAGTTCGGTCGTTTTGGAGACCTGGTACATTGACGAGATCTATAACGGCCGAATCCAACCGGTGATGCAGCGCTGTGGGATCACCTTCCACAAGGATTGGTGGCGCGATGACAACGATGATCTCAATGCTTTTTTGGTCTACCTATTAGAGCCGGACGCCGACTTATTCTCCCAACCGAACATGATCGGGATGCTGATCCCGTATGATATCCGCTGGATTTATGATGTCGGTGATACGGTCGAGGTGGTGCCCGGGTCGGATGCGACCTTGATGGCCGGCCGGCTGCCCAATGAGCACAATTCATACGGCCTGCTCACCGAGTGCCTGGATGGCCGGATCGTCTGGCAGACCTTCTCGACCCATGATTACAAGGACTCGGATATGGTCAGCCTCTGGCAGAATTATATTTATAACGCGTTGGAAGCCCGATACGAGTACTTACAGTCGAATTGACGGTTTATTGGAGATGGATAAGGCCGCCCCATTCATTTGAGGGCGGCTTTTTTGCTGCCTGATTAAAGGGTTATGGGCGTGGCAGGTTGGCCGCTGTCAGGACGGGCGGTCACAGTGAGCCAGCCCCTGCCGCAGGCAGCAGGCCCAGCTGGTCAGCGACGATCCTGTGAATGCCATCTGCGCCGGTGGCGAGCCGGGACCGGCAGGTATCCTGATCCGTCTGCACGGCCACTGCGTTGGTACTTTGTATGATGGCGGTTGCCCGCTCACCCAGCTGGCAGCGCGCCTTGCGCCAGCGCTTGCCGCTGCAGGAAATCGTCAAAGCGGGTTGCGGTCCACCAGGTAAGCGATCGGCCCGGCCCCATGAATAGCGGTGACCGTCTTCCCCCGAAAGCGGAGGTCACTCCAATCAACCGCATGGTGGCTGAGGGACGTGATGTCCAAAGGGCGTTCCCGGAGCGCGGATGTGTTAACGCCCCGCCGCAGACCTTTCGGCGGAGGAAACGGGCTTTGTCTATCAGCCAGTACGTCCAGCCCGGCTTTGGCGAGGCGGTAACCCGCGATTGAACCGGCCCGTTCGGCGCCTGCTACGATACCGTCATAAGATTTCATGCCATCGCCCCTTTATTATGCGAATATTATTGGCGGTTTCAAATATTTAGTAGTTTTGCATTCCCCCCTTTTATTTACTCTCATCCAAAACATCAGCCTTGGGGCCGAGCTTTTCCTTCATTTTTGCCAGCAGCGCGTCATCAGGGGAGGTGCCGGTGAGGCTGTACATGAAGACCGCCAGCATCATTTCACAGTCGGCGACCTCTTTGCTGATGTTCTCCTTGCGCACCCGGTCGTTATTGCGGATCCAGCCGGGCACCCGTGAAACAATCTCGTCGCCGTGCTGCCCCGCCTGGGTAAAGGCTTTCAGCAGGCCAACCTCTTCCTCGGTCAGTTCACCGCCATAGTGGGCCAGATAGGCCTCGGTCAGTTCGCCGACCTCGGAGAGGTAGAACCAGAGGGCGTCTTTGGCATCCGGCCACTGCAGGCCGCGGGCTTCGTAGTAGGTTTGGATGGTTTTCAGGTTCATGATGGCTCCGGGTTCT
>WOYI011342771.1_pt1 | contig 10176 bp, 10 predicted proteins | sample 6423411 | NCBI WGS metagenome assembly WOYI01 (sample SAMN13441803, study PRJNA592873) | oil field metagenome | biome: oil field; feature: oil-well bore; material: oil-contaminated soil; isolation source: oil-contaminated soil from oil-well borehole | place: Germany: Wietze | collected 2016-10-18 ... | reverse complement strand
GCCTCCTTAGGGAGGTTTTTTGTCTTGGGCAGTATCCATGCAATCTCTAGAGGGAATTGTCTGGTGCAGCAAGGTAGAGCTCAATCCTGAGCTGGGACATATTTCCACACGTACAGCTCTTCCGAATTGCACCTATCCTCACTATTGCTAGCGAAGCAATAAAATACATATACACCTGTAGCAATGAGGGTATACTCTGAGAGATAATCATGCTATTGTAGTAAATGAATAACAAACAATGTTATCTAAATAGTATAGCAGAGACGTATTGTTTCGCCCAGCAGAGGAGCCAATCCCCTTGAAAGCAGAGGCTGGTATTGATGTAGATTGCGTGACATCCATATTGATAATTGCAAGAGAAGATACTCATGGCAAAAAGTTCAAATCGAGGAAATGCCATGAATAAGAACCGCAACTATGCATTTGACCCTGATTATGCCGTCCCACCAGGACAAACACTGGAAGAAGTCATTGAGAGTCTGGGAATGACTCAAAAAGAGTTAGCGATACGCACAGGTTTGACAGAACAAAGTATTATTAGGATTCTCAATGGGGAACAGCCTATCACCTATGATACCGCAACCAAGCTTGAGATGGTTACCGCTGTTCCTGCTAGGATGTGGAACAATTTGGAAATGCAATATCGTGAACAACTAAGCAAGCTCAAGTTCAAGCAACAGCTACAGGAGCATGACACTTGGTTGAAGGACATCCCCCTGTATGATCTGAAAAAACGCAGGATACTGCCAGAAACCGAAAATCAATCAGAAATGGTGCAAGAAGCCTTAAAATTCTATGGCGTATCGAGTGTTGAAGCATGGAAAGAACTGTGGTGCGACCCAAAAGTTGCTGCACGTCGTTCAAGCTGTTTTGAATCCCTTCCGGGACCTGCCTCGGCATGGATACGCATAGGTGAGCTACAGGCCCAACAGATTGAATGTGCCCCCTTTAACGCCTCCAGATTCACTGAAGCTTTACAAACCATCCGATCGATGACTACAAAGAAACCTGAAGAGTTCATTCCTTCCATGCGTACGCTGACTAGCGAAGCCGGTGTAGCTTTGGCCTTAGTACCAAAATGCAAAAAAGTCCCTTGGAATGGAGCGTCTAAATGGCTATCCCCTGAAAAAGCTCTACTAGTCCTACATCTTCGAGGTAAGGGAGAAGATATTTTCTGGTCTTCATTCTTCCATGAGGCGTATCATATTTTGCAAGGGAAGAAAAAGCACCTGTACATAGCAGATGATTCAAGTACAGACCCAGAAGAGAAGAAAGCTGATGCGTTCGCTGCCAGCATGCTAATTCCTAACACATACAACCAACGTATTGCTAGCATAACAACACAAGCAGAAGTTATAGATATTGCAAATGAATTGGAGGTCAGCCCAGGAATAGTAGCTGGTCGTTACAGACATCTCACCAAGCGGTGGTCATTCTTTAAAGATTTGACCAAATCTTTTTCTTGGGAAGAAAAAGGTGAATTGAATGTATTGGGTTAGCCAAATCAGTTATCAACTATTCAAAGGGTTTATATAGTGGAGCAAAAAATGAAAACAAGACCTGTTTCAGAGCTATTCTCAGAAGACAGAAAAGAAAACATGAAATACAAGGAGTGGTCAGAAAGTGTGGATGCCTTATCATCTTTCATTTTTGATTATGAATTTCTCAAAGCTAAAAATAACCTCACCCAAAAAGAGATAGCAAAGAGGGTTGGAACTACTCAAAGCGCAATATCTCGTTTTACGAGTATGAAGGGTAAACCTAACTATGACTTCTTACGTAAGATAAGCGGTGCAGTGGGGGGAGCCTTACAAGTAACTCCGTTAGGTGAATTTACAACCACTTTAGATTTCAATTATCATGATGCCGCAAAAAAAATGGCAGATGATCAAGGGATATCTGTTGAAGAGCTATTAACAAGTATTCTCAACCAAAGTTTTTCCTAATGAAACTCAAATTGACAAAATCTTACGGCCATATCTTCGTCAACAATATTCCGACCTGGCTAATAGGCATTCATTGCATGTTCCTGCTCTACCTCTCGTTCGCTAACTAGCGTGCATGGACAGTGAATTTGACTTTCTGGGTGGGACATAATTCCAAAGTGGGATATAAACAATTTTTATGTTTATCTTTACAATCTGGTTAATCAGGACTTCTCTTACCTTGTGTCCCTAAAAAGAGGTACGTTATGCTCTCATACTTTACAATACACAACTTCAAATCAATCCAACATCTGACCCTTGATCTCAGCTTTGCAGAAGCCAAGGCACCCCATGGCTACAAAGATATGACTACCCTTCCCTTCCTACAAGAGAAAGGATTGCCTAGAGTTGTACCTTGTCTTGGATTGTTTGGTGCCAATGGCTCAGGCAAATCAACTGTGGTACAAGCCTTTGCCCTGTTTCAGAGTATCACTAGAAAGTTGAAGAGATATTCTCTGTCCAGGCTGCCTATCAGCAAACATTTCTGAAGGTGCTTGCTCTAGGATTCGCAGGTCTTTCAAAGGAAGCTACCTCGGCCTTTTCCTACCTTGCCAACCACATTGGAGTTCTTGCTGAAGTGAAACCCTCTGCATCCCAGTTCTTTACAAACTATCAGCACAAAGCTGAGGAGCCTACAGACTTTGCTTTCCTCACTCGGCTCCTGAACATGCTAGATATTGATATTGTGCGTATTGAGAAGAAACAGGGGTTTGAAGAAACCCTGATAGCCTACCACACCAATAGTGAAGGAGACGAGGTAGCCTTCGATTTTACAGAAGAGTCAGAAGGGACCCAAAGACTTTTCAGAGTGCTGGATATGACATTGGACCGCTTGGCAACAGGAGGTATTGCCATAATAGATTCTATTGACCTCCTTCTGCACCCTCGGCTCTCCATAGAGCTGGTGAGGATGTTCAAGAGCAGAAGGCTTAACTCAAAAGGGGCACAGCTGGTGTTCACATCCAATTCCACAGAACTGCTTTCTGATGGGTTGCTCCGTGTATCCGAGATAGGAATCATCAACAAGACCTTAATAAAAGGCTCTGTTGTTAAGAGGGTATCGGACTTCAAGGATGTTCGTAATGGTACAAACTTTAGGGAACAGTACTTGCAGGGGACCTATACAGGAATACCCTTCCCCTACCTCTAGGAGTGGAGAATCTACTGTGGAAACGGTAAGGCATCTCACCCTTCTTATGTTATAGGAGCCGGATTGAAGAAGCACAGGAAGTTAGTAAGCTTGAGCTGCTCTGCATAGGGCTTCTTTTTGCCACTTGCCACATCCAGGATGAGCTCAAACAGGCGCTTTCCCACCTCTTGCACACTCTCTTCCCCTGTAGCAATGCCACCAGCATTCAGGTCGATCAGGTCAGGCCACTGCTCTTGCATGGCATTGCGGGAACAGACCTTTATCACAGGGGCTTCAGCCAGGCCGTAGGGGGTTCCCCGTCCTGTCATGAACACCTGCAAGGCTATCCCGCTGGCAAGCTGGGAAGGACCGCACACAATGTCACTGGCGGGGGTTGCTGCAAAGATCAGCCCCTTCTTGGTAGGCCTTTCCCCAGGACCAAGTACCTCAACAATAGGAGCTCGTCCGCTCTTCACAATGGAACCCATTGCCTTCTCCACAATATTGGAGAGCCCACCCTTCTTGTTTCCAGGGGTAGGGTTTGCAGAACGGTCCACCTCTCCCTTGGCAAGGTAGGAATCATACCAGCCGATCTCAGCGACCAGCTTATCCCTGGCCTCCTTGTCCACACATCGGTGGGCAAGCAGATGCACCCCGTCACGGACCTCGGTCACCTCACTGAACATCACCGTCGCACCACCGCTGACCAACAGGTCAGAAGCATACCCGGCACTCGGGTTTGCACTTATGCCGCTGAAGGCATCACTGCCTCCACACTGCATACCGATGCAGAGTTTGGAGAGGGGAAGCGTTGTCCGCTTTCTTCTGTTCAGTGCCTCCAGCTTGGTCTCTGCCATCTTCAGCAGGGCTTCCATCATCGATGCATAGCCCTGGTAGTCCTGCAACATCAGGACATTTTCAGCATTGATCTCTTCAGGGGGTAGCAGCTTGTCAACGGTCAGCTTCTCACACCCAAGCCCCACAACCATGATCTCCCCCCCAAAGTTGGGATTGCGCATGATATTCCTGATGGAACGGATAGGGATGACCGCGTCGGGGGCGTTGATAGCCACACCACAGCCATAGGCGTGGTTGATGGCAACCACCTCATCGACATTCGGATACTTGGGAAGAAGCGTTGAACGAATCCGGCCAACCAGCTGGTCCACCACACCGGACACACACTGCACGGTCGTGGTGATAGCCAAAAGGTTCCTGGTCCCGGCATAAAGATCAGGGCCATTGTCAAAACCCTCAAAGGTAGTGATCGAAGGCTTAGGGAGCACAACAGCTTCTCCCTGGGCATAGGTGAGGGAGTCCAAGGAAGGGAGATCGGGCAAGGCCAACATAGTCTCGTTGATCCAGGACCCTACCTCAATATCCTCAAGCAGGTACCCAAGGGTAACCCCATACCTGATGACCTCGTCACCTTTCTGCAGGTTCTTGAGGGCAACCTTATGGCCCTGGGGAATATCCTGGAGTAGGACAATGCCTTCAAGGTCCATCCCTTTAGCAGCGTTTTCTGTCACAATTGCAACATTGTCACTTGGGTCAATCTGAATAAGACGGATCATTGTTCCTTTTCCTTTGCAAGCCTGGCACGTTTCTTGGTACGATGCTCCTCATAGAAAGCCCAACCCAAGGAAATGGCAATGAGAACCCAGATGACATTGCCGATAGGTCTGGAGAAGAAGGTGCCAAGGGAACCACCGGCACCCTTGATGGAGTCTACGAAATACTTCTCCAAATCGCGACCAAGGATAAATCCAATGAGTAACGAAGGGACACTGAAGCCAAACTTGGTCATTACATAGCCAAGGACGCCAAAGAACAGCATGGTCCAGACATCAAACATATTTCCGTTCTGCACAGCATAGGAACCGACTGTGCACAAGAGTATGATCACAGGGAATATACGTGCCTTAGGAAAGTTGATCACCTTCACGATATGCTTGATGGGATAGAACATCACAATGAACATCAATGCGTTCGCCAAACCCATGGCAAGGAGAATTGTCTTCCAGGTAATGGGGTTATTGATGATGAACAACGGACCCACCTGGATACCCTGAAGCATGAATGCTCCGATAAGAACGGCGGTGGTACTGTCTCCGGGGATTCCCAGTGAGAGAAGCGGAATGAGCGCCCCTCCGGTAAGACCGTTGTTCGCCCCTTCTGAGGCAACCAGGCCATCGACACAACCTGTGCCAAATTTCTCAGGATGCTTTGACTGGCTCTTCGCCTGTGAGTAGGAGAGCAAGGAAGCTGCACTGCCTCCAACACCAGGGAGGACCCCGATAAAGGTTCCGATAATGCCCGAACGTATCAGATTGAACCCTTGGCCTTTGAAATCCTTGAAGGAGAACTTCTTCGACTGGGAGGAAAGGTCTGTGCTCTGGTGCTCTTCCTTCATGCCGATTTCTGCTTCTTGGAAGATCTGGACCACGGCAAACAGGCCGATGAGCACAGGCAGGAGCTGGAACCCCATCCTAAGGTCAACCTTAAACATATCGGGAACCATGCGCATCTTATTGTTGTCAGCAAACTGGCCGATCAAGGCGATCAACACACCAAAAAAGCCCGCAAATATGCCCTTGACGAGACTTCCTTTACTCAAGGCTGCGATAATGGTCAGGGCAAACACAATGATGAGGAACTTCTCAATTGCAGAGAAATTAATCGCCACCTTGGACAAGGGAGGGGTAAAGAACCACAAGAAAGCAAGACTGATCATACCACCGATAAGGCTTGCGGTGATGCCAATGCGAAGGGCACGCAAGCCCTCACCCCTTTTGGTCATGGGAAAGCCATCGAAGCCTGTGCAAATCGAGGAGGGCGTACCGGGGATGTTGATAAGGATAGCAGGTATGAGACCACCTGAAATGCCACCGACATAGAGCCCAAGCAAAAGATAGAGGGAGGTGTTCAGGTCATATGCATAGGTAAGGGGGAGGAAAATGGCGATAGCCATGGTAGCGGTCATTCCTGGCAGGGCACCAAAGATGATTCCAACCATAACTCCTGTAAGTGACATCAGTAACTGGGGAATTCCAAACGTAAACGATTCCATCACTTTATGTTCCTCCTATTAAGGTAAGGTGATCTTGAATAGCTTGCCGAAGACCAGATATATGAGCGTCGAAGAGACTACCGATATGATCAGGGAAATCAGCAAGGAACGAAAACCACGATTAGACCAGAACTTTCGAGTTTTAAAAGCAACTGGAATTGATGCAAGCTGCTGTACGCCACAAAACAGTACATTGAACATGAATACAAACAGGATGGAAGCGGGAAGGAATCCGAGGAGATTCATTGAGGGGAAATACAAGACCATCAGGACCAGGCTTCCAATGAGCCTTACCTTATCCCAGTTGGCCACAAAGAAGTGATAGTTCTTGAATGCAAAAAAGGGCTTACCCAGTCTCCTGCATTTAAGCAGACGTTGGATTGCCATAACCACCAAGAGGAATCCAAGAATCCCAAAAATAATGGGAGGGAAAATCCAATGGGAAGTTGAAGGCTTGTAATTTACTCGGAACATAATACAACTCTCCTCAGAGGTCAGGAGCTGCAGGCATACCATACCTACAGCTCCCCATCGGTGATTTTTTCCTTACAGTACGAGGTCATCCAATGACGGAGCATTGTCGATCAGACCCTGAAGGCTGTCGCGCTTGTCATAGATGAAGGCCTTACTTTCTGCAGAATTGAGATACTTGCCAGGGCGATAGGTCATCTTGGCAAGGTCTGCGATCAAGGCAGGATCAGCATTGACTTTCTTCATGGCTGCATCAAGTTCAGCAACAAGGGCTGCTGGGAAATCCTTTGGCAGGTAGATCAGGAAGTCCTTTGCAAAACGGAACTCCTTCTTGTTCAGGGTGATCCCCTGATCAGCATAGGAAGTTGCAGATACACCATCAATATTGTCCATCAGGCCCATGTACTTCATGGCAATCTTCGGATCGTCAGTCTGGGTGTACTGGAGGAGACTGGTGTAGTCAGCAAAGATAACATCAGCATTACCATCCCAGAGGAGCTGAAGCTTATCCCCGGTGGAACCACCGATTACGACAACAATCCTATCAGCAACGTCCTGTCCATAGGTATCTTTGGCCCACTGCCAGAACACGACGAAGGCAACGTGGGATACACCGCCGGCCTCACAAGCCATGCGAACGATTGCGTTGGGATTCTTCTGCAGGTACACAGGAATTTCAGCAAGGCTGTTGTACGGTGCATTCTTACTTGATCCCCAAGCAGAACCGGGGTTCTGGGCAATACGTGGCCCGACTGTCATGTTTTCCAGACTGTACATCTTGTCATATGCCCCAAAGGAGATGCCAAGGTAGGTCATGTCGTGGAACATCATGATGGTATTGCCATCGGGTTTTGAAGTCTGCATGGCATCGAGAGCCTTTGCAGCACCTACAGCATCAACCTTCAGGTTGGCACCAAGTTCTTTTGCCAGATAGCGACTTACCGTCTCTGCAATAAGGTAGGAGTCACCACCGGTGGAGGTGGATCCAATTACTACGCGAACGTTCTTTCCCTGAAATGTGGGAGCAGCTTCCTGGGTTTCCCCAGCACCGGCTGCAAACACCAGAGAACCGACTAACAGAATAGAAAGTGCAATAGCTACAATCTTCTTCATCTTCAATCTCCTTATTATATTCTTACCCGTTACCGGGGAAATACCTAGATTCAAAGCAAATGCATCTCGGCCAAGACCGAGCGAAGGGTCTCCCGTTCCTGGGTACTGAGGGCCCTGATGGGATCGAGACACTTTCCTACAGGAACGCCTTGCAACTCCAAACCCTCTTTGATGACCTGAGGGAAGGAACCCATATTCGTAGCGATCCGAAGCGGAGCAAACAGGAACTGCGCTTCCAAGGAACCTGCGATATCACCACTGACATACTTGTCATAGATGTCTGCAGCGATACGTGGGGCCACATTTGCACAGGAGGCGATGGCACCAACGGCCCCATGGCAGAGCCCTGCATGGATGAGGGTATCCCGACCAAGCAACACACCAAAGCTTTCATTGCCGCGGGTCAGGCGGATATACTCTGCAGTATTGCTAAAGTCCCCTGTGCTGTCCTTCACGCCAACGATGTTGGCAATCTCGGAGAGCTTGGCTACAGTCTTAGGCTCCACATGGACGTTGGTCTTCGGCCTGTTGTTGTAGATGATCACCGGCAAGTCAGTGCTGCTGGCAATACTGGTGTAGTAGTGGATCAGCTCTTCCTGTGTCTGGGAGATGAACATCGGGGTGAGCACACTCACAGCATCGACCTTACACTCCTGGGCAATCTGAACAAGCTCAATGGTACCCCTGGTCGTTATGCTGTTTGTCCCGGCATAGACAGGAACCCGGCCCTTGACCTGGTCCATCGTAATCTCAAAGATTCTCTTGCTCTCTGCTACAGAAAATGCATAGAACTCCCCGGTTGTACCCAAGGGGAAAATGCCATGCACACCTCCGTCGATCAGACGATCGATCAGAGTACGGTAGACCTTTTCATTGAATTTTCCCTTCTCATCCAAAGGTGAAATAATTGGTGGGATAATCCCATATGGTTTGAACATCAAAAGGTCTCCTATCTGACCAAAGCAGGTCTTTTCGGATCGAACTTCCATCCCGGAATCAGGTATTGCATACCTACAGCATCATTACGGGCTCCAAGACAGTGTTGCTTATACAGAACGTGTGCCTTGAGTACATGATCCATATCAACATCAATACCCAGCCCCGGTGTCCCGTCTACTGCAATATGCCCGTCTGTGATCAACGGAGGGTTCTTTGTCAGAGACTCTACCCCTTCCTGCCATATCCAGTGGGTATCCACAGCAGTCGGGTTACCAGGAACCGCGGCTGCTACCTGGGCAGTCATAGCGAGAGAAATGTCAAAGTGGTTGTTGGAGTGGCTTCCCCAGGTCAGACCCATCTCATTGCAAAGCTGACCGACTCGGACTGCCCCGCTCATGGTCCAGAAGTGACAATCAGCAAGAGGTATATCCACACTCTGCAAAGCCAGGGAGTGGGTCAGCTGCCTCCAGTCGGTGGCGATCATATTGGTTGCGGTTGGAAGGCCAGTGGCCCTACGGAACTCAGCTAAAATCTCACGACCACTATAGACACCCTCAGCTCCTGAAGGATCTTCACAGTAGGTGAGGATCCCCTGCATATCCTTGCAGAGCTCGATGGCATCCTTGAGCAACCAGCCACCATTAGGATCGAGGGTGATACGTGCATCAGGATAGGCTCTCTTCAAGGCACGAATAGCAAGTATTTCTTCCTTGCCGGAAAGAACCCCACCCTTGAGCTTGAAATCAGAGAACCCATACAGGTCCTTGCTTGCCTTTGCCAAGGCAACGATAGATTCAGGGGTCATAGCCTCCTCATGCCTAAGGCGATACCAGTCTACCGAAGAATCTTTCTCCCTGATATAAGGAAGATCTGTCTTATCCGGGTCAGCCACATAAAAGAGGTAGCCCAATACCTTGACCTTGTCTCGCATCTGCCCGTCGCCCAATAGCTGGGCAACCGGCACTTCGAGGAACTTGCCAAGGAGATCCAACAAAGGCGCCTCAATGGCAGTCACCACATGGATGCCAGTACGAAGGTCGAAGGTCTGTTGCCCACGCACATCACTTTCCTGGTCGCCTAAAGCCTGCTTGACTTGTAACAATGTCTGCTTATAGGAAGAGAGAGCGCTACCCACTACAATCGCCTTTACCTGATTCAGTGCAGAGGTAATCTTCTCACCACCGGGAACCTCTCCAAGGCCGGTGTTACCCAGGCTGTCCGTAAGGATGACTACATTCCGAGTAAAGAACGGGGAGTGGGCACCACTGAGGTTGAGCAGCATACAGTCATGCCCAGCCACAGGATAGACCTGCATATCTGTGATATAGGGAATATGTGAGGAGGCTTTCGCCATAGCTACTTTGCTATCCATACGCATCCCTACTCCCCGATCTTCGTGCCGCTAAGCTTGGCGTAGTAGCGGGCGAGTGCGCTGTGGTCGTCACCACCAAAGCCGTCGGCGTGGAGGG
>WOYI010339182.1_pt1 | contig 10177 bp, 7 predicted proteins | sample 6423411 | NCBI WGS metagenome assembly WOYI01 (sample SAMN13441803, study PRJNA592873) | oil field metagenome | biome: oil field; feature: oil-well bore; material: oil-contaminated soil; isolation source: oil-contaminated soil from oil-well borehole | place: Germany: Wietze | collected 2016-10-18 ... | reverse complement strand
ACCCGCCGCCGGCATTATCGTCCACCAGTGAAAGGTCACGCAGGGCCAGCCCCGTGTCGGCGACCTGGCGCTGATCGAGGTGGATGAAACCCGCCGCCTCGAGATCATGCGCAACCACACCGCCACCCACCTGCTCCATGCCGCCCTGCACCAGGTGCTGGGTTCCCACGCACAGCAGGCCGGCTCGCTGGTCGCGCCGGACCGGCTGCGCTTTGACTTCAACCATCCCCAGCCGATGACCCGTGAGGAGATCCTTGAAGCTGAGGCTATCGTCAACCGGGAGATCCTGGCCAATCATCACCTCAACATCAAGGAAAAACCCCTCCAGGAAGCGATTGATGAAGGCGCAATGGCACTCTTCGGCGAGAAATACGGCGCCGTCGTCCGCACGATCACGATCGGCGATACGGATGAAGATAAAGTCTCCTACGAACTCTGCGGCGGCACCCATGTGGATAAAACCGGCGATATCGGGCTGTTCCTGATCACCTACGAGGGCAGCATTGCGGCCGGCGTCCGCCGGATTGAAGCCGTCACTGGCTGGCGCGCCTACCAGCTCGCCCGCGAACGGATGAACATCCTGGATGAGACGGACCATTTCCTGGGCACCGCACCTACCGAGACCCTGCAGAAGGTCAAATCCCTCACCGAAGCCCTTTCGGCGGCGGAAAAGGAAGTGGAGAAACTCCGCACACAATTGGTCGCGAGTGCTTTCGACGAGCGGCTCGAGGATACGGAAGAGATCAACGGCGTTCCCGTACTCAAAGCCATCCTGCCCGATGCGGATATGGATGCACTGCGGGAAATGGCCGACAAATTCCGTCAGAAATACGAGAGCGGCGTCGCCGTGCTGGCCTCGGACCTGGACGGGAAGCCGCTGCTGATCGCGGCCGTCACCGAAGACCTGGTCGGCCGGGGGCTGCACGCCGGCAAACTGGTCGGGCAGATCGCCAAAGTGGTCGGCGGCGGCGGCGGGGGACGCCCTACCCTTGCCCAAGCCGGCGGCAAGGATACGGCAAAACTCTCCGAGGCCCTGGACCAGGTGGCCGTCTATATCCGAGAAAATCTGAAATAGTTTCTAATCGCGACTAAAATAAAGGTGAGCCATAACAAGCGCTCACCTTTAACTTTCACCAACCCAAAACTGCCAAGTAGCCATGAGCAAAGTCACACCGCTTCGCCAGCAATACCTTGATATCAAAAAGCAGCACCCGGATGCAATCGTCTTCTTCCGCCTGGGTGACTTCTACGAGACCTTTGATGAGGATGCCAAAACCGCTTCCCGGGAACTGGACATCGTCCTGACCTCGCGCCCCGTCTCGAAGGGCGTGCGGGTCCCGATGGCCGGCATCCCCCACCACGCCGCGGAGAACTATCTCTCCCGCCTGATCGAAAAAGGCTACCATGTGGCGATCTGCGAGCAGGTGGGCGACGAACCCGAGAACGGCCTGGTGCCGCGTGAGGTCGTGCGCGTGGTCACACCGGGCACGGTGGTCGAGCCAGGCCTGCTCCAGCACCAGCATAACAACTACCTTGCAGCGGCTTTCATCCAGGAGAGCCGGGCGGGCGTGGCCTATGTGGATATCTCCACCGGGGAATTCGCCGCCACCGAACTGAGCGGCAAGGACCTGCCCAACCAGGTGCGCTCGGAACTCTTCCGCCTGCAGCCTTCCGAAGTCCTCTGGCCGGATTCACTGCCGGAGCCGGACGGCCTGCCGGGGTTCCTTTCCACCTATGAAAGCTGGCACTTCGAACTGGGCCGCTGCACCGAGAACCTCAAGTCGCATTTCGGCGTTGCCACCCTGGACGGCTTTGGTCTGCGCGGGAAGTCCAATGCGATCCGCGCGGCCGGCGCGATCCTGGCCTACCTGGAAGATACCCAGCGCCAATCGCTGAAATTACTGACCGACCTGAGCACTTACGCGCTGGACGAGTTCATGGTGCTGGACGCCGAAACCCGGCGCAATCTGGAACTGACCGAGACCCTGCGGACGGGCAAGGTTCAGGGGTCGCTCTTGGGGATTCTGGACCTGACCCTCACACCCATGGGCGGCCGCCTGATCCACCAGTGGGTCAGCAAGCCCTTGCTCGATGTCACCCAAATCAATGCCCGCCTGGATGCGGTCGACACGCTGCACAAACAGGGACTCCTGCGGACGGAAGTGCGCGAGGCGCTGGACGACTTCGATGACCTGGAACGCCTCACCAACCGGGTGCGCTCCGGCCACGCCATCCCGCGGGACCTGGTGGCGATCCGGGAAAACCTCCGCCGCCTGCCCGCGCTCAAATCCATCTTCAAAGGGGATGTACCGGCCCTGCAGGCAACCCTGAAGCAGGTCCACACCTGCGAGGATCAATTGGCCCTGTTGCAGGCAGCCATTCAGGATGACCCGCCAGCCACCCTGGCCAACATCGGCATCATCCGCAAGAGCTTCTCCCCCGAACTGGACAACATCCTGGATTCCTCCCGGCATGACCGGGAGTGGATCGCGGAATTAGAGAAAACCGAAAAGAAGCGCACCGGCATCAAGGCGCTCAAGGTCGGCTATAACAAGGTCTACGGCTATTATATCGAAGTGACCAAAGCCAATACCGGCCTGGTCCCTGAGGAATACATCCGTAAACAAACGCTGGTCAACGCCGAACGCTACATCACGCCGGAGTTAAAGGAATATGAAACGCTGGTCCTGAACGCCGAAGAGCGGATCCACGAGATCGAAAGCCGGGTGTTCACCCAGGTTTGCGAAGAACTGGCGGAAGGCACCCGCGACCTGCTCGAGACGGCTCGGGGCTTGGCGGAGTTGGACGTCTATGCCTCGCTGGCCGAGGCCGCAGCGATCAATGATTATCACCGGCCCGAAGTCCTGGCCGAAAAGCACATCGAGATCATCGACGGCCGCCATCCGGTGGTGGAGAAATTGCGCACCAGTGAGCGTTTTGTCCCCAACGATGCGGTTTTTGAGGAAGGTGAGATCGTTCGGATCATCACCGGCCCCAACATGAGCGGTAAATCCACCTTCCTGCGCCAGGTGGCGCTGATCGTCCTGATGGCGCAGATGGGGTCTTTTGTCCCCGCCGATCAGGCCCGGATCGGCCTGGTGGACCGAATCTTCACCCGCATTGGTGCGCAGGACGAAATCCATGCCGGCCAGTCCACTTTCATGGTGGAAATGATCGAAGCCGCCAACATCCTGCACAACGCCACCCCCCGCAGCCTGCTGATCCTCGACGAACTCGGCCGGGGCACCAGCACCTACGACGGCGTCTCCATCGCCTGGGCCATGGTGGAATACATTCACAGCCACCCGGACCTGAAAGCCAGCACCCTCTTCGCCACTCACTACCACGAACTGACCCAGCTGGCCGACCTGCTGCCGGGGGTACGCAACTATAACGTCGCCGTTTCTGAGGCGGATGGCAAGGTCGTCTTCCTGCACAAGATCGTCCCCGGCGGCGCTGACCGTTCCTACGGGATCCACGTCGCCCAGCTTGCCGGGCTGCCGCGGCCCGTGATTCAGCGCGCCAATGAGATCCTGCAGCAACTGGAAACCTCCTCAGGCAACACGCTGGAGCAGAAACAAACCACCCGCCAGCAGTTGACGCTTTTCCCAGAGAATAACCCCCTGCTGGACGCCTTCAAGGACCTGGATATCAACAGCCTGACGCCCATCGAGGCGCTGAACCTGCTCTACGATTGGAAACGACGGTTCATTGAAGGTGAGGATGAATAACACCATCAGGATTTAAAACAACTGCTGCTCGGAGGCCGTCTCCGGGCAGTTTTTATTTTGCATTGGCCCCAGTTTGAGGTATGGGTTAATTAAGTATGCCAAACAGTGAAAGGATTTAAAATGGCCGATCTAAAAGACAAGAAATGCGTTCCCTGCGAGAGCGATGTCCCCCCGTTGACTGAAAATGAAATCGAAGAATATCATAAGCAGGTCCCTGATTGGGAAGTGGTTGAAGTCGACAATATCCCCCGCCTGGTCCGGGAATTCGATTTCAAGAATTTCGCCGATGCACTGGCCTTCACGGACGCGGTGGGTGCAGCCGCCGAAGAAGAAGGGCACCATCCGTTGATCGAGCTGACCTGGGGCCGCGCCACCATCCAATGGTGGACGCATAACATCAAAGGCTTGCATCAGAACGATTTCATCATGGCGGCCAAGACAGACGATATGTTTAACTCAAAATTTAAGTAATCACATCCCTGGTCAATGCCAGCATCAAATAAATATTGACAACTGGACAGCGCGGCTCGTCCCTCCCGTTATGGTTTGTCTTGTCCGTTCATCGCAGGCCGGAAAGGTCTACCATGCCGCAAAAAACAAAAACAAGAAAGCCAGTGCGGGGTGGGGTCAGGCTGATCGCAACGGTGAGCCTGCGTTTTCCTGCAAAGAAAACCGTCGCAGCCGGTAACTGATTCAATTTCCGTTGAACCGCTCAATCCGGCGGCCCCCGATTACCTATCCAATAACGGTAATGGACCCCCACCTTGCGAGATGCAGCGTCTGAATGTCATTCGAAACATCCCGGCTGTCAAATCGCGTTGATTGTATTGTGCAATTGGATGGAGATCTTTCGTCTCTTTTGGAGATATTTTTCAAGAGCTGCGATGGCGCTGGTATCCAGTTTCTCCCGCTGCGACCCATATTCCTTGCGAACGCCTTGAGAAGTCACAAAGCAAACATCATACTCCCGATCAAAATCCACACGTTCACCGCCCACAAATAATTCCTGAATGCGCTGGTTATTCGCATTCTCAATTTTGAAATAGAGGTTCAACCCGAGGCAGCGCTTAACGTAACCGCCCATCTGATGATAGGGGTCACGAGAAAAGGTCCGTTCCAAATTCTTTTCCAGCATGTCCCACAATTCCTTGCCGGTTAATTTTGCGGTTTGCACAGGCGGGTCGACCGGGATGATATTCCATAAGTCATTCCGGGTAAGCGGCCTTTGAGGGATAGGAGCGCCGTAGCGCCATCCGTTGGAAAAAGCCATTTGCGCACCGGTCAGATCGATTAAGGATTGCAGGAGGAAGGTGTCCATCGTCGATTCCAATACCCGATAGCGGTGCAAGGGGGTCACGACCAGACCGAGTTCCTCGTCCAGCATCTGCCGGTGCGGAGAAAGGGCCTGCTCTACAAGTGCCTCAACCTCAGGATCGGGTTCGATCGACTCATCAATTGTAATGAGTTCATGGGAAAAATCGACAATCCGCCCATCTCTCAGGGTCAGGTCCAGTTTGCCCAAAAAAGAACCATGGCAGCCCGATTGGAAAATGATCGCATGATTGACAAGCGTTGGCCGCAACAGGCGATTATGCGTATGGCCGCTCAGGAGCACATCAATCCCTTCCACTTCAGAGGCCAGTTTCGCCTCCTGAGGATAACCGAGATGGGAAAGGACAACGATCAAATCCACCTGTTCCTCTTGCCGCAGTTTTTTTATATAACCGGGAAGCTCCTCATCGCCCAGGGTCATGCGGATCCCCTTGCTGAACCAGTCCGGCATCACTTTATCAACAATAACCGCAGCAATCCCAATGATGCCGATCCGCGCGCCGCCAACTTCCACGATCCTAAAGGGGTCAAAAACCAGTTCTCCCGTCTCTTCATCATAGCAATTGATTGCCAACAAGGGATAATCCAACATCTGGGCTACTTTTTTCAGTTGACCGGGGCCGTATCCAAATTCCCAGTGTGCTGTCCAGGCATCAAAACCTATTTTGTTCAGGATGGGAACCAGGGCCTCTCCCTTGCTATTCACCACTGGATAGGTGCCATGGATCGTATCACCACAATCCAGGGCAAGAACTTTGCCGTCTTTTGCCTTTCGGAGTTGATTGATGACCGTGCTTATCCGGGAGAATCCACCCGCTTTGCGATATTCAGCGTGGTCGCCGCGATAAAACAGTTCGTCGTGCAGCTCCAGATAACCGTGCGAATCATTCAATTGAACGATAGTCAGTTCGGTGTCCGTCATTTTCTCCTCCTATGTCAGAATTAAGATTAGGGCGTTAATGGTCAGCATCCCCAAAACGACCCATTGGAAAATCTTGTCAGGGATGACCTGATAAATCCTGATGCCCAACCACGCGCCCAGGAACATCCCGGGCAGCATCATTAAAGCCTCGAGAAACAGCTTCAAGGACAAATCCCCGGTAATGGTGATGGACGCAGAACGATAGAGCATCAATATGCCAAAAAAGGCAGTGAAGATCGCTTTCATTTTCCTGGGTTTCCAGGCATTTATCGCCAGCATAAAAGCACCATAAAGGATCATTGGCGGTCCTGGGATCGCCACCGCGCCGCCCAAAATACCCGCCAGAAAACCGGCGATTAATCCCAGGTACCAGGTGTTACCCATCCGCTTTTCTGCGAACCACTTTTCAAACAGCTTTAATTCCTGGAAGAGCGCGATCAGGATGACGGCCAGCAAGAGCGTGATCCCAATGATCAGCCGCAGCTGCGCTTCTGACATTAGGTCCAGCAAAAGAATCCCCAGGGGCAGACCCACCGCCAACCCAGCCACAGGGAGTATCCAGTCCCGCCAATCGAACTGATCTCTGACCGACCACCATATCCGGAAGTTGCTGACAACTGCCACCACACCAAATATGGCCGAGGCCTCAACCGGATTTCGGAACAGCGGCATCACTCCCATCGCCACTTGCGCCAATCCAAAACCCGCAACGCCATGAATGAGCGTTCCAAGAAAAATCGTCCCTGCTGAAAGCGCCACAACGACCCAATCAAAATTCATCATCCCTTCCTTTCCAAGGAAGACTCCAAAGAAGACAGGGATCACGCCTCTCATGTAGTGTATCTCCCCCTCATGCGTTCTGGCTTTGATTTCAGTTTAAAAAGTGGAGATTCGATTTGCTTTGGGTTGGGATTGGGTGACCCGTCCGGCGCGTCAGGATTCCTCTTCCTCGTCCAGGTCAACGCTTTTCACGGCCAAATGGGTGAAGTCATTCACCCCCCATACAATCCACTTATGCTGGTCGGGTTCGTAATAAAGCGTCGTAAAAGCCGTATTGACAAAACGGAAATGGACCCCTTGTCCATCCGCCTGGGGCGTCATCCCCAGGATCGCATGCATGACCTGGTTGAGAATGCCGCCGTGGGAAACGACCACATACCGCGCAGGGGGTTTTTGCAAGATTTTGTGCAGCGCCTTCCCGGCCCGCAGATATAACGCCCAATCCCCCTCACCCGTCTCAGCCATATTATCGTAGGGCGTGAAGAATTCCGGTTTGGGCATGACCAAATCCGCCCTGGCCCGTTTCACACCCGTCAACCGACCCATATCCCGTTCACGCCAATCCTCATCAACTTCCAGTGTGCAGCCAAACGCCCGCGCGATCATCTCGGCGGTCTGACTGGCGCGTTTGAGCGGACTGGTGATCACGCTGTCAATCCGGGTGCCGTCCACCTGCCAGCGGGAGATCAGGCGCCGCACCTGGCTCCGCCCGCGATCGGTCAGAGGGAAATCATGCTGGCCCTGGTAATAACCCTCCGCGTTCCCGACAGACTCGGCATGCCGGAGCAGCGTGAGCATATAGTAATTCATCAACGGTCCTGTTCAATCCAATCAAACGTGCGGGTGACGGCTTTCTTCCAGCCCCGATAAAGCGCCGAGCGCCGGTCTTCGGCCATCGCCGGAATCCAGCATTTATCTTCCTGCCAGTTCTGGCGCAGCGAATCAATATCCTGCCAAAAGCCCACTGCCAACCCTGCGGCATAGGCCGCGCCCAGGCTGGTCGTCTCGGCCACCCTCGGCCGGATTACGGGCACATTGAGGATATCGGCCTGGAACTGCATCAGCAGGTCGTTGACCACCATGCCGCCATCCACCTTCAACGCCTGCAGGGTCACGCCGGAATCCTGCTCCATTGCATCCAGGACCTCTTTGGTCTGGAAAGCGGTGGCCTCCAGGACCGCCCGGGCGATGTGCCCCCGGTTGATGTAACGGGTCAGTCCAACGATCACGCCCCGGGCGTCACTGCGCCAGTAGGGCGCAAACAGGCCCGAGAAGGCCGGCACAAAATAGATCCCGCCGGTATCCTCGACCGTCTTCGCCAGGGCCTCAATCTCAACCGCGTCATCGATCATCCGCAGGTTGTCCCGCAGCCATTGCACCAGCGCGCCGGTGATGGCAATTGACCCTTCCAAAGCATAGGTCACAGGTTCGTTGTCAATTTGATAGCCCACCGTGGTCAACAGCCCACACTTGCTCGGGACGGGTTCGTGCCCCGTGTTCATCAGCATGAAGCAGCCGGTGCCATAAGTATTCTTCGCTTCGCCGGGGTCATAGCAGGCCTGACCAAACAGGGCCGCCTGCTGATCCCCCAGGATGCCCGCCACGGGCACGCCTCCCAGGACGCCGACTGCCGGACCATAGACAGCCGACGACGGCACGATCCGGGGCAGCATGCCGCCTGGGATGTCCAGAACCGACAGCATTCCCTCATCCCATTGCAGCGTCTGCAAGTTCATCAGCAATGTGCGGGAGGCATTGGTCACATCCGTCAGGTGCAGACCGCCTTGCGTACCGCCGGTCAGGTTCCATACCAGCCAGGTATCGATCGTGCCGAAAGCCGCTTTTCCGGCCTCCGCGTCTTCCCGCAAACCGGGGACGTTTTCCAGCATCCAGGTGAGCTTTGGACCGGCGAAATACGTCGCCAGGGGCAGGCCTGTGACCTCGCGGAAGCGGTCCTGCCCGCCGTCCTGCGCCAACCGGTTGCAGATCACATCGGTGCGGATATCCTGCCAGACGATGGCCGGGTAATAGGGCTTACCGGTCTCACGGTTCCAGACCAGCGTGGTCTCGCGCTGGTTGGTGATGCCGATGGCGGCCAGGTCATCTTTGGTGAGGTTGTTGTCGTTCAAAACGCCCTGGATCACCAGCTGCGCTGCGGACCAGATTTCCAGCGGGTCGTGTTCCACCCAGCCGGGTTTGGGATAAAACTGCTCGTGCTCTTTTTGTTTCACCCCGACCACCTCGCCGGCATGGTCAAAAAGGATCGCCCGAGTGCTGGTCGTGCCCTGGTCAATTGCCATAATGTATTTCGTCATGCGTCCGTTACCTCCGTGTGGGTCCAATTCTTTGCGCCGCGTAAAAAGGCCTCGCCGTTCACCCGGCCTTTCCCGGCCAATTGCACTTCATCCAATACCAGCAAGCCCTCACCCGTCCCCCAGGCCGGCTTTCCTTCCACGATAAGCCGCTCCCCGGGCCGGGCTGCCCCAGGGGCTGCATGCGCCTGATGGACTTTGAGCCGTACCCCCTCCACAAACTGGTAGGCACCAGGCCAGGGGTTATAGGCTCGAGCCATCCGCGCGAGGTAAGCTGCGGGCTGGTTGAAGTCCAGCTCACCATCCGTTTTCTCCAGTCGGGGTGCGTAGGTCGAGAGCGAATCGTCTTGCGGCTGGGGTGTAACCTCCCCGCTCAGATAAGCCGGCAGGGTCTCAACCAGCAGGTGCGCGCCCATCTCGGCCAGACGATCCAATAACGCGCCTGCGGTCATCTCCGGCGGGATATCCATCGAACGCTGGCTGAGGATGGGGCCCGTATCCAGGCCCTTATCCATCTTCATGATCGTGACCCCCGTCCGATCATCATGCAGCACAGCAGCCTGCACCGGCGCCGCACCGCGCCAGCGGGGCAGCAACGAGGCATGCACATTCATACAACCCTGCGGCGGCAAGGTGAGCACATTTTCCCGCAGGATCTGTCCAAACGCCGCCACCACGATCACATTGGGATTCCAGGCAGCCAGTTGTTCCATCGCCTGCGGGTCTTTGAGCGTTTTGGGCTGGATCAGGGGCAAACCCAATTCCTGCGCCAGCACCTTCACGTCCGGCGGACGCAGGTCCCTGCCCCGCCCCGCTGGCCGGTCAGGCTGCGTCACCACGCCAACGACGGCAAAATGCTCGTGGAGCGCCTGCAGTGTGGGCAGTGCGAAATCTGGGGATCCCATGAAGACAATTCGAGGTTCCATACTTTCCCATTTTAACACATCATTAATCAGGAATTGAGGCATTAATATTGAAATTTCTCCAATATGTGATAAAATATAAATTGGTAGTAATTTGATAAAAAAGGTGAAATTAACTAGTTTTATAAAGGAGAAAATGATGACTGAAGAAAATAAGGTTGTTGATCCCAGTATCAC
>WOYI011112419.1_pt1 | contig 10180 bp, 7 predicted proteins | sample 6423411 | NCBI WGS metagenome assembly WOYI01 (sample SAMN13441803, study PRJNA592873) | oil field metagenome | biome: oil field; feature: oil-well bore; material: oil-contaminated soil; isolation source: oil-contaminated soil from oil-well borehole | place: Germany: Wietze | collected 2016-10-18 ... | reverse complement strand
GGGGGAACAACAGAGTCCCTTTTAGGTAATTTATTGCCAGGTATTATTGGTTCTATAGGTGACAATCAAACATCAGGTCTCATAGATAATGCAACAGCCTCAAGGAATGACGATACCCTTCCAGAACTTTTTATGGAGTGTGGTGTTCCTCTTGTAGGTGAGCTGGGTAATTTAGTAAGTGGCCTTTTAGATGCAATAATGGGCTTAATACCTAATGTATTAGAAGGTTGTATAGTTCTTAATCTTGACCAACTACTAGCTTTCTTAAGACCGTTTTTACAGCTGGTTGGCTCAGTGTTATCAATGGGTGGTTACGGCCCTGGCTATCAAATGAACGCTAATAAGATGGCAAGAAGTGACTATGTAACAAGGCTCCTCACAGGTGGAAAGGTGCAGGAACTTGGCAGGTGTGTCAGTGAAGGACAAAACACATGTTTAGGCGTATCTGTAAGTTATCTCCCTGGAGCAAATTGTTGTGGAGATGAGTGCAATAGTATTGACATAGTAGTACTTTTACAGCTTGCCATGACGGCATTGGATGCTTTAGCAGCAGCAGGCGTAGTAACTGCGGGAATTACAGCAGTAACTGCCTCAATCCAGTCAGTAATCGCTGCTTTACAGGCATTACAAATGTCTATTTATCTGTGCCTGCCAAAGCTCTTAAATCAGGACAGTTGTACCGAATATGTTACAGAAGACGAGTGTACTTCCTCAGAGGATAACTGTACATGGATAGAAAGGCACGCTGTAGTTTTAGCTGATAATAATACTGCAGTCAAGTGGAGTGATGCTGATTCTTTTGTAGAAGATTCTGGGGGTATGGATTTAATAGGCCAAAATAATAACTTATGCAACATGGCATTAGATTATACAATTAATGATAATGGCACAAATGACTACATATATGAAGCCGATGATGAAATAACCGGCTGCTTAGAAGGGATATTGCAGGATATTCAAGAGTGGCCTGAAGATAAAAAACCACGCCTGGGAGGAATTATTTATTCAAGTGATATTGATAAAAACATTGGATTAAATTTCGATTATACAGATTTAGCCAACGCTATAAATGAGACTCCTGTCGATAGTTCAACTGATGACCCAACTATAACAAGTGACGCCTTTAGTGAAGCTGTTAATACTCTAAGTGCAGATAATGCATCGACTTTTAACGTAAATAATACAAATTTAACAATTCCATGTGCAAAATATTTAGTATTTTATATGAGCGATGGTTTATGGAGTGATACAGATCCAATAGGAAACATTCACGATGCATGGCTTGGCGGCACTGCAGATTTAAACGATTCAATTGCCGGCAGACAAAATATTGAGACCTATGCCTTTAATATGAATTTAGGCGAAACAGATGATACTACAGTCAGAAGTATGAAAAATTCCGCTATTTTTGGTGGTTACAGAGACTATGATGATAGTGGTTTGCCATGTGGATATGAGAGCATGCCACAAGATTCTCAAAATACTGATATCCCACCTTCTTGCTATGAATGGGATGGTGATTTAAATGGTTATCCAGATAACTACTTTTTATATCATGAACCAAACAGTTATGAATCATTAATAGAAAGCATATTTGAAATGGCTGTTGAGGGCGCACTTGAGCAACACTACAATTCTACCGCGCCAGCAGCTGCTAGATTTGGTGATAATAAAATAGGTCTCTGGGTAAACGCATTCTATTTCCCAAAATTAATTCACGAAGGCCTATCTGCAAATTGGAGAGGTGATGTGCAGGCATATTTTTTAGATGAAATCAACAGTATTAGAGAAAACGATGATAATAGCAGTGACACTGATGAATATAAACTATTTGACCTAGCAGACAACAATACTTATACGGATAATTTAATAACATTTACAACAGGCCTATTAGACAATGCAACCACTAACCAAGGGAATAATGAAACAGAAAATTTATATTCTATATTAGTATTGAACTATAGTGATACCTATGACAATTTGACACCAATAGATTGCAATCCCTATACCAAAAGTTTATTACAAAATCAATATGAAAGAACATCGCCTGTCTGGTCTGCCCTTTTAGATCAACTCGGTGACGATATAACACTTTCAGGGGGCAGAACAATCTTTTTAAATGACAACGAAACACCTGCTTTTACAGAGCTTGATGACAGTAATTATCTGTTTGATAATAATACTTATACAAAAGATTTAGTGAAAGAAATCTGGTGCACAAGCGATGATAGTTACATTGGAAATATAATATCCTTGATAAAAAATGGCAAAAATGGTTTCCTTTATGGAGATATTATAAACTCTTCCCCTGTTATTGTTCCCCCTACTTTTGTTAATAATTACAATAACAAATATAACGATTTAACTTATTATGATTACATAAACTCACCTACTGTTAGAAACAGACTCCCTATAGTTATTGTAGGAGGAAACGATGGCATGGTTCACGCTTTTTATATGGGCAACCCAAGAGATAATATAGATTCTAACGAGCTGTCAACTTTAGGCCTTGAAATCAAAAATAATAATTACAACCAGGCAGACTATAATGTGGGTCAAGAAATTTGGGCTTTTATGCCATACAATGTGCTTCCATATTTGCAATGGTACAACATTGAAGGCTCTCGATACCATATACCAAAAGTTGACTACACCTTCAGACTTGTAGATGCAGCAATAGGTGAAAATGGTAATGCATCATCGGGCGGCGAATTAACAGCAGATAGTTGGCGCACAGTGCTTATAGGAACAATGGGGTTTGGTGGTAAAAAATATAGTTATGACAATAAAACCTTTAGCTCGTCAATATTTGCAATAGATGTAACAGGAACGGATTTTTCTGAAAATTTAAACAACGAAACAAATGATAATTATGATACTTATAAGCCAATGTTTATGTGGGAAAAAACGCTGCCAGATAACACATTAATAATTTCCACACCCGCCATCGTAAAATACTCTAATGATCAAAATGGTAATACAAACGGTAATTGGTATGTAGTTGTGGGGACAGGCCCAAACAATCCAGAGGCAGATAACTTCACAGAAAGTGGTAAAATCTACTTTTTTAATCTAAAAGATGGTGAGCTTGTAGCGGAAACAGAAATAGAGAATTATAAGGCTATAGGCGAGGTTATGGAAGTTGATTCAGACAATAACTACAGTGACGATGCTCTGTTTTTTGGGACCTATGATAACGAAACGGGTTCATTTTATGCAGCTGATATAACCAATGATGTAGGAAATGCAGAAATAACAAATATTTTAACAGATTTAAATGCACCATATTTTGCAAAATCAGAAAACACCTTTGATGAATATGGCAATATCTGGGTATATGCATCAAGCGGCAGGCTTTTCAGTAAAAACGATATGTTAAAGATTGATGATTTGCCAGATGAAAACATAGCAAATCAATATATAGTAGCACTTAAATTTAATAGAGATGACGAGAATCTCATAGAAATTGAAAATAATGGTATCGCAAGCTCTAACCTATATGATGCAACAGACACAGAAGTTGAAGCAGATGTTGCATCAGTCTCTTGCTATTGTGCTGGCGTCTATTTAGGCCCTGCAGATAACACGACTGGTGGGTTTAATTGCAATAGCTACAGTTGCTGTAATAATAATAATGAAGACGGCTGCGAAATGGTTGTTGATCTTGTGGATAACCCAAGGATTACTACAGAAGGTAACATAGCGGTAGAGGAATTCGCAAGAGAAAATTTTGCGGGGGACAATACAGCTGCAAGTTATATGGGATGGTATATCGATTTAAAAAGTCTTTCTGATAACAATAATTACTCACAAAATGAAAACTTAGAAAGCATTGATACTACAGAAATCTCTTATGAAAGGGCCTACTCTGCTCCATCAGCATATGGCGGGCTTGTCAATTGTGTAACCTATACACCGTACACAAGGCCATGCTCCGTTGTGGGCACAACAAGGCTGCATTCATTGCATTATATGACAGGGACACCTTCTGGTCAGATAACCCTTATGAGTGGTGACAATATACTTGACAGTACCAGCACGGTAAGTGCTGGTGGAACAGTTACAATGTCTGGCAGCACAATTGTGGGCAAAGAAGCAATGAGCTTACCCCCTCCAACAGGTAAATCAATGACATCTGTTAAAGGTCAAAATGGTAAAGTAACAACTTTTGTGGGCTCAAATAGAATAGAACAACAAACCACCGAAAGTTCAAGTGGTGTCACGAGCCGGATTCTCTTTAAAAAGGTTAGGTAATATATTTGTTTTTTAGCTTTAGGAGAATAAAATAAAACACTATTCTTTTATTAAAATAATGAGAAGTAGCATGCAATTAAATAAAACTATTAAGGAACAGTTCTTGCAGAAAAGGGAGAAAGGATTTACTATTGTCGAACTCTTTGTGGTTTTAGCAATTATAACAATACTTCTTGGTGCATCAGCTTGGGTTGTCAGCAAAACAATTAGAAGAGAAAGGGTTATTAGCGAAACTGATAAACTTGTGTCACTATTAAAGGAAGCACAGAAATATTCTATGATTAATAGCTACTACAAAAAAGATGGTCTGATCCAAAAAAGACATTATGGGGTGCGAATAGCAAGAAATAGTAATCAATCTGGAGCAAATAATGAAGCCAGGTTCAATATTTCACTTGTATGGAAAAATGTAAATAGCAATAATTATGAAGGAGAAGTTACCGATAAAAGCTACAGTATAAATAACATTAAAATATACAAAATATCCCCCAGAGCTAACAATCAGTCTGAGTTGATTGATAATGAAACAATATATTTTAACGATATGGCTTTAACAACTGATAATATGACATTAAGAATAACCGATGTAATTGAAGAATATAAAAGAAATATAGCAATAAGCCAGGTGGGACATATTAATGTGGAAAGTCCAGAATAAAATAAATAATAAAGGTGTTACATTAATTGAGTTATTAGTGTCTTTAGCCATTTTTTCTATAGCCACTGTTTTTTTAGCCTATACAATCACTGCAACAATTAGACATAATTTTAGAAATTCTTTAAGAGATACGGCAACAACTGTTATGAATAACACAATTAATAATCTAAAATCAATTGATTATGACAATATAACAAATAAAAATCACGATGAATGTGACAAAATTATATATAATTTTGGTGATGAAAATGACAATATAACGTATTGTGTGTGGTGGGATGTACAAGAAGTAAATATGTCAGGCTCTGAAAATAACACGCTTACATTTTCGAACAAACTTAAAAGAATCACAATAAGAGTGGAATGGTTTAAGCCCTATGCTGTTAATGAAAAGGACCACATGACTGCTGTTTTTTATAAATCGCAACAGGAGAATTATTAATGAAAGGCTACAAAGGTTTTACTTTAACTGAATTCATTGTTGCTGTATTAATATTTTCATTGACACTAATTGCCTTATTTACAACTTATGAAGTATTTTATAGAACATCAAAGCAACAAATTGCAAGAACTCAAGTTGCTGAAAAATTAAGACCCGCTACTGAACAATTGGAAAGATTTATATCTGATGCAGGATACGGCATTTCAAAAGAAGAGTTAGATGGTGAAACTAACCCAAGTTACTTAAATGGAGAAGAGGAGCCAGTTGAAGGTGAACCAACAAATGTGGACGAAGCAAATCCCAATGGAATCAATAATTATGCAGCAATAGCTGCCTCTGCCGACAACAATATCAACTTCGTAACAAATAATAGCGATTATAACAGTTCTATACAAATACATTTAAAATCCATCATTGGAGAATATCCTTTTTCAGGTAATTATGTAGTTTATGATGATGTTAGATTTGGTGACAATGAAGATCTTATAAAGGCTGCTCTGGGATTGCCAACTAATGAACAAGATTTTTCAACGATTGTTATGGATATTAACAAAAACATAATAGGTGGCCCCTTTACTGGGGCACCAGATACAAGCTTGTTAGAAAATAGCAATATTATTTTTGTATGCAAAAAGGGTACCGAAAGCATAGATGATTACTACTATTTCAAAACAATAAAGTTAAGTACAAACACTAATGAAGAAAGAGGTGATAAAAAATATAACATATGCAATCCTAAAACATATAATCTGCAAGTTGTTAGGGGTCAAGGCGTACCCCAGACATTAATACCCTGTGTGGCTTATTTTAATGCTGATTTTGGCTGTTATGATAATGAGAGAATTAAATGGCAAAAAAATATATGTACGAAAATAAATAAATTAAAAATAATAAGGATAGGTCTAATTGTTCAAAATGGTTTTATAAATAAAAATTATCTATACAGCGAGGGAGACACATTAACATTTCCTACCTTAGGCAGAACAGGATCATCATCAAATCCTGTTGCATATACTATTCAAATAGATAGTAACAACATAAGAAATGATATGAGGTATTATAAATGGGAAGTAATAGAAAGGATCATAGCAACATCAAATGTATCTTATTAGATAATAAGGGTATTGCACTTATTACTACTATAATAATTATAGCTTCAATTTTAATCATTAGTGGTGCAATGTTATATTTAATTATGCGTGGAATCAGAAGTAGTGGCGAATTTCAGAGATATGAAACAACACAGGCAGCAGCTGAAGGGGGCATTGAAATTGGCACATATATTTTAGAACATTTTGAAGATGTTTTTTACAGACTGGAACAAGAAGATAACAATTTTTATAGCAACGACAATATTACTTTACAATTAAGCGGAACAAGTTCTGATTATATTGTATTTAACAAAATCGACAATTGTACAATTCCTAATGATGAAGAATATTCAGGTAACGGCGTATATCTGGATAGATACCTTATTGGCTTAAAACCAGAAAGCATGAATGATGCTGATTATGAAAGCTGTCAAGCTGCCGTATGGAGTGAACCATTTATAACAATACGTCCAAAAAATCCTGATGAGGCACCTTACAGTGAAATAGATTTATATATAAGAAAAGAAAATCAAGCACCAACCCCCGGTGCAGGAGGGTCTGCAAGCCTCACTGCTCCATCCTCAGCTTCTGGTGGGCTTGGAAATACAGGTTATTTGCTATCAATAAGAAGCTATGCTACTCATAAAATTACAAATGATAATAGCACAATTGAAATGCTTTATTATCTACTTAAATAAATTAAAGCTTTACAATCATCTTCCCTAAATTTTTGCCAGAAAAAAGGTCAATGAGTGCTTGGGGAGAGTTTAATATGCCATTGTAAACAGTTTCACGCCATTTAATTTTACCACTTATTATCCAATTAATCATATCTTTATAAAATTGTGGTTTTAAATCACGATAGTCAAATACTATAAATCCTTCCAATCTTAATCTATTTTCTATTGCTTTAAAAAGGTTTGAAGGCCCTGGTTCAAGTGTTTGACTATTATACAGTGAAATCATGCCACATAAAACAATGCGACCAAATTTTTTCATATTATTGAGAGCTGCTTCAAGTAATTTGCCCCCCACATTTTCATAATACACATCAATACCATTGGCAAACATTTCTTTTAGAGTTCTGTTATAATTTTTCACTTCCTTGTAATTAAATGCTCCATCTATTTTTGCTTCTTTCAAAAGCCACTCTATTTTATCATTTGAGCCAGCAGTACCTATTACATAACAATTCTTTATTTTTGCAATCTGACACACCGTTGAACCTACTGCACCAGCAGCGGCTGAAACAAACACCTCATCTCCTTCTTTTAAGGCACCAACTCTTAAAAGACCGGCATATGCAGTCAGGCCAGGCATGCCAAGCACCCCTAAATAGGCAGATAAACTTATCCCATCTATTGGTTTAATTACCTCTAAATTAATCTTATCAAAATTATAACTATCCGCTACGAAATACTCCCTAAAACCCTGATTGGTTACAACATAATCGCCTTCTTTTACTTTGTCAGTCTTTGATGTCATGACAATTCCAACAGCATCACCACTTAAAGGTTCCCCAACTTGGAAAGGTTCAACATATGTTTTTATATTATTCATTCTTCCTCGCATATAAGGATCTACTGACATAAATAAATTTTTTACAAGTATTTCATCTTCTTTAATGTCTGTAATCTTAACCTTTCTAAAATCAAAATTATCCAATGTAGGTAAACCCCTTGGCCTACTTTTTAAAATTACCTCTACGCTAACAATCTCATTCATTTTTAACCTCACAAAAATCTATTAATATAATACTAAATTTTTTATAAAAAATACAAAACATTTATGATTACAATGTTCATTTTTTAGTAAAACTTTCTAACTTTTTAAATCTAATATATTTCCTAACATTTCATCGGATGTTTGCACAGTTTTAACATTAGCTTGTAAATACCTGAGATTACTCATATTATCTATGATTTCTTTTGCCATATCCACATTTGAGGCCTCTAAGTAACCACTTAAAATTTCATAAGTCCCCGCAGGTTTTATGTTCCCATATTTATCAACAATAGCTAGAGACCCCAAATTGTTTTGATTGTTGTAAATATTGCCATCTTTATCTATTGTAAGTTTTTTAATATCTTGGCTATCAATGTTTTGTGGTAATTGAAACAACACGTTCCCTTGACCATCAACTATCCTATTTTCACTATCTATTTTAAATGAATCATTTCTTGTAAGAATAGTATCATTACCATTAAGCAGTCTAAAATATCCAGCACCATTTATAGCAATATCTAAATTGTTATCTGTTTTAATCAAATAACTTGTTCCATCAATTGAATCAACAGAAATAACATTTACACCACCGCCACTTATATCGCCTAAATTAGCCACTTTTGTTTTATAACCGGGGGTATTGACATTTGCTACATTATTGGCAACAACAGTTTGTCTTTTATCGGCTACATTCAAAGCAGTCAATGCAGAATACAATCCTTCAATCATAACAGCCTCTTATATAAAACTAATCTAGTTGTAAAATTTTTCAATCCAATTATAAAAGATTTTATTTATTATACTATTTATAGTATATTCTATTTAACAGATTGCTAAAGTGAGGAAGGGGAATTATGAACGATATAAGTGATGAATTTATTAAAGGAACACTAAAAAATGCAAAAACAATAGCAATAATTGGTGCATCAAACAAACCCGATAGAGCAAGCAATGGTATAATGAAATTTCTAATTAAAAATGGTTATAATTGTATTCCTATAAATCCTAATGAAGAAAATGTTTTGGGACAAAAATCTTATAAAAACATATTAGATGTGCCAATAATTCCCGATATCGTTGATATCTTTAGAAAATCGGAAGATGTGCCTTTAATTATCAAAGATGTAATAGCCAAAGGAACAAAATTAATATGGCTACAAGAAGGTATATATTCTGATGAAGCAAGAAAATTGGCCATTGATGCAAATATACCTATTGTAATGGATAAATGCATCTTTAAGGAATATCTACGTTTGATAAATATTAATTAAATAAACATTAATTAAACACAATTTAAATATCATATATTGATAAATATGTCAGCGTTTGATTGACTAAGATATGTGCAATTTCTCCAAAGGTAGTAGGTGCATCAGGAATTTCATGGGATATTTTATTTGCGAGATCCCCATAAAGAAAGTGTAGAATGCAAATAACAGGTAAAATAAAATTATTCTCTTCCTGAATATTCTTAATAAGCATATCATAGTAATTTCCTTCAGCTTTTGCTAATTTATATTGTATTTTTTTATAAAGAGGTGCATATAGCCTTACAACCTTCTCTTTTTCATCGATCTCTTTAAAGGATACTATCGTGGGAATTGTGCCCGCGAGAGCACCCACAAGTGGAAATCTAATATCAATATTGTTTTCCTTAAGATAATCTACAAAGTTATACTCACGATCACTTACAATTACATTCTTTATATTAAATCCTTCTTCTTTAAATTCCAGCACCTGCCCATAAGTCAATTCAAACATGTTAACTACTTTTAAATCAGCAAGTTTGTTTTCTGGTAATTTAACATGCATAACAACTGCGCCATCATCATAAAAACCTTTGTTTTGTCCATCACAAACAGAAGGTTTTAATTTTTTTTTATCGTTTAATGATGCGGCAGCTATCCAGCCAATAAGAGGTTTTGTTGCAAACAGTGGATAGTTTACAACTTCTATTGGATATTTAAAATGGGTTTTGCTTTCAAATGGAATTAGTATTATACTAAATCC
>WOYI011180942.1_pt1 | contig 10189 bp, 12 predicted proteins | sample 6423411 | NCBI WGS metagenome assembly WOYI01 (sample SAMN13441803, study PRJNA592873) | oil field metagenome | biome: oil field; feature: oil-well bore; material: oil-contaminated soil; isolation source: oil-contaminated soil from oil-well borehole | place: Germany: Wietze | collected 2016-10-18 ... | reverse complement strand
CAGCGCCTCGTTCTCCTCGCGGGCCTTCTGCGCCATTGCGCGGACCGCGTCGAATTCCTCGCGGGTGACGAAATCGCGGTCGGCCAGCCAGCGGTCCATCCACGACTTCATCGCCGTCTCGGCCTCGGTCCTGGCCCCCTGCGCCACGCCCATCGCGTTGGTCATCAGCTTCGACATGTCATCGAAGAACTTGTTCGGTCCGCTCATCGGGCGCCTCCGTCGGGGCAGTTACCATCTGCCGCCTATATGCGCGCGGGGGGCCGAAAGCTCAAGGTTGACTTCGCCGCAGCCCCGCGCTCAGAGAGGGGGCGAGGAGACCGCATGCACGCCGCCATTCCCTTCCCCGACATCTCGAACGAGATCTTTGCCATCGACATCTTCGGCTTCCATCTGGCGCTCAGATGGTATGCGCTCGCCTATCTCGCGGGGCTTCTGGCGGGCTTCTTCATCGTCCGGGCGCTGATGCGCCGCGCGACCCTGTGGCCCGGAAACCGCGCGCCGATGGCGCCGGAGCGGACCGAGGACCTTCTGACCGCGATCATCCTCGGGGTCATCCTCGGCGGGCGGCTCGGCTTCGTCTTCTTCTACCAGCCGGGCTACTACCTCTCGCATCCGGCCGAGATCCTGAAGGTCTGGGAAGGCGGCATGTCCTTTCACGGCGGCTTTCTCGGCACCGTCGTCGCCGGCCTCTGGTTCTGCCGGCGCCACGGCGTGCCGCCGATGCAGCTTGCCGACGCGATGGCGCTGGTGGCGCCGGTCGGGCTCTTCTTCGGGCGGCTGGCGAATTTCGTGAATGCCGAGCTCTGGGGGCGGCCGACGCGCCTGCCCTGGGGCGTGATCTTCCCCGGAGCGGCGGCACAGGACTGCGCCGGCATCGCCCCCGGAACCTGCGCCCGCCACCCGAGCCAGCTTTACGAGGCCGGGCTCGAAGGGCTGCTCCTCGGGTTCGTGCTCCTCGCGCTTCTCCGTGCCGGCGCGCTGAAGCGGCCGGGGCTGATTACCGGCGTCTTCCTTCTCGGCTACGGCCTCTCGCGGTTCGCGGTCGAATTCGTCCGCCAGGCCGACGCGCAGTTCATCACGCCGGACAATCCGCTGGGCTACGCGGTCCAGGCCGGCGGCTTCGGTCTCTCGATGGGCCAGATCCTGTCGCTGCCGATGATCGCGGCCGGGCTCTGGTTCTGGCGGCGGGCGCGGGCGTGACGCCGCTCGCGCGCATCCTCATCCGGCGCATCGCGGTCGACGGGCCGATGAGCATCGCCGACTACATGGCCGAATGCCTGCTCCATCCCGATCACGGCTACTACGCCACCCGCGACCCGTTCGGCGCGGCCGGCGATTTCACCACCGCGCCCGAGATCAGCCAGATGTTCGGCGAGATGCTCGGCCTCTGCCTCGCGCAGGGCTGGCTCGACCAGGGCCGCCCCGCGCCCTTCGCGCTGGCCGAGATCGGACCGGGGCGCGGCACGCTGATGGCCGACATCCTGCGCGCGCTCCGCGCGGTGCCGGGCATGGGCGAAGCGGCGGAGATCCACCTCGTCGAAGCCTCGCCGGTCCTGCGCGCGCGGCAGGCCGATACGCTCGCCGGCCAACGACCGGTCTGGCACGAGCGCGTGGAGGACCTGCCCGACCTGCCGCTCTTCGTCGTCGCCAACGAGTTCTTCGACGCGCTGCCGATCCGGCAGTTCGAACGAACGGCCGACGGCTGGGCCGAACGCCAGGTCGGGCTGCGCGAGGGGGGCCTCGCCCCCGGCCTCGGCCCGCTGACGCGCTACCCCGCCCTCGCCGCCCGGCTCGGCGACACCCGCCCCGGCGACGTGGTGGAGACCTGCCCCGCCCTGCCCGCCATCGCCGCCGCCATCGGCGCCCGCATCGCCGCCCGGGGCGGCGTGGCGCTGATCGTCGACTATGGCGGCTGGCATTCCCTCGGCGACACGTTCCAGGCGCTGAAAGCCCATGAACCGGTCGATCCCTTCGCGGCACCCGGCGAGGCAGACCTCACCGCCCATGTCGATTTCGAGGCCCTCGCCGCCGCCTTCGACGCCGCCGGCACCGACGTGACGGCGATGACGCCGCAGGGGGTGTTTCTCGAACGGCTCGGCATCACCGCCCGGGCAGAGGCGCTTGCCCGCAAGCTCAGCGGCGCCGCGCTCGACGCCCATGTCGCGGCGCATCGGCGCTTGACCCACCCTGAGGAAATGGGACAGTTGTTCAAGGTGATTGCGAGTTTTCCACGGGGAGGCCCCCCACCGCCCGGATTTGACCCCTTGCCATGACGCTCGAGATCCTGACCCATGACGCCCTCGTTCCCCTGCGCCACGGGTTCTTCACCCGCCGGGGCGGCGCCTCGTCGGGGATCTTCTCGGGGCTGAACTGCGGCCACGGATCGTCCGACCAGACCGAGGCGGTGGCGATCAATCGCGGGCGGGTGGCGGCCGCGCTCGGCGTGTCGCCCGCGGCGCTGATCGGCGTCCATCAGGTCCATTCCGCCGATGTCGTCACCGTGACCGGCCCGATGGCAACCTCGATCCGCGCCGACGCGCTTGTGACCGCGACGCCGGGGCTGGCGCTGACCGTGCTGACCGCCGACTGCCAGCCGGTGCTCTTCGCCGATGCCGGGGCCGGCGTGATCGGTGCGGCCCATGCCGGCTGGCGCGGCACGCTTCTCGGCGTCCTCGAGGCGACGCTCGACGCGATGGAGGCGCTCGGCGCCCGGCGCGAGAATACCGTCGCGGTGATCGGCCCGGCGATCAGCCAGCGCGCCTACGAGGTCGGCCCGGAATTCCTCGACGAGTTCCTCGGCGCCGATCCCGGCTATTCGCGCTTCTTCTCCGGGGGGCAGGGCGACCGGGCGCATTTCGACCTGCCGGGTTTCGGGCTTTTCCGCCTGCGCGAGGCCGGCATCGGTCAGGCCGAATGGATCCGCCACTGCACCTATTCCGACCCTGGGCGCTTCTATTCCTACCGCCGCTCCGTCTTGCGGCACGAGGCCGATTACGGCCGGCTGATCTCGGCGATCCGGCTATAGACACGGGGGGCCGCCGGGCCATGCCCGCCCCGCCGCCGCAACCGTCTGATCTCAAGCCGGATTTCGGCACTGCGCCGCCCCGCCCCATCCACGCACTGCCCCGAAAATACCCCGAACCCTGCCCAATCTCCGCCGCAATGCCGGGTAATATCTCCCCATCCGGTCGCAGAATCGGAACCAGGCAAGCGGCCCGCAAGAGGTCGTGAATTGAGGCAAAGGAGCAGTCAGATGAAACCGGAACGTCGCTGGATGAAGACGGTTCTCGCCGAAAGCGCCAAGCCGGGCCCTGCCCTGCCCTGGCAACGCGGCGCCCGCCCACTCGCCGCCCGCAAGCGCGAGAGCCAGAGCGACACCGGTCCGTCCGCCCGCAGCTGACCCTTCCCTGCCCCAAACCTGTCCCCACGCACCCCTCCTCGTGCGGGGCATCGTGAACCGGCGGGCCGATCGCTCTCCCCCCCGGGGATCGGTCCGCCGGCTTGCGCTTTCCGACAGTCCCGACGCCCCGATTCGCAGCGCCCCGCCCAGCGAATCGTTGTCGAAGCGTTAACGCGCCCGGCTTGTCGCGCCCGCTGCAACAAAGCCGGCCCCGGACCCGCGATTGGGCGGCAGCGCCTTGAAAATCATCCTCAATTTTTGACAGGAGCAGTAAATCCGGGCAAATTGTCCCCATAGTCAATCTGCATTTAGGGGTGGGGGCTCCGCAGATGTGACCAGACCGAAAGGCTGTTCGCGTGTCGTACCCTCATGCCGGTATTGTCCGTCTCACGACGGATGTTTTCAATTCGCCCGTTCCTCAGGGCAGGAGCATTCCCGCTCAACTCCCCGCACTTCCCGCCGCCCCGGCCGAGACCCGGCCCGCCCGCCGCGCGCCCCTTACCCGGCGCTATGAGATCGCCTATCTCGATCGGTCGGGCTCGATCGAGACCGGCACCCGCCTCGCCCCGGCGATCCCCGAATTCGAGGAGGCATTTTCCGCCTTCGCGCGGGGCGGCGTCATCGCCACGACCGAAGGTCCGGTCGCGGTCGAGGACCTCGTGCCCGGCATGCTGGCGCTGACCGGCGAAGGCCGGGCCGAGACGATCACCTGGATCGGCTCGATGACGCTCTTCCCGCCCCGGGCGATGCCGGGGATGCAGGGCGGCAAGCTCACCCGCATCACCGCGGATGCGTTCGGCATCGGCCGGCCGATGCCCGACCTCGTCCTCGGGCCGCGCGCCCGGCTTCTCGTGCGCGACGCGCGCTGCCGCTTCGCCACCGGGATCGACAGCGCCTATGCGCCGGCGCAAAGCTTCGCCGACGGGGTATCGATCATCGAGGTGACACCGGTCGCGCCGGTCGCGGTCTATCACCTCGTGCTCGAACGCCAGGGTTCGTTGCGCGCCGCGGGGCTCGAGATCGAAAGTTATCATCCCGGCACGCGGATGGCCGACGGCTTCGACCCGCAGGTGGCGCAGCTCTTCCTGTCGCTCTTCCCGCAGCTGAAATCCTTCAGCGAATTCGGCGGCATGGCGCATCCGCGCATGTCGGCGCACGATGTCGAGGCAGCACTGGCCGGCTGAGATCCGGGAGGCTCGGGCGCCGCTCAGGCGCTGCGCCCGAGCCGCGCTTCGAGCACGTCGAAGGGCACACCCGGCTGGTCCTTGGCGCAACGGATGACGAGGCTCGTCTTCACGCTCGCCACGTTCGCGGCCGAGGTCAGTTCCTCGGTCAGGAAGGTCTGGAAGGACGAGAGATCCGGCGCGACGCATTTCAGGATGAAGTCGATCTCGCCGTTCAGCATGTGGCATTCGCGGACGAGCGGCCAGCCGCGGCACTTCGCCTCGAAAGCCGAGAGATCGGCCTCGGCCTGGCTGTGCAGGCCGACCATCGCGAAGACCTGCACCTCGAAACCAAGCTCGTGCGGATTGACGTCGGCATGATAGCCGCGGATATAGCCCGCCTCCTCCAGCGTCCGGACCCGGCGGAGACAGGGCGGCGCCGAAATGCCGACGCGGCGGGCCAGTTCGACATTGGTCATGCGCCCGTCATCCTGCAACTCGGCCAGAATCTTGCGGTCGATCTCGTCGAGCCTGTTGGCGGCCATCCTGGCTTCTCCCTGAATTTTTCCGGAACTTATCCTCCGGGAGCCGCTCACGCAATATTATTTCACGCTCGCGCAACTTTTTCGCGACACCATTGCCCGCGCCCCGCGCGTAAGGTGGGTTTGAACCCAACTTGCCGGCTTGTGGACACCGGGCGCACCGGATCGCCGGCCGATCCGTAAGGTGGGTTTGAACCCACCTTGCCTGCCCCGGCCGCCCGCGCCGCATCCCGGGGACTTTCCTCCGTCGCCCGGGCCGACTATATCGCCCCTGACAGCATTTCAGCGGGGGCGGCCATGGGCGAGACGCGGCATACGAAGGTTCTGATCATCGGCTCCGGCCCGGCGGGCTATACCGCCGCCGTCTATTCCGCCCGCGCGATGACCGATCCGATCCTTGTCCAGGGCATCCAGCCGGGCGGCCAGCTCACCATCACCACCGAGGTCGAGAACTGGCCCGGCGACACCCATGTCCAGGGCCCCGACCTGATGGTGCGGATGGAAGAGCACGCCAAGGCGATGGGGGCCGAGGTGATCTCCGACCATATCTCCGCGCTCGACCTCTCCAGGCGCCCTTTCACCGCCACGGGCGACAGCGGCACGACCTATACCGCCGACGCGGTGATCCTCGCCACCGGCGCGCAGGCGAAATGGCTGGGGCTCCCTTCGGAGGAGAAGTTCAAGGGCTTCGGCGTCTCGGCCTGCGCCACCTGCGACGGCTTCTTCTATCGCGGCAAGGACGTCGTGGTGATCGGCGGCGGCAATACCGCCGTCGAGGAGGCTTTGTTCCTGACCAACTTCGCCACCAAGGTCACGCTGATCCACCGCCGGGACGCGCTTCGCGCCGAGAAGATCATGCAGGACCGGCTCTTCAGGCATCCGAAGGTCGAGGTTCTCTGGAACCACACGGTCGAGGAAGTGCTGGGCGACGCCGATCCGCTCGGCGTCACCGCCGTCCGGGCACGGGACGTGAACACCGGCAAGGTGACGGATATCCCCTGCGCCGGCTTCTTCGTCGCCATCGGCCACGCCCCGGCGTCGGATCTGGTGAAGGACCAGATCGAGCTGCACCACGGCGCCTATGTGAAGGTGAAGCCCGGCACGACCGAGACCTCGATCCCCGGCGTCTTCGCCGCCGGCGACCTCACCGACCATGTCTACCGGCAGGCGGTGACCTCGGCCGGCATGGGCTGCATGGCCGCGCTCGATGCCGAGCGCTGGCTGGCAGCGCAGGAGGCCGGCTGACCGGCCTTCACCGCTCGCCGGCCCCGGGCCCGGGCGGTTCTCCCGACTTGAGTGCCGTCCGGGCAACAGTATTCGCCGCCTCGCGGAATTTCCGCGCTATCCGCCCGAATCCGAGGGGAATCGCGCCCAGCCGCTTGAAATCCGCCCCGTTTCGGGTCTATCCCCCGCGCGAAAGCTGCCCCGCGCGCGCCGCCATCCGTTTGCAGAGGTTCCATTGGCAATGTCGCTTCCCAATCTCGCTCCGATCCCGGAGCTTTATGTCTCCTACGAGTCCGCCCAGAAGCTGAAGCACGAGGCCGGCACCCTGCCGTCCTGGGATCTCACCCCGCGCCAGATCTGCGATCTGGAGCTTCTGATGAATGGCGGCTTCCACCCGCTCAAGGGCTTCATGACCGAGGCCGACTATGACGGCGTGGTCGAGACCATGCGGCTCGAAAGCGGCGCGCTCTGGCCGATGCCGGTGACGCTCGACGTGAGCGAGAAATTCGCCGAGGGGATCGAGCCCGGCCAGGACATCGCGCTGCGCGACCAGGAAGGCGTGATCCTCGCCATCCTCTCGGTGACCGACAAGTGGGAGCCGAACAAGGCGAAGGAGGCCGAAGGCGTCTTCGGCGCCGACGATCTCGCCCATCCGGCGGTCAACTACCTGCACAACCAGGCCGGCAAGATCTATCTCGGCGGCCCGGTCACCGGCATCCAGCAGCCGGTCCACTACGATTTCAAGGCCCGTCGCGACACGCCGAACGAGTTGCGCGCCTATTTCCGCAAGCTCGGCTGGCGCAAGATCGTCGCCTTCCAGACCCGCAATCCCCTGCACCGCGCGCATCAGGAACTGACCTTCCGCGCCGCGAAGGAAGCGCAGGCGAACCTTCTCATCCACCCGGTCGTCGGCATGACGAAGCCCGGCGATGTCGATCACTTCACCCGGGTGCGCTGCTACGAGGCGGTGCTGGACCAGTACCCCGCCTCCACCACGCATCTTTCGCTTCTGAACCTCGCCATGCGCATGGGCGGCCCGCGCGAGGCGCTCTGGCACGCGATCATCCGCAAGAACCACGGGCTGACGCATATGATCATCGGCCGCGACCATGCCGGGCCGGGCAAGAACAGCCAGGGCAAGGATTTCTACGATCCCTATGCCGCGCAGGAACTGGTGCGCCAGCATCAGGAGGAAATCGGCATCGAGATGGTCGATTTCAAACAGATGGTCTATGTCCAGGAAAAGGCACAGTATTTCCCGGTGGACGAAGTGCCGGAAGGCTCGACCGTGCTCGACATTTCCGGCACCGAGCTGCGCCGCCGGCTGCGCGAGGGGCTGGAGATTCCCGAATGGTTTTCCTTCCCCGAGGTCGTGCAGGAACTGCGCCGCACCTCGCCGCCGCGCGCGAAACAGGGCTTCACCGTCTTCTTCACCGGCCTGTCCGGCTCGGGCAAGTCGACCATCGCCAACGCGCTGATGGTCAAGCTGATGGAGATGGGCGGCCGTCCGACGACGCTTCTCGACGGTGACGTGGTGCGCAAGCACCTGTCATCGGAACTCGGCTTCTCGAAGGAGCACCGCGACATCAACATCAAGCGCATCGGCTACGTCGCCTCCGAGATCACCAAGAACGGCGGCATCGCGATCTGCGCGCCCATCGCGCCCTATACCTCGACCCGCCGCGCCGTGCGCGAGATGGTCGAGGCTTACGGCGCCTTCGTCGAGGTCCATGTCGCGACCAGCCTCGAGGAATGCGAACGGCGCGACCGCAAGGGTCTCTACAAGCTCGCCCGCGAAGGCAAGATCAAGGAATTCACCGGCATCTCGGACCCTTACGAGGAACCGCGGAACCCCGAACTGAAGGTCGAGACCGAGAATGTCGATGTCGACAACTGCGCGCATCAGGTGATCCTGAAGCTCGAATCGATGGGCCTGATCAAGGCCTGAGCGATCCCGAAAGACCCGCGCGAAAAGGCCCCGGACATCCGGGGCCTTTTTCGTACCCGTCATCCGGTTTGCCGGCGGCGGCCTTCCGGTAAGGTGGGTTTCAACCCACCCTCCGGCCCGGGTGGGTTGAAACCCACCTTACGACCCCGCGCCCCGCTCAGCCCGGGCGCCTCATCCGCTCAATCAGCCCGTCCTTCAGGACGAACTGGTGGTAGACCGCGCCCGCGACATGCAGGACCACCAGCGCGACGCCAAGGTTGAACATCACCTCATGCGCCTCGCCGGCAAGATCGACGGCGCCGAACCAGGCCACGAGGCCCGAGGTCGGGATGAGCAGCAGGATCGCGTAGAGCCCCAGATGGGTGAGCTTCGCGATCGTGTCGGTCACCTTGCTGCCGCCCGCCGGCAGCGCGGGCGCCCCCCGGCTCAGACGAAGCGCGACACGCGCGAGCGCGAGGACGAGGATCGCGACGCCGACCCAGAGATGGGCCGCCGCCACCGTGCCGAAGGCGTCGCGGCCGTTGTGAAAGGCAGACCAGGCAGACTTCATCGCGTCGCTGCTGAAATAGCTCACGCCAAGCAGCAGCAATATGCCCCAGTGAAGCGCAATCTGCGCGCGGCTGTATCCGGTAACCTCTGACATTTGTCCTCTCATGCCTTGCAGAATCGATGGCCGTCCCGGCCACATCTCTTGATACGCAGTGAGATTGATTTTCCGTCGCGGGTCAATGCAACCGGGGTTGCAGATCGTCAGTGCGCGCTGACCGGCGCCATGTCGTTCTGGCGCGCCAGCATGAAGGCCATGCGCCGGTCCTTGACCAGCGCCAGCCGCTCGCCCGAGGCGTCGTGGACGGCATAGAGTGTCTCGAGCCCCATCGCCTGCGCCCGGATCTCCTCCGGCAGGTCCGCGACGGGAACCTCGCGCACATAGACGATGCGCTCGCCCGCCTCGGGCCCGAAATCGTATCTGCTATCCATGCCTGTTACCTCCTTACCCCTTGGTGATGCGGATCGTCTGCACGGTCATTTCCGGGACAGCCCGGACCAGATCGACATGCAAAAGCCCGTTTTCCAGCCGCGCGCCGGCGACCTCGACGCCCTCGGCGAGGACGAAGCTGCGCTGGAAGGCGCGCGCGGCGATGCCGCGATGCAGGAAGATGCGGCCCTCGGCCTCCTCGTCCCCGGCCTGCCGGCCGCGGATCATCAGCTGCCGGTCCTCGACCGTGATCGCGATGTCGTCCTCGCGGAACCCCGCAACGGCGAGGGTGATGCGAAAGCCGTGTTCCGAGGATTGTTCGATATTGAACGGGGGGTAGCCCTCGTTCCCGCTCTTCGCGGTGCGTTCCACCAGCCGTTCCAGCTGATCGAAGCCCAGAAGGAAGGGATGGGCGGCAAAGGTCAGTTTCGTCATCCGGACATGTCCTCGGCATCAAGCGACATTCTTCGAAGCCCCCGATCGGGCAGCCTCGGGGGAAATATGGAGGCTCGGGGCGGGCCAGACAAGGCGCCTTCGCGCGAAAAGCTTCCCGCAATCGCCGGGACTTGCTATCGTCCGATACCGCTCCCGGGGACGACTCAAGAAATGGACGACATGAACGCGCATATGGAGATGGACAACACCGAGGTTCTGCGCGTGAAGCTCGAAGTCCTGCGGCAGGAGCATCGCGATCTCGACGAGGCGATCCACGTGATGGAAACCTCGGGCCGTGCCGATCAGCTCAGGCTGAAGCGGCTGAAAAAGCAGAAACTGATGCTCAAGGACCAGATCGCCCGGATCGAGGATATCCTGACGCCCGACATCATCGCCTGACCTTGCCCCGCCCCACGCCGCCGCTATAGTGCGCGCTCCATTTCCCGGGGCGCGGAGAACGGCATGAGCGTCGCGCGGCCACACGTCGCGTTCGTCGTCGAC
>WOYI010825526.1_pt1 | contig 10192 bp, 8 predicted proteins | sample 6423411 | NCBI WGS metagenome assembly WOYI01 (sample SAMN13441803, study PRJNA592873) | oil field metagenome | biome: oil field; feature: oil-well bore; material: oil-contaminated soil; isolation source: oil-contaminated soil from oil-well borehole | place: Germany: Wietze | collected 2016-10-18 ... | reverse complement strand
TGCGGTAGACTGGACTTGAACCAGCACAAGATTTCTCCCACTAGCACCTCAAGCTAGCGTGTCTACCAAATTCCACCACTACCGCATTCCTGTAATATTGTTCGCTCCTGAAGTGAACGTGCCAACAATACAACAAGGGCGGGGAGCTCGTCAAGCCCTCTTTTGAAAAATGAGGGCAACATTTACGGGAGCAGGCTTTCAGCCTGGTCCAGAAGAACCGAGAAGGTGGAAAGGGCATCCTTTACAGGCTCCTCCTTCTGCATGTCAACACCAGCTTTCCGAAGTGACTCGATAGGGTAGAGACTGCCTCCACTGCAAAGGAAGTTGAGGTATGACTGCCTGTCTTCCTCTGTCCCGTTGAGGACTTTCTTGCTCAGGGCTATGGACGCACTCAGCCCCGTTGCATACTTGTAGACATAGAACGGGCTATAGAAATGCGGTATCCTCAACCCTTCCAAGTCGCTCTCTTCTGCAAAGGAGACTGCCTCTCCGAAATACTGTTCCAACAGCTTACGGTATTCACTTCTCAGCAACTCGAGGGTGATCGGTACGCCATCCTCAGCCTCCCTGTGGATGATCATCTCATACTCGGCAAACATCGTTTGCCTAAAGAGCGTAGCTATGATGTCATCAATCTGTTTACCGATGATATATGCCTTCATCCTGTCGTCGCTGGCATGGTCAATCAAGTACTTTGCGAGGAGTTGTTCATTGAATGTCGATGCCACTTCCGCTTCGAAGATGGTATAGTCATAGTGGAAGTAGGGGTTGTTCTTGGCGCTGTAATAGCTGTGCATTGAATGTCCCCCTTCGTGGGCTACGGTAAAGACATCACGCAGCACATCTTCCTTGTAGTTAAGGAGAATATAGGGCTTGCTGGTAAACGTACCACTGCTGAATGCTCCACTGCGCTTGCCCTTGTTCTCATAGCGATCTACCCAACGATCCTTTGTCAGTCCGTTGGTGATAGTGTTGACATACTCGCTTCCCAGTGGAGCGAGAGCTTCTCCTATCAAGGCTACAGCTTCCTCATAGGGGGTCTTGCTTGTTACACCCTTTACCAGAGGGACATAGACATCCCAATGGGAGAGCTTGTCCAAGCCAAGGAGTTTCGCCCGCATCCTGTAGTAGCGATGGAGGGCAGGGAGTGCCTCATGTACAGCTTTGATCAAGTTGTCATACACTGAAACCGGCACATTATCCGGGAAAAGTGCCATCTCTCTGCAGCTCTCATACCCACGCGCTTTGGCCCTGAAGATATCCTGTTTCACTTGGCCCTCATAGAGCCTGGCGATGGCATGCTTACTCTTCTCGTATACTCCATAGAACTGTCTGTATGCCCGCTCTCTCAGATTTCGGTCCTCGTGCATCAGGAAGGAACTCAAGGAGCTCTGGGTCAGAGGTTTTCCATCGATCTCGCCAAAATCAAAATCAACATTGGTAAGATCGCTGAAAGTATTACGTGGTGTGGAAGCTACTTCGCTTTGGAGAGCCAGAAGACGTTCTTCCCCCTCACTGAGTATGTGGGCTTTGAACCGTCTGGCTTTTTTTATGTATACATGGTACGGAGCAAAGTCTGCATCCTTCAAGTATCGCTCGATTGTCGCATCCTCAATGCTCAGTAGTTCAGGGTCGAAGAACGCCATTGCAGCAGAGAGTTGGCTCAAGAGACTGGCAGCAAGACTATATCGTTTGACATTGGCAGTATCAGAGGCATCGGATGCATATCCCAGAAAAGCCCAGTTGTAAATCCTCTCCAGGAGAATGCTTGTCTCCTCATACCATTGCATCGTTGTCAGAAACGATTCTTTTCCCTTTGCAAGGGACCCCTTCAAACTGGGGGCTTCTGTGATACGTTGCTTCAGTTTCTCTGTTGCAGCTTCCCATGCTGCCTCGTCAGCAAAGAGACTGGTAAGGTCCCAGGTATCCTGTTCCCGTTGTTCTGCTCGTGTCTGTATACTCATGAAATTTCTCCTAACAAAGTAATCAAATGATGGGAGGCTTTACCACGGTGACTGTAGCGGTCTTTTTCTTCATCAGAAAGTTCGGCCATGGTCTTTCCCTCTTCCTTCACGATGAATACCGGATCGTAACCGAATCCACCTTCTCCGTAACTCTCTTTTGCAATGAACCCATCCACTGTCTCACAGAAGATGAACTCCCGTCGTTTATCCATCACAAATGCCAACGCACACACAAACTGTGCGCTCCGTTCTTCTTTCTTCTCAAGATGAGCCATATTTTTCAGCAGGAATTCGTTTCTCTCCCCACTCTCCAACATTCTTCCAAATGTTTCCAATCCATATCGGGCGGTCCTGACTCCTGGGCGACCTTCCAATGCGTCGATACAGAGCCCTGAGTCATCGGCAAGGATTTTGTACCCCTCTGGAGCTTGGGATGCAAGAGCCCTCGCTTTTCCCAGTGCATTTTCAGTGAAGGTTTCGGCATCTTCCTCATAGTCGAAATCGATGCCCAATTCCCTGGGGAGTACGATGGTATGACCAGTGAGGATTCTGGAGAATTCCTCTTTTTTATGCTCATTATTTGATGCCAATAGAATATTCATGTTCCTAAAGATACTCATTGTCAGAAAGTTCGTCCATATACTGTCTGAGTACGCGTTTCATGTAGTGGACTGAGCTGTCAATGGTTCCTTTGGGTATATGCAGCAATTTCCCTAGTTGATAGTGACTCAAACGGAACTCCATGTTCCTGATTTGGTTTACTTTCGCCTTATATACCCTAATGGTCCAATCTCTCAGCGTTTCCAGACGCTCGATTGCTGCTGTATCTATTTCTGTTTGCAAATCACCCTCAATTTCCAGCAATCTTCTGAAGTGCCGATTGCTTGTAGCAATGAATTCTTTTCTGCATCGCTCTTTCTCTTCCAAGAGAAGGTTTGCTGTATTGAGATATTGGTTGAGTAAGTGTGCATCAACCTCTAGAAGCGCTGCAAGATCTTCCAGTAAGTATTCATTGGCAAGTTGAGGAGCGAGGGAAAGTACGATAAGGAACCGTTTTCGATTAACGGGGGTTGAAAGCTCTTGCTTCAGACGCTGGAGATGGGGAAGAGGCATCTTCCCACTTGTCTTCCGTTCGTGAAGCAAACGATTGAAAAGTGAAGGGAGAGAATCCATCTTTGAAACCAGGAACCCTTCGAAAGCTGTATAGGAGGCTGTCTCTGCAGTCAACTCTGGTTCTTTATATACCTGTGGATTCTGGTATCGTTCGCTTGCATAGATCAATTTTTCTCTGGCAATCATCGCTCTTTTTTGGGTGATGAAATATTTGGTTCGTTTACGGACCACCTGGGTAAGATACCCAATATAGGAAAGTCTGCCAATTCGATAGGTGGTTAGATAGTAGTCAATGGTGTTGTAACAGAACAGGAGGAATTCACTACAATCCTCTTCCTCAAGCAGACGAAGATAGTAGGGAAGGGCATAGAGGATTTGTTGCGTCTTGCTGTGGATGGTGCGATAGAGGGTGGTGTTTGTCTGGTCCTGTTGGTAACAGACCACCTGATTTGTTAAAGTCTTGCTCTCTTCTTCAGAGAGCGGTAGCCATTGCATGGGTGCCTCCTTGTGGAATGATGCACATATCCATGCAATGTGTATGCCAAGTTAGGCTTTCAGCATCGTCTCGATAGCTTGCAAAAGCAATTTCTTAGCTTCTTTGATTGATTTGTTGAGCGTGACTCCAGCGGCTTTCTTGTGCCCGCCGCCACCAAAACTTTCAGCCAAAGCTCCGACATCGATACTGCTTTGATGCGAGGAACGGAACCCAATCTCGGTCTTTTCCGCTTCCAGTTCCTTGAAGAAGAGCACTACCTCGACACCCTGCACTGAGAGCAACATCGTGTACAGTGAATCACTCGGTTTGTCGGTGGTGATATACTGCTTATTGTCCTCAAGATAACTGGTGGAAATCATCACCTTTCCATCGAACAAACTTTCACTTCGATCGATGAGCTTGCCCAAGTATTTAATGTACCCTAAACTCTTGCCACCTGACATACGGTCATTCATCAAATTAGGGGATACTCCAAGGTCGACAAGCTCAGCAGCAAGACGAAGTGTTTCTCCCCGGTAGGCATTGATGAAACGGAAGAATCCGGAATCAGTGGCAAACCCAAAGAAGAGGTGCTCGGCTATCTCCTGGCTGATCTCAATATCCAAGGCTTTGTAGAGCTGCATGATGATCAACGTGGTAGAAACCGAACGGGGGACAATGTAGCGGTAGGTACCGAACTGCTCCCCACTGCTGTGGTGGTCGAACACCACGGTGGTAAGCCCCTCAATCTCCTCTGCAAGGTGACCAATACGTTCTGGCGAACTACAGTCAACTACCACAATTACAGGATCTCTCTGCTTCAGATCTTGGTCGATATGATTCAGGAAATCAGAGCGGAGATAGGCAATCTCTGAGCGATCGAATGGCCCAGCATTTGCTATATGGACTGTTTTCCCCATCTTCAGGAGCAAGGAGTTCATTGTCATCTGACTACTTAGGCAATCCCCATCGGGACTGACATGTCCGATGACAACAAACTCTTCACGATTTCTCAACAATGCAAGAATCTCTTCATCAATTGGGGGGTAGCTGAATATTTCACGCTCCACGGATAACCTCAGGTTGTTCACCATTAATGACGCACTCCCGACCGATGATTACCTGTTTGACCTGTTTGATGGAAGGTATGTCGTACATGATTCCCATCATTACATTCTCCACAATGGAGCGGAGTCCACGGGCACCGGTCTTCTGTTCAAAGGCTTTCTCTGCAACAGCTTCTACCGCATCGCTCTTGAATACAAACTCAATTCCATCCAAGCGGAACGATGCTTCATACTGGCGAATAATGGAGTTTTTTGGTTCAAGGATAATCCGCATCAAGTCATTCTTGGTCAGATTGTCCAGAGCAACATGGATGGGAAGTCTCCCAATGAACTCAGGGATTAAGCCGAACTTCACTAAATCGTCTGGAAGCATTTTGCTGTACAATGTATGCAAGTCCTTGTCCTGTGCATTGACGATGCTCGCTCCAAATCCCATGGCATGGGAGGAGACCCGTTTCTCAATGACTTTGTCCAGACCTACGAACGCACCACCGCAGATGAAAAGGATGTTTCGTGTGTTGATCTTCAACATCTCCTGGTTTGGATGTTTGCGCCCACCCTGTGGGGGAACAGAGGCATCCGTGCCTTCGATGATCTTCAAAAGAGCCTGCTGTACACCTTCACCACTGACATCACGGGTGATTGATGGGTTTTCTCCCTTCTTGGCAATCTTGTCGATTTCATCGATGAATATGATCCCGAATTCAGCTGCCTTGATATTGTCATTTGCATTCTGGATAAGCTTGAGTAGTATGTTTTCCACATCCTCACCGACATATCCTGCTTCAGTGAGTGTCGTAGCATCGGCAATTGCGAAGGGAACCTGCAGCTTCTTTGCAAGTGTGGACGCAAGCAACGTCTTTCCTGTACCGGTGGGCCCCACCATCAGGATGTTTGACTTGTCCAGCTCTACACCTTGCTCGGATATCTGTTTCTGATATTTAACGCGCTTGTAGTGATTGTACACGGCAACCGCGAGTACCCGTTTTGCATCCTCTTGTCCTATAACGTACTCATCCATGTACTCCTTCAATTCCTGAGGGGTAGGGATGTGCTCAGGTAGACCGACTACTTCCTCCTGGAAGCTTGGGTCTCCTGCAAGCATATCATTACAGACCTTGATGCACTCGTCACAGATGGCAACGCCGGGTCCGCTTATCAATCGCTTGACCTCATCTTGGCTTTTTCCACAGAACGAGCAGACTTTTGCATTTCTTGCCATTACTAACTCCTTCTCATAACACTGTCGACAATGCCGTAGGAGACAGCATCATCACTACCGAGGAAGAAATCTCGTTCAACATCCTTGGCGATCTGCTCATAGGTCTTATGGGTATGTCTCGCGATGATGTCAATGGTCAAATTCTTCAGACGACCAATCTCTCTGGCATGGATGGAGATATCCGATGATTGGCCTTCGACTCCTCCCCACGGTTGATGGATCATAACCCGTGCAGAGGGGAGGATGAATCGTTTTCCTTCCTGTCCGGCACAGAGGAGCAAAGCACCCATGCTTGCTGCTTGCCCCATGCAGATGGTCTGGATGTCACTATGCAGATACTGCATGGTGTCGTAGACAGCCAAACCAGCGGTAACTGATCCACCAGGGCTGTTGATGTACAGGCTGATATCCTTAGTTGGGTCTTCAGACTCAAGAAACAGCATCTGAGCCACAACCAAGTCGGCTGTTGCATCAGTAATCTCACCATCGAGGAAGATGATGCGGTCTTTAAGCAAGCGACTGAAAATATCATATGCTCTTTCACCTACACCTGATTGCTCGACGACCATCGGTATGTTGGATTGCATCCTTTCAGGATTGGTATTCATGGTAAAAACCCCCTTTGGTAGCTGGGATTGAAAAGGCGGAACCAGTGAGGAACCGCCTTTTCACACACTAAGCACTCTTGAACGTCTACGGCTATGCGCCGTAGGTTTCGCTCATAAACGTCTCATAGGAGACTTCCTCACCTTCCACGAACGTATTGTTCTCCTGCAAGAACGGTGCAATCTTCTGGAAGCGCAAGTCATCCTCAATCATGGTGCGGTAGTAATCCCGCTGAGCCTGATCGGTTATTTCCGTCAGCTGCTCGTCCATGGCCTTTTTCACTTCTTCTTCCTCAAGGGGGAACGCTTCGGCTTCCTTGATCTTTTCCATGATCAACTGGAGGCGCAGTGACTTTGCAGCAGCTTCTCTCCAAGGGGCGGTGATGTCCTCTTTGGTCTGATTCTGAAACTTGAGGAACTGCAAAATCTGCTCTTCACTCAGGCCGACCTGCTGGATGTAACGCTTCCAACTCTGCTCCACTTCCATGTCGATCATGCTCTGGGGAACCTCAATGGTAGCCTTCTGTAGCAGTGCTTCGCTCAAAGCATTGAGCTTTTCTGACTCAAGCTTTGCATCGAGCGCTGCCTGCAACTTCTCACGGGTTGCGCTAACCAGGTCATCAACAGTCTTGTACTCTTCCTTGACATCCTGTGCAAACTCATCATCGAGTTCAGGGATATCTCGGAATTTTACACTTTGGACATTTACCTTCAAGGTAATGGTCTTTCCAGCATACCCCTCAACGGTTGAATCCTCTGGGTAGGTCTTGGAGAATATCTTCTCTTCACCGCTTTTCATGCCGACAACATCTTCATCAATCTGGTAGAAGTTGGTAGTGCTGCCCAGGGTGAAAACAAACTCTTTGCGTTCAGTTCCAGGAATCTCATTGTTCTCTTCATCAAGCTCAACGTAGTCAACAGTGACAATGTCTCCCATCTCTGCAGCTCCATCTTTGTCGATGACCATTGCATTCTGCTCGCGGAGTTTTTCAATTTCAGCATTCACCGCATCCTCACTCAGTGTTACCTTGGGGTAGGTAACCTTCAAGCCCTTGTATTCAGGGGTCTCAAAAATGGGCATGATGTCGTACTTGACAGTGAAGGTGATGTCCTTGTTGGGCTCGAAGGGGAGAAGGCTCTCTTCATCCTGGAGCTCAGGGGTGCTGAAGGAGAGTGGCTTGTACTTGTCTTCAACATCAGTCAATGCTTCCTTCAATGCGTCTTCGATGGTATTGAATGTACTTTCCTCACGAATCGACTTACCAAACTTACTTTCCAGAACGGATACAGGGACTTTGCCCTTTCTAAAACCCTTGATCTGGACGTCAGCAGCATACTTTTTCAAAGCTGCCTGGTAGTCTTTTTCGATGGTGTCAGCGGTCACAGTGACCGTCAGTGCGACGGAGGAGTTTTCCAATTCTTTGATACTCTTATCAGCGATCATCCTATGTTCATCCTTTTCGGTCCTCATTCGGACCATGTATATCCTTAGGCAAAGCCCTTTGTTGCAATGTAATCCTGCTAAGTATACATAAACAGTTGATTTTCGACCACCCTGTCAGCAGGATACTTACAAAAACCTTTTACCCGAAACACATTGTATATAGCAACTTTTTGGGCTTTGGTCTAGGGGAATGAGTGTATTTATCTGATTGCCAGCAGATCATCGCTTTGCTACCATTGCTATGAGGAGCCTATATGACCATTATCTGTTACAACTTGTAGTAAAGCAATTGCATTCCTTGATGCACGGCTCGTGGCGTACACCTACCGTGATATCAAGAAAGGTCATCCCAATAAAGAGGAACTTTGTGAGCTCTATCGGCGAAGCGATGTTCCCTTGAAACGCTTTTTCAATACCAGTGTTCAACTATACCGATTCATGCATCTGAAAAATCGAATTCCTAAGATGGATGAGGAGATGCTAGACCTTCTCTGTACTGAAGGGATGCCAGTCAAATGACCGCTTCTGGTTACAGACCAGTTTGTGTTATTTGGATTCAGGGAGCAAGAGTGGGAGCTCAGTTTACTTGATGGTCATAGTTCCCTGGCCATCAGGAGCAAATCCTCATAGTAACCTTCACGGTAGCGGAACCCGCGGGGAATCATGCCAATTTCTCGAAAACCATAGTGTTTGTAGAGTTGCATGGCTCTTGTATTGCTTGCCACCACTTCCAGTTCCATCTGTTCGAATCCTGTCTGAGTAGCAGCAGAAATCAAGGTTTTCATCATGAGTGAGCCGATCCCCTTTCCCTGATGTTTTGTAGCAACAGAAATTCCTATCTGGCAACGGTGGGCCATTTTATAGGCTAAGCCCAAAGGGGAGAAGTCACAGAGAGCAACCAGCACATTATCGATAAAGCCTCCCAACATCAGCCTATTCTGGGATTTGGCTGCATTCTCCAGAAATGCGGCCTCGTCTTCAATACTGATATTCCACTCATCACTGTAACGCGCAAGAAAAGGGCTGTCGGTATACATTGCCTGCATATACTTGACTGCCTGAGTTGCATCAGTTGGCTCGAGAGACCTGATGGTGAGTGAGCGGGTGTCAGGAAGCCTGTAATCCTGGGGTTCTCTGTTCATGGAACAATCATAGCAGTGCCAATCTCTTCATGGCAAGATGAATGGAACCGTACCCTAGGTATAGTTCAACAGTTCCTCGATTGATTTAGCGGGAAGCGGGGCATAAAAAAGAAAGCCTTGGATGAAATCACATCCCTCTTTCTTGAGGAACTGGAGCTGTTCTTCCGTTTCAACGCCCTCGGCGAGTACTTTAAGGTCAAGGTTCTTTGCAAGTTGGATGATACTTCGGATAATAGCTTGATCCTTGTGGAGATTACTGCTGATTGCCCTGACAAACTCACTATCAATCTTGATTAGGTCAATGGGGAACGTCCGTAATCTGCTGAAGGATGAATACCCAGTTCCAAAATCATCGATGGCTATCGAAATTCCCAATTCCTTGATCTTTTGTAGTTGTTCCATTATGAACGGTTCATCCTGGAATGCTACGCTCTCTGTAATTTCCACCTCAATAAGATGGGGTGGAATTTGTGTTTCTTGTAGTATTGCAGCCATGTTCTTTACGATGGAGGTATCTCGAAGCTGAATCAGGGAAAGGTTGATACTGATGGATAGTTCACTTTGCGTCCACTCTTGAAATCGTTTAATCTGCTGGCAGGCAGTTTTCATCACCCATAGTCCAATCGGCTTAATCATTCCGGTCTGCTCTGCCATCGGAATGAATACCTGTGGATTGACAACTCCATAATCAGTATTGTGCCACCGCAGTAATGCCTCAAACCCAATAATCGTGTTGTTTTCCAATGAGATTTTTGGTTGATACAATAATTGCAGTTCATCCCTCTCCAGTGCCCAGTACAAATTGTTCACCAAGGTATGGTTCTTGGTGGTGCTATCCTTGATTTCTCCAGTGCAGAATACTGCCTGGTTCTTGCCCCTCCCTTTTGCTTCATACATTGCAATGTCTGCGTTCTTGATCAACGTATCAGGAATCACCCCGTCATCTGGGTACATAGCAACACCAATGCTTGCTGAGACGTGATATTCGTCATTTCCAACCACCACCGGGTTTTTCAGGGACTCCATGATGGACTGAATAATGGCATGGATGGGCAAATCTGTCTCCAAGTCTGGTATTTCCACTAGGAATTCATCACCTCCAAATCTTGCCAAGGTCCCCATTTTTTCGATTCGTTTTGCTAGGCGTTGGGCAATCAGCT
>WOYI010574874.1_pt1 | contig 10193 bp, 10 predicted proteins | sample 6423411 | NCBI WGS metagenome assembly WOYI01 (sample SAMN13441803, study PRJNA592873) | oil field metagenome | biome: oil field; feature: oil-well bore; material: oil-contaminated soil; isolation source: oil-contaminated soil from oil-well borehole | place: Germany: Wietze | collected 2016-10-18 ... | reverse complement strand
CAGCCCGGAAGCCACGAAGATCAATCCAGCCACTTTTACGCAAGTATTGACGGATTTCTGAGATTATGCAACATTACGCCCGGTTAAAAGAAATCGGACCCGCCGGATCAACCACCTCGCAGCAAGCTGTCGAGGTATGAAATGAACGTCATGATATCGCAGCAAGCTTAAGGAGAATTAACGCTCGTCCCGCCAAAGCGGGATTAACGCGGCGCTAAACAGACAAAACAAGCCGGGAGACAGAGGGGATACCACCATGAAAAAAATGCCGAAAACGATGCTGATATTGTTGTTTCTGGTTTTTTTCGGCACTTTTGTTGCCGCCGGATACGCATCCGCAGCCGGGGAAACCGGCAGGGACGGCCGTTTCATCGCCTACGACGACGAAACCGTTCTGGATACCCGGACAAATCTGATGTGGGCGGCGAAAGACAATGGGAACGATATCAACTGGACGAAAGCCAAGTCCTATTGTGAAAAATACGAAGGGGGCGGCTACACCGACTGGCGGATGCCGACGCAAAATGAATTGGCGGATTTGTATGAAAGTGCAAAAGATGCCGGCGGATACCATCTGGCCACCACACTCATCACGCTGACGGCCTGTTGCGCATGGACATCGAATAACTGCCTGTCGATGATACCGCAATACGATATAGCCGGTTCCTACGCCTTCACCTTCTCTTTCACAAGCGGCCAGAGCATTTGTTCACACCAGTCGATAGACCGCGCCACCCGGGCGCTTCCGGTGCGTTTTGCCAAATAGGCTCACCAAAACACCGACCCGACCGGAACCTCCATTTCAAGCCGGCCCCCTCAAATGCAAAAGGGGGTTAGCCGACGACTCAGCCAACCCCCTGAAATTTCAATGGTGCCGAAGACTGGACTCGAACCAGCACAGGCGTACACCCACTAGACCCTGAACCTAGCGCGTCTACCAATTCCGCCACTTCGGCATGCGAAAAGTGACTATACTGAACGCGGCCTTCTTGTCAAGTTAAATTGAACTTGAATTTAATGCCGAAAATGCTATGTTACAAAACTTACAGATATAAACGGCGGGAAAAAATGATTGTTTTTGAAGGCATTGAATCTATAAACCAGGACTACCGGGGGGCATTTGTCACCATCGGCAATTTCGACGGGGTGCACCTGAGCCATCAGCACATCTGCCGCAAGCTTGCGGCAGAGGCCAAAAAGGCCGGGCAGAAATCACTGGCGATTACCTTTGATCCGCATCCCAAAATGATTCTGCATCCGAATATCCGGCCCTTTTACCTGATTACGACACGGTCCGAAAAGCTGGCGGCGCTGGAAAAATGCGGTGTGGATGCAACGGTCATCATCACCTTCGACCAGCACTATTCCAGAACCACCGCCGAGGCATTTGTGCAGGATTTTCTCTGGGGACGACTGGCGATCAGCAAAATTATCATCGGGCACGACTACACCTTTGGACAGGCCAGACAGGGCAATGACGCCTTCCTGAAGGCCAAAGGAAGGAAACTCGGCTTTTCCGTGGAAGTGATTCCGGCGTTTAAAATCGACGACGAGATCGTCAGCAGCACGCTGATCCGCAACACCATTCTGGCCGGCGATGTCCGGTCCGCGGCGCGGTTCATGGGACGCTATTATAATGTTGCAGGGCTGGTGGTCAGCGGCGCAGGACGCGGCGCGGGCCTGGGGTATCCCACCGCCAACATCGAGCCGGAAAAGGAACTGCTGCCGCCGCCGGGCATTTACGCGGCGTTTGTCACGGTTGACGGTCATCGCCACATGGGAGCGCTCAACATCGGCGCCAAGCCGACGTTTGAAGATTACTCATCCACGTTTGAGGTCTTTGTGCTGGATTATGCGGGCGACCTGCGCGGAAAAAAAATAAATGTTTTGTTTGTGGAGAAACTTAGGGACATTGTCAAATTCGACGGTCCCGAAAGCTTGAAGCGCCAGATTGCCGCGGACGTTGAAAAGACAAAAAAAATACTAACAAAAGAATAGAGTTTGGAGGAAAATTTTATGTTAAAAATTGCCATTGTGGGTGCCACCGGCATCGTCGGTCAACAGGCGATCGTCAGTCTGCTGGGACATCCCTGGTTTAAAATTTCCAGGCTGGTGGCCTCGGAGCGCTCGGCTGATAAGAAATATATCGACGCTCTCAGGGACCAAAGCGGTTCCATCCGCTGGTGGTGCCCGGAAGAGTTGCCCGCGGACATCGCCAATATGGTTGTGGAAGAAGCGGCCAGCTTCGATCCGACTTCCGTGGACATTATTTTTTCAACCATGGACGCGGGACCGGCCAAAGAGCTGGAACCCAAATACGCCAAAACCACTCCGGTGATCAGCACCGCCTCGGCGTTCCGTTATGAAGAAGACACCCCGATACTGGTGGGCGGCGTCAACATGGATCACGCGGCGCTTCTGGCCGTCCAGCAGAAAAACCGCGGCTGGAAAGGATTTATTTCACCCAAATCCAACTGTACTATCGCCGGACTGGTCGTGTCGTTGAAACCGATTCTGGACAACTTCGGCGTCAAACAGGTCGTGGCAACCTCGCTGCAGGCGATGTCGGGCGCCGGCCGCACCCCCGGTCTTTCCGCCATGGACATGATGGAAAACGTCGTTCCGTATATCGCGGGCGAAGAACCGAAGGTTGAAACCGAGCCGCAGAAAATCCTGGGCAAACTGGCGGGGGAAAAGATCGTCAACGCGCCGTTCGGCATCACCGCCACCTGCACCCGCGTGCCGGTGATCGACGGGCATCTGGTGTGCGCATTTGTGCAGACCGAAAAACCCTGCACTCCCCAAGATGCGAAAAGAGTGATGATGGAATACGGCAGGGATTTTGCCGAACTGCATCTGCCCAGCTCGCCCGCGCATCTGATCGACGTCACCGATGATCCGTTCCGGCCGCAGCCGCGCGCAGACCGCGATAAAGGCGGCGGCATGACCGTTACCGTCGGACGCATCCGCAAAGATCCGATTATCGAAAACGGGATCAAATACGTCTGTCTCGCGCACAACACCAAGCTGGGCGCGGCCAAAGGCGCTTTGCAGACTGCGGAGTATCTGGTCAAAAATTATTTGAAGCTGGTTTAAACGCAGCAGTAAAAGGGGGGGAAGCGCAGCATTGGCGCTTCCCCATTTTTAAAACCTGTTTGGCATTGCCTGTTTTTAAAGGATGTAAAAAGGCGGGGCAGATCGTGAAAAACATCTTAAATTACGTGTGGATAGGCTTGAGTCTCCTGTGGCTTGCCGGCTGCGCCGGCCAACAGATTGTTCAGGAACAGGCGACGCCGGACATCCCGCAGGGCTCCTACGCATCCATCATCAAACTGGACAATCCCGACGGCGCGCCGGAGCGGACACTGGCCGGCATTGTCCACGTCACGGGACGCGCAACCGTCTGCACGGACTATCCGCGCGAAGTCATCATCAAAAGTCTGGACGATCTGCCCGCGATAGAACGGGAAGCTTTTGCCAATTTCCAGCATTACATCATCCGCGATGCCGGAGAAATTCAGGGTTACGTCTCCCTGCCTGTCGGCTACCGGTCACTGATCTGGCGCAACGAAAATGATCCTCCATGCGCCTATCGCGTGCAAATCATCCCTCCCGACCATATGTGGCGTCGCGGCGAATACCAGGGCGCGGATAAAAGCGTGCTGAGCTGGTAGCGGACTAATTCCATATTCTACCGGATGCCGGCGATCTTGGCCCAGGAATCCCGAAGCGGCACAACACGATTGAAGACAGGCCTGCCCGCCGCCGTATCCGGATCAACGCAGAAATACCCCAGCCTTTCAAACTGATACTGGGTCCCCGATTTGGCATTTTTCAGGCTTGACTCCGCATAACAGGATGTCAGGATTTCCAGAGAACCGGGATTCAGATATTTTATAAAATCCTCTTCGCTTCCCGGATCCTGAATGCTGAAAAGCCGGTCATAGAGGCGAACCTCCACCGGTGCGCCATGTTCGGCGGAAACCCAGTGGATCACGCCCGGAACTTTGCGTCCATCCGCCGGCGGACCGCCGAGCGTTTCCGGATCGTAAGTGCAGTGCAGTTCCACAACCTCGCCGCTTCGCTCATCCTTCACAATGCTTTCACATTTTATGATGCAGGCATTGCGCAGACGGACTTCCCGGCCCGGCCCGAGGCGATGATATTTTTTTGACGGATTCTCCATAAAATCGTCGCGTTCGATATAGAGTTCCCTGGAAAAAGGAACCGGCCTTGTTCCCAGTTCGGGATGCTGCGGATGATTTTGACACTCCAGCACTTCGCCCCCGCCTTCCGGATAATTGTCGATCACCACCTTGAGCGGCCGCAAAACGCACATGGCTCTGGGCGCCTTTTCATTGAGATCCTCGCGGACGCAATATTCCAGCAGGGACACATCAATCAGGTTGTCGTTTTTGGCCACGCCGATTTCGGCGCAGAATTTCCGGATGGCCTCGGGCGTGTAGCCTCTGCGCCGCATTCCCGTCACCGTGGGCATGCGCGGATCATCCCAGCCATGGACATGGTTTTTTCTCACCAGTTCGATAAGCCTGCGCTTGCTCAGCACCGTGTAGCTTAAATTGAGCCGGGCGAATTCAATCTGCCGCGGCCGGTCGCCGGGAATCAGCCTCCCGACAATCCAGTCATACAGCGGGCGATTGTTTTCGAACTCCAGCGTACAGATGGAATGGGTGATGCCTTCCAGAGCGTCGGAAAGGCAGTGGGCAAAATCATACATCGGGTAAATGACCCATTGATCCCCCGTCCGGTAGTGAGGTTCCCGTTTGATGCGGTACAAAACCGGGTCCCGCATGACAATGTTGGGAGACGCCATATCAATTTTGGCGCGGAGCGTATGGGCGCCGTCGGCGAATTCGCCCGCCCGCATCCGGGCAAACATATCCAGATTCTCATCCACCGAACGGTTGCGATAGGGGCTTTCCTTCCCCGGTTCGGTGAATGTTCCCCGGCTTTCCCGCACTTCGTCGGCGTTTAAATCACAGACATAGGCATGGCCGGTTTTAATCAGCTCCACGGCAAACGTATAGAGCTTTTCAAAATAGTCGGAGGCGTAAAACAAGCGGTCCTGCCAGTCGAATCCCAGCCAGCGGACATCGCGGATGATGGATTCCACATATTCCATGGATTCGCCTGCCGGGTCGGTATCATCCAGCCTGAGATTGCAGGTTCCCGAATACTGCATCGCAATGCCGAAGTTGAGGCAAACCGACTTGGCATGTCCGATATGGATATAGCCGTTGGGTTCGGGCGGAAAGCGGGTGGCCACGCGCCCTTCGTGTTGGCCGGCGCGAAGGCCGTCTTCGATGATGTCGCGGATGAAATCGCTTGCCGCGGGGGTTGTCGGTTCTGTCATAACAAAAAGAAACTCCTTTAAAAAATCAGCCCATGATGGCTTTTTTCAGATTATCCATTTTCAGATTGCTGCCGGTCATAATCATCACCACTTTTTTGCCCGCCAACCTGTCCTTGATTTTATAAGCGGCCATCAGAGAAACGGCTCCCGCGGCCTCGGCCAGATTATGGGTGGTGGCCAGCGCCATTTTAATGCCTTCCAGAATCTCGTCTTCCGTCAGCAGCACAACGTCGCTGATTGTGTCTTTCAGGATGACATAGGGCAGATGAAAGACGGTTCTCGCGGCCAGGCCGTCGGCAATCGTATGGGCATCGTCAAGCGTAACAATTTCTTTGCTTTTCCAGGACTTGTAAAAGGACGGCGCGTTTTGGGGCTCTACGCCGATGATTTCGATTTCAGGCTTGACGGCGCGGACGGTTTTCAGAATTGACGCACAACCTGCGCCGCCGCCGATGGGACAAATGATCGTATCGACCTGGGGCAAATCCTCCATAATTTCAAGCCCCATCGTGGCCAGACCGTTTAAGATTTCCGGTTCGTTGCCCTGCTGGACATAATAATAGCCCGCGCTGTCCACCAGCTCTTCGCAGTAGGATTGGGCATCGTAAAAATCTTCCCCGTGCACAATGACTTCCGCCCCGTAGCTTTCAATGATCCGGTTGATTTCCGGATTGTTGTTTTCGGGCACGACCACCGTGCAGGGCACGTGGAACCATTGGCCCGCCCAGGCCATCGCCAGGCCGTGGTTGCCCCGGGTCGCCACAAGAATGCCTGTTTCCAGCTCTTCTTTGGACATGTGATGAAAGAAATTCAGCGCCCCGCGAATCTTGAAGGATCCGGTCGGGTTGTGATTTTCATGCTTGACGAAGCCCTCACAGCCGAGAAGTCTGGAGAGTTCCGAATAGCAGATCAGGTTCGTCCTGTTGAGGTACTTATAAACAACCGATCTCGCCATCAAGGTTTTTGTCAGGTTGACCTGCTCGCTTAGCGCTTCGTATTTTTTCTGCATAAATATCCTCCCGGGTCGTAAAAGCCTGTTCCTTTTAAACCACTTTTTCGCCTGACGTCAAGATAACTATTCCCTTCAGTCTTCAGCCTAAAATCCTAAATGTTTAATCACCATCTGAGCATAGCGTTCCGCGGCGCCCCTGTTGGCCAGGACGACCGCCCGGCCGCGTTCGCCTCGCTTTCTTGCATCCTGCGGATCAGCAAGGATTCTCGTAATATTCTCTAATAATTCAATGGGGTTACGGATTCGTATCCCCGCGCCCGCATCCTCCAGAAGCGCCGCCTCCGTACTGAAATCGTCCATGAACGGGCCGTAAAAAATCACTTTGCCCCAGGCTGCCGCCTCCAGAATATTCTGGCCGCCCTTCGGCACGAGCGAACCGCCGCAATAGACGATCGTCGCCAGAGAATAAACCTTGAAGAGCTCGCCGATCACATCAACCACAATGACTTTTTCATTCTGACGGGGCCGTCCGTTGTTCATTTCCGCGACGGTAATGATATCATTTAAACCCGCCTGACTAAGCAGACGAACCACGTCGCCGGTCCGTTCGATATGCCTCGGCACGATGATTAATCGAAATTCCGGGTAGCGCGCAATTAATTCCTTATACACCCCAATGACCACTTCTTCTTCGCCCGGATGCGTGCTGCCCGCAACCAGAAATTTTTCATCGCTGCGGACGTTAAAGCGGCGGGCGATGTCATCTTGCAGAGCGGGGGCAGCCATCGCCGCAAGAGCGTCATACTTGGCATTGCCCAGGACGTTGATCTTTTCCTCATCCATGCCGATAGCAGACATTCTTGAGGCGTCAATATCGGAAATCATACCGGCTGCCGCCACATTTTTCAGGACCCGCCGCCAGAAAAAACCCGTCTGACGGTATCGGCCGAAAGAACGGGTGGAAATCCGCCCGTTCACCATCAATGCGTGAACGCCGCGCTTCCGGCAGGCGGCCAGAAAATTCGGCCAGAGTTCCGTCTCCACCAGAACGAAGACATCCGGACGAACCAGGTTCAGCATACGATGGACGCAGAAAGGAAGATCCAGCGGAAAATAGATGAAGGCATCTGCGCCGGCTACCAGTCTTTGGGCCATCCCCTGTCCGGTTTCCGTAGAAGTGGAAAAAATGATTCGCGCTTCCGGCCGCTTCGCTTTTAACGAAGCGACAACCGGCGCGGCGGCCGTCACCTCACCCACAGATACCGCGTGAATCCAGATTCGCGGGCCTGGTCCGATATCGGCCAGAAGATGCTTTTGCCTTGCGCCCAATTTTTGAAGAAAACTGTTGCGGTATTTACCGGTCATCAGCATCTTCAGGAAAAAAAATAAAAGCCCCGGCACGGCGGCAATCCATAATAAGACGTTATAGAGAAATCTCATGGGCGCATATTTAATTTTTTCGTTGGTTGTGTCAAGGAAATCTTCTTTAGATTGACAGCGACAAATCGTTGGTATATTTAATGACAACGACAAGGAGAAAATCCTATGAAACTGATTGCCCCTTCGATTCTTTCCGCCGACGGCGGAAGACTTGGCGATGAAATTGCCGCGGTGGAAAAAGCCGGCGCGGACTGGATTCACGTGGACGTCATGGACGGGCACTTTGTTCCCAATATCACGATGGGGCCGGCCATCATCAAGGCTTTGCGCAAGACCACGAAGCTGCCTTTCGACGTGCACCTGATGATCAAAAATCCGGACAGCTATATCGCATCCTTTGCCGACGCAGGGGCGGATTATATTACCGTGCACGTTGAAGCCGCCCGTCATCTGCATCGCACGGTCGAACTCATTAAAAAAGCGGGAAAAAAGGCCGGTGTGTCGCTGAATCCGGCAACGCCGCTTTCTTCCGTGGAGGAAATTCTTCCCGACATCGACCTGCTTTTAATCATGTCGGTCAACCCCGGATTCGGCGGACAGCAATTTATTCAGAGTTCGCTTGCCAAAATCAAACGGGCCGCCGCCATGACGGCCAAACTGCCGCAAAAACCTCTGTTGGAAGTGGACGGCGGGGTCAATCTGCAAAACATCGCGGCCATCGCCCGGGCCGGAACGGATGTGCTGGTTGCGGGGGCGGCGGTTTTCGGAACAGCCGATTACGCGCAAACCATCGCCGCGTTGAAAGCCGCGGCCAACAAGGCCTGAACTTTCTCAATAGCGCATTTGGACAACCTGACCGGATGCCGGACCTATTTAAATCAATGAGAACAAGGGGTTGCAACCACTTGTTCTCAGAGAAAAACCCCATTAGCGGAAATTATTTTTTACTGTAGTCATACACGCCGCGGCCGGATTTTCGGCCCAGATTGCCTGCGCGAACCATTTTGCGCAAAAGCGGCGACGGGCGGTATTTGTCGCCCAGCTCCCGATGCATGCCTTCGCAGATCCGCAGCTGCGTATCCAGACCGATCAGATCGCCCAGCGCCAGCGGGCCGATGGGATGATTGCAGCCCAGCTGCATGGCTTTGTCAATGTCTTCCGCCGTGGCCAGACCTTCATCCAGCACAAAGAAGGCTTCGTTGATCATCGAGCACAAAATACGGTTCACGACAAACGCCGGCGCTTCGTTCACCATGACGACTTCCTTGCCCAGCTTCTTACCCCAGGCTTTGGCGATTTCCACGGTCTCATCCGAGGTCTGCCGGCCGCGGATGACTTCCAGAAGCCGCATCACCGGGACGGGATTGAAAAAATGCGTGCCGATGAAGCGCTCCGGCCTTTTCGTTATCGCGGCCATTTCCGTAATGCTCAACCCCGAGGTGTTGGTGAAAAACAGGCAGTGCGAGGGAACAACCGCTTCCAGCTCCGCATAGACTTTTTTCTTCAGATCCATCAGCTCGATAACCACTTCCACCACGACATCGGCGTCGGAAGCGGCCTCTTTTAAATCCAGCGTCGGTTTGATCCTTCCTAAAATCGCCTCCATCTCTCCTTTGGTGATTTTGCCCTTTTCCGCATCGCGGCTCAGATTCTTTTTGATCGTGTTCATGCCGCCGTCGATAAAGCGCTGTTCAATATCTCTCAAGGCGACCTCGTAACCCGCCTGCGCACAAACCTGCGCAATCCCGTTGCCCATCAAGCCGGCGCCCAACACACATATTTTTTTGATTTCCATACCAACCTCCGAATATTTTATTGTCCAGCGGGCTGTTCCCGCTTTGAAATCGCCACAAGATAACCTTGCGTAACGGTATAAAGACTGACACGGCTCAAGTCAAGAAAAATAGCCTGCCTCTTTTTTTTTATTGAACCCGGGGCGCCAATGTGCAAAAATCAGCCATGCACATTTTAATTGACGGCTATAATCTGATCCGGCAGTCGGTCGATCTCAAGCGCTTTGAAAGGCAGAGTCTCGAAGCGGGGCGCAAGGCCCTGATCGCCTGGCTGGCCCGATACCACAGCAGGAAAGATCACCGCATCACCGTCGTCTTTGACGGCTGGGTCAGCGGCCAGCCGCAGGAAGAGCGCGATTACAGCGCCGGCATTCACATGATTTATTCTCCAAAAGGCGTCAAGGCCGACGACGTTCTGAAGCGAATCACCGCCTCCACCAATGAGGAAATCCTGGTGGTTTCTTCCGACCGTGAAATCGCCTCCTACGCGATGCGCAAAGGCAAAGCCGCCCTGTCGTCGCTTGAATTTGAGGCCATTGTGAATAAGCAATTGGCCGCGCCGGCCGATCATTCATTCCCGGACCTGAAAGATGAGGACGAGGAAGAAGACGACCGCCGCGGAAACAAAAAAGGACCGGCCCGCAAACTTTCCCGCGCCAAAAGACAGGCGCAAACGAAAATCAGGAAGCTTTAG
>WOYI011242527.1_pt1 | contig 10196 bp, 8 predicted proteins | sample 6423411 | NCBI WGS metagenome assembly WOYI01 (sample SAMN13441803, study PRJNA592873) | oil field metagenome | biome: oil field; feature: oil-well bore; material: oil-contaminated soil; isolation source: oil-contaminated soil from oil-well borehole | place: Germany: Wietze | collected 2016-10-18 ... | reverse complement strand
TTATTCTACGGTGTTCGTGCCGTGGGGTAACCTTTAATTTTTTAACGAACTATTGAATCAACATAATATTAAATTATTGTTGAACACACTATGCAGTTGAAGTCAGGTAGGCTCGATAGGCAAGCCTCCGGAGCAGATAGCAACGGGAAATTTTTAAAATACGCCGAGATTTCCCTTTTGCTATCTGCCCCAGGAGGCATTTTAATGCTCAAGAAAGAGTGCAAGTCCCTTATTAATACCACGTCCCATTGTATGTTAAGTTAACAGCCATATCCGCCGTAACTACATACTTTTTACCCCTTATGAACCCACCTGCCGGTGGCGTTTTCTCCAAGATATACTCACTGTCATCTATCTTACAACGAATTGTAGTTGTCTCCTGGGTTCCGGGCAACACCATCATGTAAATGCTCACGGGATCAGCAGATGACAAACTAACGGGACTGCTTAATACAACGTAGGCATAAGCATTCCACTGACCAGGTTGGATGTTAACGGAATAGTTTCCAGTCCCTGGATTTTGTGTGATGTCGACTGTTCCGGCACCACAAGTCAACGGATTCGAGCCAAGCAACTCTACCCGGGACAACGATCCCATCCCGATGACCTGGAACTCGATCAGCGAGAACAGGTGATTGAACGTCAGGCTCACTGCCTGTGAAATTTCACCCGCTTCTGGCGGAGAAAGCACCGTCATCGGCTCGGCAATCAAAAAATCAACTTCCCCGGTTATATGAGAAGTGCTGTTCGCCCCGGACTGAAATTGAACAGAAGAAAGGTAAAAAGGCACGGCAGTAGCTGTATTTGAACCACTGTCATAGGGATAGTACGCGTAAAAGGTGTGGGCGGTGGAAGCGGCTCCCCATTCCATGTCCCCTGTGAATTCCGAGGTGCTTGCCGAGTTTTGGGCTGTGTAGGGGAGGTTGTTGGACCAGGTGCTTCCCCGGACCGAGAAGAGGCCTATATTGTCGCCCGAGACCCAGTTGGTCTGGATGCCCGATGAAAGGGTGGTGCGGGTATCCGGTTCTTCCGGGGAACCGGTAATGGAGATCAGGGTGCCGGGAGTCATACCGGGTTCCGGCGCCTCCTGCGGAGTACAGGATGTAATAACAAATAACAGGAGATACGCGGCTCCCGTGTTCTTTAAGGAATTCATTGAAAATCAGGTTTTAGGGACCATTTACCAACCGGTGGATTCCCAATCGGATGTAGATGAGAGAGAGCCGGCAAAGCCCTTTTCCATAGCAATTTCCAATATGGTAATGCGGGGAGGAATGTAGTTCATCAGGTACGGATCGGGAACAGGATTGATAGAATGGTCGTTGTTCATAGGGTTTTTCATCAGAACAAAAATAGTGATAAATTTCAAAATCTGTCAAATTTTTGAACACTTTTTTGAGCACTTTTTTGAGCACTGACAGGGAAAGCCTGAGGTTTTGTTTTTATTCGGGTCAGGTTTTGGTGCTGCGTTGGATTTTTACGCTTCTCAGCTGCATTTAGGCCTGGAAACTGTTCACCAGGGGCGGTTTTGTGGGGTTTTTGCTTTTGGTGGGGCTTAAAACCTGCTCACCAGGGGCGGTTTTGCGGGGTTTTTGCCCTTGGTGCATATGGCTGACCCAATGATGTTTTTGTAAGATTCTCTATATGAGGATTTTGATAAAATACCTGATCTTTAAAGATTATGACCAGGGGCACTTTCCCTGGGTTTTTGCCCTTGGTCAGGCTCAAAACATACCCACCAGGGGCAGTTTGCCGGGGTTTTTGCCCCTAGTCAGGTTATAAGTTGGTTAAGGTGTTCATTGGGTATGAGCTGGCCCGTTTTTGTGGACCGACAGACCGGACGACAAGGTATGCCTTCGGAGCAGATAGCAACGGGAAATAGGGGGAACGCCGAGATTTCCCTTATGCTGTCCTGCTAAAGGAGTCTCAATTATTGACAAAACAAAGGGCATACCCAAAAGAGGATGCCTATTTTGCCGGGAAGTAACAATGCTTAAGGTGTGCCCTCTCATTTTTAGTAATTTAATCCGAAGGCCCAAAGGGGTATTACATTCAGGTATCCAAATTCAATGTTGTCTTTGACTACACAAGATTTTCCGTCTTTTTCAATTTGTTTTTGCTGCTTGTTTTTTCCTCCAATTTCAAATGTATAACCACCTATAGAAAAATCGGCTTTTTTTGATGATGTGACTTCGTTTCTTACCCGCATTTGATTGAGGAAGAAGGTTTCCCGCATATTACCTGCATTTGATTTTTCTCCAGCAAGGTTATAAATGATGTTTGTATTGTTCAAATATACTTTATCTACTTTCCCCAATCCGCGGATACCGCCTGTTTCATTGCGTAACTGGCTAATTAGTCCGGTTTTATCCATATATGAAAAGTAATCATCTAAGGAATTTCTGCTGACGCCAATTATTTCTGATATTTTGGAAAAATTAGGTTTAAAAGGGACACTTTCTGCGATAATGGAAAGCAATTTTTTCAACTTACGGCTTGTTCCAACGTTTAAGTTGGCGTATTGAGGAATATCAGTTTCCAATGTATGTACAATAATCTGACCTAAACGTATGTTCATTTCATTCTCAAGGCCGAAAGGATAGTAGCCGCGTTTCAGATAATCATCAAATAAAGGTAAGGGGTGGATTATGTCCTTTAGTTTAACTTCGTTATTGACTATTTGTTTTAACGAATATACTTCCGTTTCGTAGTTGTGAAATAATTGTAAATATTCCCGGAAAGAAAGCCCGTACAATTTGTAGACAATGGCACGGCGGCTTAGATCTGCCGAACCTTTAAGAATATCAAGTACGGAAGAGCCGGTGAACACAATTTTTAAGGAGGGGAATGAATCGTAAATGTTTTTTAATTCGCGGGACCAGTTGGCGTATTTATGAATCTCATCAATAAACAAATATTCTCCCGCAGATTTATAGAATTCATCGGCCAGATCCACAAGTCTGTTTTCACTAAAATACATATCATCTGCCGAAACATATAACGCTTTTTTATGATCCAGGTTTTCCTTGATGTATTGCAGGACCATTGTGGTTTTGCCAACACCACGAGCGCCGATTATGCCAATCATACGATTATCCCACATGATTTCTTTGTATAAATACCGTTTAAAACCTGTGGTGGTATTCTGCAACAGCGTTTCATATGTCTGATAAAGTGTTCTCATAGCTCTGCTAAACTGATTTCCACAAATATAGTAAAATGCACAACAAAATCAACATAATATTAAAAAAATGCTTAATGAAATGTGCAATATTGGATTTCAAAAAAAATATCGAGTCTTTAAAAGCCGAGCCTTTTGCCGAGTAGGGGGCATTGCCGCTCAGCCCCGAGGAAGGTTTCCCCGTCATTTTGCTCCTGGTCAGCCCTAAAACATGCCAACCAGGCGCACTTTCCCCCTGTTTTCGTACCTGGTCAATCAAATAATTACCACCAAATGCGTTTCACTTAATTTAATGAAGAGCCTCCTTGGGCAGATAGCTACGGGAAATTTTTAAAACACGCCGAGATTTCCTTTTTGCTATTTGCCCCGGAAGCATTTTTTCAAGAAGGATTTGAATATTCCTTATTAAGTGCTAATTTTACATCCGTCTGTTCCAGAAACAGTTACATTGTTCTTATAATCGTACAAAACGACAATTTTTTGATATGGAAAACTATTATACAGAAGAAGAACTTCACTGAACTTCACTGGTGTGAGGGTGGAAGTACCGGACTGTTGCCCGACCGCATTACTCCTTCCGGGGTTAATGTACTAAAGCCCGGAGAGGTATTTGTCTTCGGCAGTAATTTTGAAGGCAATCATTTAGGAGGTGCAGCCCGTGCAGCGAAGGAAAAGTTCGGGGCTGTATGGGGGGGCGAAGGGTTACAAGGTCAGTCCTATGCCATTCCAACGATGGAGGGTTTGAAGAATATGATCCCTGCCATAGAACAGTTCACCTCTTTTGCCAAACAGCATAACTGCTTAAAATACAGATTGTATGTGGTCTACTAAGCCTTATTTTTCCATCAACTCTGCCAGTGTGATAACAAAGGGATTGTTGTCCACATCAAGCTTTAATTTCGTTACATCCACACAAATACCTTTTAATTCAGGTTGGGTAACTTCTTGTAGCTTAAATACTAGGTAGCTGTGGTGGGAGGGGTTGGGATAGTGTAAATCCAGGAGATCTTGACGGGTATAGGTTTCGGCGTGGTTTTGTTTGATTTTCAAAAGATTGAGGGAAGTGTCTTGTTCCAGTGAGAATAGCAGGAGAAATCTGGAGTTGATCATTTCTTTGGTTATGGGTATTGGATTGTTTCTGGATCCTAAGCCGATGCTGTAGAGCATGTTGTTTTTAATCCAGTGGTAATGCGTTTCCGATTTGCACAAACCGGCCAATACAAACGTTTCATCGGGGATTAGGTCACGGTTTTCGTTGTAGATTTCGGGATAGGGCTCTTTAACAGAACGGAGGGTAGGTGGCGTTTTGTAAATGTCATAATTTCTGAATGCCATTTTTTCTCTTTGTGTGCAAAGATTTACCAGGTGTTGGACAATTTCTTGTATGAAGGCTTTCAGTTCGCCAATATCACTGTCTTTTTTTGCAGGGTTCACTGGAAAGGCTCCCAGACCGGGAATGATCTCATGAAATCCTTTTTGCTTGAGAGCATCGTTACCCGGGTACAAAACATAAGCTCCGCTGGTTCTACGAATGGCATCTTTGTATGCATGCATTTTGAGCAAATCGGCATTTTTATAAATGCCTTTTCGGTTGTCTGTTTTTTCGTCATTGAGTCCCTCTTCATTCAATTGTTCCTGGAAATTCAATAAGTTCTCAATCTTGTATTTAGCGTCAAAATGGACATGGACAATCAGTTCCTGTTTTTCGGCTTCTTCTTCATCTATACCAGAAGGCCAGATAGACAGCGTGTAATCCGGTCTCAGGGTGACAGTCCAGCTTCCGGCCTTCGGATATTCCTGTTTACCACTAAATGAACGGTTGTAGCTAAAGCGAACGTTTAGTTTTCTGGGGCCTTTTTCATAAATGCCACTTAAGGCAATGAATTTCCCTTGTTTTATTTGAAGATTCAGACCGTCTGAAGTCGGTTGAAAGATTTCCGAGAGGTCTTTGGGTTCAATGTGAAAGATTTCCTGCAATAAATCCAACAATACAAAGAAGAGCCAATATTCATATAAGACGGCCACATCTTTTTTGCCTCCGCTGTACACATCATCGCCTCCTTTCCAGATGAGCCTGGCTGCCAGATCGAACATCAACCAGACGCGTAAAACCTCCCGGTAGCCTTCTTTTCGCTGAAGCACGGGGCTATTTAGTTTTAAAATGGCTGGTCTGGAGATGTTCTTGAAAATAGTATGATGCAATTGATTCTCCAGCTTATGAATTAGCGCTTCAGATTCACGCATCAATTTAGTATGTTTCCCATTTTCAGCTGCCTTGTGAATATCTGAACAAAGCTTCAGGAAGGATTCAAGGGCATGCTTAATAAAGCGGTTTTCAGGCGTGTCTACAGAGTCGATTTTGCGGGTAGTAGAAATCCTTTCCGGAAGTGTAGCAACGTCATATTGCCTTAAAAAATGGTCTTCAGGTAGTTCTGTCCTCTTTTGTCGTTGAAGAAATTGTCTGAGATTGTCATTAGAAAACCTTCTTACATTGCGGATATCCTTGTCTTCGGTGGCCAAAGTCCATCTGGTGACAGGCATTGAAACAATGCGGTGTACCGCCTCGGCAAATTCATCTGTTCCCAAGACAGATTGAATAAAGGCAAAACGCTGGTAAAGCGTTTGACTGTCTTTGGTGTAATCTATTTCAAAATGATGCGTTACAGGTGAATCGGCCTGCAATAATAAATCGGTGCACTTTTCGGTTATGAGCGCTAACATGGAGCGGTAATCTTCCCGGTACCCCGTCTTGAACGATTGCACTTCCAGTTGAACAACTCCTATGGGTTTATCGGTATCTTTCTCGTGAAGGGCAATTTCCAGGGTTCCAACGTAAATGTTGGGGGAAATGGTTCCGGAGTGGGTAAGTCGTTTATGTGGCTTGACTATGTTATCAAAAGGATCTTTTAGGATGTATTTGTCACTGCTGATTTTATAATCGTAAAAGCAACCTTCAACCAGTTGAAACCGGGCTTCAAGATTGGCATCCGTGTCTTCTGAAGCATCGTATAACGTTTCAGGTGTCCGTGCATCAATCCAGAGACACAAGCCTTCCTCAACCGAATCAAGGCGGATTTTAATGGTCGATTTTTTCTCCATATTTAAGCCTCGGCAAAACTGGCAAAGCCGTTTTCAGTGGCGCCTTTGTGCATGCGGGTTATTTTTTCCAGGGAAAGGGGATACAGCACTTCGGGTGACTCAAAGTCAAACTCGGGTTTATCAAACACATCTTTGACTATGTTCCCATTTTCTTTTAGGCAGAAGCCACCCAATGTTTCCAGAACAGGACAGATTTTCCTTCTGGATCCATGTAATTTGGGCAATAGTTTTTGCATGATGGCTATGTCAATCTTTTCATTTGTAGTTAGGTCACCATCCAATACACTTAAGTGATGAATTAACTTGATGATTTCTAGGGCACTGCGATAACCAAACTCGGCTCCGGTTTTCTTCAATTCGCCAAAAAATTTGATCAGTATTTCTCTGATAAAATCTATGTCTGCTGGGTTGGATAGTTTATTTTCCGCCATGTTTAGAAAACTCTTTGCCGAGGCTGCGCCTTTTCCGGTTAGTGCATCCATGTTAATTTCACTTGCGTTGTTCAGAAAAGTCTGCATTTCCTTCCTGGTTACTCTGAATTCGATGGTGTTGGCTCTGTCCAGAACCTTTGGGCTGAACATATTGGTGGTTTCATCTATGTTTACCGTGCCGATGATAAAAAGATTCTGCGGAATGCCCAATTTGGCGGGCACTCCGTTGTCGACGCTGCCTTCCGGGAAAAGCGGAATCTCTTTCTTAGATTCCATTACGCTCAAAAAATCGGCAAAGTACCGTTCCACAATACTAAGATTCATTTCATCCAAGATCAAAAAATACGGTAATTCCGTGTGATTGTTCGCCTGAATTATCAGATCCAGCACACCACTATCGGGCTTAACATATTCCTCTGGCTTTAGTGCGTTGGGATACCCCAGCAGTGGTTCACGATTGGTCCAGTCGGCTCCCACAGGAATGAGCTTATATTGACTCTCATCTTCACAAATCCACTGTGCAAAAGCCTGTGCCAACCTGGTCTTCCCCGAACCAGAAAGACCAGTAAGGATCAGGAAAGGTTTGGTGAGTAGCGAAGCAATGAATCTTGTGATCAACGTATTTGAGTATTTCAGGCCTGATTTATCAAGAGCTTCAATAAAACTCCTTGTTTCAAAATCGAGTGGTATGTTTTGTCCCGGTTCTTCATCATTAATAGCTTCACTTTTGTCAATTATCCTATGGTATTGTTCAATGATTTGGTTTAAATCTTCGTTTATGGTTTCTGATGAAGGTAAATTGTTCACATCATAAACCTTGTATACATAAGATGCTCCATAACGAAACGGATCTTTAGCGAAATTTAATTGATAGAACTCTTTTATGGTTTTTTTATCAGGAACATCCCAGGATAATTTTGGAGTATTTGTTTCGCTAATTCCGTAAGCTAAGATAAGCCGTTCAACTTCTTTATAATAAAGATAGACAGGATAGATACCTTTACTTGTTGTATTATCCCCTTTTAGAAAGGAGATCCATGGGATTTTTGCTTTCCCACCAATACCAAAACTTACCTTAACCTTAGACCCTTGGTAATGTGAAACATAATGATTCGTTTTCAAATTATCTGTTTTTGCTTGCTTCAAAAACATGATTAGTTGCTGATAAAAACTAATATTTTCTTCCATATCTATTTGTTGTAATATCCACAGAAAGCTGTGGGCATCTATAAAAGTGGCTTCTGGATCTTTTTTGTTAATAAAATCTTTTACTTGTTTAAGTATTGTTAGGAAGGTGGAATAGTTATCCCAAGATACGTTTCCACTTGTTTTGAAGTCGCTGATTCCCAATTTGATGAAAACATCATCAAAGGCTTTCTGGGAAATCGGTAAGTATCTGTTATTATCTTTAATGAAATAAAGGAAAGCTATGAGTTGATAGGGTAGACCTTGTTTATGAAACAATATAAAACATTCACTGTCATGACGTTCATTTTTGTAGAATTCAAACAGGATTTGTTCAATTTGTTTAGTAGCCGAGTATTGACTAAACTTATCTTTGACCCTCCAATCAAGAAGATTGTGATCTACCGTTTTTCCTTTTATGTTAATCTTTATATGAACCGCAGCGTCTACAGCTTGAAAAATAGTCCCCGTTCCAATATCTTTCCTTACCCATTTATCAACCTCTAAAACCCGTCGTGCATTGCTATACGCATCATATTTATAATTTTCTTCTTCATTGATATAGGGTGATTTACTGAAAGCCACAAATGGTTTACCGTCTTTGCTCTTTATGAATTCAGAAAATACCCAATATTTTTCTTCTAATATGTTTGGTTTGATCATTGCGATGAGTTTTCGATTATTTTTAATCAATATTGGATAATCATTTTGAAGGTACTTGCCTTGTTGTCAGCATAGAAGCCATAAATTTATTTAATCATTTGATGTTTTCACTGTGAACTTATAGTCTCATTCGCTCAACAATTCGTGTATGCAAAGTAGGCGATTGTAGGCTCCATTTTATCAAATCTTTACATAGATGAAGCGGGCTACAATCCTTGAATTTACTACTATTTCTCCTATTTTATTGTTAAATCTTTCTTTTGTCTTCCAATTCGTGCTTGATGTGAACGACCTAGATTATTATCTTTCTTCACAAGTCTCAAATTTGCTTTATCCTTGTGATATTCTCTAAAATCTTCTGCTAATTTCCTGTCTTTAAAAGTATAAACCGAATCGATTACTTCTTCGTATTCAATCTCGTTAATATCAAGCTGCTTAATTTCAATAAATCTATCTATTATTACTGAAAATGTATTTGGTTGTCTGTGGTCGATATTAAAGTCCTCCCATTTACATAATTCTCCAGTTTCTTGACATTTAACTTGTCCTGTTTCCGAATTAGCTTTGAAATATTCTAGTTTCACATTTCTTAAATCATCATAAATTAAGTCTCGGCAAGCACGACAAAATTTTGTCAATGGAGTAAAACTTCCATTAATACATTTAATATATGAAAAAACATCTGTTGATGAATTAGTACGAATAAGATTAAAGCATTTAGTATTATATCTGACTTTTACAACCTCTACTTCTTTAATCCCCGTACCGATTATTTCTTTGGATTTTTCATGTATTTTCAACAATTCACAAATATCTTCCAAGTCCTGAGTCTTTAATTTATCTCCAAAATCATACGAATTTAGAATTCGCTTGAAATGAGCTAATGCATCCTTTTTTGTTATAAATGTCAGTTTTCCTATTTGTATTGATTTCCTCATTATCAATTTTACTAGTTTGCATTACGCTTCCTACAATTTACCCAACGTAACAAGTGTTTTATTTATTGTCCCTTACAAATATAAAAAGAGCAAATGGATACTTGGAACAATGAATAAAATATTGTTGGACTTCTCCGCCCGTCTATGGGCATTCTTTTATACTGTTGCATCCCGTTCGTAAAATGACACCTTATGGGGCGCTTTCAACTTAGGGCCATAAGGCTTTACTGCATGTCAGGTGCTGTCGCGATGAATCATCCTTTGAAACATCCGTAAGCATCTTCTTCAACGATTTTCAAAAAAGCTTTTAAAGTCTTTACCTCGGGTCTGGGATTGTATGGATACCATTTTAAGTTAGCTCGCATCCAGTATATCTTCCAGACATTTTTACTTTTAATAAAAGTTGTTTTTGCATATGGGTACCTCCGTATTTCTTGGGGATTATCCCATACAGGCCTGATTTCAAGCAAGAATACACTGTTGCCTTTCAACTCATAGCCAATATCAAGTCGTGGTCTGATATCGGGTTCGGGCCTAACGAAAGCCATGTATTCTTCCATTGTTTGAATGATTTTTGCCGATTGAGAAATATCAAATGCCATAAAGAAATGATTAACGTAAAAGTGTCTTATTCATTGTCCTTTACAAACTTACATAAAATTCGTTGATTTTACGTCCGTTCCAATAAAAATCAAGACC
>WOYI010054666.1_pt1 | contig 10196 bp, 8 predicted proteins | sample 6423411 | NCBI WGS metagenome assembly WOYI01 (sample SAMN13441803, study PRJNA592873) | oil field metagenome | biome: oil field; feature: oil-well bore; material: oil-contaminated soil; isolation source: oil-contaminated soil from oil-well borehole | place: Germany: Wietze | collected 2016-10-18 ... | reverse complement strand
ATCCTGGTTGGTGACAATGGCGTCGGGAAGACAACCCTGCTGCGCATCCTGGCGGGTTTGGTGCGCCCTGACAGCGGTGATATCAGCATAGGAAATTCCGGATCATCCATAGAACCGGAGCGTCGCCGGATGATTGGATACCTTGGCCATCAATCCATGCTTTACCAGGATCTGAACGCTATTGAGAATTTGGCCCACTATGCCCGGCTTTATCAATTGCCCCAGGCTGAGATACTCATTTCCGAATCGATCCATTCAGTAGGATTAGAAAAAAGCCAGTACCAGATGGTCCGCACTTATTCTCGGGGCATGCAGCAGCGTTTGTCCATTGCCCGTTCATTGCTGCACGACCCTGAAGTGCTGTTACTTGATGAACCTTATACCGGCCTTGACAAACAGGGTGCCCAATTTCTTGATAAGCATCTGCAAAGCCTTCATCAGCAGGGGAAAACCATTTTCCTGGCTGCTCATCGCCCACACAGGCTTTTATCTTTTGCCTCACATGTTGCATGGTTGAGGGATGGAATGATTGCTGAGTACAGCCCTGTTCAGGACATCCCGGGGCACCCGGATTTAGCAGCTTATTTGCAGGAGTCCGCATGAATCCTTTTCGGGCGTACCTGTCTGCAATCTGGAATATCCTGCGAAAGGACCTCCAGGTGGAGTGGCGCGGGCGGCAAGGTGTGCCGGTGATGCTGGTGTTTGCCCTGCTGGTAGTATTTCTGTTCAACTTTGCCCTGCAGCTGTCACCCGATTTGCAAGCGGGATTGGCGGCTGGTTTGCTCTGGGTTTCTCTGGCTTTTGCATCCACCCTGGGATTAAACCGCAGCATCAGCCTGGAACAGGAGAATAAAGCCATGGACGGGATGCTCATGGCGCCTGTTGACCGATCTGCAATTTATTTTGGTAAAGTCCTCAGCAATTTCAGCTTCACGTTCCTGGTCGGGCTTGTGCTGCTGCCGGTTTTCAGCCTGTTCTATCAGCAGAACATGTTCAAACCTATGCTGGTGCTGGTGATCGTCCTTGGATTGGGTGCTTATACCAGCCTGGGCACCCTGCTGGCAGCCCTCAGCATCCAAACCCGTACACGGGACGTTCTGCTGCCCGTTTTGCTCTATCCACTGGCTTTGCCGATTCTGATTGCTGCAGTTGAATCCAGCCGAAGCATTTTAGCCGGTCAACCTGTTGCGGATTACCAGAGTTGGATGACTTTCCTCCTGGCATGCAATATACTTTTTACAGCTGCTGGTTTGATGTTTTTTGAAACAATATTAGAGGAGTGATTTTGACGAAGAAGCCAAAACTCTTAAGTTTTTTAGATATCCTGTGCCTAATTTTAGTGCCTGGTGCCCTGGTTTTGATTCTGTTCTTCACGCCTACTGAACGTGTGATGGGCCCGGTGCAAAAGGTGTTTTATTTTCATGTGTCTGCTGCCTGGGCTGGCATGCTCAGTTTTTTATTGGCTGCTGTGGCGGGCGGCGTTTACCTGTCCACCCGAAAGCAAAAATGGGACTGGCTGTCCTTATCTGCCATTGAGGTAGGCTTGGTATTTGGGCTGATCGCCATCCTGAGCGGCATGATCTGGGCACAGCCGATTTGGAATACCTGGTGGGTGTGGGACCCACGCCTGACGACCACAGCCATTATGGAATTGATCTACCTGGCTTATTTTATCTTGCGCAGCAGCCTGAATACACCTGAATCTCGAGCAAGGTTGGGTGCAGTGTATGCCATTGTCAGTGCCGTCACCGTCCCCCTGACTTTTTTCTCCATTCGCTTGTTCCGCACCATTCACCCGGTGGTGATCGCTACAGGCGGGAACGGCGGGAGTGCTTTCAATATGACCCCGCGTATGCTGCTGGCTTTTTTCGTCAGCCTGTTTGTTTTCACGTTGCTACTCATTGACCTGATTTGGCATCGCAGCCGGCTTGCAAAGCTTCAAGCGATCAACCAGGGGGAAGGCGTTTAATATGCCCGCTGACACAATGACTGAAATGATATTGGGTTTTTCTGTAATTATCAGCGTCCTGGTGATATATATTTTGATACTGACGGCTCGAATCAAGCGCGCACGAGCCAAAAACGATCTAATATCAGAGAATCATCCCGAATCCTGATCTGAATTTTTCTCATTTATATTAATCCAATATTTTGTTAACGATCTTCTATGACTTGCTCAGTATCCTCATACTAGTAATCAAAGAAGTATCTAATTGAGGAGATCGAATTATGTCTAAAATTATTGGAATTGATCTGGGGACAACCAACAGCGTCGTTTCTGTGGTAGAGGGTGGCTCCGCCACAGTCATTCCAACGGCGGAAGGTTCTCGCCTTCTTCCCTCAGTTGTCGCATTTAATAAAAACGGTGAACGTCTTGTCGGGATTCCCGCCAAACGTCAGGCCGTTGTAAATTCTGAAAACACGATATCATCCATCAAACGCTTTATGGGCCGACGTTATGACGAGGTCGAATCAGAGCGTAAGATGGTGCCTTATGAAGTGGTTGAAGGACCCGCGGGTGATGCCCGTGTGCGCATCCCGGTAACCGGTAAAACCTATACCCCACAGGAAATTTCTGCAATGATCCTTGAAAAACTCAAGAAGGACGCAGAAGCATACCTGGGGCATGAGGTTTCGCGTGCTGTGATCACCGTTCCGGCGTATTTCAACGACAGCCAGCGTCAGGCGACAAAGGATGCCGGCAAAATTGCTGGTTTGGAAGTTATGCGGATCATCAATGAGCCGACGGCTTCTGCACTGGCTTACGGGCTGGATAAAAAAGAAAGCGAAATCATCCTGGTATTCGACCTGGGCGGCGGCACATTTGATGTCAGTTTGCTTGAGGTCGGCGACGGCGTGATAGAAGTGAAAGCCACCAACGGCGATACCCACCTGGGCGGCGACGATTGGGATGAGGTGATCGTTAACTGGGCTGCGGATGAGTTCAAGAAGCAGCAGGGCATTGATCTGCGTGAAGATCGGCAGGCTTTACAGCGTTTGCGTGAGGCATCCGAAAAAGCAAAGATCGAATTGAGTTCCGTGATGGAAACAGAAATCAACCTGCCCTATGTAACAGCCGACGCAAGCGGTCCGAAACATTTGCTGCTAAAACTGAACCGGGCGAAATTTGAACAGATGACATCCCACCTGGTTGAGCGTGCAAAGGGACCCTTCAATGCAGCGATCAAAGATGCCGGATTGACGGTGGATAAAATTGACGAAGTCGTGCTTGTGGGCGGTGCAACACGTATGCCCATGATCCAGGACCTGGTTCGAGACCTGACTGGCGGAAAAGAGCCAAACAAGGCTGTTAACCCTGACGAGGTTGTATCCATCGGTGCAGCGATCCAGGGCGGTGTTTTGGCAGGTGACGTCAAAGATGTGCTCTTGCTGGATGTGACCCCGCTTTCACTGGGTGTTGAAACCCTGGGCGGTGTGATGACCACCCTGATTGAGCGCAACACAACCATCCCTGTCAAGAAAACAGAGACTTTCTCGACAGCAGAGGATAATCAAACCTCGGTTGATATCCACGTCTTGCAGGGCGAGCGACCCATGGCGCAGGACAATATGAGCCTTGGACGCTTCCGGTTAGATGGCATTCCACCGGCGCCGCGCGGCATTCCACAGGTCGAAGTGACCTTTGATATTGATGCCAACGGCATTTTGAATGTAAACGCCAAGGACAAGGCTTCAGGCAAGGAACAAAGTGTGACCATCACCGCCACCACGAATCTTGACGAAAGTGATATTAAAAAGATGGTAGATGAAGCGGCTAAAAACCGGACCGCAGACGAACAGCGCAAAGAGCTAATCGAAATGCGCAATAACGGCGACTCCCTGGCTTACCAGGCTGAGAAACTGCTCAAAGATATGGGCGATAAAGTCCCGGCTGACCAGCGCAGTAAAGTTGAAAGCGAAGTGAAAGATCTGCGTGAGGCGATCCAGGGCGATGATAAATCCCGTATCCAGAACGCAATGGATGCTTTGCAATCTGATTTGCAAGCTATCGGCCAGGCTGCTTATCAACAGCAGCCAGGTGCCTCTGCTCAACCCGACGGCACCACAGGACAAGGTCCTGCAGGTGAATCTGGTAAGGATGATGAGGATGTCGTGGAAGGCGAATTTAGAGAGGCGTAAGCCGGTGATTGGTGAATAGAAGCTAGTGATAAGGTAATTAGTTAACATGTATTAGGAAGGCTGCTCCACAATGGAGCAGCCTTTTTCTATCTGGAGTGAGGCTCCTGCCCTGAGGAGGCACGACGTGAGGGTTAGGCTGACATATTTCATCATATCCAAACTATTTCGGGCTAAAGCCCCTCACTCCATAATTGTTATCCTTATCTTATTACTGTTGTGGAATTGCCGTAGGTCACGTATGGTCGCCCCGGCGACCTACGTGACAATTTTTCATCACTGCAAGAGACCTCATCAGTCAACTTGCAGCTGACAACTTCTCCTGGAAAGCAGTGGAACACCTTTAGGTGCTGGAGAAGCCTAAAAAGCCTTCCCTTTGGGGGAAGGTGGCTCGCCAAAAGGCGAGACGGATGAGGGATGTAATTCTTAGTAGATAATTTTTTACAGTAACAAGATCACCCCCCTGACCCCCCGCAAGCAGGGGGAATTTTTTAAGTAATGCCATCAACATGATAAGCTCCCGAGACTGCCACGCTTCGCTCGAAGTGACAAAAAATCTGTCATTACGAGCGGAGCGAAGTAATCTCCAGGTGGAGTAATTGAAAGCTATTTTATATCATGTGTTCCAACGCGATGTTTGCTGATACTGCCACCCAGTGACATTCCAGCTTGTTCAATGCCTTCCCTTGTTACACAGCGGAACACCCTTTGGACCAATGGGAAGGAAGCACTGAGAACGTTTACCGGATGAAGATTTTACTGATTTTATTACGGGTGATTAAACAGCAAGGGCGACGCGATCATCGATTTCTCGACACTTCATGCGTCGCCCTTGTCATCTAAATTATTAACTTCTCCCCTAAAAATCTTTTACAGCAGCCCTACTCTTTCGTTGAATTCGATAATCTTTTCATCGATTTCGGGAACCTGTGCTTGCAGTTCTGTCCAGTAATCCGGGTCATACCACTGTGCCTGGATCTCTTCGTAGGTCTTACCCTGCTGCTCAACCCAGGTGTAATATTTCAGGTTGTGGATGCGTTTTTGACCCATGTAGGTCAGGTCTTCAAGATGATCGGTCTCAATACCCTTCAACCAGCGGGCATCATCTACTGCTGCTTGCTTTTCAGAATAATCGCCCATTTCCTGCCGCATTTCAAGCAAACGGCTTTGGTAGAGTTCCATGGAGTCTGTCAGCATGGTCACAACGACATCATTTTCTGAGAGTTCGTAATACTTTGCGGCTTTGATCGCAGACAAAACGTTTGAAATGCCGGAGAAACCTAAGAGATCCAGTTTCCCAACAATTTCCTCGGGAACACCGGATTTGACCAAATGAGCATGTCCTTCTGGCTCATTAAAAAGACGGGCGAGGTTGACGACGGCATTGTCATCAATTGCAACCACGGTATCTGTATTTCGAGCGTTATGGATCCAAGGGACGTGCTTATCACCGATGCCCTCAATGCGGTGCGCACCGAATCCATTGTATAAAAGCGTCGGGCATTGCACAGCTTCCGAGGCGACAACATGGCTGCCCGGGAAGACCTTTTTCAAATAATCCCCAGACGCGATGGTACCGGCAGAACCGGTAGCTGAGACAACACCCCAATAGCTGTCCTTTGGTCCAGCAATCTCGTTGAACATTCGTTCAATGGCTTTGCCAGTCAGGTAATAATGCCAGAGGTGGTTTCCGAATTCCTCAAACTGGTTGAAAATCATCAAGTCTTCACCTGAAGCACGTAATTCCCAGCACTTATCAAATATTTCTTTTACATTGGATTCAGATCCTGGTGTTTTGATCACTTCACCAGCGATGCTGGCAAGCCAATCAAAGCGTTCCTTGCTCATTTCTTCAGGAAGGATGGCGATGGATTCGCAAGCCAGTAAGGCTGAGTCATAGGCACCGCCGCGGCAGTAATTGCCAGTGGAAGGCCATACAGCCTTTTGCTGTGTGGGGTCAAATTGCCCGGTTACCAGGCGTGGAACAAGACAGCCAAAGGCAGCACCGACCTTGTGCGAACCTGTAGGCATCCATTTACCTTCCAGGGCGACAATTCGGGCGGGTGTGCCCGTCAGGCTTTCGGGAAATTCCATGTAGTTCAATCCGCCGAAAAGGCCGCCGTGGGGCTTGGGCTCGTTGTGCCAGGTGATGCGGAACAGGTTGCGAGGATGCAAATCCCACAAGCCAATACCCTTGAGCTCTTCTTTTATATTTGCAGGGACTTTGCTCGGGTCGAGCATTTGCTCAAAGGTGGGGATGATAATGTTGCGCTCACGGGCACGTTTGACGGTTCGCTCGAGGCGATCCGGGTATACCGTTAAGTCGATTTTGGTCATTGATAGCTCCTTGATAACTTGTAAAAAATTTAGTTTGAAATTATATCTTTTTTATTGAAAATCGTTTAATGTCCTGTAACTATTCTTCAATATCACTCGGCTTTTCAGGCGCTTCGGCTACTATATATAAAGGTCTACCCTTAGCTTCATCATAGATGCGCCCGATGTATTCCCCAATGATACCCAGGGCGATCAACTGCACACCGCCCAGGAACAGCACGATGATCAATGTGGTTGCCTGACCCAGCAAGACTGTGCCGGTTGTCAGGCGTAAGATTGCCACGATCGGGATGGCCAGAACGCTCAAACCAGCCGCAATAAAACCGATATAGGTGGCAAGCTGCAGGGGGAAGTACGAAAAACTGGTGATCGCGTTTAAAGCCAGCTTGATCATTTTGTTCAGGGGATACTTTGTCTCACCTGCATAGCGGGGTTTTCGTTTGTAGTTGACACCAACTTGTTTAAACCCAACCCAGGCAGACATGCCACGCAAAAATCGATGCTTTTCACGCATTTGCCGCATGACTGCTACAACCTTTTTATCCATCAGCCGAAAATCGCCGGTGTCTAATGGGATGTTCACATCGGTGATTTTAAAGATCAGGCGGTAAAAGAGTGAGGCTGTGGTTCGTTTGAACCAGGTTTCGCCCTCGCGTTCTTCCCGAACTGCATAGACAACCTCGAACCCTTCACGCCATTTTTCAATTAAATCCAGGATGACTTCCGGTGGGTCCTGCAGGTCAGCATCGATGATCACAACGGCATCGCCGCGGCTGTAATCGATCCCTGCTGTGACAGCAATTTGATGCCCAAAATTACGAGCAAAGATAACGGGACGTACTCGGTCATCATTATCAGCCAGTTTACGAATAATTTCCGTCGAGCCGTCCGAAGAACCGTCGTCCACCAGGATTAACTCCCAAGGCTCGCCGGTCTGGTCCATCACATCCCGCAGGCGGGGATAAAGTTCGGGGATATTCTCAAGTTCGTTATAAATGGGCGCAATGATAGTAAAAGTTGGCTTTGTCATTGGAGCACCTTTTTGACAGCCTCCAGGCTGGGTTCAATCACCGGTGCAATGGTAACTGCTTGCATGGCAGCTTTGACATCCTTAAGGCCGCTGCCTGTGCTTAATACCAGTACCGGATCCTCTGGCTGGACAATGGCTTCAGCAATGGCTTTAACCAAACCGGCATAGGCTGTCGATGCTGCAGGTTCGGCGAAGATTCCTACCTGTCCGAGTTCGGCAATTGCTTTGAGGATTGCGCTGTCCGGGACGGTGATATAAGTGCCGCCTGTGTCTCGGGCAGCCCTGATGGCACGGATGCCGTCCCGGGGCAGGTCAACGGAGATGCTGTCCGCCAGTGTGGTTGCATGAACAGGTTTGATGTCTTCATCCCCCTGGTGGAAGGTGTTCGCAATGGCAGCGGAACCTTCCGATTGAACGCCAATAATGCGGGGCATGCTTGGCAGCCAACCCAATGCGTGCAGGTCTTTGAAGCCTTTGTGGACACCGGAGATGATATTGCCATCACCAACCGGGATAAAGATCGTCAGCGGTTTTTCGTTTTCAGGAAGCCCACGGATGACCTGTTCCCAAATTTCGAAAGCAGCTGTCTTCTTGCCTTCGGCGGTGAAGGGATTGTAACCGGTATTGCGGTTATACCAGCCGAAATTCTGTGTGGCTTCAATACTGAGGTCAAACGCCTGGTCATAATTACCGTCGACCAGAAGCACCTGGGCACCAAAAACGATCAATTGGGCAATCTTGGCGGGTGGGGCAGTTTTTGGCGCAAAGATCACAGCCTTTGCACCGATGGCTGCAGCCATGCCAGCCAGTGCTGCTCCTGCGTTCCCGGTGGATGCTGCCACAATCACCTCAGCGTCAATTTCTTGTGCCCTTGCAACCACAATCGCGCTGGCACGATCCTTAAAGGATGCAGTTGGATTGGGGCTTTCATCCTTGATCCAGAGATGGTTTAAACCGAGCTTTTTTGCTAATCGTTTGGGCTGGTAAACCGGCGTCCACCCAGCCCGGTGCAAGGGTGTGGCAAAGCCGCCTGGGTCTTCCACAGGGAGTAAATTTATGTAGCGCCAAAGCGAGGCTTCAGGGATATCCATAAACTTATCCCGGGTGAGGTTTTTGTTCAGTTCTGCGTAATCAAGGATCACGTTCAAATTACCGCCATCCTTGGGGCAGGTGTAGGTCACTTCACCGGGGTTGTAGTTCACACCGCAGATTGAACATTCATAGTGAGAAAATTTTTGTTTCATATGACTTCCCAACCATAGATTTTAATTATGTAAAGATAAAGGGCTGCTAAATCTACAACAGCAGCACTTTGGGAGATTAAACATTTACGGGAGAATCCATGTGCCGGTTTTGCCGTCAAGGGCTTCACCAATGTGCTCTGGATCGGTAATCAGGGCTTTTTTGCCGCCGTTTTCAAGATATTGGATAATTGCCTGAATCTTGGGAAGCATGCTTCCAGGGGCAAAATGGCCTTCTTCAATATATTGTTTTGCTTCAGCAACGGTCATTTTGTCTAAAAATACCTGGTTTGGCTTATTGAAGTTGAGTGCAACTTTTTCAACCGCGGTGCTGATAACAAACAGGTCGGCATCGATCATCTTTGCCAGGAGAGCTGAACCGAAGTCTTTGTCAATAACGGCTTCTATGCCGATCAAATCGCCGTTTTCGTCTTCGATAACGGGAATGCCGCCGCCGCCAACACCTACTGCGCTGAAACCTGCATTCAGCAGGTTGCGAATGGCTTCAGCTTCCACAATTCTGATCGGCCTGGGGGATGGTACCACACGACGCCAACCTCGACCGGCGTCTTCAACCACTGTCCACCCATCTTTTTCGGCACGGAATTTTGCATCTGCTTCTTCCATAAAAGATCCGATGGGTTTTGATGGTTTTTGGAAGGCAGGGTCGTTCTTGTCCACAACAGTTTGGGTGACCACGGTGGCAGCAACTTTATCGATCCCGCGGCTCCTGAATTCATTATAAAGCGCTTGCTGGAACATATAACCGATGGACCCCTGGCTGTCTGCGCCGCAGAAATCCAGCGGTACTTCATGAAGCTCATGTTTTGCCAGCTCTGAACGGCGGAGGATGAACCCCACCTGCGGACCGTTGCCGTGGGAAATGGCGACATCCCAGCCTTTTTCGATCATATCCACAATGTGCTTCATTGTGTCCTTTGCGCAATCGTACTGGTCCTGAACGGTTTGATGTGCTTTATCTTTGATTAATGCGTTGCCGCCAACTGCAACAACGGCTATTCCTTTTTTCTCCATACTTGTAAAATCTCCTTCAAAATAAAAATGGGTTTAAGCCATGGTCAATGCCATGACGGCTTTTTGTGCGTGTAAGCGGTTTTCAGCTTCGTCAAAGACCACGGAATGCGGCCCATCGATGACACCGTCGGTCACCTCAATATTGCGGTCGGCCGGGAGGGGATGCATGTAGATCGCGTCATCTTTTGCCAACGCCATCTTTCTCTCATCGGTTATCCAGCTTTTGTATTTCTGGGTGACTTTCGTTATCTCATCCGCACCCTCTGTGGTTACCAGGGGACCCCAGGATTTGGCATAAACGATGTCGGCATCTTTGAAGCCTTCTTCCATGCTGTCCACCACTTCGAAACCGGTCTTATACTTGCGAGCCTGCTCTCGAGCCTGGTCCATGATCTCTGGCATGAGTTCGAACTCAG
>WOYI011478503.1_pt1 | contig 10207 bp, 2 predicted proteins | sample 6423411 | NCBI WGS metagenome assembly WOYI01 (sample SAMN13441803, study PRJNA592873) | oil field metagenome | biome: oil field; feature: oil-well bore; material: oil-contaminated soil; isolation source: oil-contaminated soil from oil-well borehole | place: Germany: Wietze | collected 2016-10-18 ... | reverse complement strand
TCCGCCACGCCTACTTCCTCGGCGCCAACGATCCCTACAAGGCGCTCAAGACCACGCTCAAGGCCGAGATCAACGAGGACGCCTGGGCGACGCTCAACAGCGATACCTCGCGGCCCTTCGACAAACCGAAATCCGGGCGGATTGCGGTCAAGGTCATCAATCACCTGTGGGATGAAGTAATGAAGGTGTTTCGGGTGTCCTGATGCGACACATGAATTTGAACACCACCTCGTTGTCCTTGCTGACCTTGCCCTTGAGCAGAGGATTAGGCTACTTCCAACGAAGCGCTTGCCCTTCATCGTCCTGAGTGTGTCTCCAGGAAAGGATGGCAGTTGGCTACAGGATGGCTGTATCGGGCCGACGAATGGACTAACTTGATTTCAGGAGGCAAGGATGGCGGAGACCAATCAGTTCACGGAGTTCGTAGAGTGGAGACGCCATCTGCTATCCCACCGTCAACTTGCACAGCCAGACGGACGCAAGCTATACCAATATCGTCTTGCGGAGTCAGAGTTCGACGCTCTGGAGAAATTGCTCCGTAATTTACCCCAACTCGAGCTATCGCAGATCAGCCGCATAAAAGGGTTCTCTGGCCTCTTTGTGCTTTATGCCGCGGAATGGTGGCGTCGCCGATTCGACGGATCTCATTGGTCCTGGGATCCCATCCTGCGCGATATCGGTGCAGAACCGGAGGAATGGAGCGCGCTTCAGCGCAGCGAATGCGTTCGCTTGGGTTTGCAGGAATGGGACTTAGCACCGAGAGAACATGGTGGCCTGCGCTTTCTAGGCGCCGTCGCAGTACAGGCCGGCCTTCCATTGCGATTGTTGGCGCAGGCCCGGGGAAACATTGGTCAGCTGCTGAGGCAGGTCCTCAAGCAGGCCGGCAATAGCCGAGTCACGCATGTCGATCTGCTGACCTGGGTCGAAAGCCTGCAAGGCAGCTTGCCGAGGAGTTATCGCCAGGCGGCCGTCTACACATTACTGGCGGAAGTAGCCTGGATCGTCTTACGTCTGAAGGAGGAAGCGGATCTCACGTCCAGCGCCGATGCGATTGTCAAGCTGGATCAACAGGTCAGCGGTTGGAGAGATCGGTTTCCGCTACCCATTGAGGATGTCTATGCGCAAGGCTTGATCGAACAGCTCGTTCGAGATGCGGCCAGTGTGCACATTGAGCGTCATGCCATCTGCCTGCCGGTGGAGCGCCAACTTGTTCCCGACCAGAATGGCGGGTGGTCGCTACAATCCAACGTCGCTCTTCCCGATAGCATCCAAGCGGGCCACCTCGCCAAGCTCTTCGCCGTGACGGCTGACGCGTTGCCGCGCGCGGGTGAATTGGCTTTGACCGCAGATGGCCATCGGCTGGTTACCACAATTCGTCGCATGGCGGGACATGACGGTTATCGAGTGGAGCGCAAGCCCTGGGGGTATTCCGGAGAAATAAGCGCTCACGAGCATGTCTTGTATCTCTCCGCACCGGATGGCCGGGTTTGGTCCGGAAGCGCCCCCAAAGGCGAGATGCTAGATGAGGAACTGCCGTGGGTGTTTTCCGCAGAAGATTCCTCACGCCGCTTCCTCCGCCAAGGTAGCGGCGCTGTTGCCGCCGCGGAGGCTCTGGTGGCGCTGCCGGCGGGATGGGACATACAACCCATCGAAGGGTCCGAGGCGTCCGCTTGCGGCCGACTGGATTCGCCCGATCGAGAGTTGCTTCTCGTTCGCGGCGTGGTCGTAGCCCAAGACGGTTCCGGGCTCTCATGTCGCATTCGCACAGGGCACGCAGGTTCGGCAGAAGACAGCTACGAGTGGCGGGGGCAACGCATGTGGCTGGAATTGCAGAGCCCGACAATGGCTTTCAAGGGGCTGCCCAATCTCTATCGGATCAATCAGGAAGGGGCTTTTCACAAGGTGGACGGCAACCTCGACTGGAGCGTGATCGGTGCCCCGGGAGCGGATGACATGCAGCCAATTGGCCCGATCGCCATCCGATATCCGGCTATCGGCGAGGTGAAACAACGCGCGCGCTTGGTCGCTTTGCCCGATAACGCGGCATTGTCTACGGTCAGCCGTGATGCCACTTCGGGCGATGTCCTACTCGACAATTGGGAGGCGACTGCCGTGCGGGTCCGCACGAACGGGGTCCGGTACGAGTCGCGGAGGGTAAATGGCACATTGATGCTCTCGCTGAGCGTCGCCCAGGGTACGCGAACGCCAGAAAGGGTCGAGATTGAGGTTTTTTGGCGCCAATCCGGGATCCCCGCGCGATTGACCGTCCCTTTCCCCGGGCGCGGGGTAAGGGCTTTCGACGCCAGCGGCACCGAATTACGGTCTGGTTCTTTGCTCTCCGCCGAACAACTTGCTGGCCTCCGACTGTCAATTCTCCGTGACGGGGGCAACGCGCACATGATGTTGTTGATCGCGGCTAGACATGGTGGCAGCCACCGCAGCTACAAGCTCCATGCACTCCCAGGAGCGCTTAGTGTCGAGGTTCGAGTGCAGGACTACGCGACCGACGTCCAGCACTTGCTCTCCACCGACGACAGCCCTGACGCCCGCGTGCGGATCGCACTGCAACTTGGTGGCAGTGACGCATATTGGCTTGATGTGGCGCGGTATGCCGTCCAGTTGACCCGAAACAACTCGGAAGTCGAGCTCGGCTACGCGAGCTTCGCGACTCTTACCCCAGAGGACATCAGCTCGCTACCGGTGATGTCGCTGCGGCTAGAACGACCAGGTGATGAAGCCATTCGATTGACGTCCCGCACGTCCGAGGGAGTGCCCACCGGTTCATGGGCATTTGCGCCCGAGGCGCGGGAGCCGGGATGTTGGTTGATCTACCCGGCCCCCGATGCGCAATTGCGTTTCCGACCTATGCTTTGGACGATTCCGGGTGGCGCGGAATCCGTCAGTCCGCTAGGTCAGGCCATCGGCATTGTCGACCAGAAAGAGCGAGAAGCCGCCCTCGATGCCGTGATTGACATGCTAGCGGCGGATTTTCTGGAGCCGTGCTGGATTGAAGTGGAACGACTGGCGGGGCAAATCGGCCACCTGCCCCTTGCAACTCTTGATATTTGGCGTCGCTTTGCCCGTTCCTCGAAGGGTATGGCGGCCATGGCTATTCGATTCGGCACTCTGCCCAGCGGCTTTCTGGATCGGTTTGACCAGGAATTGCCGTTTGCATGGGAGGCAGTGCCCTTCGAAGCGTGGACGCGGGCAATGGAGTGCCTGCACAACCAATGCACAGGTGGTTTTGGCGAGGATGTCGGCGCGCAGATCTTGCGAACGCATCTGGACGCACGCATTAAAGATATAGCCGCCGTACATGGCGCCCTGGATTACTTGCTAGGAATCGCGAGCGCGAGCCACATTTCGGAGGCCAGGCAGCAATTGCCGGCACTCCGCCATGTTGGCGGGAGGGCGGGCCAAGTTCTATTTGAGGGTGAGAACAGTCGGCTCATGCGCTTGCGCCAATTGCATGCCGACGATGTTTGGCCTACTGGGTTTAATGAGATCCTTAATCAGGCGCGCAATCAGGCCGAGGTGGCTCGCTTTTTATGCCCCCAAGCTATTGGCTATCCCGACGGAGTCATCAACATGCCCCTCTTGCTCGCCGCTCAAGTGGGGGCGAACCAGACTGACCGATGGTTTGAGGACGGCGCTGCCATCCATGCCCTACGTGAACACCGCGCCTTTGATCCCGAATGGTTCGGCGAGGCCTATAACTCAACCATCGCCCGTTGCCTGGCCGCTGGTCAGCTGATTCGTTAAGGAAAAAAATGAACCGGCCCTATTTCTCCGAACTACTTCCAGTTCTGGCTGAACGTTCCAAACTAGCCGCAATTAGCCGATTGGGCTACGCCAATGAACCACTCCGCCGCCACCTGTCCGAGATGTTTGACCGGCCGTATGGCGAACCTGGCGCTTTCTTAGGCGATCCGACCTTTGAGGCGGTTTTCGGTTGGCGCATTGCTGATTCGAGCATGGCCGATCTGTCGGGCTCATTGCTGAGTCCCTCGCTGGTGCAGGCAATGGATGAACCACCTGCAGAATTAGCAAGGGATTACCGGTTTGCACAGGGACAACATCCCTACGAGCATCAACTAGAAGCGTGGCGAATGTTGGCGCAACAACCCCCGCAATCCCTGGTGGCTGCCAGTGGCACTGGCTCGGGTAAGACCGAGTGCTTTATGGTGCCCATTCTCGATCAACTCATCCGACTCCAGACGCATCAACAGGGGAAGCTGATTGGTGTACGTGCGCTGTTCCTTTACCCCCTCAATGCCCTGATCAACAGCCAGCGCGACCGGCTGCGTGCCTGGACGCATGCCTTTGGCGGCAATATTCGATTCTGCCTTTACAACGGAACCACGCCAGAAAGCCTGCCGCAACGTTCGCGTCTGAAACATCCAAACGAGGTGTTGGACCGGGAAAGCTTGCGCGCTGCACCACCGCCGATCTTGGTGACCAATGCCACCATGCTTGAATACATGCTGGTGCGCACGGCCGACGCTCCTGTGCTGGCCCAATCCCAGGGCATGCTGGAATGGGTGGTGTTGGATGAGGCCCACACTTATGTCGGTTCCCAGGCGGCAGAAGCCGCATTGCTCATCCGGCGGGTGTTACTCGCCTTCGGTGTTACTCCAGACCAGGTGCGTTTTGTCGCCACCTCCGCCACTATCGGCGACCCCAATGGCGAAGCGGGGCAAAAACTCAAGCGATTCCTCGCTGAGGTAGCCGGAGTAGAACTCGAGCGGGTGCATCTAGTGGCTGGCCAGCGGAGGGTCCCAGTTATAGACAGTACTAGGCAAAGGCGCACAGCAACTTTGCAAGAACTGGCTGACATTGATACGGAACAGGAAATCTCGCCGCAACGCTATGACGCCTTGGCCGAGGACGTAGTGGCGGCAAAACTGCGCGATCTGTTCGTCGGCGACTCTAGCCGACCGCCCGTGGCGCGGCTGTCCGAGATATGCGCCGCCCTGTTCGGTGCTGGCAAGCGCTATTCAGTAAGTCAGCAGGAAGAGGCGTTACGCTGGCTCGACCTGCTAAGCGGCACCCGGGATAAAGCCGGCCACGACCGGGGCGACGGTGAGGTCTTCCTGCCTCTGCGCGCCCACTTATTCCATCAGTCCCTATCGGGCCTGTGGGCCTGTGCCGACCCGGAGTGCCAGCAGAAACGGGGTACCGTCCTGGACGACAGTCAATGGCCATTCGGCATGACATATCTCGAACCCCGCAAGCACTGCGATTGCGGCAGTCCAGCCTATGAAATCGTTGCGTGCGATGGTTGCGGAGCCGTTCATCTCCTGGCCGGCGAGAATAAGGGGCTGCTCACACACCTCCAGGCCCGGGCCGCCTTGGACGAGTTCGAGTTGGAAGTAGAGCCCGGCGAGAACAGCGAGGACGGCGGCGAAGACGACACAACCGATGACGACTCGGTTACGGTGGGTGAGCAACGCAAGGTGCTGATCGTCAATCGCAACTTGCCCCGTGTCGGGACACTTGATATCGACCGCGAATCGCGCCGGATCACCGAGCGTTCAGCCAAGACGGTGGGCCTACAGGCCCATGAAGACGACGGCGACGGAGTACTGTGCCCCGCTTGCGGCGGTCAGGAGACGCATAAGACAAGTCAGTTCAAGTACAGCCGCCTCGGAGCCCCTTTTCTCTTGAGTAGCGTCCTTCCCACACTTCTGGAATATGCCCCGGACGGCGATAAACCCGCTGAACACCCATGCCGCGGTCGCCGTCTACTCACCTTCAGCGACAGCCGCCAGGGCACTGCGCGCATGGCCGCCAAGTTGCAACAGGATGCGGAGCGCAATCGGGTACGTGGGCTGGTTTACCACATGACGCTCCAACATGGGCGTGGCCATGCCGGCGTCCAAGCAGTGGCGATCCGCGACGAACTTCAAGTCCTTGAGCAGATCCCGGCTGCGGCCCGCAATGCTGCGATCGATGCGCTCATCGCCATCAAGCGCGCAGATCTAGCCAAACTCTCAAGCCCAGTCCCCATCCCTTTCAACGAGTTGGCCCAGCAACTTGCCAACCAGGGGCGCGATTTCGACAACATGCTGGCCCATTACTGCCGCCTGTCCCCCGGTACGTTCAGCGAGGCCAGCGGCCCGGTAGAATTGGCACGCATGTTCCTGGTTCGAGAGTTCGGCCGCCGACCCAAGCGGCTCAACAACCTTGAGAGTATGGGGCTGGTGGCTGTGCGCTACCCCGCGCTCGAGAACATTCGCCAAGACCCACCCGCAGGCGCCTTGGCGGCAGGCTTTGATCGAGCTGATTGGCTAAATTTCCTGAAGCTGTGCCTTGATTTCCATGTCCGCGCTGGCGGTTCGCTGGCCGTTTCCCCATCCTGGCGTAACTGGTTGGGGATGCCGTTTCCGCAAAGCCAATTAGTCCCGCGAGATGAACCACACACTGGACGCAATCAGCGCCGCTGGCCTCGCGCCAAGCGCAGTGGTCTGCGCAGCACGCTGGTGCGGCTGCTGGCCCACGCGCTCAAAGCCGACATCGCCACCGCCCACGGCGAGGATCGCGTCGATGCGGTCCTCCAGGCGGCATGGGACTCTCTGACTGCCGCCGGCCTGCTACAGCAAGCCGGGGATGGTCGAGTCTTGCCGCTTGATAGTCTGGCTTTCGCGCCTATGTCCCACGCCTGGATCTGCCCAGTCACACGCCGGTTTCTGGATACCACCTTGCGCGACCTCAGTCCTTATCTGCCTCAGCAGACGACAGATGCCACAGCACTGTGCCAAAGGATCGAGCTTCCGCTGTATGACGAACCGTTTGGCGGGGTCACGGATGACTTGGAACGAATTCGCCGAGGCCGCAAGTGGCTCACCGGCCGCACCGACATTGCCGCCCTGCGTGATCAGGGGCTATGGTCATCGTTGAACGACCGAGTCATCGAACTCGTCCCATATTACACTGCCGCTGAGCACTCCGCCCAGCAGGAGTCGCAGACCCTGGAACGCTACGAGAAGGCGTTCAAGGCTGGCGACCTTAACCTTCTATCCTGTTCCACGACAATGGAGATGGGCATCGACATCGGCGGTATCAGTCAAGTGGCTATGAACAATGTGCCGCCGCACCCAGCCAACTATCTACAACGGGCCGGTCGGGCCGGGCGGCGGCGGGAAGCGCGCTCGCTCGCCATGACGCTGTGCAAGTCCAACCCGCACGACCAGGCCGTATTCTCGAACAGCCGTTGGGCTTTCGATAGTGCTTTGCCCGCGCCCTGCGTCTCCCTGGACAGCCCGATCATCGTCCAGCGGCATGTCCATTCGCTGCTACTGTCCCGCTTTCTGTCGGAAGCTTTGGTGGGCAGTGGGCAGGAGCAGATCAAGCTTACCTGTGGCCTCTTTTTCCTGGGCGAGAATTCCCTGACTGACCGATTTGCAGCGTGGTGTCGGGGCTCTTCTCCCGATCAATCTGCGGGGCTTGCAAGAGCGCTACAGCAGCTCCTACGCCACAGCGCGTATGACGGAACCGACTTGAAAGGAGTCATCGACGCCGCCGCTCAGGCACTCGACGAGCTGACTCAAGGGTGGCGAATGGACTGGACAAACCTGGAAAAGGAGGCTGAGGAAGTTCGGAAGGCAGGTGAAAACTGTCCTGCCGTCCGAGCTGTGTCGCTGCACATGGAGCGCCTTAAGGGCGAGTACCTGCTACGGGAACTGGCGACTCGGGGTTATCTGCCGGCTTATGGGTTTCCCACGCATATCGCGTCTTTCGATAATCTCACGAAGAGCCAGTTTCTGCGCGCACGCCAACAGCTCAAGGGCGGCCGTGACGACAACCGTTATCGCCGCCGGGAACTTGCTAGCCGAGACCTCACGTCAGCACTGCGGGAATATGCCCCGGGCTCCGAAGTGGTCATGGACGGGTTGGTCTATCGTTCCGCTGGCGTCACGCTCAATTGGCATATTCCGGCCGATCAGCAGGACGTGCGCGAGATTCAGGACATCCGCCTGGCTTGGCGTTGTAACCATTGCGGTGCCAGCGGTTCCAGCCACAGCCTGGAGGCGGCCCGGCACTGCGACGCCTGTGGCGCAGATATTGCGCCGGAACATATCCGGGAGTTTCTGGAACCAGCCGGATTCGCAGTGGATTTCTACAAAGAGCCGAGTAATGACGTTTCCACGCAGCATTTCGTTCCCGTTGAAATTCCGTGGATCAACGCGCGCGGCGATTGGTTTCCTCTCCCCAACCCTGGCTTGGGCCGATTCCGCGTCTCTGTCAAGGGGCATGTGTTCCACCAATCTCGGGGCATCTACGGCATGGGTTATGCCCTATGTCTGGAGTGCGGTCGTGCTGAACCCGTGCCCCCTGACGGCTCCCTTCCCGAGGTGTTTCAGAAGCCTCACCCCAAACTACGAAGGACCAAAGAGGATGGTCTCTTCTGCAGAGGCAGCGATTATGTTTGGAAAGTTAAGAATGGTATTACCTTGGGCCACGAAAGCTGGACCGATGCTTTGGAAGTTCAACTCAAGACGGAAACTGGTGCTTGGCTGAACAATGTAACGGCCACCACGACCATCGCCGTCGCCTTGCGCGATGCCTTGGCCGAACTTATCGGCGTGCAGGCCATAGAACTGGGGTGCGCCATCAAGGAAGCGCGACCAGAGACGGGCGCCCGGTGCCAGTCGATCGTAATCTTCGATCATTTTTCCGCAGGGTATGCATCAAGCGCCGAACGGTATTTGGGGAGCCTGTTTCACAGCGCTAGGAGGCGTCTGGAATGCCCGGCTAACTGCGACAGCGCCTGCCCGCATTGCGTACTCGACTTCGATCAGCGCTTTGCTGCGGACAGCTTGAATCGGCGGGAAGCCCTCGATGTGCTCACGGAAGGATGGCTGAATAGCCTTTGCCTGCCCGACGAGTACGCCTACTTTGGAGCCGAGTCGCGGCCTGAGTACTGCGGCCTCCCCGAGGCCATTTGGCGGGCTGTCAGCCAACAAAGCGCTAGCGGAGTGCGGTTCTACACTGGCGGTGCTCAGGGGGCGTGGGATATCGGCTTCTCCCCTTTGCGGGAACTCACGTATCGCCTCACTGGGAATGGCGTCGAGGTGGAGATCGTGGTACCCGATCAAATGATCGCCACGCTGGACGACGCCGATCGATTCCTTCTCGCCAGTTTATCCGATCATCCAAAAGTTGATATCCGTGTCACTGATGGTCTTCTTCGCTGCGGGAATGGTTGGCTGGTGGCCGAGACCTTGGCCAACCCGGCAGCTCGCTGGGGTCTCGACAACGAAGGGGCATTGGCGTTTGGTCCCGATTGGGGTAAGAGTGATGGGCCATTGGTTACGACGAAAGGTGGCACGTCTTCATCTCTTTCGCGCGAGATCCTCGCGGCAGAAAAAATCCGACCCGAGCGGATTGATTCAGGTGATCGCGAGATAGATGTTCACCACGAGCTGGATGGGACGCTTAAAGGCTTTGGTTCCCGATTCTGGCAGCATGTCGCTAGCGAACATCCTGCGACTCACGAAACCATCACTGACCCCTATAGCGAGATCGTCTCCCTCTCGTATCGGGATCGTTATTTGTTCACCCCGTTATCGGTGGCGCTGCTTGCAGAAGTGGTGTGCGGCCTCCGCCACGTTGTTGGACAACAGCGGTGGGCAGTCAGTAATCTTCACATCATCACAACTAATCGCCGCAGCGCTGGGGAAAACAGATCCTGGAATACGATTTGGGCGGACTGGCCCGAGATGGATGTCCGCGATCAGGTACTCGAGGCAACATTCCGGCATCTGGGAATCGATGCGCTCATACAACTGGCTACAACTGCCTCCACCGGCCACGGTCGGTTGTTGGAGGTGGAATGGTCGACTGGTAGAAAACTGACTTTGCGTCTCGATCAGGGCGTCTCATACTGGCGTGCGGCCCGTTCCAACGGCCGGCAAGCCTGCTATTTCGATCTTAGTGCGGGAGACACCGGTAGCCAGGGCAAGCAACTGGCACGTCTAGCAGTTGACATTGAGGGCGGACCTCTCCCCACCCAACTCTTTGTCAAAGTGCGGCAGTCGTGAAAACCCAAGATAGTGCGGGGTCGAGTTCATCGAGTTCAGCGCCAGGGCGCGGGAGGGGCATCCGGCCGTTGGCGGGTCCCGACGGGAAAGGCCTCGCCGTCAGTGCGCTGTCTGGTACGAGTTTCTTTCCGGCCCGCTGGCTGAAACGAGGCCGGCCTGGCGCG
>WOYI010083930.1_pt1 | contig 10213 bp, 12 predicted proteins | sample 6423411 | NCBI WGS metagenome assembly WOYI01 (sample SAMN13441803, study PRJNA592873) | oil field metagenome | biome: oil field; feature: oil-well bore; material: oil-contaminated soil; isolation source: oil-contaminated soil from oil-well borehole | place: Germany: Wietze | collected 2016-10-18 ... | reverse complement strand
TCGGTAATGGAACCATGGGAATGCTTCCGCTACTCTCGCTTCGTTGGGGAATAATGGCTGCTCGCCCTTGTGGTGCTGATTGCAAAGTCACCCTCGTAAATTCGTACTCTGGTGCTGCAAATACCGGCCTGATTGCAGATCAGATTGCCCAAAGGATTGAATAATGGCTTCCAAGAATCTCACTCCCAATAAGAAATTACTGATCATAACTGGTATCTTCCTCACCATCTTCTTTATCCCTTTCACCAACCCAAGGGTTGTAGGAGCTATACAGGAAGCCTTCCTGATGCTATCTGACTATGCGCACGAGCACGTGTTGCTCTGTGTGGTCCCCGCAATGTTCATCGCAGGTGCGATTGTGGTATTCCTCAACCAGCAGGCAGTGATGAAGTACCTCGGTCCAAAAGCAAACAAGATGGTCGCCTACTCGGTAGCTTCCGTATCAGGAGCAATCTTGGCAGTCTGTTCCTGCACGGTGCTCCCACTGTTCAAGGGCATCTACAAGAAGGGTGCAGGCCTCGGACCGGCAGTCTCGTTCCTGTACAGCGGACCTGCGATCAATATCCTTGCAATTGTCCTTTCGTATAAGGTGTTCGGCTGGAAACTAGGGCTGACCCGTATGGTGGTCTCGGTTGTATTCGCTTTCCTCATCGGTCTGATCATGCAGGTGATTTTCAACAAGGAAGACGAGAAAAGGCTTGCCGACGAACGGCTCTTCCAGAACATGAGTGGTCCGGACGCCCGATCCTTGGGACAGATGGTACTGTTCATGGTCTCCATGATCGGCATCCTGGTATTCCTCAACTGGGCTCCCTCCAGTGGAGCAAGCTCTGGTTGGGACTTTATCTTCCGCGCCAAGTACTGGATTACAGGCTCCTTTGGCCTTGTGCTTATCTACTCGTTGGTCCGTTGGTTTAGCAAAGATGAACTGGTCGAATGGGGTGGAGCTACACGCGACTTTGCCCTCCAGATTCTTCCCCTGCTCTTTGGTGGTGTCTTGGTGGCAGGATTCCTGCTTGGACGGCCGGGGCATGAGGCTTTGATCCCTTCAGCGTGGGTAGCCACCCTAGTCGGTGGGAACTCCCTTTTCGCCAACTTCTTTGCCGCAATTTCTGGTGCCTTCATGTACTTTGCGACCCTTACAGAAATTCCCATAATCCAAGGCCTCCTTGGGGCAGGCATGGGACAAGGTCCTGCGTTGGCTCTTCTGCTTGCAGGCCCTAGTCTCTCTCTTCCTTCCATGCTGGTCATCGGAGGCGAGCTGGGATTCAAGAAGACTGCAACCTATGTGGCATTGGTTGTTGTCTTCTCCACAGCTGCAGGATTTGTCTTTGGGATGGTTGCATAGACCCTTATCACTACAATACCATGGGATTCAGGTGACGTTGCAAGCCGAGATGAACCGGTGTTGTAACAAAGATATATTCAGGCCATGATACACTGCAAAATTCGTGAGGTACACAGATGAATGTAATTCTCTATGTCGTAACAGGGGTATTGGTGCTCCTCTCGTTCATGAAAGACAAGTCCAAGACCAAAAAGGCTTTGAAAAAGGCCTGGAAAGCGTTTGAGAATATCCTACCCCAATTACTCGTGGTGCTTGTGTTGGTAGGCCTTCTCCTTACCATAATGGACTCTGCCATGATCTTAAAGATCATCGGATCCGATTCCGGTTGGTTAGGGGTGGTTCTGGCCGCTGTCGTTGGCGCAATCACCCTGATTCCCGGGTTTGTAGCATTCCCGACGGCTGCCATGTTGTTGCATGGGGGAGCGGGCTACATGCAGATAGCTGCATTCATCTCCGCCCTCATGATGGTAGGTATCGTGACGCTCCCGGTTGAGATACAGTATTTTGGCAAGCGCCTGGCAATCTACAGAAACGCTCTGGCATTCGGCTTCTCCTTTCTGGTCGCCTATGTGATAGGATATGTGGAGGCTTTGGTATGAAGGTGGTACTGAAAAAATACCGCAATCTGCTGGTAATGGTCGTTATCCTTCTCGGTGTCACTGTTTCCAACCTTGAGTTCGGTAAATCAGTAGCACGCATCACCACCATGCAGCTTAAGGAGATGGCCTTGGTGATTCCCCCGATTTTCATCCTCCTTGGTCTGCTTGACGTGTGGGTCTCCAAGGAAACGATGAGCAGGCACATGGGCGAAGGCTCCGGCCTGAAGGGTATGTTGCTGGCTATCCTGATCGGTTCGGCAGCTGCAGGACCGCTGTACGGGGCATTCCCTGTGGCGGCGGTATTCATGAAAAAAGGTGTGGCTTTCAGGAACATCCTGATCTTCATTGGGGCGTGGTCGACCACCAAGATTCCCATGCTGTTGTTTGAGATCGCATCCCTAGGGCCTTGGTTTGCACTTACGCGGCTCCTGGTGGATATCCCAGGGATCATCCTCATTGCCTGTATCCTTACCAAACTGGTCAGCAAGGATGAGGTCAAGCGTCTGTACGAGAAGATGGCTACCCAATAGCCATCCAGCCTCCCTTTCCCAGGAGAGAACTGATAGTACCGGCTGCAAGTTGCTACCGGTACTTTGTTTGATGGCAGACAAGTGGCATGTATTTCCACTAATGGTTGACATCGTCAACCAAATAGTTGTATACAGGGGTCACATCCTCATCATGAAAGGATGAAAGCTTATTCCACCAGTACAATAAAAAAAGGAAGGTTCCATGGAACGTCTGGATTACAATGACCTGAGCAAGGGAATGTTGGAAATTGCCTGGGGCTTCGGGCCCAAGGGCCTTGACGGCTCTTGTTGTAGGAATTTGAGCATGGCTGAATTCTTGGCGTTGGAGAGCATATCACAGGTTTCCCAGTGCCCGGTCCAGCAGGTGGGGTACTCCTTGGGTTTTACCAAGAGTGGTGCAACGCGGGTGGTGAACAAGCTTGCAACAAAGGGATATGTCACCAAGAAAATGGCCACCAGTGATGCCCGGGTGTGTTGTCTGGAAGTGACTACAGAGGGATTTGCAATCCTTGGGGAAGCGTTTCAGCGCTATGAGGTGATGCTTCAAGATCTGTTCGAGGAACTGGAACCGCAAGAGGCTGAAGGAATCAAGCAATCCTTGCTGACGTTTGCCCGCGTGCTCGAAATCAGACGAAGGAAAACCAGTGAGGCAGAGAATTGAACACATTACTTGATACGATTCGCTATTTTCTCATCATAACGATGGAACTGACCCTGCTGTTTCTAGGTATCAGTACCCTTATCGCCCTGTTGCTGAGCTATATCAGCAGGGAACGGATGGCCGGTTGGCTTACCAAGAGAGGATTGTGGGGAAATGTTCTGGGAGCAATGGTAGGCGCTTTGACTCCTTTTTGCGCCTGCTCGACCATACCGATGACCCTGGGAATGCTCAATGCCGGTACCCCGTTCGGATCGGTGATGTCCTTTGTCATTGCCTCCCCTCTGCTCAATCCCATCATCATCGCGATGATAGTGACCTTGATGGGATGGAAAGTGGCCTTGGTGTATTTTTTAATAACCTTCCTTGGCTCCGTACTTTTTGGGGCAACGCTCCATCGGTTGGGATTTGCCGACCAGGTTAAGCGTGTACGTATGAAAGAAGAGAAAGAAACAGGACAGAGGAAGGAGCTTTCTTCCTCCTTCAAAGAGAAACTTTGCTCATCGTTTCTTTCTGCCTGGAGTGATTTTACCTCAGTGCTGGGTTACCTGCTCATTGGTGTTGCCGTCGGGGCCATCATATACGGCTATATCCCTCAGCAACTCATTGTCAAAGTTGCAGGACCTAACAACATCCTCTCGGTTCCCATCGCTGCAACCATAGGGGTGCCCTTGTATATCAGGGCAGAAACGGCGATACCTATAGGATTGGGTCTCCTGGAGAAGGGGATGGGGCTTGGGACAGTAATCGCCCTGATCATAGGGGGATCGGGCATGGCTATACCTGAGATGTCAATGCTTGCAGGTATTTTCAAGAAAAAGCTGGTTGTCTCGTTGGTGGCCTGTATCTGGCTCACCGCTGTAGTCGGCGGCTACCTGTTCAACGCATTGGCGTAATCGACAAGGAGATTTTACGATGGAACACAAGAAACCATGGTTCTTACAGAAATTCGGGACGAAAAAAGGTTCATGCTGTAAAATGGAAATCGAGCAGATTCCAGAAGATGAAACAGAACTCAAGAAGGAATGCCTTTGCTGTGATCAGGATAAGGAGACTGACAACCCAAAAAAAACTGACAAGGATAAGGGGTACCTCTAGACGACACACCTTTGGAGGGCCATCAGCTCTTGGGGAACCAGCCTTTGGTATTGTTTGCGATTTTCACTAAAGTCAGCATGACCGGCACTTCCACCAAGACCCCTACAACCGTGACCATGGTTGCCCCCGATTGCAACCCGAACACCGAAATAGCCACAGCCACTGCCAACTCAAAGAAGTTGGAGGCTCCGATCATCCCAGCCGGGGCAGCCACATTGTGGGGAAGCTTCCAGGCCTTCGCCCAGAGGTAGGCGATGAAAAAGATGAAGAAAGTTTGGATGATCAGAGGAATGGCAATCAGAACTATGTGCAGGGGGTTGTCCACGATGATCTTGCCCTGGAAGGAGAAAATGATGACCAGCGTAAGCAAGAGACCAGTAATGGTGACGTTGCCGAACTTGGGGATGAAGGTCTGTTCAAAATACTCCAGGCTACGGCGTTTGGTGATCAGTACACGGGAAAGCCACCCGGCTCCGAGCGGGATGACCACGAACAATACCACGGAAAGGAAGAGGGTCATCCAGGGAATTGTTATTCCACTGATACCAAGCAGCAGTCCGACGATGGGGACAAATGCTACAAGGATGATGAGGTCATTGGTTGCAACCTGCACCAGGGTGTAGGCAGGGTTGCCCTTGGTCAGGTGGCTCCAGACAAAGACCATGGCGGTGCAGGGAGCGGCTCCCAACAACACAGCACCGGCCAGATACTGCCTTGCAAGTTCACGAGGGATGAAAGCCTTATAGACCACATAGAAAAAGAAGATTGCAATGGCATACATCGTGAAGGGCTTGATGAGCCAGTTTGTTACCCAGGTCACGATCAGGCCTTTGGGATTCTGTCCCACTCCCCTGATACTGGCAAAATCTACCTTGAGCATCATGGGATAGATCATGAGCCAGATAAGGATGGCAACCGGAATAGAGACATTGGCATATTCAAACTTGGAGAGGAAGTTGGGGACCTGGGGAAGGAAGACCCCGATCAACACGCCTGCTACCATACACAAGAGGACCCATACTGTCAGATATTTTTCAAAAAAACCTATTCCTGTCGGATTTTTATGTTCACTCATGCCAAAACCTCCCTAGATAGATGTACACGTTGTACGATGAAAATATAGATATAGCATTCATGTTTGTCAATATGAGGATTATTAGGGAAGCAAGGTATTTCAAATAGTGATCTCTCATAAAGAATGTAAGATCATTCTATAGTAAAATTTGGTAAAATATCAAATGGTAATACGAAAATGAAAAATTATTTATACATTGATAGATATCATATTTAAAAAAACTATGCTATCGTCAAGGCACTAATGGATAACAGAGGTACGTATGAGCATTGATTTTTCCAAAGGTTCCCAACTATTGAAAGCCATTTCAGATCCGACAAGGATCTGTATTGTCCACATCCTAAGCTGTCACGAGATGTGCGTATGTGATCTGCAGGATTACTTCAAGCTGGCGCAGCCTACCCTATCACATCACCTTGGGCTGCTCAAATCGGCAGGAATCGTAACCTCAAGGAATAAAGGGAAATGGGCTTACTATGCCATCAACAGAGAAACGGTAAAATTCCTGACAGGATTCCTTGATGCAGTCTTCCTTCCAGGTGATGAGTGCCTATGCCACAAGATAGTGAAGGACGAAACCAAACCAGGCAATACGTGTCCATAAGTCTCCTTGGGAATGGGCTTTGTCCCCGCCGTAACTTCTGAAGATATACCTAAGGATACGTATGGCCGCCTGTTTCCAGACGGCCATACACCTATTCACGGGCAAAACCCTAGTTCCAGTACTTCTCCATCCTCTTGACCAAGGAAGCCCTGTAGGCCTCCCAGTCAGTGATGGGTTTTGTAGCCAGGCCCTCTTCACAAGCGGCCTTTGCAACTGCAACAGCCTCATACTCGATTACCCTTGGGTCGAAAGGCTTGGGAACGATGTAGTTCCTACCGAAGCTGAACTTCTTCCCACCGTAGGCCTTCGAAACAGACTCAGGAACGGGTTCCTTCGCCAGGAGGGCAAGTGCCTTCGCAGCTGCCATCTTCATCCCTTCACTGATGATGACTGAACGGACATCCAGGGCACCACGGAAAATGAAGGGGAAGCCAAGCACGTTGTTGATCTGGTTGGGATAGTCACTTCTTCCAGTCGCCATGATGAGGTCGCTTCTGGTTGACATGGCCAACTCGTAGTCGATCTCAGGATTGGGATTGGCCATGGCAAAGACCACAGGGTCCTTGGCCATCGAAAGCAACATCTCAGGTGTTACGCAGTCGGCTACAGAGAGGCCCATCAGGACATCAGCATCAAGTAAAGCCTCTGCGAGGGTGCGCTCATGGCTGTCGGTTGCAAATTCCTCTTTCTCTGAGGTCATCCCGGCAATTCTGCCCTTATAGATCACACCTTTGCTGTCGCACATGATGATGTTCTTATATTTGGCTCCTGCGGCAACAAACATCTTGGCACAAGAGATACCAGCAGCACCGGCTCCGTTGACCACAATCTTGATGTCTTCCATTTTCTTCCCGACAATCTCACAGCAGTTCATCAGGCCTGCAGTGGCGATGATGGCAGTTCCGTGCTGGTCGTCATGGAATATGGGGATATTACAGCTCTTGATAAGCTCCTGCTCAATCCTGAAGCACTCAGGTCCCTTGATATCCTCAAGGTTCACCCCACCGAAGGTAGGGCTGAGAGCCTTAACGATGGCTATGATCTTGTCAGGATCCTTCTCATCCAGCTCAAGGTCAAAGACATCAATGTCTGCAAATCTCTTGAACAGGACACCCTTACCTTCCATGACAGGCTTGCTGGCAAGCGCACCACGGTCACCAAGACCGAGGATAGCGGTGCCGTTGGAGATGACGGCCACAAGGTTTCCCTTGGAGGTATACTTGTATGCATCCTCAGGGTTCTCTTCAATGGCGAGCACGGGCTTTGCAACACCAGGGGTGTAGGCAAGGCCCAGGTCATCGGCGGTCTGACAGGGCTTTGTCGGTACTACCGACACCTTGCCTGGAACTCCATCAAGGCAGTGGTATTCCAGCGCCCTTCTCTTCAATTCATCTTGCTTCTGCATTACAGGAATCTCCTTAATCGTTCTTACTGGTATTATTTCTCAAAATCCCACGTGTAATCCATCTTGAAACGATCACGCAAGGTGACCATTACCTTCTGCAGGGACGGGGGAACGGGACAGCCATGTTCCTTACGGAACTGCCAGGCTAGGTACTCTTTCTCGCCTGCGGTGAAGATGTAGTCTTCCCCTGGAGCCTTCTTGCTTGCTCTCAGCTCGCGACAGATGGTTCCTGCAATGCGCTTGAAGGTCTCAAGGCCCATGAAGTGCTCGGGGTCTATTGCAATGAAAAAGTGGCCGAGGGGATAGGGGATCGGGTTGTGGTCATCATCGAAGCCGTTGAGGGCCTTCATCCAAGCGCCATCCTGCAATGCAGCACAGAGGATCTCCACCACAGTTGCATAGCCAAAGCCCTTGTAGCCGCCTGTCAGGTCCCCGATGCCACCCAGAGGGGTAAGGGCCGCCTTACCGGTGGTAAGGTCCTTGAGCACCTGCTGCGTATCAGTTCGGGTCTTGCCTTCGTTATCGAGGACCCAACCTGCGGGAAGATCCTTTCCAGCTCTTCCATACACCTCAATCTTGCCTCTCTGGCTTACGGAGGTGGCACAGTCGAGAACAAAGGGGAATTCCTCATCTGTAGGGATACCAAAGGTGAGGGGGTTGGTTCCCAGCATGTTCTCCACACCGAAGGTGGGGGCGATGGAGGGTCTGGCGTTGGTTCCAGTGACCCCGATCATCCCGGCATCAGTTGCCATGGTGGCAAAATATCCGGCGATACCGTAGTGGTTGGAGTTACGTACTGCAACCATACCGACACCGTACTTCTTGGCCTTCTCTATGGCCATCTCCATGGCCTTGTGCCCTACCACATGGCCCATGCCGTTGTTGGCATCGAGCACTGCAGTAGCCTCACTGTCTTTGATTACGTCAATCTTGGTAATTGGATTCATGATGCCCATATCGATGCGGTCGATATAGATTGGCTTCAGGCGCCCGATACCATGGCTGTCGATACCGCGCTTGTCGCTCTGTATCAGGACATCACCGATGATCTTCGCATCGGGAGCAGGGATTCCTGCATGCACCAAAGCCTCTTCCATGAACGCTTCCAGTTCAGAAAATCCTACCCAAGCACAATCGGCATACTTGTCCGCGTACTCATCCATAAATCTCATGTGTTCCTCCTACTCTTCTATATCTGCTATTACTATTGTCAGACCCTCAGGAATTACCATCTGTTCCATAAGCTGCCCACCCTTCCTGTCAGTCACCAATATATCAACACGGTCAAGGGAAGTTGTCTTGAAGTTCGAGACCACCCCAATCTTGTTGCTGGTGGCCACTACGATAACCTTTCCCACAGTGTGCTCGATCATAGCCCTGGTAGTCTCAGCCTCTTCCAGGATGGGGGTGGTAAGACCTGCCGTGGGAGAAAAGCCATCAACACCGATGATCGCCTTGTTGGCATAGACCTCTGAGACCAGAAGTGAAGAGAGTGAGCCCGAAACTGAGTGGGAACGGGGGCGGTATACGCCTCCGGCCAAGATGAGCCGGACATGCTCGGCATCCTTACAGATCCAAGGGGCATCGATATTATTGGTTACTATGGTGAGTTTCTTACCCAGGGCTGCGACACAGCGGATAACCTCAAGTGTAGTTGACCCACTGTTGATGTAGAGGGTGTCACCCTCCTCCACCATGTTGGCCGCAGAGGCCCCAATTGATGCTTTTTCGACGGGAAATTCAGAAGCCTTCTGGAGGTAGTCAGGCTCGATGGGAAGATTCCTCCGAACGGTAGCTCCCCCATGGGTACGTTCGACCAGGCCTTTCTTTGCTAGCTGGTCCAAGTCACGCCTGATGGTGAGCTCGCTCACTGCCAGGACTTCTGCAAGCTCGCCTACATTAACTGTACCAGTCTCTTCAATCAGAGAGAGGATATACTGGTGTCTGCCTGCTGGAATGGTTGACATGTGATACTCCATGAATGTTTTTGAACATTTATTGCTACTGTATTCATAATACAATCATAAACATTCACATGTCAATGTGAAAACTCCCCTTTCATGAAGAAAGGGGAGCAAAAAAGCAAATTAGTCTTGAACTAGAAATAGAGCATGACCGGGTGATGCAGGCCATAGCCGGAAAAGGCAAGATCCGAGCCAAAAGAGAAGCCCAAGTATGCCCTGACATTGGCAGAAAAACCCTCTTCCCGAGTAGCATTCACAAATCGGAGAAAGGTTACATCACCAAAGGCCCCTGCAATGATGGCCACTTCCCACCGTTCGCTACGGGCAAGCGCAAAACGAGAACCAATGTCCAAACCAAGGCCAAGCTGCTGATCACTAAAACCTGAGCCTTGGTCATACCCTGTAAGGGTGTAGGAAGGACCAATGGCAACATACCCGATCAGACCACCAGCTAGGACTCCAAAGAAAGCTGGCCCCATAAAGCTATACATCCGGGTAAAGGAAGGGTCAGCATCAAGGGAGATGCTCAGCCCCAGATGAGTGGCTACCCCTATACTCGAGCCACCAGGGAAACCAAACCAGGAAAAATCATATCCGATGGTATCGGTACTGCCACTATCTAGGGCCAGCTCTGTTTTATATGCCCAGTCATAGGAGATGGAGTTGTTGACCCAACTCTCAGGTGGAGCAGCAAAGGAAAAACCGATAATAAACACAAGCATAAACAGCAGTGAAAAGAACTTCTTAGACATGGCGAACCCCTTTGTCTGTCTTGAAAAAATATCTCTTGATTATCATGGAGAAAACTGATATGGTCAACATTGTCCCAAACACGGTGCCATACCCAAGTGGTAAGGGAAAGGTCTGCAAAACCTTGATACATCGGTTCGAATCCGATTGGCACCTCTTTAACAGCCGCTGAATAATTCAGC
>WOYI010031624.1_pt1 | contig 10214 bp, 8 predicted proteins | sample 6423411 | NCBI WGS metagenome assembly WOYI01 (sample SAMN13441803, study PRJNA592873) | oil field metagenome | biome: oil field; feature: oil-well bore; material: oil-contaminated soil; isolation source: oil-contaminated soil from oil-well borehole | place: Germany: Wietze | collected 2016-10-18 ... | reverse complement strand
TAGCCTATTACCTGGCTCTGGCTTATGGTGAGGACCCTACACCCATAGAAATCCTTAATGCGTTAAAAAGACTTTTAGCGGAGTAGTCACTCAGAAAATGGCATTCGTCAAGTTAGATAAAGCTATCCAGGGCAGCTTCCTCGACATAGGGGATAGCTGGATGACCATTTTTTCTATACCTCAATAAATGCTGATAGAAACTGGACGACTATTATTGCGTAGATTTTCCGAAAATGATATGTTGGATCTCCTCGAGTATCTTTCTGACCCGGAAGTCGTAAAGTTTGAGCCATACCGGCCAAGGTCTTTGGAAGAAGTTTAGGAAGAGCTTGATCGGCGAATCTCATCAGATGAGATATTCGCGGTCGAACTGAAATCCAACGGCAAAATGATCGGCAATGTGTATCTCGGAAAAAGAGACAACGATACTCTTGAGCTTGTTTTCGTGTTTAATAAGGATTATTGGAAGCAAGGTTATGCCAGAGAAAGCTGCGCGGTATTGATCCGTGAAGCGTTTTCAAGAAGTATCGAGAGGATCTATGCGGAATGCACCCCCGAAAATCAGAGCTCCTGGAGACTGTTGGAAAGACTGGGCTTCTCTCGGGAATCGCATCTGAAAAGAATATCTGGTTCTGGAAGGATGAACAGGGCAAACCTATCCTAAAAGACACCTATATTTATTCAATCTATAAGGGCAACCTGTCGTATCAACATACTTTATTTCAACCAGGTTCAACGTGAGTCATTCTGGAGCAACGGCGGAAACAATTCTATGGAATACCTCGCAATAAGCAATGAAAACCGAGAGCTGATTAACACTTTCATCAGGGATCATTGGTTCACCACGGAAATGACCATTCGTGGAGAGATTGTGGATATGACCGCGGTTGAAGGCCTCGTGGCAAAGGAAAATGACGCATTTGCAGGTCTGATCACCTATCGGATCCGGGGTGGTCTCCTCGAGATTACGTCGCTGGATAGTCTGCACGAAGGTCAGGGGATTGGAACAGCTCTGTTGGAAAAAGTAATAACCATTGCAAGAGCTGAGAACTGCCAGAAGATCAGCTTGATCACTACCAATGACAACATCGATGCCATCCGTTTTTATCAAAAGCGGGGGTTTGACCTGGTGAAACTGCACTATGACAGTATCAAACAGGCACGAACGCTAAAACCGGAGATCCCCCTCAGAGGGCGAAATGGATCCCGATCAAGCACGAACTTGAGTTCGAACTCATGTTATAAAACAAATAATTGGTTGAACTTGGTCTCAATTAAACAAAGCCTATACAGATCCAAGCAGTCCCAAGAACATCTTGTATAAAATATTAAGGTTGTACTAAACAAAAAGAGGAGAAATATGAAGAAGTTAACTTCAATCAGCATTATCGTTCTTTTTACTTATCTTGCTATGGTCATCGTCAACGGCCTCGCCAACGCGCTACCGATCAATGGCATGAATACCGGGGCTATCTCGGATTCTTACCCCAATTTATTTGCGCCGGCCGGTATTACTTTTATCGTCTGGGGTGTCATCTACTTTTTACTCGCAGGACACACTGCCTATCAACTCGGTCTTTCCCGCAAAAAAGGTGAAGAGGTCAAAACCGCCCTGCTCACAGAGGTCGGGACCTTGTTTGCCATCTCATCGCTGGCTAATGTCGGTTGGATCTTCTCTTGGCATTACAAGGTTATACCCCTGTCAATGCTTTTCATGCTGGTCATCCTGGTCTGCCTTGCGCTAATTACCATCCGCATCAACAAAGAAAAACTAACTGCCAACGAAAAAGTCTTTATTCGCCTTCCCTTCAGCGTCTACTTTGGTTGGATTACTGTCGCAACCATCGCCAACGCCACCGTGCTGCTGGTGAGCCTCTTGGGCAGCAATGTGAACTTGCTCGGTATCTCAGAAGTTGCCTGGACAATCGCCATCCTCTTGATTGGACTGGCAATTGGTGCCTACACCACCTTCAAAAACCGGGATATCCCCTACGGCCTGGTGATTGTGTGGGCGTACATCGGCATTCTGATCAAGCACCTGCTTGCTCAACCGGATGGTTTCAACTCCCAATACCCAGCCGTTATTGTCACAGTGATAATCAGTCTTGTTGTGCTTGTAGCAACTATTGTCTTCACCCAGCTAAAAGCAAAAAAGTAAATAACACCTGACTATAAAGCGGGAGACTGAATGTAAGTCTCCCGCTTTATAGTTTTCTGCTGCTTGCAATATTATAAATGGCGCAAGTTTGATCACAAAGCCGTTAATTGAAGTTATGAGATACGAGTGTTGCCAGTATGCTGAGCCGAGTGTGTTTTCTCTAACAGGTGTAGAACTCGGGGGCGGTTGTAACGCTGTGCGATGATACATGGAAGGTTTGCGAGCAGCGCGTAGATCAGCATTACCCAGATGGATGAAGCTGGGAGAAAAAAACCAAAAACCCAAAATGGTAGGATCGACAGCCAGTGCGTCAACTCTCCGCGGCAAGCTTCAATCAAGAAACGTTCCAAATTTTCTTGTGAAAATTCCTGGATGTGCCTTTTTTTGTAGCCTCGTTTTTTCCATAGCGCTCCGCCATCCGGCAGGAGCTTCTTCCAACTTTTGACTTTGAATACATCTTCATAAATTTGGCCTTCCTTTTCAAAGGGGTGCGATCGAAAGAAAAAAGAGCGAGGATTGAAGGCCTTGTCTGGCAGGAAAAGACAAATAATGGCTGCGGACAGGTTGATGACCGTCCAGAGCACAAAGCACAGAACGATCGTCCACTCTGTAGAAAAGTAAAAGATCCTCACGTTTCATCCTCCTTGGTGATAATCCGCCCTTTCCATCTGACTGGCAAACTAAAAACTTTGGTAATAAGCGAGATGGTAAAGATCAATAAGAAACCGATTACCAAGATTGGGAAGAATAGGATGGGTAGGGTGTGGAATCGACCGATTTTTCTTGATAGAACACTAAGAGCGATTACCCAAAGCAGGTAAAGCACTCCATAAGCAATGCTCATAGGCAGATTGTCAGTCGATAGTGCCTGTGCGAGATCGAAAGGCACATTCGCCATCGATCCGATCCAGAAGAAAATCATGAACAACACCGCGAAGGGGGTCTGGGCGGCACCCACAGCAAAATTCTTTACCCAGCCCTGCACCAGGCTGCGCATTCCTCCGGCGTACATTCTGTAAGCAACATCCTCATCTCCCATAAACAGCTGATAGGGTAAGAGATTTTCCTTCAATTTTTGTCCAAAAGCCAAATCTTCCACAACGAACTGTCGCACACTTTCATGCCCGTTAATTTTGTCGTAATCCGCTTTCTGGATGAGGAGAACAGGACCGTATACTCCGACATTTGTCTTCCAGGGGAGGGTGGTGCCATTGGCGGCAATCTGAACCAGGTTGAAAACCAGCGAGAGCTGTTCATAAGGCGCTTCGGTGAGATGAAATGGTTGGACTGAAATGGTGCAATTATTGTCATGGTAGGCCTGGAGGAGACGTGCAAGCCCTTCTTTTCCAAGCCTGACATCCGCGTCAAGAAAGAGCAAAAGTGATCCGGTAGCCATATCAGCCCCATTCTGACAAGCCCATGTCTTTCCGGTCCAACCTTTTGGCTTATCAAGCAAATTGATCAGGGTTACTCCGAAGGATTGTGCGACTTCAGCGGTGCAATCAGACGAGTCGTCGTTCACACAGATTATTTCATGGGGTTTTAGGGATTGGGCTTGCAAGTCATCCAGCAGGAGTTGAAGGTTCTCTTCTTCATTCCGGGCAGGAATGATGATTGAAACAGTCGAAAAATCGCTGTCATTTCTGGCTTGTGTCAACTTCGGGAATCGGTAAAACAGAATCACGGAGAAAGCGAACCCCATGCACATGATGATGAGATTGACCATTTCAAACGTCACAACAATCCACGTTTCAGGGCTTTACTCACCGCGTCAGCGGCCAGTTTACCTGTAAGCACAGAGATCGGGACTCCAGATGGGCTGAAGGTCCACTGCCCGCATTGAGCTACGTCCTTGATCGGGGTTTTGATAGATTGGGTGACCTTTGAAAATTGATTCATTGAGGGCATTTTTGGGTTGGTAAAAGCCCAGCCTGTGATGGCTCCCTGTTTGCTACCAGTTCGGCGTTCGATGGTCAAGGGTGACGCGGAGAAGCTGAAAAGTGTCTTTTTGTTCAGATCAGGCAAGAGATGTCTTTCTAGAACTTCTATGATCTTTTGATTGCAGAATTGTTGAAATCCATCATACTGACCAGCATCCGAGAAGCAGCGTACCAGACTGTAATCCATCAGCGAGCTGACAATCATTCCAGTTTTTCCTTCCGGGGCGAGAGAAGCATCGCGCAGAGATGGGCAGGAAATCTCATACGTGGTCTTCTCAAGGTAAGACCCTACCCATTCGAGCAGGTGGTCATTTCCCTGCCTGGCTGCAGTTTCCCATCTACCGAGCTTGCTCAGCCCCTGGGTGTTCGGCGTGTAAAACGCGTGTGGGCCGATGCGTTCGTTGATATAGTCTTTTTCCAAGTCGACACCCAAAAACAGGGTGTAAATGGAATCTGAGCCTTTGCTGGCTTCCGTAAGCGCGCGTTGCTGCTCGACCTTGGAATCACTCGTCCCCGAAACGATCTTGTAGAGCGAACTCTGGTCTGCTGCCCAAACCAGCTTTTTGTAGCGTACCTTTTGACCATTGGAAAGCACAACTTCGTGCCCTTGCGGATCGATCCGGGTGACGGAGGTGTCGACTAAAATCTCCCCACCAGCTTCGACAACCTTTTTGGCAAGCTCCTCGACAAGCCTGCCAGTTCCACCCAAGGGATAGAAGTAATCAAGATAAAGCCCGAAGTAACTCAACGCAAAAAAAGTCGGGGTGTCTTCAAAGAAATGCTGAGCGATCATACCAATCAGCGCGTCATTGTTGGTAAATCGCCTCAAATAGGTATTGACTGGCTCGTTGAGCCTCTCGATTTTGCGCATATTTTTTTGATACTTTATGAACCAGGGTAATAAGGTCTTTGTCAGGTATTCCATGTCGCGCATGTCTTCAGTAAAAAGGGGATTGTCGATCCCGTAGAGCACTTCCAGGTAGACAATGATCTTTTTGATTTCTTCAATGATGCGGTCAACATCGGCAACATTTTCAGGAAAGATTTCTTTGAGCAGGTTGGCATAATCCTGCAAGCTCTCGCGGGAATGCATCCTGACCCAGCGGTCGACAATTCCAATCGTAATTGGATTATCGGTAACCTCCATTTTTATTCCAAGGCTTTTCATCATCGGATGAAGAATCCCAGAATTCACGAAAGCGCGCGCGCCTGCGTCAAAGGCAAACCCCTCATGCCAGAAGGTGCTCACCAATCCGCCCAGTTTTTCTTGTTTTTCGACCAGCAGGGTGCTGATTCCTTTGCGGCAGAGATAGGCTGCGCATGTCAGCCCGGCGATTCCGCCACCAACTACAATCGTGTCGTATGTTTTGTTCATGCTAAAACCTCATCCAGGTAAGATACAACTTCTTTAATGTGCACTGGCTCCTCGCCTTCCAGGTTCCAGATGCAATTGTTTTCAAATTGTGCGAGTTTGTCCTGATCCGCAGGTCCCTTCAGCCAGCACTTTTTGGCTCCTACAAAATTCCCAACTGCCACGCGCCGCATGATGCCGCGCACGTCGGTGGAGCGGTCCTTGACGCAGGTTGGCTGCTCGCACAGGCGGCAGCGCATGGCCTTGAGCATTACCTGACGCTCGCTCTCAGCATAATCCTCGTACAACCGGTCTCTTGTGAACGGCTTGTGAATGATTCGGACGTAATTCTGCATTCCTTCCCGAAAAACAAAAGGCTCTTTGCCAACTTTTTTCAACAAAGCGTTCGCCGCGGATAATCCTTCTGTGGTTACGGTTGGCGTCCCCGTGCCCATAACAGTTGATTCACCGCAACAAAACAGATTGTCCCACTGGCTGCGGGTTTGTAATCTTTTGAACATATGCTGACCCAGCATCTGTTTTGGTCCTGCTACCGCCCCACCATTTTTCAGGGTGTAGCGCTCTATCGTCCTGGGTGTGGCAACTTCTGCATACCGAAGAGCGTTCTTGAAGCCCGGAAATCTCTTTTCCATGACAGAAATAAGCCGTTCCTGTTCTTTCTTCTTTTTAGCTTGGTAGGCAGCATTATCCAGGTCGTCCCAATGCTCAAAGGTTGGACCAATAGCGACGATTGTATGCTCATCATCACCGCAGAGAGTTCTATCGTCGATGCTCAGGATATATGCAGTGACTTCACTTTCATCCAGCTGGTTTGGGTTGCCCACCAGCATCTCAATCGGGTGGGTATCCGCTGGAATGACCTCACGGTCAACCACAGAGTAGAGTACCACGCTCGGATAGGTTGGAACCATGCTTTTTGCCCAGTCGCGCTGCTTTTGTGTGGTGTGGGTGGGGTCGATGAGTTTGCCAAACAGATTCCAGACAGTGCCCGAGTAGATTAGGTTTGGCGCTTTTAGCTTTGTTCCATCGTCCAGAAGCACACCTGCAGGCTTCTCGCCTTCAAAAAAGATGCTCACAACTTCCCGTTCCAAAAGCATGTCGCCGCCGTTTTCTTCAATGACCTTCTCAAGCTTTCCCGGGAGGAAGAGGGTGGAGCCGGCAGGATAGTAGCTGCCGCCAATATGGTTATCCACGAACATGACGGCTGCCAGCACCGCTGGTGCCTCTTCGACGGTGGCGTAGCAATAAGTGGAAGTTAATTTATCAAAAAAGTTAAATATCTCTGGATCTGTAAAGTATTGTTGTAGCAAACTCCTGGCACTTTTGTTCATATACCCCAAAAACTTGGCATAGGAAATTGGGTGTTTCAGGAAGCTCTTGAGACCCTGGCGCGGATCGGTTTCATCCGGCGTGGTATAGGTTGGCGTTTCTACCATGACATGCTGGTACATTTTGGACATGTCTCGATAGAAACGATGAATGTTGTCCTTCTCTGATGGGAATACTTTTGCCAGTTCATCTGCAAATTTGTCCACATCCGCCCAGAAAGAAATCCTTTTGTCTAAAAAGTTGACGCAGTACAACAAATCATGTTGGATAATATCAATCGGTTCTTCGAGGCAGTTGAACACAAACCTGTGAGCGTTAAACCCCTTCTCACCAAAGCCGTAGAGCATCGCTGAGCCCTGGTCAAAAGTCACAGATCCCCTCTTGAAAATGCCACAAGAGCCTCCCGGGTTGTAGTTTTTTTCAATAACCGCAACTTTCATCTGCCGTTTCGCCAGTAGGCTTGCCGCCGTCAGGCCGGAGAGTCCCCCACCGATAATGATGACATCGTAATCCACTCAAGTACCTCCATAAGTCAAAAATGTGCTTCAAATAGATTTATTTTATAGTTTTATTGAAGATAAAGCCCCCACGTCTCACTAGAACGGTCCCTATTCGCTATTTTCATTTTATTATTCGGATTATTTTACTATTAATATTAAATGAAGGTGATGCTTTGGGATTGACATTGAGGCAGCGAATTGACTCCATATTTTTGAAAAATTCCCCTACAAATTGTGGACAATCAATTGCGTAAATCCCCCAAAATGATAAACTTTGTCAGGTAAATTAAAGTATCATACTTAAAAAACGAGGATTATATGGAAACAAAATATCAAGGTTTACGCCGCTTCAATTTGTTCATGGGGTTCTTGCATCTTATTCAGGGCGTCCTCATGATTGTGCTCAGCAATGACACAACTTATCCGATTTTTACGAATTTTCTTACCTTCAATCTCGAAACCCGAAAGCTGATTCCTGATCCCAAGCTTTTCTGGGAAGTTCCTTTTGGCATCGCTGTGGCGATCTTCCTGTTAATCTCCGCTGTAGCGCATTTCTACATCGCCACCATCGGTTACAAGCGCTACACTGGGTATCTTGATCGCAAGATGAACCCTATTCGTTTCTATGAGTATGCCCTAAGTTCATCGCTGATGATCGTCCTTATTGGACAACTGGTTGGCATCTGGGACCTGGGAAGCATCATCCTAATGTTCTTCCTGAACGCTACCATGAACCTATTTGGCATCATGATGGAGTACCACAATCAGTATACCGAAAAAACCAACTGGCTTTCCTTCATTTTCGGCAGCGTGGCAGGGATCGTGCCCTGGGTTGTCATCATGATCTACTTTATCAGCGCTATCAATTCGTCGGGCGCTAAACCGCCGGCGTTTGTTTACGCGATCATTCCGACCATTTTTGTGTTCTTTAATTCTTTCGCGATTAACATGATCTTGCAGTATAAAAAAGTCGGAGCCTGGAAGGATTATCTTGTAGGCGAAAGAGCCTACATCATTCTCAGCCTGGCTGCTAAAACGGCACTCGCCTGGATGATATTCGCAGGCACGCTTGCACCTGTTTAGACCTCGATGACTTTGTTATGCCAGGCTCAGATAGGGCCTGGCTTTTTTGTTTAACAAAATCGATGGTTTTTCGGTCGATTGGGGATGTTTACTTGATCCCGACCTGTCCGTGCTTTAGTCGAGCGGTATAGTCTTTGACTAAAACATCCATCCGCTCCTTTAACTTATCTTCCTTTCGTTTACTGCTGCGATTTTTTGTTTTGCAGGAAGGTGTTAAGCTCACAACTCAGCCACAGCCTAACCTCACAGCAGATCGTCCCGCCGCAAGTTGGGCAGCGCCACTTTTCCTCCTGTGCCTTTAGAAAATCATCCATTCCAGTATCCCTGATGGCAATGAGATTTTCAATCATGCTCATGTGGTACTTTGTGCGGTAGCGCTTATCCAGGCTTTTCAATCGTTCGCAGGGGTACTCCGCGCATTCAAAACAGAAGCGCAGCTTGCCTTTGCCAAGCAGATCGCAGGCAATTGCCATGGCGGGGCAGTTTATTCCCCGAGGGTGGCAGATTGGATTGTAGGTTCGGTGAAAACTCTTCTTATTTAGAGCCAGTTCTTTGAATTGAAAAGTTGACACAATTTGCAATCCATCCCACACGGATTAATCAGCTCTTATTTATGCCTGTCTTATGCTGGGCCAAATGGTTAGGTTAGCGATCTAATTGGTGAGCTTTTTCAACTGATACTGCCTTGATGTATTTGAGATTCTTTATGATCAGATACGATTTCCACAAGTTTTTACTGATGAGTTACTCTTCCGGATAGTGTCCCCATCTCCAGGTTACTGCCCAGGTGCCTGGATTTTCAGTAAAACCTCATAATGCTCACAGAGAGTTTTGAGGCAATCTGTGGGGGTGAAATTGAAAAAAAACGGTTACAATACTTCTAAATGTTGCAGTAATAGAAGGCCTTCAACCCTTCGGGTTCAGACTGACCCTTCGTCAGAGCCGCGGTCGAAGGCGTCGCTTTTGGTTTGAAAGACAGTTTTACCCTGATCCGGGATGCCGGTCTGGAGTCTGTCAGCCAGGTGCGCGCTTCGGGTGGGGGGACAAAGGGTGCCTTATGGCGCCAGATTTTGGCAGATGTTCTGGAAAGTGAATTGGTCAGTGTCAATACGACTGAAGGAGGGGCTTTCGGAGCGGCGCTTTTGGCTGGGGTAGGGCGAGGCGCATGGCCGGATGTGGTCACAGCCTGTCATGCTACCATCCAGATTACTGGAAAAACCGATCCCAACCCGGATACCTTTGAGGTTTATCGGCATGCCTATCAAATCTATCGGGAACTCTACCCGCTATTGAAGAATACGTTTGCTCAACTCATCTAATCAGCAAAGGATAAATGCGATGACATCAATGTTAAAATTTCCGGATAATTTCCTTTGGGGGACTGCCACCTGTGCTTACCAAATCGAAGGCGCGGTAAAAGAGGACGGCAGGGGTGAGTCCATCTGGGATGTGTTTTCCCATACACCCGGAAAAACACACAATGGCGATACAGGAGATGTGGCCTGCGATCATTATCACCGCTGGCAGGAAGATATCCAACTGATGAAGTCGTTGGGTTTTAAATCCTACTGTTTCTCGATTGCCTGGCCGCGCATCTTGCCGGAAGGTCGCGGAAAGATCAATCAGCCCGGCCTGGATTTTTACAGCAGGTTGGTGGATGCGCTTTTGGAGGCTGATATTCAACCTTTGGCGACCCTTTACCATTGGGATTTGCCAATCACCCTGGAAGGAGCCTGGTTGAATCGTTCCGTTGTGGATGCCTTTGCTGAGTACACCGGTGTGGTTGCCCGCCATCTTGGTGACAGAGTGAAAACCTGGTTTACCATCAACGA
>WOYI010405795.1_pt1 | contig 10219 bp, 7 predicted proteins | sample 6423411 | NCBI WGS metagenome assembly WOYI01 (sample SAMN13441803, study PRJNA592873) | oil field metagenome | biome: oil field; feature: oil-well bore; material: oil-contaminated soil; isolation source: oil-contaminated soil from oil-well borehole | place: Germany: Wietze | collected 2016-10-18 ... | reverse complement strand
AGGTGTGGTGGCGCGCGGTGTAGCCGACATTGTCGAGGTCGTTGTGCTTGCCGCCCGCGCGGACGCATTTCTGCGCCGTCGTGGCGCGCACATAGTCACGTTTCTCGACCCCGGTGAAGCAGTTCTTGAACTGCACCATCCCCGAATTGGTGAACATCAGCGTCGGATCGTTGCGCGGCACGAGCGGCGAGCTTGCGACGACGCGGTGATCGTTGCGCTTGAAATAGTCGAGGAAGGTCGAGCGGATATCGTTCAGGCTGGGCATCGGATCGCGGCTCCGGGGGAAAGCGAGGGGCATTCGGCCCGACACGTTTATCTTTCGCCCGCCCCCCTGTCCAGCAAGGGTTTCCGCAGCTGCGAAGGCGTTCGCCGCACCGCCGCCAGGGGGTGTATCGCCCTGCGGAGAGGGACGGCTGCCGGCCGGGAATGCCGGATCGAAAAAGGCCGGGCATCGCTGCCCGGCCTCGAAATCTGTCGGAGCGGCCCGGTCAGGCCTCCATCACGTCCTCGCCCGGCCCCTCATCGGACGACCCGAATTCAAGCCCGTGGCTGGCGCGAATCTTGTCTTCGATCGCGAAGGCGGTATCGGGATTGTCCTTCAGGAACTGCTTGGCGTTCTCGCGGCCCTGGCCGATGCGCTCGTCGCCGTAGGAATACCAGGCGCCGGATTTCTCGACCACGCCGGCCTTGACGCCGAGGTCGATCAGCTCGCCGGTCTTGGAAATCCCCTCGCCATACATGATGTCGAACTCGACCTGCTTGAAGGGCGGCGCCACCTTGTTCTTCACCACCTTGACGCGGGTGGTGTTGCCGACGACCTCGTCGCGATCCTTGATCGAGCCGATGCGGCGGATGTCGAGGCGGACGCTCGCGTAGAACTTCAGCGCGTTGCCGCCAGTCGTCGTCTCAGGTGAGCCGAACATCACGCCGATCTTCATGCGGATCTGGTTGATGAAGATCACCATGCAGTTCGAGCGGCTGATCGAGGAGGTGAGCTTGCGCATCGCCTGGCTCATCAGTCGGGCATGGACGCCGACGCTCGAATCGCCCATGTCGCCCTCGAGCTCCGACTTCGGCACCAGGGCCGCGACGCTGTCGATGACGACGAGGCTGACGGCGCCCGAGCGCACCAGCGTGTCGACGATCTCGAGCGCCTGCTCGCCGGTATCGGGCTGCGAGATCAGAAGCTCGTCGAGGTTCACGCCGAGCTTCCTCGCGTATTGCGGGTCGAGCGCGTGTTCGGCGTCGACGAAGGCGCAGACACCGCCCTTCTTCTGTTCCTCGGCCACCACATGCAGCGTCAGCGTGGTCTTGCCCGAGCTTTCCGGACCGTAGATCTCCACGACCCGCCCCTTCGGCAACCCGCCGATTCCGAGTGCTATGTCGAGCCCGAGCGAGCCGGTCGAGGTCGCCTCGATCTCCATCACCGGATTGTCGGCGCCGAGCCTCATGATGGAGCCCTTGCCGAACTGCCGTTCGATCTGGGCCAGGGCGCTGTCGAGCGCCTTCTGTTTTTCCGCGGAGCGCTTGTCGTTCATGTCGAGAAGGTTCGTCACTGCCATTGTTCGGTTCCTTATTTCACACCCACGGGGGCGCGGCAATCATTGCTCGTGTTCGCCTCTTGTTCTCGACCTTATGAGATCAAAAAGAGAACATTTCAACCCGATTTTCTGAAAATCCACTTTTTCTTCTTTGGGTAAATGTTTAGTTAATGGCGCCGTGATTTCGCCTTCGACGTGCAGATAAAGGGATCGTCATGCTGGTTTTCTGGAAGCAGCGGCTCGTCTACCTCGCGACGCCGAAGACGGGCACCACGGCGATCGAGGCGGCGCTGGAGCCGCTGGCGAGCGTCGTGATCCAGCGGCCGCCGGAGCTGAAGCACACCTCGGTGCACCGCTACTGGCGCTTCCTCGCCCCCTATCTCGAACTGGCAGCGGACGAGGATTTCATGGTCGTCGCGGTGATGCGCGAGCCGGTCGACTGGCTCGGCAGCTGGTATCGCTACCGGCAGCGGGGAAGCGGGGTCCACCCCGACCGCAGCACCTCGGGCATGAGCTTCAATACATTCGTCGAGGGATATCTGAGCGACCCGCAGCCCGAATTCGCCAATGTCGGCCGCCAGAGCAGGTTCCTTGTCCCCGAGAAGGGGCCGGGCGTCGACCGGCTGTTCCGCTACGACGACATGGGAAGCCTTGTCGGGTTCCTCGAGGACCGGCTGGATTGCGAGATCACCCTGCCCCGGCTCAACGTCTCGCCGGCCGGGGCCACCGACCTCGATCCGGCGCTGGAGGCGCGGCTGCGGGAGGCCTGCGCCAAGGACTTCGCCCTCTACGAGTCGCTCAAGTCCTGAGACGTCGGTGACGGAGACCGGAGCGGCCGGTCCGGGGACCGGTCAGGAAGATCGTCGCAAGAGGACTGTGTCCGGCGTCCACCCGAATCCGGCCCGCGCCGGCCGCTCCCCGCCGCCGGCTTCCATCGCCGCCCGTTGCCTTGGGATGCCCGTTGCCTTGGGATGCCCGTTGCCTTGGGATGCCCGTTGCCTTGGGATGATCGCCGCGAATTGCCCGCTTGCGGGGGCGGCCGGCAGCGGGCGATGCGCCCCGCCCGCCGGTTCCTCCGCGTCAGTGGATCTGGCCCTGCACCGTCGCCGTGAGTTCGCTGAGCGAGAACGGCTTCGGCAGGAAGACCGAGTTCGGGATCCGCTCCCGCGTTTCGGTCAGGCTTTCCTCGGAATAGCCCGAGACGAAGACCACGCGGGTATTGGGGCGTTCCTTCAGCGCCTCGCGCACCCAGGACGGCCCGTCCATCCCCGGCATGATCACGTCGGTGACGAAGACGTCGATCGCGAGCGTATCATCCTCGAGCGTCTTCAACGCATCTTCCGCATTCTCCGCCTCGATCACCGTGTATCCGCGCATGCGGAGCGCGCGGCTCGCGAAGGCGCGGACCGGCGCCTCGTCCTCGACCAGGAGAACGACGCCCTCGCCGCTGCGGGTCACGCGGCGCGGCGCCGGCGCGGGTTGCGGTTGAGCCTCGGCTTCCTCGACCTGATCGTGGACCGGGAAGTAGAGGGTGAAGGTCGTCCCCTGCCCGACGATGCTGTCGCAGAAGATGAACCCGCCGGTCTGCTTCACGATGCCGTAGGCCGTCGACAGGCCGAGCCCGGTCCCCTCGCCTTGGCGCTTGGTGGTGAAGAACGGCTCGAAGATCTTCGGCAGCTTGTCCGCGGCGATCCCGATGCCGTAATCGGTGACCCGGACGACGACATAGTCGCCCGGCGCGACCACGGCGCGATCGCGCTTCAACTCGTCCTTCAGGGACTGGTTCTCGGTCTCGATCCGGATCTCGCCGCCGCCGGGCATCGCGTCGCGGGCATTCACGACGAGGTTCATGATGACCTGCTCCAGTTGGCGCTTGTCGGCGCGGATCGAGCGCAATTCGGGATCGTGCACGAGGGTCAGGCGGACCTTCTCGCCGACAAGGCGGTTCAGGAGATGGGTCAGGTCCGACAGCGAATCGCGCAGGTCGATCACCTGGGGCTTCAGCGTCTGCTTGCGCGAGAACGCCAGAAGCTGGCCGACAAGGCTCGCGGCCCGGTTGGCGTTCTGGTTGATCTGCACCAGATCGGCATAATCCGGGTCGCCCTTGTCGTGACGCAGGAGCAGGAGGTCGCAATGCCCCGAAATCGCCGTCAGGAGGTTGTTGAAATCATGCGCGACGCCGCCGGCGAGCTGGCCGATGGCCTGCATCTTCTGGCTTTGCACGAATTGCGCCTCGAGCGTCTTCAGCTTGGTCGCGTCCGACAGCACCGCGACGAGCGCCGGCCGCCCCTCCTCGACGACGCGGGTCAGCGTCACCTGGAGGTAGACGTCCTGTTCCGCGCCCCTGACGCGCAGCACTTCGGGGCGCTGGTCGGCCCGTCCCGCCATCGCATCGGCGAGCCAGTCGTTGACCGGCCGCCCGAGCCCTTCGAGGAGTGCGGCGAGCCCGGTCCCGGCCTCGGCATCGCCGAGAAGCACGCGCGCGGCGCGGTTCGCCTCGCGGAGTTCGCCGGCGGCGCTGAGGCGCAGGAGCGCCACGGGCAGGGTTTCGAACGCGGTCGGATCGCCGGCATAGGAGGGAGCGCCCTCGGAGGCCGGCAGCAGGTAGATCTCGCGCCGTCCGCCCGCGCTTTCGAGCGATGCGACGAGCGCCCGGATCGGGCCTTCGGCGCCGGCGATCTCGTGCTCTTCGCCCGGACGCAGCGGAAGGTCCTTGAAGATGCGGTCGAGGGATTTCACCCTCTCGCCGACGAGGCGGCGCAGCGCCTCGTTCATGAAGAGGATCGTCCCGGTCTTCGAGACCGTGAGCATCGGCAGGCTGATCGTTTCCGCCCCGCGCCCGCCGACGGCCCGCTCTGCCATGTCCTCGAGCCGCCAGAGAAAGCCCGCCTCGCCGATCCGGTGCACGGCGAGCCGGACATGGCCGCGCCGGGTCACCAGATCCTCGCGCGCGGCGCCAAGCGCCTCGGCCCGGTTCTGCATGCGGTGGAGGACGGCGGCGGGATTGGCGAAGACCTCGCCGAGCGTCCGGGTCAGCGTCTGCCCCCCCCGGCTGCCGAAGCGTTCGAGCGCGGCGCGGTTCTGGGTTCCGATCTCGCCTTGCGCATCCGTCGTGAAGCTCGGCGAGGCGTCATGGGCGATGAACTCGGCGATCTGGTCCTGCAGGTCGGTATGGGCGCGGCCGTGGCGCCTGGAGAGCCAGGCGATCAGCCCGGCGAGCGCCGCGAAAGTCCCGGCGGCGGCGAAGATCGCGAGCCCGATCGCGCCGTCGGAAACGAAACAGGCGACGGTCGCGCAAAGAACGGCCGCAGCAACGAGATAGAGGCTGCGCGGCGCGAGGTTCAGCGCGGTTCTGGTCAGCGGATGCGGGGAAAGCGCCGGATGCGACACCACGTGGCTCCCTTCAGATTCGGTTCCAACGCATTCCGACCTGAAATGCTTAAACAGCGATTAACCGCCAAGGAAACACAACTTTCAATTGTGTAGAACCGCGATCACGCGCGCGTCAAGAGAGCGCTGTAGAAGCCGTCGCCGCCGCTCAGGGGCGTGTACAATCGGTCGTTCAGGAGCCGCCACGCCGGATTGCGGGCAACAAACGCGTCGATCTGCGCGCGGTTTTCCTCGGCCAGGAGCGAACAGGTCATGTAGCCGAGATGTCCGCCCGGCGCCACGAGCGGCGCTGCGGCGTCGAGGATCCCGGCCTGAAGGGCCACCAGTTCGGCCAGCCGCGCCGGCGTCAGCCGCCATTTCGCATCGGGCGTCCGCCGCCAGGTGCCGGTCCCCGAACACGGCACGTCGAGGAGGACGAGGTCGAAGCGCCTGCCCCGCAACCCGCGGGCGTCGAGGACCGTCACCTCGGCGCCCGCCCGCGCCGCGCGGGCGGGAAGATCGCGCATCCGCTGCGGCTCCGCGTCATGGGCCGCGACCGAACCCGCGCCCCGCGCCGCGATTGCCAGCGCCTTGCCGCCACCGCCGGCGCAATAGTCGAGCACGCTTCGTCCCGGACCGATCGGCAAGGCCTCGACCGCGGCCTGCGGGCTCAGGTCCTGCAATTCGACGAGGCCGCCCAGATAGGCGGAAGAGGCGCGGAGTTTCTGTGGGTTTTCCGTGACTTTCAGCGCACAGTCAACATCAGGAACCGGCTCGGTTCCGATGCCGTCGCGGGCAAGCATGGCCCGGGCCTCGTCGCGGCCCATCCGCATCGCGTTGACGCGGAGGAAGACCGGCGCCCTGTCGCGTTCGGCGGCGAGGATCGCGGCGAAATCCGCGCCGAGCGACCGGCGCAGCGCCGGCGCGATCCAGTCGGGGCAGTCGAGCGCGACGAGCTCCGGCAGGGCGTCGGGCGCCGGCGCGGCGGCCAGCGCGGCCCGTTCGGCCGCGTCGAGCGGCGCCGGCGCATAGCCCTGCCCGGTGAAGACCGCCCCGGGATCCTCGCCGCCAGCGACGAGCGCGCCGATCATCAGCGCCCGCCCCGACGGCTCGGCCGCCCCCGCGCGCGCGGTGAAGGAGCGCCGGCAGCGCAGGGCGTCGAAGACGAGATCGCGGATCGCGCCGCGGTCGCCCGAACCGGCGAAACGGCTGGCCCGTGCCCAGCCGGTCAGCGCCTGTTCGGCCGCCGCCCCGGAGAGGATCCGGTCAAGGATGCCGATCGCGGCGTCGATCCGGGCGGCGGGGGTCATTTCCTTGGCGTCTCAACTGTATAAGGATCGTCAGGCAATGCGCTGAGATCAAAGCGTTTTATTTGGTCTGCCATTGCCACCGGAGGGGCCGTGGCCGCAGCATCCGCCCTCCTGCTACCCGATCCCGGGGCCGGAGGAAAGACCGCTGCCCCCCGGGCATCCGCTCACCAATAGATCCGCTCCTCCATCGGCGTCGCCTCGATCCGCTTCAGCAGGATGTCGAGCGTCATCGCCTCGGCCCGGTTCATCCGCGTGCGCGGGTTCCACGCGACATGGACGTCGATCGCCGGCGGCGCGTCGTAGGGCGGCAGCCGCCAGAGGCGGCCCATCTCGACATCCTCGGCGACGACATGGAGCGGCAGCGGCCCGATGCCGAGGCCGGCTATGATCATGCGGCGGACCTCCTCGAGATTGGCCGAGGTGCCGACGATGCGTTCGTCGAGCCGCGCCTCGGCGCGCATCACCGTCACCGCGCGCAGGGCGTCGTTCATCTGGTCGGTGACGAAGCTGACCGAGGACTGGCCGGCGAGATCCGCCGTCTTCAGCCCGCGACGCCCGAACAAGGGATGGGCCGGGCCGCAGAAAAGGCCGAAATGCTCGCGGAAGAGCCGCCGGTATTCGAGGCCGGGCCGGTGTTCGTTGACGAGACAGACCGCGAAGGACGCCCGGCGCGCGGTCACGGCGGCGATCGCCTCGCGGCTGGCCATGATCTCGATCGAGAGCGTGGCGCGGGGAGAGGAGGCGTGAACCTCGGTCAGGGTCGAATCGAAGATCGGGCAGACGACATGGCTCGCCATCGCGATCGACACATGGCCCCGCACCTCGTCCTCGACATCCCGCATCACGGTGCCGAGCCGCAGGATCGCGCCGTGGATGTCGGTCGCCTCCGAGGCGAGAAGCCGCCCCGCCGCCGTCAGCTCGAACCGCCCCGGCCGGCGGTCGATCAGGCGCTTCTCAAGCCGGTCCTCCAGCCGCTTCAGCGCGCTCGATACCGAGGGCTGCTTCAGCCCGAGCCGGTCGGCGGCGTCGGTGACCGAGCGCGATTGCGCGAGGACGAGGAACGTCCGCAAGAGGTTCCAGTCGAGATCCCGCGCGAGCTTTTCGGTCGAGGTGAGGTTGGCCATGACCATAGATACCATCTATTATCGGAATTCCAATTATCTATTTGATTGATGCCATGCCCGACCGTCATCCTGTAGCGATGAGACCGCTGCAAGGACGAACCGGCGCATGACCATCGAGGCACGGGAAAGGCGGCAACCCTGGATCCTGCTGTCGCCGGCGCTGGCGGCGGTGGTGTTGCTTCTGGTTGTGCCGCTTCTCTTCATCGTGGTCTATTCGTTCTGGCTGCGCAGCGCCGCCGGCGCCGATACGCCGGGCTTTCACCTCGACAACTGGCAGAAGGTTCTGAGCGACCGATTCTACCGCGACATCCTGCTGAACACGCTGAAGATCGCCGCGATCACCACGGCGGTTTGCGCCGTCATGGGCTATCCGGCGGCCTATTTCATCGCCCGCTCGAAGGGCAACCGGATGATCCTGCTCGTCCTCCTGATGCTGCCCTTCTGGATCAGCTACATCATCCGCACGATGAGCTGGATCAACATCCTCGGCATCTCGGGGGCGCTGAACTCCGTGCTTCTGACGCTCGGGATCATCTCTGAACCCATTCAGATGCTCTACAACGAGGTGACGGTGATCCTCGGCCTCGTGCATTTCCTGCTGCCGTTCATGGTGCTGAACATCTATGTCAGCCTCGAAGGCATCGACACGAATCTTGAAGACGCGGCCAACTCGCTCGGCGCGACGCGGTGGCAGAGCTTCCTGCAGGTCACGCTGCCGCTGTCGCTGCCGGGTCTCGCCGCGGGCGGCTTCCTGTGCTTCGTCCTCGGTGCCGGCACCTACATCACGCCCGTGATCCTCGGCGGACCGCGTGACGCGATGTTCGCCAACCTCGTCTTCGAGGCGATCATCCGCCAGCTCAACTGGCCGCTCGGCTCGGCCTTGTCGCTGCTGCTTCTCGCCGTGCTCGGCGCGCTGGTGCTGATCTACAACCGCTATCTCGGCATGGCGCAGCTTGCGAAGGGGCTGGGCTGATGGGCTGGGCGCTGATCCGGGCCTATACGGTCCTCGTCTACCTCTTCATGTTCCTGCCCGTGGCGGTGGTGGTGCTCCTGTCGTTCAACGCCAGCCAGTTCGGCAGCTTCCCGATGACCGGCTTTTCCTTCCGCTGGTTCGAGACGCTGTGGCAGAACGATGCCATTGTCCGCGCCTTCCGCACCTCGATCACACTCGGGCTGATGACGGCCGTCGTCTCCACCACGCTCGGCGTCCTCGCGGCGCTGGCACTGGTGCGCTACCGGGTGCCGGGGCGCGACATGATCACCACGCTTCTCATCGCGCCGATCCTCGTGCCCGAGGTGGTGCTGGCGGTGGCGCTGCTGCTCTTCCTGAACGCGCTCAACATCAACAAGAGCTTCGGGCTTCTTCTCATGGGCCATGTGATCTTCACCCTGCCCTTCGTGATCCTCGTGGTGCAGGCACGGCTCGTCTCGATCCGCCGCGATGTCGAGGAAGCGGCGCTGAGCCTTGGCGCCACGCCGCGCCAGACCTTCCTGTCGGTGACGCTGCCGCTTCTCATGCCCGCCGTCGCCGCCGGCGCCCTCTTCGCCTTCACCATCAGCTTCGACGACATCACCGGCACGCTCTTCTGGAAGCCCGGCGGGGTGGAGACGGTGCCCACGCAGATCTTCTCGATGCTCCGCAACTCGATCTCGCCCGAGATCAACGCGCTCGGCACGGTGATGATCGTGATGACCGTCGGACTGCCGCTCATCGGGGCCGGGATCGCCCGGCACCTGGCCAACAGAAAAGGCGGATGAACCGCCCGGACGCAACCATACACAGCAAGGAGGCTGACCATGGACAATACGACACGCTACGAACGGCTGCGCGAGCGGCTTCGGAACGGCGATCTTGACCGGCGGAAGTTCCTCGGCCTGATCGGGGCGGCGGGGGCGGCCTACGGGCTCCAGACCCCGTTCGCGAAATACGCCAACGCCCAGACCGTCTCCCAGGTGCGGTTCGACGGCTGGGGCGGCATCGTCTCCGAGGCGTTCCGCAAATACGCCTTCGATCCCTATACCGCCAAGACCGGCGTCACCGTGGTCGACGGCACCTTCCCCGGCGGCGACGAATACCTCGCCCAGGTCCGCGCCTCGCAGCCCGGCGAATACAATATCGCGCACCTGTCGGGCGTCTTCGACTATGCCCGCTACCACTCGTTCGAGCTCACGAGCGCGCTCAACCTCGACAACATCCCCAACATGGCGCTGGTGATGCCGGCGCTGACCAACGCCTTCGCGGCCGTCACGCCCGACAGCCTCAGCGCCGTGCCCTACGACTACGGCAGCACGGGCCTTGCCTATAACCGCAAGTACATCTCGGACGAGGAGATGAAGGAGAAGGGCGCGAAGATCCTCATCGACGCGGCCCACAAGGGCAAGATCGGCGGCTGGAGCGACTGGCGCACCCGGGTCTGGTACGGCGCCCTGCAAACCGATCAGGACCCCAACAACATCACCGATATCGAGGCGGTCTGGGATGCCGTGCGCCAGCACCGCGACCTCGCGCTGAAATACTGGGCCTCGGGCGCGGAACTGATGAGCCTTCTCGCCGAAGAGGAGATCCACGTGACCGAAGGCTGGTCGGGCCGCATCTATGCGCTCCAGGAACAGGGCCACGACATCGGCTACTACGATCCGCCGAAGGGCTTCGGCTGGCAGGAATGCCTCTTCGTGATCAAGGGCAGCCCGATGGAGGCCTGCGAGGAGCTTCTGAACTTCATGCTCGATCCCGCGACCTCGATCGCGGTGGCCGAGGGGCAGAACTATCCGCCCGCGCTCGACCCGACCAAGGTCGATCTCGGCGCCAAGATCCCGACGCTGCCGGCCTACGACCCGACCGGCACGCTTTCGGGCCTGACCTTCGCCAATCCCG
>WOYI010245744.1_pt1 | contig 10222 bp, 7 predicted proteins | sample 6423411 | NCBI WGS metagenome assembly WOYI01 (sample SAMN13441803, study PRJNA592873) | oil field metagenome | biome: oil field; feature: oil-well bore; material: oil-contaminated soil; isolation source: oil-contaminated soil from oil-well borehole | place: Germany: Wietze | collected 2016-10-18 ... | reverse complement strand
CGGTAATGGGACCATGGTAATGCTTCCGCTACTCTCGCTTCGTTGGGGAATAAAACCCCAAAAGAACAACCAGTATGCAACATTCATGACGTCTGTACTTCTCTTCTGCAACAAATTTGCTTTAGTGTAATCCTCTGCCTTTTCCATCTCTCCCTTCCCTATCCTTTGATAGAGAAAGGTACCAGTAAGGCAAACTTCTACTTTCAGCTATCAATAACCATCAATGTAAGCTTGTATGTGAGATGGTGAGGGTTTTCTCTTATCTAACACTTTTACAAAAAGTGTAAATGTGTTAGATTGTACATACCAACCTTATCGCCCCTACTATGAGGAACATCATATGAATAATATTACCTTTGAACAACTGCTGGAAACCTTGAAGAAAGTTACCGACGATATCACAAAGACCCTACCCTTTAAGACCATCCAATCCTTCTTGGGCGATCTGAAGCAGATCAAGCCAACTTGGCCCGCTCTGAAGATTGGAAACCTGGTTGCCCCTACCCCTATCGTTCAGGGTGGGATGGGCGTTGGGATATCCCTCTCCTCGCTGGCCTCCGCTGTGGCTAATATCGGTGGAATTGGAGTCATTGCAGCAAACGCCATCGGCTTGCTGGAAAAAGACTATTACAAGGATGGTAGGGCGGCAAACCTCCGTGCCTTCCGCCGAGAAATCCGCAAGGCCCGCGAAATGACCAAAGGTATCATTGGGGTCAACATCATGGTTGCAGTCAGTGACTTCCACCAGTTGCTTGATGTGGCCATCGAGGAGAAGGTGGACATTGTCTTCATGGGTGCAGGTCTTCCCATCAAAGGCATCCCAGTTGAGAAGATCCGTGAGAACGGGGTGAAGATCGCCCCTATCGTGAGTTCAGCCCGTGCCACCGAGATGATCTTCAAGATGTGGAAGAAAATCTACAACGATATCCCTGATGCCGTGGTCTTCGAAGGGCCAAAGGCTGGTGGACACCTCGGATTTACAGAAGAGCAGCTGGAGGACCCTGCCTACCAGGTAGAGGCGATCGTCCCTGAGATAGCAAAGGTCCTGGTCTCCTATGGAGAGGAGTTCTCCCGTGAGATTCCCCTCATCGCAGGTGGTGGCGTCTATACCGGAGAGGATATTTACCAGGTACTCCAATCTGGAGCCCAAGGCGTGCAGATGGCGACCCGATTTGTAGCAACTGACGAGTGTGATGCTGATATCCGCTTCAAGCAGGCGTATGTCGATTGCACAAAAGAGGACATTGGTATCATAAAAAGTCCTGTAGGGATGCCCGGTCGTGCTATCCGTAACAAGTTCATTGCCGATAGTGAAGCAGGCATCCGCCCTGCCTTCACCTGCGCATGGAAATGCCTCTCTTCCTGTAAAGCACAGGATGCAAACTACTGCATCTCCATTGCGCTGAACAATGCACGTAAAGGCATACTGCAAGGCGGGTTCGTCTTTGCTGGTACCAATGCATACAAGATACAGGAAATCGTCCCGGTCGCCTCCCTGGTTTCCGAGCTCTCAACCGGCTACTGGTTGGCTGAGAGGCAGAAGATATCCTCCAAGCTGGAAAGCCTGGTAGCAAGCATACAAAACCTAGCAGAACGGTACAAAACCCTACAAGGCCAGGTCATTGAACTGGGAAGAGCATACGAACGAGTCCTTACCACCCCTTCTGCCCTGATTGAGAAGGTCTCCTTGACTGAACTACGAGAAAACTATGTAAAAAAACAGGCCAAGGCTAAGAAAATCCAACTCAAGATGGTGGAGAAGCTCATGGCCTCTTGGTATCTGCTGGAACCACAGACAATCTGAGAAGGCTCTGAAACAAGAATTATGGAAGATTAGCAAATTGCTGAAGGGAGGGGTGATCACATTTCCCCCTTCCTTGTTTCTGTATCAGATATGCATTATTCGTCAGTAGTCTTGATGAGAATAGCTTCTCTTTTCCGCTGTACATCTCTGTGATATTGATTACCAAGGCCCAGTGTCCTGGATGCTTGGTAGGATTTGCATTCCTTGATAACAGGACTGTGGCCTTGCTCTTGTTCAAGAGGTTCCCCCTGGTCTTGAAAAAACAATTGTCAGCAATGACAATACTCTAATGACGTAAGCAAATGGATACTTTTTTATATATTTATTTTGTTTCTATTCAGGAATTTATTAAGATTGCCAATGCTTTTCATTGCCTTATAGCCAATAATTCTGCTAGGATTAGGCATGAGAAAACCCAAGCTGTTCATGATTCTTTTTCTACTCGTCATTTTCTCTTCTACGATCAGTGCAACTGTTACAGCTACATATGATCCAGTATCGGAAATTGTTTTTGAAACCGGATCATTTCCTTTTGCCACGACAGATTTTGTTGCCCATATAGGAACTCTTACGTTCAACAGTACTGACAGTAAACTGTATGACCCTTCTCTTGTCGATATGTCAGTAAGCAATAATTTTGCATTTTCAGGACTAGTGACATGGTACAATCATTGGCAGACAGGCTTGCCGGTATATGAACAAGATACCACTACTTTTTCTCTTGCTTCTGTAAGCACGGTGAAAGGCTCAACCCGTTATGTAAAGCTTTGGGGTGAAAATGATGGTATCGCACCCCTTACTAATGTTGGCGGGAATTTCAATACAGAGGTTTTTGTTGCGAAACTATATTTTTTGGGCGATCAGAGTGCCTCAAAATATAAACCAGGAGAATACTATACCATGACTTCAGGAATCCTGGATACGTTTAAAGTAGCTGTTGCTGCTGATGGTGGAGGTATCTACAACAGTAAAATCTACATACCTGTAGGCAACCAGACAAATCAAATTCCTTTTGTGTCTGGTACCCTCCCTCCGATTCCCTATATAGATCCCGATCATCCTTTTGAGACTGTAGACTATGCCCTTACCATCATCGAAAACCAGGCTTTTACTATGCAGAATGCATTCAATACAAATGCATCTCTGATAGCAAAAGCTGAATTGAGCGTAATCAATGCAACTCCAAATACTACCTACGGAGTCAATATTGAATTCAGAGATGCGTCAAACAGCGCTGATTTCGCATTATATCTTGACGGTAACGCCCTACTATTCAGAATCCCCTACAAACTCCGTTTCCTCAACCAAGAGGTTGTGGGGAATATACCCCTACTCTGGAACAACCTCAGTAATGGAATATATTTGCAAGATATCTCTGTCACCGGTATAGACCCTACGACTGCCGGGAGAGCTCCTTCCGGTTCCTATTCAGATGTGATTACGGTGACAATCACCCCTACTGATACTGTATGATCCTTTCCCTTGGTATTCATGACTTTTAAACTTAGTGAAAAACCTTACCAAAGCTACGTAATCTGACAAATTCAAAATGTTTAGAAACACTTTTCCCTTGTATTTCTGGTTGGAAGGTAACGGGGGAGAAATACAAGGCAAGGAAAACACATCCCTGGAGCGAAGAAGCTATTCTCCACTCCAGGAATTCATGCCTACCGATAAGAATTCTTATAGATATTCAGGCAGTCCTCATCACTGAGCTCTACAGGATCAACCATGAAGAGCCCTGCCATATTTTCCCGGGCATTCTTCACCATCTTGGGAAGATCCTTTTCCTTGATGCCGTAGTTGGACATCTTCAGCTGATCGACACCACAAGCCTTTTGCAAGTCTGATAAGACAGTGACAAAATCCATTGCCTGTGTCGCATCTGACTTTCCTAGGGCCTTAGCCATTGCTACCATCCTCCCGTCACAGACTTTGCTCTGGGCAATATGGGTATAGTAAGCGAGGCTGATCATTATCAGACCCGCCCCATGAGGCAGTGCAGGATAGTAGGCGCTCAAGGCATGTTCAAGGGAGTGCTCGGAGATACACCCCGAGGTAGACTCCACCATTCCAGATAAGGTATTGGCCAAGGAGACATCCTCTCTAGCTTGTATATTCTTTCCATCAGTGACAGCTGTGGCGAGGCTTTTGCCTATAAGGCGAATTGCCTCAAGGCTATACATGTCACTTATCGTATTTGCTGTCGTGTTGATATAGCCCTCTGTACTGTGGAACAGGGCATCAAAGCCCTGATAGGCAGTCAGGGATGCTGGAACACTCACACTAAGCAGAGGATCGACGATGCTCAACACGGGAAAGGTTCCTTCATAGCCCATCCCTATCTTTTCACTGGTTTCCATTTTGGTTATGACCAGCCAGGGGTCGGCTTCGGTCCCGGTTCCTGCGGTGGTTGTGATTGCTACGATGGGCAATGGCCACGTAGGCACGGGTTTTGCTTCTCCACTACCGCCGCCAATATAGTCCCAGAGATCCCCCTCATTTGTCGCCATGATCGCAATGCCCTTTGCCGAGTCAATGGTACTGCCACCCCCCAGCCCAATGACAAAGTCACACTTCTCTGTTCTGCAGAGCAAGGCGCCTTCCATGACATGTTCCTTGATGGGATTTGGAAGAATCTTGTCAAAGACAACTGAACTCACCCCTGCCTTCCTAAGCTGGGTTTCGAGTTGTGCAAGATAGCCGTTCTCTCTTGTGGACTTGCCGGCAGAGATGACAATTAGGGCACGTTTGCCTGGTAGCTGCTCCTCGTGCAAGCGTTCGAGCGAACCATTTCCAAATACTATCCTTGTGGGTATGTGATACGTAAATTGCATACGAGCCTCCGTTTTATTTAGTAGGCTAAGTATACATACATCCACAGCCTAGGGGCAAGTCAACACAATTTTAATGGGATACTAGCCTTTGGCGATCAACACTGGCCTCTATCTTGGTAACGCCCAAGGGTACTCCCCTATTAGGAGCACAGAGAAAAGGCATCCCCCCCTTGCTGGAATGCCTTTTCGTTCTGTTATTCTCAAGTCCCGTCTTTCCTGAGTTCTGTATTCTCTCAGGTTTTAGGATTTTCTCTGGTTAGGTATCCCTAGCAACATACTACAGGGATACCACTGTACCAGCCTCCCCCCTTACATCAATGAAGGAAGGAACATCGTCATCGGTTCCCAAAAAGAAACCAACATCAGCGTCATGAGCATCATGATCCAGAACGGCATTACCGCCTTTGTAGCCTTTTCTATGGATATCTTTCCTACCGAACATCCGACAAAGAGAGCAGACCCAACTGGAGGGGTGGTAAGACCAATGGCCAGGTTCAATATCAGCATGATACCGAACTGGATGGGATCCATTCCCAGATACCCAACCATCACAGGAAAGAGAATCGGTGTCGTAATGATGATAAGCGGGGCCATATCCATGATGCTTCCCAACACTAGGAGCATCACGTTGATCAGTAATATCAACAGGACCTTATTGTCTGTAATCGAAAGCAGACCGGTGGTAACCGCCTGTGGAATACGAAGGAATGCCATCAGATAACCGAAAGAACTGGCTGCAGCAATGAGACTCATCACCATGGCCAAGGTCCTCAGTGAGTTACGCAAGATTGAATTCATCTGTCTGATAGGAATCTCACGGTAGACGAAGAAGGTGATGATGAAGGAGTAGACAGCAGCTACAGCTGCTGACTCTGTTGCAGTGAAGACCCCGGAAATGACACCACCCATTATGATGAGAATGGTGAAAAGCCCGAAAAATGCATCACGTGCAAGCTTGAGGGTCTTCTTCCAACCAAAGCCTTCCTGTTTGGGATAGTTACGCTTGTAGGCTATGATGGCTGTGGGGATCATGAGCAACAGGCCTAGGCCTACTCCGGGGATGAGCCCTCCGAGGAAGAGCTTTCCTACAGAGACACCTCCACCGGCTGCCATAGCGAATATGATCATATTGTGGCTGGGAGGGATAAGAATCCCTTCACAAGCACTGGTGACGGTAACAGCAACAGCAAAGTCTGAGTCATAGCCATCCTCTACCATCATGGGAATAAGCATAGCCCCGATGGAGGAGACGTCAGCAACAGCAGAGCCTGAGATGCCTCCGAAGAACATGGATGCAAGGATATTCACCTGGGCAAGACCTCCACGTACCCGTCCGACAAGGGCATTGGCGAAGCCTACGAGCCTGCGTGATATTCCACCCTGGCTCATGATCTCACCTGAAAGGATGAAGAACGGGATTGCCAAGAGGGAGAAGGAATTCACTCCACTTACCAAGCGTTGCACGATGGACATCATAGGAATATGCAAATATATCGCAGTAACCACTGAAGAGAGGAAAAGGGAGAAGGTTATGGGGAACTTCATGATAAGCATGAAGACAAACGAACTGATCAGGATAAAGGAACCCATACTAGCGTTCATCATTTGGCCTTACCTCCCTTATATGTATGTATGTCCTCATACAGATGGATACTGGCGTAGAGGACTATGAAAATACCTGAGACAGGAAGGACTAGGTAGTTGATTGAATTGGGAATATTGGTAGCTGGCAGGAAAGACCTTGCACCATTGAGGGTGAGTTTCCAACCATAGAAAATCATGATGCCACCAATGATGATAATCAGGAAATCGCGTAAGCAATCCAGTGCTGTGAAGAAAGCCTTGGGAAGTTTCTTGGGCAGGATGGCGACATTGATGTGCAGGTTCTCCTTGACTCCAAGGGCCATGGCAATAAAAGTGAACCAGATGACAATAACGAGAGAGATCTCTTCTGACCAGTGGATCCCAGAACTGAATCCATATCGTAACACGACATTGAGGAATACGAGGACTACCATCGCAACCAACAACACCATGGCCAGCCTGAGAACCCATACAAATACGGAGTCAAGTATCTTTTTCAATTGCTCCATGGGAACCTCCTAGTTGGGTAGTTTGCAAACCAAAAGCGTGGGGTTTCGAAAAACCCCACGCCATGTACTACGGGAACTGCTTATTTTACAGCTTTGATCTTAGCAACCCATTCTCTCTGGGCAGCATTGAGCTGGCTTTCGTATAGGGGTGCCATAGCGGAGGCAAACTCAGCCTGATCGGTGATCTTGTTGATCTTCGAACCGGCAGCGCGAACCTTAGCCTCAGACTTCTTCTCATAGTCGGCCCATGCCTTGACCTGAATAGCCTGGCTTTCCTTCGCGGCTTTCTTGATGATAGCCTGGTCAGCAGCAGAAAGCTTGTCCATGGTGATCTTCGAAGCGATGATCATCTCAGGAACACGGGTGTGCTCGTCAATTGAGTAGAACTTGGCAACCTCATAGTGTGAGGAAGAGTCATAGGAAGGCCAGTTGTTCTCAGCACCGTCGATGACGCCGGTCTGCAGGGCACTGTATACGTCACCATAGGCCATGGGGGTAGGAACAGCACCGAGAGCCTGTACGAGACCCATCATCAAAGCCGATTCCTGGACGCGAATCTTCATGCCCTTAAGGTCTGCAACAGTGTAGATAGGCTTTTTGGTGTTGTAGAAGGAACGTGCGCCACTGTCGTAGTACACAAGACCTACAAAACCCTTCTCGCTCATGGAGTCAAGGAAGTACTGACCAATCTCACCGTTGAGGACGCTCCACATGTGGTTTGAGTCCCTGTAGAGGTAGGGCATCTGCAATGCATTCAGCAGGGGCTGGAAGCTTGCCAAGGGGGAGATGGATACACGGGTGAAGTCGATACCGCCGAACTGGACCTGCTCGATGGCACTCTTCTCGTCAGCAAGCTGACCCTGGGGATATACCTCGACCTTGATGCGGCCATTGGTGTACTCGCCTACAAGACGGGCAAACTCTTCATCACCTAGGACAGTAGGATAGCCGAGGGGCTGGTTGTCAGCCAAACGAAGGACAACAGTCTTAGGAGCTGCGGCTGCACCCTCTTGGGCGCCCTGTGCGAACATGGGAGTAAGTAGCAAGGCTACCAACAATACGGACAATAGAACTTTTTTCATGAGTTCCTCCTTAAGGAATGAAATTTCTTATTCTTTATGTAGTATGAACCCATCACAAAGGCTAGAAAACGGTAAATATTGGAAAAATGGCACCTTTTTCTTCCTTTTGTGCTACCACTTCCCCCTTGTATGCTCTGCAAATAACATACTTTGAGTAAACTTACACCACTATGAGACTTTTTTCGAAAGAAAATATCAAAATCTGCATAGGATACCTACTGCCCTTTTTAGAGGAACAAACATACCAGGTCCTTCCAACATGCAATCGACACCACACTATTGCAATGTACGGAACACCACAGGCAACAACAGTCCTTCCTGACCATATCCCTACTGCGTAAAGGCACCAACTCATGATATACTTGCACCCATGAGAATTTTGGAATCTACGAGAAGACTGCGAACACCAGGCACGCTGAGAAGCTGGCTTCTCTCCTATAATATCGTCATGTTGTGCATAATCCTTGCACTGGTCATTATACTCTTTGGAGCAGTCTTTTCTCTGCTTGGCGAAATGCAGAGCCGGAACAATACCTATCAAGCCCTGAATACCCTCACCAAGCAGCTTGTTGACAGCAGACAGCTGTACAAACTCTATGGGGAGATGCCCTTTGAGGCAAACCATGAGGAGGTGCTCTCTGCCTATAGGCTTCTCGATAGGGAAATTCAGATTTCCCTATCGAGGCTCAAGGTAGAGTACGAAGAGAGCCCATCGCTACACTTCCTTCATATAGGCATTGCCAATGGCCTGCAGTTCATCAAGGAGTCCATCGAGAAGATGGAGAAGCTGGAACCTGTAAGCCAAAGTCAGGAGTACTACAACGTCTTCTATACAGGAGACAAGGTGTACAACTATCTGCAAGACTACACCTTCAACCGATATCTCTCCTACACAGTCGAGACGGACGCTACCTGGATGAAAGATGCTCAGATCCGGATAATGAACTACAGGACCTTTGCAATTCTGCTGTTTATCATCATCGCCTTCTCCTATACGATCGTCGTATACAAGATGACCATGCGCCTGGTGAGACCTGTAAACAAAATGGTAGAGACTGCGGCCCAGATATCTTCTGGAAACTTTGAAGGGGAACCCATCCCCCTTGAAGGGCCTGAGGAACTCATCTATTTGGAGAAAAACCTGAACCAGATGAAACAGAGCCTGCGAGAACGCCTTGAAATGATTACAGAGAACACAAAGCTGGAGAAGATGGTCCACTCCCAGGAGATGGAACAGATGCGTACAACCCGGGAACTGGAAAAGGCTCGGTACATGGCCTTACAGTCACAGATTAATCCCCACTTCCTCTTCAATACCCTGAACATCATCAGCAGGACAGCTCTCTTTGAAGAGGCAAACAATACTGTGGACCTCATCGACAACCTCGCCTCAATCTTTCGCTATACCCTCGAGTATCATGATGATGTCACCATTGAGGAGGAACTGCGGTTTGTCAGGGAGTACCTGACCATCCAGCAGTCCAGATTTGCCGACCGTCTGAATTTCTCCATCCAATGCCCACAAGAGTTCAATGAGGTGAGGATTCCCCCCCTCATCATCCAGCCTTTCGTAGAGAATGCCATGATCCACGGCCTTGAACCCAAAGTTGAGGGAGGATCTGTAGAGATACTTCTCAGCAAGGAAGGCCGGCGACTGATTATCCAAATCACGGATACAGGGGTGGGTATAGACGCCTCAAAACTCAACCAAATCCAGTTTGACGGAAAACAGCATATTGGAGTGAAGAACATAAGCGACAGGTTGAAGCACTACTATAAGGGAAAGGCAAACCTGGCCCTATCGAGGGTAAGTGAAGAGGGAGGAACGAAGGTAACCATATCCTTACCCATCAAATCAGGAGGTAAGACCCGTGTACAAACTGCTCATAGCTGATGACGAACATCTGGAATGTGACGCAATTGAGTTGCTGGTGAACCGCGCAAACCTCCCCTTGCAATGTATCAAGGCTAGAAATGGCCATGAGGCAGTGGAATTGGCTGGACTTCACAACCCTGAAATCGCCTTCCTTGATATCAGGATGCCCGGTCTCGACGGCATAGAAGCCGCAAAGCAGATCAGGGCAATGAATGAGGAGTGCCACATAGTGTTCCTCACTGCATGGAGTACCTTTGAACTGGCCCAGCAGGCAATACGCATTGGGGCCAGCGAATACTTGGTAAAGCCAGTACAACGCAAGGATGTGTATGACCTTTTGGACAAGCTCATTGCTACCATCGATGGGCAGAGGCTATCAGAAAAACAGCAGGCAGGAGAAATCCGTGAGGTCCTCAACCTATTCAGCAGGGAGTTTTTCGCCTCTCTGAAGTTTGGTAGACTCTCTGATGATGCGATGCACTCCTATTTTCTCATGCAGGGCATCACCAACACAGAAGGGTTTTCCCTGG
>WOYI010109495.1_pt1 | contig 10232 bp, 11 predicted proteins | sample 6423411 | NCBI WGS metagenome assembly WOYI01 (sample SAMN13441803, study PRJNA592873) | oil field metagenome | biome: oil field; feature: oil-well bore; material: oil-contaminated soil; isolation source: oil-contaminated soil from oil-well borehole | place: Germany: Wietze | collected 2016-10-18 ... | reverse complement strand
CCGTGGAAGCAGCTCGTCAAGGAGTTCCAGATCGGCGCGATCATGGACGGCAAGGTCACCAAGATCGTTCCGTTCGGCGCGTTCGTCGAGATCGGTGACAACGTCGAAGGCCTCGTGCACATCTCCGAGATGGCTCGCGGTCACGTCGAGAAGCCCGAGGACGTCGTCAACGTGGGCGACGAGATCAAGATCAAGATCATGGACGTCGACATGGACCGCCGCCGCATCTCCCTCTCGATCCGCGCCGCCAACGAGGAGCTCGGCCTGCCGGACGCCGTGCCCGACGACTCCGAGGACGCCGAAGAGGGCGACGAGGCCGTCGAGGTCGAAGAGGTCGCCGAGACCGAGGAGGCCCTCGAGGTCGCCGAGGAGTCGGACGATGACGATGACGACGACGACGATGACGAGGACGACGACGATGACGACGACGACGATGACGAGGAAGAGTCCAAGGAGGACTAGCCCGCCACACCGTCGCTGACGACACACCCGGGGCCGGACCTGCGCGCGAGTGCGGGTGCGGCCTCGAGCCATCTGGAGGTAACGATGTACGTACTAGCACTCACCGGTGGTCTGGGCTCGGGCAAGTCAACAGCCGCGCAGGTCTTCGCCGAGCTCGGCGCCGTGGTGATCGATCTCGACGAGGTCGCGAAGGTGCTGCTCGACGAGACACCTGCGGTCCACGATCGGGTCGTGAAGGCGTTCGGCGAAGGTGTGGCCGGAGCCGACGGGCGCATCGACCGCCGGGCTCTCGCGCAGCAGGCGTTCGCCTCCGAGGACGCCACGCAGCGCCTCAACGCGATCGTGCATCCGGCCGTGCTCGCTGCGGTCGCAGGCGCGCTCGACGCGCTTGCGCTGCAGGGCGAGCCGCCGCGCATGGTGGTGCTCGTGGTCCCGCTGCTCGCGGAGTCACCGCTGTTCCTCGAGCCGGTGGACGCGGTGCTCGCGATCTCGGCGAACGAGGAGACGCGCATCGAGCGGGCCGTCGCACGGGGCATGTCCCAGGAGGATGCGGAGCGCCGCATCGCGCGGCAAGCGGGCGATGCCGAGCGCCGGGAGATCGCCGACTACGTGATCGAAAACGATGCCGACCTCGAATCGTTCCGCCTTTTCGTCAGAGCATTCTGGGAGAATGAGATCGTCCCGCGGGAGATGTAGGAGCGCAGCATGCGCGAGCTGAAGGTCGTATCGGAGTTCGAGCCCGCGGGCGATCAGCCGACCGCCATCGCAGGGCTGACCGAGGGCGTCCGAGAGGGCCTGCGCGACCAGACGCTGCTCGGCGTGACGGGCTCGGGCAAGACCTTCACGATGGCCAAGCTCATCGAGGCCGTGCAGAAGCCCACACTCATCCTCGCGCCCAACAAGACGCTCGCCGCGCAGCTCTCGAGCGAGATCCGCGACACGATGCCCGACAACGCGGTCATGTACTTCGTCTCGTACTACGACTACTACCAGCCCGAGGCGTACGTCCCAACCACCGATACGTACATCGAGAAGGACGCGTCGATCAACGCCGAGGTGGAGAAGCTCCGTCACGCCGCCACAGCCGCGCTGCTCTCTCGCAAGGACGTCGTGGTCGTGGCGAGCGTGTCGTGCATCTACGGCATCGGCTCGCCGGAGGACTACGCCGGTATGGCGGTCTTCCTGTCCGAGGGGGCCACCTACGATCGCGACCAGCTGATCCGCGATCTCATCGACGTCAACTACGACCGCAACGACTACGATCTCGAGCGCGGTGCGTTCCGCGTGCGCGGTGACGTGATCGACATCTTCCCGCCGTATGCGGACGTGCCGGTGCGCGTCGCGTTCTTCGGCGATGAGATCGAGTCCATCACTGAGGTCGACCATGTGACCGGCGAGCTCGTGAACCGCTTCGGCGCCACCCCCATCTGGCCGGCCACGCATTACGTCACGCCGAAGGAGAAGATGCAGGGCGCAATCGCCAACATCCGCGAGGAGCTCCACCAGCGACTCGCGCAGCTCAATGCCGAGGGCAATCTGCTCGCAGCACAGCGGCTCGAGATGCGCACGAACTACGACCTCGAGATGCTTGAGGAGATGGGCTACTGCAACGGCATCGAGAACTACTCGCGGCACCTGGACGGGCGCAAGCCGGGCGAGCCGCCGCACACGCTGATCGACTACTTCGGCGAGGACTTCCTCTGCATCATCGACGAGAGCCACGTGACCGTGCCGCAGTTGCACGGCATGTACGAAGGCGACCGCTCCCGCAAGCTCACGCTGGTCGATCATGGATTCCGCCTGCCGAGTGCGCTCGACAACCGGCCGCTCAAGTTCGACGAGTTCCGTGCACGCATCCCGCAGACCATCTTCGTCTCCGCCACGCCGGGCGACTACGAGCTCCGTACCAGCCAGCGCGTCGTCGAGCAGATCATCCGCCCCACCGGCCTGGTGGATCCTGCGATCGAGGTCCGGCCCACGCACGGTCAGATCGACGACCTGATGGGGGAGGTGCGGGAGCGTGCAGAGCGCAACGAACGCACGCTCGTGACCACGCTCACCAAGAAGATGGCCGAGGATCTCGCCGACTACCTCTTCGAGCACGGCATCAAGGTGCGCTACATGCACTCGGACATCGCTACGCTCGAGCGCGTTGAGATCCTGCGCGACCTGCGTGCCGGCGTCATCGACTGCCTCGTGGGAATCAACCTGCTCCGTGAGGGCCTCGACCTGCCTGAGGTGTCGCTCGTGGCGATCCTCGACGCGGACAAGGAGGGCTTCCTGCGCAACCATCGCTCACTCATCCAGACGATCGGTCGCGCGGCCCGCAACGTCTCCGGAGAAGTCATCCTCTACGCCGACAAGGTCACCGATTCGATGCGCACCGCCATGGAGGAGACGAACCGGCGTCGCGAGATGCAGATCGCGTTCAATACGGAGCACGGCATCGAGCCGCAGACCATCCGCAAGGCGATCCACGACATCGCGCAGTACGTCCGCGAGACCGAAGTCGGCCTCGAGCCGAGCGTGGATGTGGCCGCCGAACTCGGAAAGCTGCCTCGTGAGGAGCTCGCGCGGATCATCGCCTCGATGGAGGAGGACATGCACGGCGCCGCCGAGGCGCTCGATTTCGAGAGTGCCGCCCGCCTGCGCGACCAGGTCGTGAAGCTCAAGGCAGAGATCGAGTCGACCACTGCCGACGAGGTGCTCGCCAAGCTCAAGCAGGGTGCCCGCAAGGGCAGTGCTCACGGGGTGCGCAAGCGCAAGCGGTGACGTGCTGCGCTAGTCCGCTACCGCGATCATCTCCACGCGCGTGATGACGCCGTTTTCGACGGTGACCTCCCACTGGTCTCGGAACGCGTCGGGCATCGCGCGCACGTAGGCGTAGCGCACGTAGCTGGGCCCGGGTTCCTCGGCGGGCGGCGCTTCGGGCTCCGGCTGTGCGGTCATCGGCACCTCTGCCACCTCGGCCACCTCCGGCTCCGTGGTCTCGGTCGCTTCGGGCGTCGCACTCGACTCTTCTTCGACGGTACCGTCGTCCCCCGCACCGCGACCGATCGCGTACGCGCCGCCGCCGACGAGGATCAGTGCCACAACGGCCGCCACGATGGCAAGCACTTGTTGGTTCTTGGTGAGATCCGGCCACTTCATCGGGCACCCTCATCAGGGCACGTACTGTGCCTCGATCGCCGTGATCGTGCCATCCGTGATCGTTACCCAGTAGATGCTGGCCCGGTACGCGTTGGCCGGGGGGCCACTCAGCGCGGCGACCCACTGGTCCAGAGTGATGGCGTGACCCTCCGAGTCGGACGTGCCGTCATCGTGTGGAGCGCCGAAGCCGGACCGGACTGGCTACGGCAGGTAGAGCTGCTCAAGCATGGTGACGGTACCGTTGGTCAGCGTGATGATGTACGTGCCGCTCCGGTAGGCCTCCGAATGCGGTCCGTCGAATGCGCTCGCCCACTCGGCGAGCGACATGGTCCGGCCGAGTTCGGACGGCTTGCCCGCCGCGTCGATCGTCACGCGGACGGAGAGATCGGGCTTCACTGCGCGCTCGCGAGTGAGCGGATTGTCGTTCACGATGTACAGACCGCTTGCGGGCACCGTCTCGCCGTGAGCCTCGGCGGCCTTCTTCGCCTCATCGCCCATGACGAACTGCACGTAGTCGACTGTGATGACGTACGCTCCGCCGGACTCCTTCACGTCAGTGATGAGGCCAGTGTACTGCTCGACGAGCGGCGGGTCGGCGTCCGGGTCGTACTCGGGGTTCGTGTCCCCGCCCTCGGGCTCGACGACCACGGTCGAGGTGTCCTCGATCGTCCTGGTCGACTCGATGGATCGGGTCGCCTCATTCGATGAGTCCGACCCATCGGCAGCCTTCCCCGGGGCGTTGCCGTTCGGTCCGTACAGGACGGCCCAGCCGGCGCCGGCGATGCCGAGGGCGACCACGACGCCGAGTGCGATCATCCACGCAGTCCTCTTGCGCGGGGCCGGCTCGAAGGGGGCGGTCTCGCTGGTCGGGGTATCACTGCTGTCGCTCACGTGCGCTCCAAACGTCGAGGAAGTTGGGCCATGCCGATGATGCCGGCAGCCGTCGCATACGGTAAGTTTACAGGATGAGGATGCGGTTTCCCATGCCAAAGAAGGAGCGGAGCGCCTGCATGGACGCTATCAGTGCGCAGGGACTCACGAAGTACTACGGCAAGACCCGAGGGGTGGAGGATCTGACCATGTCCGTGCCCGAGGGCGCGGTCTACGGATTCCTCGGACCGAACGGGGCGGGGAAGACCACCACCATCCGGTGTCTGCTGGGCATGCTCAAACCCACGGCCGGCGCGTCGGAAGTTCTCGGTGAGCGCATCACACTCGATGGTGCAGCCCTGCGGCGCCGCATCGGGTACGTCGCCGGCGAGGTCAGGCTCTACGACAAGGAGACCGGGCACTGGCACCTGGACTACGTTGCGGGATTCCGCGGCTCCAAGGGCGCCCTCACCAAAGACCTGCTCGAGCGGTTCGACTTCGACCCATCGAAGAAGGTCAAGGAGCTCTCCAAGGGCAACAAGCAGAAGCTCGCGCTCATCCTCGGCATGGCGCACGACCCCGAGCTGCTCATTCTCGATGAGCCGACGAGCGGTCTCGATCCGCTCAACCAGGAGGCCGTCTACAGCGTGATCGATGAACGCGTCGCGGCGGGACGCACCGTATTCCTGTCGAGTCACGTGCTGTCCGAGGTCGAGCGCGTCTGCGATCGCGTGGGCATCATCCGCTCCGGGCGTTTGGTGGCCGAAGAGGGCGTGAAGGCGCTTCTCGGCAAGCGGCTTCGCGAGATCGAGGTCACGTTCGCCGAACCGGTGGATCCCGGCTTCCTGGATGCGGTCCCCGGGATAGACAACGTGCTCGCCGTGAGCGACACCGTGCTCTCCGCCCGCGCCAAGGGCGACGTGGTCGACGCGGTCATCAAGCGCATCGCCGAGCGGCGTGTGGCCGACCTGCGGATCCAACAAGCGAGCCTCGAGGACGTCTTCTTCGAGTACTACCGGGCGGCCGACGGCGACGAAGGGCACGTGAGCGCCGGGGGAGGGGGGGCGCGATGAGCTGGACACTGCTTCGCGGCACCCTGCACCAGCACCGGTCCTCGATCTTCTGGTTCGCGTTCGGGCTCGTGAGCTACTCCTGGATGATGACCTGGTTCTACCCTCAGATCGGCGGGGGGCAGTACGCCGAGATGATCGAGAGCATGCCGCCGGAGATGCTCGCGATCTTCGGTGGGACCGAGGTGTCGTTCGCTTCCCTCGGCGGCTACTTCCAGACCGAGTATCTCGGCCTCATGTGGATGATCATCGTGGCCTCCGCGCTCATCATCTTCGCGGCGCGGGCGTTCGCCGGTGAGATCGCCGAGGGTACGATGGAACTCGTGCTCACGCAGCCCATCTCCCGCGTGAAGGTGGCCATCACGCGCGCCATCGCGCTCGTCGGGTACGCGCTCGTGCTCGCGGTGTCGAGCTTCGCGCCGATCAGGATCTTCGGGCCGGCCTACGACATCGATCTCAGCCGGGGTATGTTCTGGGAGCTCTTTGCCTTCGGCATGATGTTCATGCTCGCTATCGGCGGCTTCGCGCTTCTGCTGAGCTCGATGTTCCGCGGCGGGGGCAAACCGGGCGCGATCGCTGCAGGAGTACTGTTCTTGATGTGGGTCGCCGATCTGGTGGCCAACGTGTCCGAGGCCGCCGAGGTCCTCGACCCGGTGAATCTCATCACGTACTGGCAACCGGGGAGGATCATCAACGGTGATCCGGTCGCCGATGCGGCGTGGTGGCTCTACGGGACCCTTGCGGCGCTGACACTGGTGGGTTCGGTGGTGATCTTCTCGCGCCGCGACGTGGCGTAGGGGAGGACCGGAGGACGCTTGGCGGGTCAGCACACACACGACGCGCTGGTACTTCTCGTCGTGTCCTGCCCGTGCGCGCTCGTCGTCTCCACGCCGGTGGCCATCGTGTCGGGCATCACCCGCGCCACCCGCGACGGTGTGCTCATCAGAGGGGGTGCGTTCCTTGAGCTCGCGGACATCGGTGTGGCGCCGCTCGTGATCGCCAACAGCCTGCGCTTGCTCCGCCGCCGGTAGGAATCGCACCTGCCGGCCCCGTTCGCACATTCCCGCTTGCACTACCTTGTATTGCGAGGTACTATCCATTACACAGTATCTTCGAGGGGACGGGAGCGCGAGATGACCGACGACGTGATGCGGTTCTTCGCCGCGTGGATGCTCACGCACGAGGCGGCCGATGAAGGCCTGAAGGCCGCGGTGCTCCGCGGCGAGCAGGGCGGTGCCGAAGGGATGACCGGCGGACCGGACGCGTTCGTCGACGGTCTCGCCGCGATGGTGGCCGAGGAGAAGGAGAACCTCAAGCGCGATCTCGAGGCGCGGGCGCGCGGCGAGGAGGTCTCGATCGAGAGGCAACCCGATCCCGCGCTCGAGGACGTCCGCTTCGAGGTGGCCGAGCTGCGTGGCCGCATGGACAACATCGAAGCTCTGCTCGAGTCGCTCGTCCGCAAGCTCGGGCAGTAGGAGGCGCGCCATGGCCTCCCGTGAGTCAGTCATCGTCCGTGTGGTGCTCAAGCGCCTGATCGCTGCGCTTCCCGCCGCCGGCTTCGGCCTCGCCCCGGCCTCGCGGCGACGCACGGCATGGGCGCGGGCGCTTCGGCGGGCGTTCGAGGAGCTCGGCCCCGCATTCATCAAGCTCGGTCAACTCATCTCCGTGCGTCCCGACGAGTTCTCAGATGAGCTCGTGGCCGAGATGCGTACTATGCAAGACGCGGTGCCGGCGCTTCCCGCCGAGGCGATCCGCGCCGTGATCGCCGCCGAGTTCGGTACATCGCCCGAGAAGCTCTTCGCGACGTTCGACAACGAGCCGCTGGCATCCGCCTCCATCGCGCAGGTGCACCGGGCCACGTTGGCCGCGCCGTACCGGCCGGTATGGGGGGACACGTTGCCGGCTGGTGCGGACGTGGTCGTGAAGGTCGTTCGGCCCGGCGCCGCCGAGTCGATCAGCTCGGATATCATCGTCGCGCGCCGGCTGATGACGCGCATCGGCGCCACGCGGATCGGGCGGCGTGTGGACCCCGTCGCGCTGCTGGATGAGTTCGGCGTGACCGTCGAGCGCGAACTCGACCTGCGCAAGGAGGGGCGGTATGCGGACCGGTTCCTCTACGACTTCCGAGATGACCCGAAGGTGGTCGCGCCACGCATCGTGTGGTCGCGCAGCACCGCGAAGGTGCTCACCATGGAGTTCATGCGGGGCTGGCGCCTCACCGATATCGAGGCCGCCAAGGCCGCGGGAGTCGACACCTTCGCGCTCGCGGTGCACGGCGCTACGGCGTTCATGCGGCAGGTGTTCGTCTACGGCCGCTACCACGCGGACCTGCACCCGGCGAACCTGTTCGTGACGCCTGACAACACGATCGCGTATCTCGACTTCGGCATCGTCGGCTACCTGACGCCCGAGGAGCGCATGAACATCACCCAGGTGATGGCCGCGCTCGTCTACCGCGACCCGGACCGGGCGCTGAAGTACTCGGCGAAGCTCGGCGTGATCGTTCCCGCCGACCGTATCGGACCGGTGCGCGCGGGATTGGGCGAGCTGCTGGACGGCACCACGCGTGCGGATGGCACGCGCGATTTCGCGCACTTCGGTCTGGGATTCCTGAAGCTTCTCGGGGAGCACGGGATCAAGATCCCGAGCGGGTACGGCCTGCTCATCAAGTCGCTCGCGACCGTTGAGGGTGTGGCGCGAGCACTCTATCCGGAGATCGACATCGTGAAGACGGCGCAGCCGTTCACCACGCGGATCCTCGGGCGCGCCATGGGGGACCCCGCGCGGCTCAACGAGCGTATGCCGCTGGCGGTGCGGGCGGCGCTCAGGGAGCTCGTGGCGTAGCGAAGCGCTCAATGGGCGCGGGACGGGGGCGTCGTGAACGAGGCGGCAGTGGTGGTGCGGCCCGGTTCGGAAGGGTGGCGTACCCCAGGTTGGATCATCGGGGGCGCGGTGTGTGCCGCAGCGCTGGCGCAGGTGGTGTTCATGCTCGGGATCGGCCCGTCGGCCGAGGTGCCGTGGGTGATCTGGCCGGCGATGACGGCGCTGCCCACCGCGCGGGTGTTCATCGCACTCGCGAGCGGCTTGGACACACTTGAGCCGATCCTCGCGGTCATGCAACTCGTCGGCATCGCTATCGCGTTCGCATGGGCGCTGGTCAGACCCGGAGGCTCGCCTGTTCCAGCAGTCGCACGCGGCAAGGAGTCCGGCGCAGTCGTCGCGTCTGGCTGGCGTCCGGTCGCCTAGGCGTCGTCTTCGTCGATGGCGAGCCCGCCATCGAAGGAACCCGTGCGGTAGCCCTCGAGATCTTGCGCGACAAAGCCGAAGCCCGCGCCCTTCACCGCCGCTGCGAGCTGCTCGCGCAGCGCGAACGCGCGCTCCATCTCGCCCGGGTCGACCTCGATACGTGCCACGTCTCCGTGGGCGCGTATGCGCAACTGCCTCAGGCCGAGCGCGCGTGCCGCGGCCTCGGCGGATGCCACCTGCTCCAGCATCTGCTCGGTGATCGGCGTGCCATACGGGAACCGCGTGGCCAGGCATGCCATGGCCGGCTTATCCCAGTTCGGCAGGCCGAGTTGCTCCGAGAGAAGCCGGATCTCGCTCTTGTGCAGACCGACCTCGAGCAGCGGGCTCACGATGCCGCACTCGGCGGCGGCGCGACGGCCGGGCCTCCGGTCGGAAGTGTCGTCGGCGTTCGTACCGTCGAGCACCCAGGTGATACCGCGCGCGGTCGCGATCGTACGCAGTAGCGCGAACATCTCGGTTTTGCAGTAGTAGCATCGGTCGGCCGGGTTCGCCTGAAAGCGCGGGTCGGTAAGCTCGTAGGTCTCGGCCTCGTGCAGCCGCAGGCCGAGGTTCTGCGCGGTGGCGCGCGCCTCGTCGATCTCCGCGGCGGGGTGCACATCGGAAACGGCGAGCACGGCGAGGCACTTCTCACCGAGCACGGCGTGCGCCGTGAAGGCGAGCAGCGTGGAGTCCACGCCGCCGGAGTACGCTACGAGAGCGCTCCCCAGGTTCTTCAACCGGTTTCTGAGATCGTCGTACTTCCGTGCTGCAGACGGCACTAGCGCTCCCTTGCACGCGTGAGTACACGTATCGTACACGACTGTCCCCGGCAGCAAAGGGAATAGGTCCTAGGAGAGGCGTCGACAAGGGGGTCACATGACTGACGAGGGCCGTGCCAGCATCGAGCACCTGAGTGGCGAGAACGCCACCATCGCGCCGCCGGCGGAGTTCGCGGCGCACGCCGTGATTCCCGATCGCGACACGTACGCGGAGATGTACCGCCGGTCGATCGAGGATCCCGAGGGCTTCTGGGGTGACGCGGCGCGCTCGGAACTCGACTGGCTCAAGGAGCCTACGGTGATAAGCAGCGGCGGCTTCGCGGACCTCGACTTCCGCTGGTTCGAGGATGGGGAGCTCAACGTCTCGGCGAACTGCCTCGACCGGCACCTGGGCACCTGGCGCCGCAACAAGGCGGCGCTCATCTGGGAGGGCGACGACGGAAGCTCGCGCACCTTCACCTACCAGCAACTGCATCACGCCGTCAGCCGGTTCGCCAACGTGCTCAAGAAGAAGGGCATCGAGCGTGGCGACCGCGTGGCGATCTACCTGCCGATGATCCCCGAGCTACCCATGGCGATGCTCGCCTGCGCGCGCATCGGCGCCATCCACTCGGTC
>WOYI010786175.1_pt1 | contig 10233 bp, 5 predicted proteins | sample 6423411 | NCBI WGS metagenome assembly WOYI01 (sample SAMN13441803, study PRJNA592873) | oil field metagenome | biome: oil field; feature: oil-well bore; material: oil-contaminated soil; isolation source: oil-contaminated soil from oil-well borehole | place: Germany: Wietze | collected 2016-10-18 ... | reverse complement strand
TGGGATCATCGGGGTGTGGTCTGCTGGACGAGGGCGGTGATCGCACCGCTGTTCCTGCAACCGGCCGACAGGATCGCGGTGAAACCGCCACTAACACGCCCAATGGGGTTGATGCCAGTACGCCAACGCCTAGCTGTGACCCGGAGACCGGCAATGGAGGCGTTGCCGCCACGCCGACGCCAACCTCCACGATTACGCCAGAGGGGTCGGTCACATTGACGCCCACGCCCTATACCTTCGCCACCAACTGCGGCGCGTGTATGCCGACAGAGATCCCGGATTACGATTACATCAACACCTGGGACGAGTTTACGACTCTCCTGAACCACTACATTGAGAAGTACGTGTATTTCCCTGTCACGGTTTATCAGCGGGTCAATGAATCTGAATTTATCGCCCTTTGGGGAGACGCCGATAATTACAACCAGGTGGTTTGGGTTCAGCTTCAGAAAGATGGCTCGCAGCGGACGGATGGTTTTTACCCAGGGATGCGGGTGATGGTGTATGGTCAAATCAGTCTGGACCAGGGGTGTACCGACGATGTGTCCGCTGGGACGATCTGCTTCCCGGCGGTCATCGGTTCCTCAGTGGCAGAACGGTAAAGTGATCTTTGTGCCCATGTCCGGCAATAACAAAGAGGATCATCGAAGGGAGGATGATCGCTTAGCTGCCGGCCGTTACGATGCAGATGGAATACGAATGATTATGCGGGGCTTGAATCCATGAACTTTTTAGCGGTGGCGCTTGGGGTGGTCTATGGGACCTGGTTTGGCCTAATGGTTTGCTTGTTTTCCGATATTGCGCTGCAGATCCGAGACCTACGCTGGAAAGAAGAGGCGGATCAGACAGGCGTGTTCTTGTTGGGCTTTGGCGCGATGGCAGAACACTCGGACAGAAGAAAGCGCTTACTGGAGATAGTCGCATCCCCCATTATTTATGCAGCCTTATTTGTCGATCTAGCTCGTTCGCATTTTGAAATAAGAGACAGGCTATTTCTGTTCGTATGGGTCAGCTATGGTTTGCTGGTGAGCCTGATGGATATCAGACGGCATTTGATTTTGCTGCCCTTCGCTTTGGCCGGCGCCGTTTTGGGTATCTTGTTTGGAATCTTGCGGGGTGCGTTGTGGATATCGTTCGTTGGCGGGGTGTAAATTTATTGGTGATGGTTGTATTTTATTGGCTGGGGAAGAAGGTGGGGTATTTCTCCAGGAAGGCTGAGGATGGCGCTCCAATGTGCAAAATCTCTTCCTGATAAACCTTATAGAAATACATTCTAAAGAATCCGTACCATGACTTGGTATTTTTTTAGAAATGGAGTTTTCGAAAATATGCCGTGGGTTGCAGAAAATGGAACACAATATAATTTATGCCTTTTAGATACAAATATTATCAGTGAAATCGTAAAAAACAAAAGAGGCGAGCTGAGGGGCTTTTTAGATGAATTTCCACCAGCCACCCATATTATTTGTATCACTATTTACTCTCTTATAGAATTGAGAAGAAATTCTGAGGTTTTTGAAAAGTTTTTAGATGTATTTTCAGTCATCCCCTTTTTTATCCTTAAGCCTTTCTATCAAATGTTTGAAAATGAGCGTGATTTATATGATGCCATCGAATTTCCACAACCTATATTGACTGCTATCACAATGGCAAACCAAGATCCCAGACTTCATCTTAGAAACCTAATCCAAGAATTGTTCACAAACGAAGAGATAATTAAGGTAGAAAAAGGATGGAGAACCGATGAATCTTCGGTATTGAATAATTGGATTTCACAAATAGATAACTTCAAACCTAGTTCTGATGTCGCAAACGCTGGAGACGCAGATCGGTATGTGGAAGAAGCAAGTCTTCAAACAATCATGCGACTTGATATCGATTGGGCGAAAAAGAAGGTCGAAGCAGAGGAGTTTATCGATACACGTAAGTTTCCATCTGTCATAGCTATGCTTTATTCCCAGTATTATCGACTTTACGATCCATATTGGAAAGCCAGACCTCAAGAAATAACAGATATTAGTATTATTGGAGTTGCACCATATGTTGATGTTGTAATTACTGAATTTTTTCAAGCGGAAATACTGAAAAAGATTAAATCCAGGGTGAATGGAATGAGCAATTTAAGAATTGCTACATTACGGGATATTCGACAATAGAATAGGCAATCGTTTCCTAACGGTTTCAGCATTTTAAGACCACTTAATTCCAGAACAAGCCAAAAGAAACACGATTAACGTAAACAAGATAAAGTCAAGTAAATGATAGAATCTCGCTCTCTTTTTCTTTTTTAGAAGCCGCAGGCCGCGACCACCAACGCGGTGGAGAGTGCAGCCGGCTTGATGTCCTGGACATGATGCTGGCAAACGGTACGGCGATGGCTGGTGCAAACCAGTCACGCTGTACTCAGGTTTTGCATTAAGCAAAACTTGAGGAACAGCGTTGGTGGTCGGGGGCGATATGAACCGTGGTGGCATGGCAGGTTTCATGATCCCATGGTTTCTTGGTGTAACGGTATCATAGTGTCGTGGTATCAACAATAGCTAAGAGTTTAGCGCCAATAAAACCTGGTAGAGAACGCTGTTCTCTTTATGACGTTTGTAATCCAAAATCAGCCAGTTGATTGAGATACGGGCGATCTCATTTTCACTGGTGCGGATATTCTTGTCGGAAAGCAAAGATAATTTCAGCGATCCCCTGTTTTTCTTCTGGTGTAAAATGATGTGTAGCCGCTTCTTTGCCAAAAGTCATGAGCGCCTTACGGACAGTCTTGACCATAGCGGTATCATGTACCGTGGTGTCGTGGTGTCGTGGTGTCATGCTTGCTCTGGGAAACCTCATCACTCTTTGAAGGAGAGTTTTCTTCAAAAGGAACCTCATCCACCTTCGTTTCCTTGGGCTGAGGAATCGCTTCAAAATAGCGACTTCTGCCAGTCAATTCGCTGAGAACACTGGAAGTGTTGAATTTCTTCTTGCTCATACGAATAATTCCTCAATTAGTATTTTGTAGGCGTAATGCTGCACTATAATAAAGTCTGGGCCGAATGGGAAGGACAATTATCTAAATGGTAAACAACTTCATCACAAATAACGGTAGGTCAGATCTTCGAACACGTTTATTAGAACTTGTCGAAAATAGTGAAGAGATGAAGTTCCTTGTGGGATTTTTCTACTTCTCTGGTATCCATGAACTTTATCAAGGTTTGAAAAATCATTCTAACTCCGTCCTTAAGATCTTGGTGGGAATGAATGTTGACCGGCTCAACTACCAATTAATCGAATATGGAGAGGATGACCCCACATCTTCTGATGCTCAGCGCATAGATAATTTTTTTGACAACGTAAGAACTTCCCTGAGGGACGAAGAATTCGATACTCAATCCTTCCATGAACAAATTAATTTCTTTCTCCAAATCATCCGGGATGATCGCTTGATTATTCGCAAAACCCGTGAACCCAATCATGCTAAGATTTATTTCTTCCATGACGAAGACAACGTAGTGAGGAAAAAATTCTTTATCACCGGCAGTAGCAATCTCACCCGATCAGGTCTTGGAACGCAAGCCGAATTTAATGTTGAGATAAGTGATTACGGTGTTGAAGATGCAGAAGAATATTTCGATGCCCTATGGGAAGACTCTGTCAAAATAACAGAGGATGATGCCAATAAAAAAGAATTAATTCGGGTAATTGAGAAGGGCACCATGGTGCGTGAGATTACCCCATTTGAAGCCTATACCCTCACACTAAAAACCTACCTTGATAGCTTCGCTCAAGAACAATCCCCCCCATCCCTTGTAGAACTTCTTGAGAAAAATAGCTACGTTCCTTATCAATATCAATTAGATGCTGTCCAACAGGCCTTAGCCATTATTAAGGACCAGGGCGGTGTAGTGATCGCCGATGTCGTCGGTTTGGGAAAAACAATCATTGCATGTGCTGTCGCAAACCAATTGAGAGAACGCGGCTTGGTGATTTGCCCACCTGGGCTCATGGGTGACAGGAATAAAAAGACCGGTTGGCGCATGTATTTGGAGCAATTTCAACTTCCTTCCTGGGAGGTCCGCTCCTCGGGCGATTTGGAAAGCACTGCGGAATTCGTTCAGCGCATGACAGATATTAAAGTCGTGATCATTGATGAGGTCCACCGTTTCCGCAATCAAGATACCCGCAGCTATGAGCTCCTGAAGAATATCTGCCGAGACAAAATTGTGATCATGCTGACTGCCACGCCTCTCAACAATCGTCCTGGGGATTTGCTTTCATTACTAAAATTGTTTATCACCCCCAAAAAATCAACGATCACACTGCAGAATGATCTTGTTGGGCTGTTCCGCAATTACAAGACCACCTTTCAACGCTTGTCCGATATCAAAAAGAATTACAATTCTCTAGATGCAGCTAAAAGAGATCGCGCCAAAGGATATTATGAAACGCTGTTTGAGGAAAGTGAAATTGATCTCTCAAAAGTCACCCAGCGATCTCGACATCTCGCTTCTCAAATTCGCCATGTGATTGAACCAGTCACGATCCGACGTAATCGGTTAGATCTTCAGAACAATCCTTATTATGCCGACGAGGTACAACATCTTTCCAAAATTGCTGACCCCATTGAATGGTACTATGAACTCACGCCTGAGCAATCCGACTTCTATAATCAGATTATCACAACCTACTTTGGTCTCCCTGAGGAGGGTGGGCGCTTCTTGGGTACCATTTATCAGCCCTTTATTTACGAGTCAGCCAAACGAGACGATCTGAGTGAAAAAGAAAACTTTGAATTACAGCAACAGAAAAACCTTTTCGATTTTATGCGGCGGTTTATGGTCAAACGCTTTGAGAGTTCTTTTGGTGCTTTCCAACAATCCATGGAACATTTCAGGGCCATCAACCAACACGCCCTCACGTTTATCGAAAATACCGGCAAATTCATTTTAAATCGTGAACTTATCGAAAAAATATATGAGCTGGACGAGGAAGAGATTGACGCATACCTCGATCAATATGTGGAAGAATTGCGCAACGGGGACTATCCCAAGAAACATCATGTCTACCAGCTTGATTCATTTGCTTATCCAGACCGGTTTATCAGGGAAATTCAATCTGACTTGGCGCTCTTTGAAGAAATCCTACAAGAATTGGACAAGATGGATTTGGTTGAGGATGACCCCAAATCGCATTGCCTGATCGAACACCTAGAAGAAGTCTTAAACTCAAAGCCCCTTCTAGGCGAACCCAAACGAAAAGTTGTAATCTTTTCAGAGTATGCCGATACTGTCAATCATCTTAAAGAAACTCTTGAAGCGAAATTCGGCGAACGTTTATTGGTCGTGCATGGGAACCTCACCACAAAGTTGATTGATAAAATCAACGCGAATTTCGATGCCTCATATCCGAATCCAAAAGACGACTATGATATCCTGCTCTCCACCGATCGCATATCCGAAGGCTATAATCTCAACCGCGCTGGGATGGTCATCAATTACGATATCCCCTGGAATCCGGTGCGCGTCATTCAACGTGTGGGGCGCATCAATCGCATCAGCAAGAAGGTCTTTGAAGAGCTCTATATCGTCAACTTTTTCCCTACCGAACAAGGTGCCCCCCTCGTGAAATCCCGCGAGATTGCGACCAATAAGATGTTCCTGATCCATCAGGTGCTGGGTGAAGATGCCAAGATCTTCGATATTGACGAAACCCCCACGCCGGCGGCCCTTTTTACTCGCATCACTCAAAATCCGGATGAAATGGAAACCGAGTCCTTCTATACAACGGTCCTAAATCTCTATCTCAAAATCGTAGCAGAATATCCAGAATTAGCTGCTCAATTGGAAGATTTCCCACCTCGGGTTAAAGTTGCAAAATTCGGAGAGCAAGATGAATTGTTGGTTTTCTTCAAGAAAAGCCGGGTCTATATTCAAAGGCTTGCGTACCATGCCGAAGAGGATGGGGGCCCTTCAACCATCTCTTTTGAAGATGCTCTTCCGAAAATCACTTGTAAACCGGAATCTGATGCGCTCCCCCTTAGTGCTGATTTCTGGGGTTACTATCAAGAAGCTAAGCTAATCAAAGAACCCGGTCGTAACTTGGGCGGACCGCAGAGCATTGAAGTCAAAGCGATTAATAACCTTAAATCTTTGATACGAAGGGACTATGAAAAGCTCAGACCCTACAGAGGTTTCATCGAAATGCTATTAGAGGATATCCTTGATTATGGCACCTTAGCTGATTTCACGCTCCGCCGGATTGCCAACTTGGAAACCATGAACGCAAAGAAGTTAAAAACTTTGGAATTAGACATTCAAACCTTACAAACAGAATTGGGTGCAGAATATCTGAACTCACATAAGCGAAAAGAAAACCAAATTAATCCAGAAGTGATTATCGCCATTGAGAATCAGAAACTATGACCTCACAAATCGTGCATGACCTCATCAGTAACGTCAACCATGAAAACCTGGTTCGTTTTTTTCGTGATCGAAACTCTTTATTTCAGCAATCCGAAGAGGATCTATCAGAATACGAATCTGACCAATTTACCCATGGCACGAAATTAGGGGATATTCCTTTTGGGTTGGTTGATCACTTGATAGTTTGTTTTTTCAATGTCACCCGGGAACTCTCAGAGCGCAGCGGAAAGAAAGCCCAATATGACCTTGCGAAGAAAATTATCCGAGATCGGGCTGCTGATGCAGGCATTTTTATCTTCATCGGGGAAAATGGCAACTTCCGCTTTTCTTTGGTCTATGCTAATTATAAAGGCACCAAGGTGGATTACTCCAACTTCCGCCGCTACACCTATTTCGTCAGTCCCGATTTAACCAATATAACCTTTATTCAGAGGATTGGGGAGGGAGATTTTTCCTCGCTTGAGAGCATTAAAGATGCCTTTTCAGTCGAGAAGGTCACCAAAGAATTCTATGAAAAGATATCTTACTGGTACTTCTGGGCATGTCGAAAATCTCAATTTCCCAAAGATGCAGAATCCACGGAAAATGGTCGCGAAATTGCTGTGATCCGCTTGATAACCAGGATGATCTTCATCTGGTTTATGCGGGAGATGAAGTTAGTACCCAGTTATTTATTTGAAGACGATTTCGTGGAACAAACTCTCAAAGATTTCGAGCCCAATGATTCTTCTTACTATCTTGCCATTCTTCAAAATCTTTTCTTTGCCACACTAAACACAAAACCAAATGAAAGAGAATTTCGGAGCGTAGTCAGGGGACACAAAGGTTACAATCCGGATTATGGAAATCAATATAAATTTAGATATCAGGATTTATTTAATAAGCCTGATAATCTTCAGGAATACTTTAGCGATATTCCATTTCTCAACGGCGGCTTATTTGATTGTTTAGATGATAAACCAAATAAAATTTATATTGACGGTTTTACAGAGACAAAAAAACATCAACCCAATGTTCCCAATGAATTATTCTTCTCGGGTGAACAAAGGGTTGATTTAAACGACGAATTTGGAACAACAAATAAACATTACATTGTGGAAGGTTTGATCAATATACTTTCTACCTATAATTTCACAATCGATGAGAACACTATTGATGATAAAGACGTAGCCTTAGACCCAGAATTGTTAGGTAAAGTGTTTGAGAATTTATTGGCTAGTTTCAATCCTGAGACTTCAACAACAGCAAGAAAAGCGACTGGCAGTTATTACACCCCACGAGAAATTGTCAATTACATGGTTGAAGAAGCCCTAAAAGGTTATTTTCAAACCCACCTGACAGATATTGATGATATTGAAGGCAAATTGGACATCTTATTCAAATCCAATTCATCAGAAAATCCCTTCACTGCTGAAGAAACAAAGCGCGTAGTTGAATTAGTTGAGAATGTGCGCATTGTTGATCCTGCAGTTGGGTCAGGCGCTTTTCCTATGGGTGCGCTTAATAAATTGGTCTTTATTCTCTCAAAATTAGATAAAAATAATGCTTTGTGGAAAGAAGCCCAGCTAAAAGCAGCTAATCAAATCACTGACCCTGCTGTAAGGTCGAAGGTTAAAGAGAGTATTGATACTTATTTCAAGGAAAAGGATGCGAATTACGGCAGAAAACTGTATCTAATTCAGAAATGCATCTACGGGGTGGATATTCAGCAAATTGCAGTTGAAATTGCAAAGCTCAGGTTTTTCATTGCATTACTTGTTGATGAAACCATTGACAAGACAAAGGACAATTGGGGAATTGAGCCCTTACCAAATCTTGATTTTAAAATCATGCAAGGTAACAGCCTTATTTCCGAATATTTGGGGATTAAGTTCAGCATAGCCAAAGATAATCCTGAAAACGAAGGGAATGTACGCTTATTTGATGATCAAAAAACAAAATTAATTGAGGAATTAACACAGAAAAAAGTTGCTTATCAAACCGAATCAGACCATCAAAATAAAGAAATCCTCAAAGACGAAATTGAAAATTTGCTAATCCAAATCTTTGAGAGTCTTGTCAGAGAACAAAAATCACGCTATATTCAGAGGCTTTCAGCAATCGAAAAGAAATATTCAATTATTAAAAATGAAGAATCCCGTAAAAAAGGTATGGCAGAGGAAAAACAAAAGCTCGCGTCCAGTTCTGGTTTTGACCTTGACACAATTGAGAATCAACTGCGTCAATTTACAAGTCGTCAACGAATTAAGCCTTTCTTTCCTTGGGAACTTTATTTTTCAGAAGTGTTTCTGGAGAAGGATGGGTTTGATTTAGTCATTGCAAACCCGCCCTATATTGGAGAAAAAGGTCATAAAGAATTGTTTAGTGAGGTCAAAAAATCAAATTTGAAGAAATATTATTTGGGCAAGATGGATTATTTTTATTTTTTCTTCCATCTTGCTTTGGATCTCGGGAATTCAAAATCGCAAATCGCATTCATAACAACTAATTATTACCCAACCGCCACGGGTGCTGTTAAGTTACGAGAAGACTTTAAATCAAGAGCATCAATAAGAAGATTGGTTAATCTAAATGAACTAACAATATTTGAGTCTGCTCAAGGTCAACATAATATGATCACCATATTATCCAAGGGGTATGATCCAACCCTTCCTGCGAAGACTTGTATAACCAAAAGAAAAGGCATGATAAGCCCCGAGATATTTTCAAGGATTATTAATCAGGTCGACGATCAAACTAAATACTGTCTTGTAAGGCAAAAACATTTATATGACGATCAAGATTTCCAAATAAGGATAACAGGAACGCAAAACCTTGATAATGATCCAATTCTCGGAATATTAAAATCATTAAAAAAACAGGGTCAATTGACTAATTCCCTCTTTAATATAAATACAGGAATACAAACTGGGGCAGATAAAGTAACAGGATCTCATATAAGAAAATTCAATCTAAATACAAAAATCGGAAATGGTATTTTTGTTTTAAATGAAAAGGAAATTTCTGAACTCAATCTAAGCACCTCTAACGAGGAATTTTTAAAGCCCTGGTTTAAAAATTCTGAAATCAATCGTTGGTACACGAAAAGTGTTAGTTCAGAAAAGATTCTTTATCTTCACAGAAACAGTAAACCTTCAAAAAAAATCTTAAACCATCTGCGAGATTACAAACCTATACTGGATAATAGGAGAGAGGTAAAAAATGGGGTTATTGAATGGTGGAAACTACAATGGCCTAGGTCTGAGTCAATCTTTCTCGAACCAAAAATTGTCGTTCCCCAACGAAGCCAAATAAATACATTCGCTTATAACGCGATTCCCTGGTATGCAAGTGCAGATGTTTACTTCATTACTAAAAAGACTAATCAAGTGTCTTTAAAGTATCTTTTAGCATTATTAAACTCTTATCTTTATTATCTTTGGCTCTATCATCGTGGTAAACGGAAAGGTGAGATGTTGGAGTTATACGCGACCCCCCTTTCCGAAATTCCGATTAAAGTTATTTCTAGATCAAATCAAGAACCATTTATTAAAATTGTTGACGAAATATTAGAACTAACTTATTCAAAAGATTATTCAATTAATTTAAACAAACAAAAGCAAGTCGCCTTTTTAGAATCAAAAATTGATAAAATGGTATATGAGTTATATGATTTATCCACCGTGGAAATAGCCGCAATCGAAGATTTTAGAAATAAACAACATAAATTAGGAGGGTAAATAAATAAGAAAACACGAGTCATTCCACTCCATACCACCCATTTTTTACACCTAACAAATTTCTATTATTTTGCTATTTTCAAAGACCATTGGCGCCCATTAATTCG
>WOYI011136304.1_pt2 | contig 10234 bp, 6 predicted proteins | sample 6423411 | NCBI WGS metagenome assembly WOYI01 (sample SAMN13441803, study PRJNA592873) | oil field metagenome | biome: oil field; feature: oil-well bore; material: oil-contaminated soil; isolation source: oil-contaminated soil from oil-well borehole | place: Germany: Wietze | collected 2016-10-18 ... | reverse complement strand
GGGCGCCTGAAGATATTCGCTACAAGCACTTCGTGGACTCACTTAGCGTTACGCACGGCTGGAGCAGATTCACACCGCCTACAAGTCTTATTGACCTGGGCACTGGCGCAGGCTTCCCAGGTATCCCGCTCAAAATTCTCTGGCCTGATCTCAAGCTCAGTCTGGTGGACTCGGTTGGCAAAAAGATCAACTTCTGCCGACTTGTGCTGGACAGTCTGCAATTACCCAATGCTGAAACCATGGCCATTCGAGCGGAAGAACTGGGTCAGAACGCTGATCATCGGGAAAAATACCAGTTAGTCACTGCCCGTGCCGTGGCACCCATGCCGGTCTTGCTTGAATACTGCCTGCCACTCGCCCAAGTGGGTGGGCGCATTGTTCTGCAAAAAGGTACGGATGCCCCTGAAGAAGCTGAGCACTGCCGGTCGATCATGCATAAATTAGGCGGAGATCTCAAAGAAGTTCTGCCGATTGATTTCCCTGGAATCGAAGGTAAGCGTTACCTGGTGCTCATCGACAAGAACACCCATACGCCAGCAAATTATCCCCGCCCCACAGGGGTTCCCTCCAAGTCACCATTGACCGTTAAGGAGTAATACTTCATGAATCAACATCCTGAATTGACATTTTTCACCGAACTTGAACCTAAAGAGTTGAAAAAGCTCTTTGAAGACCGCTTTGTACTGGATGACCTGAAGACCCTGAATGCTTCAGTTTCCCTTGGATTGATCGACCTCTCCGATGAACGCGCGGAAGTGGTCAAACGCTTAAACAAAATTGGTGTGCCGGTGATTGCCTGGCTGCTGCTGCCTAAAGATCAGGGTTACTGGTACAACCTGGAAAACTACCCCTTTGCCATCGCGCGCTATGAAGCTTTCAAAACCTGGACGGCCAGGCATAAGTTACAGTGGGCGGGGGTTGGGCTGGATATCGAACCAGATTTTCAAGAGACCGCCATGTTTGAAGCCCGCGACCCAAAAGTACTTCCAAGGGTCTGGAAGCGCTTGAAGAATAGAAAAGGGTATGAAGAAAGCCAGCTGGCATACCTGGGCCTTGTCAATCAGATACATACGGACGGCTACAAGGTTGAGGCTTACCACTCCACTTATGTCGTGGATGATCGCAAGGCCCACTCAACGGTTCTTAAGCGTGCCCTCGGACTAATCGATGTTCAAGTTGATTGTGTAGTGCTAATGCTTTACTCCAGCTTTAGCCGCCCCTATGGGCAAGCCATGCTTGAAAGTTATGCGAAGAGCACCGATTCCTTTGGACTGGGTGTAACCGGAGGGGGCGTTGAACAGGATTCCTGGGATACCGTTGCACCGTTGAGCTGGGTGGAATTCACAACTGATTTACGCATCGCGGCCAAATACAAAAAACCCATCCATATCTTCAGCCTTGAAGGCTGCGTACAGCAGGGCTTTCTTTCCCGCCTGATTACTTTCACCTGGGATGAACCTGCTCCTGAACCTGTACTAAACAGGGCAGTCGTGGAAATAGGCAGGGGAAAGCTGCAGTCTTTGGCCTGGATCATCGAGAGGCCGATCGTCTTCTTACTGGGCTTGACCGGGGTGATAGGAAGCGCGCTTTTCTTTAAGGAACAGCACAAAAAACACAAGTAAAAGCGAATTGTTAAGCCAGCGCCTTAAATGCCTTGACCAAATTCCCCCAGGCTTCCAAGCTGAGTGCCTCTGCCCTGAGCATTGGATTTAAGCCAGCTTGCCCCAACACAGCCTCTGCTTCCTGGGTGCTGATGCGCATACCCCCAGAGAGCGAGTTGCGCAGGGTCTTGCGTTTTTGGCTGAAACCGGCTTTCGCGAGGCTGAAGAAGCGGTCCAAATCATCCTCTGGGATTGCAGGCTGCGGGTAAAGATCAATCACCAAAACGGCCGAATCTACCTCAGGAGCTGGTAAAAACGAGTTCGCCGGGATGATACCAGCCAGCCTTGGGTTTCCGAAAACCTGTACCGATAATGAAAGCAAGCTATGCTTGCCTTCAGCAGCGCAAACACGCTCTGCGACCTCTTTTTGCACGGTCAGGATCATCCTGGCGGGTTTCTTCTTCGCGGTCAACAGATGACGAAGAATGGCTGAACTGATGTAATAGGGGATATTGGCCACAACCAGGTAGCCGGCGTCCAATGCCAAGATTTCAGGATCTTGCTGGAGGATATCCCCCTGAACGATTTCTACATTGGGGTATTTTTCCAAAGCTTGCTGCAAGGCAGGGATGATCTCGCGGTCAATTTCGACGGCCACAACTGAACGGGCTAATTGGGCCAGTAAAACCGTCAGGCTGCCTAACCCAGCGCCAATTTCAAGCACCTGGTCAACCGCCTTAATATCAGCTGCTTCGATGACTTTGCGCAGACCTTCCGGTTCAACCAGGAAATTCTGCCCCAATGACTTCTTAGGCTTGATTCCATAGGCTTTCATCAAAGGGCGGATATCAAGATATTTCATGGCATCTGGAGTGGAATATAGGCAGGCACGGGCTCAAGCAAATAAAGGGTCGTCCAATCGTGCCACGAGACATAGTTATCTTCGTCAAACCCCAGGTCGATCCAGGGATGACCGAGGATGTTTGGGCCAGTATCAGCGATGGTCCCGAAACCGTAACCCGGCACATAAACTTTTTGAAATGCCATGCCGCTGTTATACCACGAGACCTCCACGGCTATGATGCCCTTGGTGAGCGGAATGCCAGAAGCGGTGCCGAGGCCACCATTTGAGCTGGGCTTGTATCCGGTGGCATAGACTGAGAGCTTGCGCCAGTAGTTCAGCTCGACGCCGTCCACCACCTCAGTGTGCACCACCACTTTGGAACCCAGCCCGATGACGCCATTTTTGGGCTCGGAAGCTTTCCAGGGTCCTTCAGTAACTGGTTGCTGAGCGATGCCATCCACTATTCTTGACCTTGCACGGGTAACGGTGTAGCCGGGTACTGCGGGAATCAGGGTGGATTGTTGATCTAATTCAGTTTCAGGGTCAGCTTCGTAGCTATAACCAGCTGGCGTTTCTTCTTTGACGAGGGTGATAGTTTCGACAACCCGATGCAGCTTCACCTTGCCATCAGCTGGCAGCGGGGACTCTTCGCCAGGCTCGCTATAATCCAGGCCTTGCAGGCTGAGCCCAAGATCAGCGAGGGCATCCCCTACGTTGCTGGCTGCGGAAACGCCGCTAAAGCTGAAACCAGCATGCTCCACCCAAACCTGGCGGGCCTTTTCGATCGTTAATTCCATGCCATCTTGCAGAGGCGTCTCCAGCATCAAAGATAATTTATCCTTGGGGTGCAGACGCACACCAGCATCTTCCAGTGCGTCCCCAATCGTAGCCGCCTGGCTGGCAATCTGCCAGGTTTGATCACCTATCGTGATAGTGAGTTTTTTGCCTGGTATTACCCGTATTTGGGGATTGACGGTGGCAAGTTCAGGTGTGGGGTCAACTTTTGGGTTGGCTGAATCGCGATTTGCAGAAAAAAAGACGCTCAGCAAAATTAGCCCGCAGAGTGTAAGAAAAATTACCAGAACAGCCAGTTTGCCAGAAGATGTTTGCATCTTTTTGGCAGTATATCACTTCCTGGAAATCGGATTCCAGCACTCCCGGAATTCGCCTAAGTGGTCAATAATCTTCTTTTAGTAATCTGTATGGAAGGATACGGCTCTGAAGGTGATGTAAACAAAATACATGACCGCGAGATAAATGCCTTCTTTTTTGCCAACCTTGCCGTGTTTTCTCCAGAGGATAAACCATAACAAAGCGCCGGTGAGCGTTTCCCAGGGGAGATCCCAAAATAGTAAGGGGCGGGGAGCCGCGTATGTAGAAATTAGAGCGCCGCTGCTCCAGGAGGTATTTCAGCTTGGAGTCAATGCGGATATTGTTCGAACCTCAGCCTTCCAGGTTCTGCTTGGACTTTCCAGCGCCGAGGTCCATGGAGCGCTGGTAAGCCGCCCAGATGGAGCGCGAGATGGCGGTGCGGAAGCCAGCTTTTTCGAGGTAATACAGCGCTTCGGCAGAAGTGCCGCCGGGTGAGGTGACTTCGTTCCGCAGTGCGGCGGGGTGTTCATGGCGGCGGGCGTAAAACTCGGTGCTGCCACGCAGGGTCTCAAGCACCAGTTGTTCGGCGATGCGACGTGGAAAGCCCATGTGCACGCCGGCGTCGATCATGGCTTCCATGAACAGGAACACATAAGCCGGACCGGTGCCCGAGAGCGCGGTGGCCATATCCAGGTAGACCTCATCCTCCACAAAGACCTCCTCGCCCATGCTGCGGAATACCTCTGCGGCAGTTTCTTTCTGTGCTACATCCACCTGGGGGGTGCACGTCCAGACGGTGATGCCCATACCGATGCGGGCGGGGGTGTTTGGCATCGCGCGTACGATGCGATCGGTGCTCAGCTGTTGGCTCAGAGCAGCGGTAGAAATGCCAGCTACAATGGAAATCACGAGAGCAGTCTCTTTGAGTGCTGGGCGGATAACCCGGGCTGCCTGGTTCAGACGCTGCGGCTTGACCGCCAGGATGATCACATCGGCAGACTGGGCTGCTGCAGCGTTATCCAGGGTGGTGCCCACCGAGAGTTCCTGGCCCAGTTCGATCAGTCTATCCGTATTTGGACCAGCAAGAGTGAGCCTTTGAGAGGAAACTCCGGCATTGATAAGGCTGTAGGCAATCGTCCTGCCCATCACGCCCGGGCCAATTATCGCAAATGTACAGTTTTCTATCATGGGGTACTCCCGTCTTGGTTTACTTTATTATAGCCTTGAACGCTTGAAGAGCGTGTTCTGCCAGACTGCCAGCAGGGTCTTGCCAGACTGTCAGCAAAGTTATGTGTGTATGCTGGGCTTTTTGGCAAGCCGCTTCACCAGGGTGGAGACCAGCCATACCAGCCCCCCAGTCAACCCGCTGAGCAGACAGAAGCGGGTCATCCCTGTGCTGCTTAAGACGTTCATACGATTGCCAACGTTTGCTGAAATGAACTGACTCAACAAGCGCACTCCGCAAAGCGTGAGCGCAAGAGCCAAAAGAGTCAGCTTGCCTGAAGATTTTTGCATCTTTTTGGCAGTATAACACTTACTGGAAAACGAATTCCCATGCCTGCTTGTCGGCTTGCGAGGTTGAATTCTCTCTACTAGTAATCTGTATGGAAGAAGACTGCTCTGACGGCGATGTAGACAAAGTACATGACCATTAGATAAATACCTTCTTTTTTGCCCAATTTGCCATGATTTCGCCAGAGAATAAGCCAGAGGATTGCTCCAGTTATAATCCCCCAAGGCAGATCCCAGAGTAACAAAGGACGCGGTGCTGCATAAGTGGAGATGATTGCACCACCGCCGATGGCGACCAGTGGGTTGGTAATATTACTGCCAATCAAAGTACCCAGTGAAATGCCTTGTTCTTTATGCCGCAAACCTGCCAGGGCAGTTGTCAATTCCGGTAAGGCTGAAGCCACACCCAGCGTGAGCACACCGATCAGCGAGCCGCCAACGCCTGTGCGTTGGACCACAATTTCAGTCACATTCAAAACTACAGATGCCGCCAGAACGACAATCAGCAAAAGGCCCAAAGTGAATAATGCATCCTTGAAGACCTCCATGAGGCTATTTGGAACTTTCCCCTCCATTTCTTCAGATTGGATGCTGTTGTCTTCTTCTTTGTAGAACTTACGCTCATCTTGATAAAGGTAATAGTTGTACGCGATGAAAGTCAGAAAGAGGATGACACCATCGATGCGGGAAAATGAGCCATCTATTCCCAAGAAAAGGCACAAAATGGACGTAGCGATCATCGGCGCCATGTTCTTAGTGAGTACGTATTTGCGGAAGTACAAACTTCCTGCGATGAGAACGATGATGCCCATAATCAAGGTTTGCTGCACAACGTCGGATCCGATGTTGGATCCGAGCACGATGGCGGAGCCGATCCGATAATCTAAAGTTCCTCTTAAGATGCTGATCGAGGCAATGAAATGTGAAGATATTTCAGGAATGGAGGTGGCAAAGGATAGCACGGTCATGCCCATGAAGGTGCCAGATAGCTTGAAGTAGTTAGCGATACCTATGATTTTTTCAACGGTCTTGTTGGCGCTGAGCACGAGCACAACAAGCATCAAGAAACCAATAAAAATTATCAACCATAAGTCCAGTGAATCAAGCATCGTTTCGTTTCCTTTTTTAACCTCGATGATTGTATAGGAAATAGGATCAGAAGTGTTTATCGCAGCTGCGATTTAACCCGGATTTAACAATTCGGGGATTGCAGGGCTTTAACTGTGAGGATGACTATCTGTTTAGCAAGCGCAAGAATCGCAGGAGGTAATCCTGCCAGTTTTCGGTCTTCAGCTTGTCCACCCCAAGCCAGTAACTGTTTTTACCAGCCCTGGCATTCGCATCAATTTCTTTGAGGTAGCGGTCCTTCACCCCAGCTGGCAGAGGTGGGTAACTGAGAACCAGTTGGGCATTGATGAAGCTGATGTTATCCAGGCCGGCTTCTTCCCCCAGGATTTTGATGCGCATTTGGTACAGCAGGTCTTTCACACCCTTCGGCAGCTCGCCGAATCGGTCAGAAAACTCGATTTCTGTTGCTGTGACGTCTGCTTCTGTACGCAAGGCCGAAATCCGGCGATAAAGGGTTAATCGCAGTGCTTGATCTGGGATGTAACTGGATGGGATCTCACTGGAAAGCGGCAAATCGACATTAATTGCTAACGAAGGTACGTCCATGAAGGGCAAATCCCGGGTGTTCTCTTCTATTGGTTGGCCAATCGATTTCCGGAGCTCTCTGACCGCGTTGCTCAATAGGCGTGTGTAGAGCTGGAAACCAACGGCTTCGATGTAACCTGACTGCCGCGTACCCAGCAGGTCACCTGCACCGCGCATTTCTAGGTCGCGCATGGCAATGGCATAACCGGCCCCCAGTTGAGAGTTATCTGCGAGGACTTCCAGGCGCTCCTCACCTTCTTCGGTTGGGGCATGACTACGGTCGTAGAAGAGGTAAGCAAAGGCGCGCTGTGCGCCACGTCCTACCCTGCCGCGCAACTGGTAGAGCTGTGAAAGCCCAAAAGTATCAGCCCGATCCACGATCAAGGTGTTGGCGTTGGGGATGTCCAAGCCGGACTCGATAATCGAGGTAGAAAGCAAAATGTCAATCTGGCCTTCAGTGAAGGCATGCATCACATCCGCCAGGGCGGTCTCATCCATTTGGCCGTGCCCAATCCCGATGCGAGCTTCAGGGATTAGATTCTGCAGGTGGTTGTAAACAGCCGGGATCGAATGCACACGGTTGTGGACGAAGAATACCTGGCCTCCGCGGTCCATCTCGCGGATGACCGCCTCGCGCACCAGCTTGGGGTCGTAGGAGCCCACATGCGTGATGATCGGCAGACGCTCCTCGGGGGGCGAGTTGATGGTGGAAATATCCCGCACGCCGGAAAGTGCCATGTAGAGTGTACGGGGGATGGGCGTGGCGGTGAGGGTGAGTACATCCACCTCCGAGCGCAACTTTTTGAGGTGCTCTTTGTGCATCACCCCAAAGCGCTGCTCTTCGTCGATGATGACCAGGCCCAAGTCTTTGAACTGCACGTCCGAAGAAATCAGGCGGTGCGTGCCGATGATAATGTCAATCTTCTTTTGGTTAAGCTGCTTGATGATCTCAGTTTGTTCTTTTTGGTTGCGGAAACGGCTAAGCATCTCCACAGTGACAGGAAAGGCTGCCAACCGCTGCCGGAAAGTATCGAAGTGCTGTTGTGCCAGAATGGTTGTGGGCACCAGGATGGCCACTTGTTTGCCATCCGTCACGGCTTTGAAAGCTGCCCGCAGCGCGACCTCGGTTTTTCCATAACCCACATCCCCACAAAGCAAGCGGTCCATGGGTTGGTTCGATTCCATATCCGCTTTTACAGCTTTGATGGCGCGTAATTGGTCAGGCGTTTCGATGTATGGGAAGGAGGCTTCAAGTTCCTTTTGCCAGTCGCTATCCGGGCTAAAGGTGTAGCCTTTGGCGGTCTGGCGCCTGGCGTAAAGCTCCAACAAATCGCTGGCTACCTCAACCACCGCGTGGCGCACTTTGGCTTTAGTCTGGTCCCACTCGCCCCCACCCAGGCGGCTGGGTTCTGGAGAAGCACCTTCGGGTCCGACATATCTGGAAATGCGGTCAACCTGGTGGATGGGCACATACAGGGTGTCGTTATTCTTGTATTGAATGGCCAGAAATTCCCTCTGAATGCCATCCAGGGTGGGTTTGTGCAAACCGATAAACTGGCCAATGCCGTGGTCCATATGCACAACCCAATCTCCAGGCCGTAAATCGCCGAGCAGAGCCTCTGGGGATTCTGTGCTCAGCAGTGGACGGCGGCGCGGTTGCGGCCGGCTCCAGCCGAAGATTTCACTATCGCTGAGCAAATGCTGCAAGGTTCTCTTGCCATCGTGCAGGCTCCAACCGCTTGAAATGGAGCCTTCAATGAAGCGTTTCTGTGTTTCCTCATCCAACTGGGGATGGATTTCCTCCCAGAGTTGCCGCAAGCGGGGAGCTTGCCGCGAAACGACCAACCAGTCCTCGGCCTTGCGGTCAAGGTCTAGCAGATAGGTTTGGAAATCTTTGAGGCGGCCTGCAAAACGCGGCCCGGGGTCAAAGGCAGCACTGAGGGCAGCCCCTTCAATGGCGTTGGTGTGGCCAAGCTCCACTACCTGGCGCTTATCGAAGCCATCTTCAATCTCCGACCAGGTGAGGAAGGGTACAGGGGTGTCCTTGCTCAGTTTGCCTTCCTGAACGAGTTGATTGAATCGATTGGTTGAGTCTTCCTCGATATCATTGACCGCGGCTTCGATAAATTCCTGGCCATCCAGCATGATGATGGCATTTGCTGGCAGGTAATCCATCAGGCTGGAAGGGTAATCGTAGAGGGCGGCAATGTGATTCTCGTTGATAGCTTGCGGCACGGGGTTCAGATGTTCAGCGAAAAGAGGCATGGCTTCGGCCGCGGGATAAAAATTGGCTTTTTCAAGCTTGGCTTCGCTTCTTTGCGTAGCCGGGTTGAACTGGCGCAAAGTGTCGATTTCATCCCCAAAGAATTCAATGCGTATAGGCAATAATTCTGATGGCGACCAAGCATCCAGGATGCCGCCCCGCCGCGAGAATTGCCCCGGCTGCATGACGATATTGGCGTACTCGTAACCCATTCCCACCCAGGCGCGGGCGATGTCGTCCATTTTGTGGCTTTCACCAAGCGCCAGTCTCTGTGTGCTTCTCAGAAAATCACGGCGAGGTACGGTACGGGTCATGACTGCCCGAATGGGCGTGACAATGACCAGGGGGTTGGGGTTATTAGCCTCCCCTGGCAGCCAGGAGCGCGCCAATGAAGCCAACACACTCAGGCGTTCCAGTTTGGTGCTCAGAGACCAGGGCAGGTCCTCGTAGTAGAGCGCGTTTGGTTCCGGAAAGTAGAGGTTTTGTGATTCGGGCAGCCAAAAGTTGAGTTCATCAAAGAGTGCCAAAGCCCGATCTGCCCGGTTGGTGAGCAGGATGATCGGTGCATGCAGATTGCCGCGCAATGCGGCCAGTACAGCCAGACGCGCAGAGCGCGGTAAACCCAAGCCCTGCCGATTGCTGCCAGTGAAACCGCCGGCCTGAAGTTCCTGTTCCAGGTCCTGAAAAGCTGGCAGCGTGCGCAGTGGATCAAGCAACAGGTCTTTATCCTGCTTCGCCATTGTAACGATTCATGGCAGTCACCAAGCCATCCCTCACAAAGGTTTGGGCAGCTTCGACCGCAAATTTCAGGACGATCTTTAACATCTCATCTTCGGCTTTTGAAAAGCGTTGCAGTACGTAATCCGCGGATTCCATCTGTCCCGGCGGCCGCCCGATTCCCAGGCGCATACGCGGGAAGGTTTGGGTGCCCAGTTTTTCTATGATTGAGGCCATGCCTCTTTGGCCGCTTGTACCGCCATCCGCCCGCAGACGGATGGTACCAAAGGGCAGGTCGAGGTCATCATGGATAATCAACAGATGATCAAGATCGATCTTGAAAAAATGCATCAGGGAGATGATGGACGTGCCGGACTCATTCATAAAGGTAAGGGGTTTGGCAAGAACCACAGGCTTGCCTTCCAAACGGCCTTCGGCAATCATGGCTTTGAACTTAATTTTCTTTAGAGGTAATTTAGCGTCTTCAGCAAGCGCGTCAAGGGCTAGAAATCCAAAATTGTGTCGGGTACGCCGATATTCCAGGCCAGGGTT
>WOYI010637477.1_pt1 | contig 10235 bp, 10 predicted proteins | sample 6423411 | NCBI WGS metagenome assembly WOYI01 (sample SAMN13441803, study PRJNA592873) | oil field metagenome | biome: oil field; feature: oil-well bore; material: oil-contaminated soil; isolation source: oil-contaminated soil from oil-well borehole | place: Germany: Wietze | collected 2016-10-18 ... | reverse complement strand
GTTCGCGTGCGCGCCCGACCACGCCAAAGCCGGTGCTCTGGTCGATGAATTCAGGGAACAGGCTGATGACGTCGATGCGCATGGCGATGCGTGCAGGCGGCCGCAGGAAACGAACACGGCCAGTATGGCCAAGCTGCCGCCGGCCCGGCGATCAGAAATCCGGATCCCAGTCCACGCCGACGACACCAGCCTGGAAATCCACCCCGGTCACGAACTCGGGCTGCACGAACGGAATCAGCCGCTCCTTGTCGCCCTTGGCCACCAGCACGTCGTTGGCGCCGGTGGAAAACAGGTGCGAGACGATGCCGAAATCGCGGCCGTCGGCGTTGATCACACGCAGACCTTCCAGGTCGACCCAGTAATATTCGTCGGGCCTGGGCGGCGGCAGCGCGCTGCGCGGCACCGAGATTTCCAGGCCCACCAGCGCATCGACCGCATCGCGATCCTCCACGCCGGGCAGATCGGCGACCAGGTGCTTGCCGGAATTCCTGCCCCGCGCGCCGCCCAGCTCACGCTCGTTGCCGGCGGCGTCGCGCAGGGTCCAGGGCTGGTAGCGGAAGATGGCCTCGCGCGGCTCGGTCCAGGATTCGATCTTGACCTGGCCACGCACGCCAAACGCGCCAACCACCCTGCCCAGCAGAATGTGGCGCGTCGTGTTCCCGGTCATGGGGATCTTTCGGCCGCGGCTGGCAGCCGCGCCCGAGGCGCGATCAGGCCGAAGCCTGCGGGTTGAGCCTGGCCGCTTCCTTGTACAGGTTGCGGACCTTGTCGGTCAGCTGGGCACCCTGGCCGACCCAGTGGTCGACCCGGGCCGTGTCCAGCACCACGCGCGGCTCGGCGCCCTGGGCGACCGGGTTGTAGTAGCCCACGCGCTCGATGTTGCGGCCATCGCGTGCAGCACGCACGTCGCTGACGATGATGTGATAGAAGGGGCGCTTCTTGGCGCCGCCGCGGCTAAGGCGGATCTTGACCATGGTGCTTTCTCGGGTGTTGCCCAGTCGCCGGAATGGCGCGGTAAGCCGGCAATTATAGCCGGCTGCGCGCGACACGCAAACTTGCGCGGTTCAGCCGCCCAACCTCACGCCAGCCCCCTTTAGATCAGATCCCAGGCCTGGGTCGCCAGCGCGCGCACCAGCAGGTCCTGCAGCTCGGGCGCGGCAGGCAGCGTCACCCCTTCGATCCATCCCACGCCGGCACACCCGCTGGCGTTGGCGGTAAAGGCGGCCAGGGTCGTGGCCTGGGCCACGCTCACCGCGGCCACGCGCTGCGGCACGCCGAGCTGGTCCAGGCCGCGCTGCAGCAGGGCCTCGCAGGTGCCGCGCAGGGCCGGCCCCTGCGGCCACAGCACACCGGTGCCGTCCCAGAAGCCGATGTTCCAGAGCGAGCCTTCGACGACCCGGGCATCGCTGCCGGGCCCTGCGACGAAGAGCGCATCGTCATGTCCGGCCAGGCGAGCCTGGCGCCGGTAGTGGAACAGCGGCAGGGTCGCCAGGTGCTTGACCTGCGGTAGCGGGCGCACGAACGCAAAGCACTTGAGCGACAGCGGCGCCCCGCCGGCCACCGGCGCCGCGGCGGCCACCGAGATGAACCACGCCGGCTGCACCGCCTGCAAGGGATCGCGGTGGTTGAAGTCCCGCGCAAAGCCGGTGATCCGCACCGACGCCTCGCCCTGCCCGGCCAGCACCGTGCGCAGGTCATGGCGCAGCTGGGCCTGGTCGAAGTCGGCATCGAACAACGTCGCATGGCCTTGCCGCAGCCGCGCCAGGTGCAGATCCAGCCCCTGGACCGCGCCGCCGCGCACGCGCATGACGGTGAAGTGGCCATAGTTGACGCTCGCCAGCGCGCGCAGCTCGTCGGTGCTGGCCAGCCGGCTGCCGCAATACAGTGCCGGCGTGCTCACAGCAGCGCCTCGGCCTGGATCCACCAGTCCTTCAGCAGCGTTGCCGCCGGCGTGGCCTGCGCCATCCACGCCGACTGGCCGGCCCAGGCCTGCATCGCATCGATCCGACCCTGCTGCACGGCTTGCCTGCGCATGCCGGCGGTCAGCGCACGCTGCACTGGATAGGGCGCCGGTGCCGGCGCATCCGGCGCGGCAGCGGCACGTACGTAAGGCGTGGCCAGCGCCCGCCCCAGGCGTCCGGAAAACGCCCGGGTCAGCCAGGTGTCCTGCGGTTCTGCCTCGGCCAGCGCCTGCGCCCAAGCCGGCGCGATGGCCGCTTCCGGCGTGCGCAAGAACCCAGTGCCGACCTGCACCGCGCTGGCACCCAGAAGCAGCGCCGCGGCGATGCCGCGCCCATCGGCGATGCCGCCAGCGGCGATCACCGGCACCGACAGGGCATCGGCCAGGCGCGGCACCAGCGCGAACAGACCGACCAGCTGCCGTTCGGCCGCCGCCGCATCGAACGCACCGCGATGCCCGCCTGCTTCGAATCCCTGGGCCACGACCGCATCGGCGCCAGCGTCCTGCGCGGCGCGCGCTTCCTCCAGCGTGGTCACACAGGCAAACCAGGCGATACCGGCGCGCTTGAGCGCCTGCACCTGGGCCGGCTGCAGCACGCCCATGATCGTGGACAGCACCTGCGGGTGCGCCGCCAGGGTGGCGTCGAATTGTTCCTGGAAATCGGCCGGCACTGCATCGCCGGCCTGCTCGGACACCACTGGCCCCCACTGCGCCAGGAAGGCACGCGTCGCGGCCTCGGCCCGCGCGTGGCGCTGCGGCGGCCGATCCGGCAGCCACAGGTTGACCTGCGCGGGCCCATCCGACCGGGTCCGGAAATCCTCCATCCAGGCGCCGATGTCCTGCGGGGTGGACAGCACCGCACCCATCGCGCCCATGCCGCCGGCGCTGGCCACCGCAGCCGACAACGCCACCGGACAGGCGCCGGCCATCGGCGCCAGCAGGATCGGAAGCCGTGCGCCCAAGCGCGCACAGAAAGCCTGCGATCGCTGGCGCGCGGCCGATGCCATCAGCGCATCAACGCAACGGCGGCATGCCGCCGCGGCCGCCCATGGCCCCCATCATGCCCTTCATGCCGCGCATCATGCCTTTCATGCCGCCACGGCCGAGCTTGCTCATCATCTTTTCCATCTGGGTGAACTGTTTCATCAGCTTGTTCACGTCAGAAGGCTGGGTGCCCGAGCCCTTGGCGATACGGGCGCGGCGCGAGCCGTTGAGCAGGGCCGGATTGCGCCGCTCCTTCTTGGTCATCGAACCGATGATGGCGATCATGCGCGGCACTTCCTTGTTGGCGGCAACCTGCTGCTTCAGATGCTCGGGCACCTGGCCCAGGCCGGGCAGCTTGTCCATCAGCGCGCCGATGCCGCCCATGTTCTGCATCTGCTCGAGCTGGTCGCGCATGTCGTTGAGGTCGAACTTCTTGCCCTTGGCGACCTTCTCGGCCAGCTTCTGGGCCTTGTCCTTGTCGACCTGGCTTTCGACCTGCTCCACCAGCGACAGCACATCGCCCATGTCCAGGATGCGGCTGGCCACGCGCTCGGGGTGGAACACGTCCAGGCCGTCGGGCTTTTCGCCCACGCCGATGAACTTGATCGGCTTGCCGGTGATGTAGCGCACCGACAGCGCCGCGCCGCCACGGGCATCGCCGTCGGTCTTGGTCAGGACCACGCCGGTCAGCGGCAGCGCTTCGGAAAAGGCCTTGGCGGTGGTGGCCGCGTCCTGGCCGGTCATCGAGTCGACCACGAACAGGGTTTCGACCGGCCTGGCTGCTGCGTGCAGCGCCTTGATCTCGTCCATCATCGCTTCGTCGATGGCCAGCCGGCCGGCGGTATCGACGATCAGCACGTCGGCATAGGACCTGCGCGCGTCCTCGATGGCGGCGCGGACGATGGCTTCGGGCTTCTGCTCGGCGCTGGAGGCGAAGAACAGCACGTCCACCTGCTGGGCCAGCGTCCTGAGTTGCTCGATCGCAGCAGGGCGGTAGACGTCGGCGGACACCACCATCACCTTCTTCCTGCGCTTTTCCTTCAGGTGCTTGGCCAGCTTGGCCACCGTGGTGGTCTTGCCCGCGCCCTGCAGGCCGGCCATCAGGATCACCGCCGGCGCCGGCACGTTGAGGTTCAGGTCGGAGGCGGCCGAGCCCATGACCGTGGCCAGCTCGTCGCGCACGATCTTGATCAGGGCCTGGCCCGGCGTCAGCGACTTGAGCACTTCCTGGCCGACCGCGCGCACCTTGATGCGCTCGACCAGGGCCTGGACCACCGGCAGGGCCACGTCGGCTTCCAGCAGCGCGATGCGCACCTCGCGGGTGGCCTCGCGGATGTTTTCCTCGGTCAGGCGGCCACGGCCGCGCAGGCGCTCGATGGTGCCGGACAGGCGCTGGGTCAGGGATTCGAACATGGCAGGAACCGGGGGGGCGAAGGCAGGCGCGCAGTATATCCGGCGCGTTTTGCCCGGGCCGCATCGGCATGGGCAATCGGCAATGATCCTCGCCGCGCGCAGCTGCGTGCGACACTGTTTGCATGGGTTTCATCCTTCCTGCCATCGTCTTCTACCTGCTGGCGACCGTGCTGCTGGTGCGCGCGATCGGCCGCGAGACCACGGGCCCGTCGCGCAGCTGGCGCTGGCCGGCGCTGGCGGCCATCGTCCTGCACGCCGGCTATCACCTGTGGATCGCCTGGCGCACGCCGGGCGGGCCGGACATGCACTTCTTCTCGGCCCTGTCGCTGGTCAGCTTGGGGATGGCGGCGATGACCGCGGTGGTGGGCGCGCGCGGGCGCATGGCCACGGTGGGCGTGGTCGCCTTTCCGCTGGCCGCGCTGCTGCTGGCGGTCTACCACGGCTATGGACACCGGCCTTCACCGCACCTGGACTGGCGCCTGCAGCTGCATGCCTGGCTGGCGCTGCTGGCCTATGCCGCCCTGGCCGTGGCGGCGCTGCTGGCGATCATGCTGTGGGTCCAGGAACGGGCCCTGCGCCGGCGCGAATTCCACAGCTGGCTGCGCGCGATGCCGCCGATGACCGAACTGGAGACCCTGCTGTTCCGCACGATCGGGGTCGGCTTCGCGCTGCTGACCGCGACCCTGCTGACCGGCACGCTGTTCGTGGAGAACCTTCTCGCCCAGCACCTGATCCACAAGACCGTGCTGAGCGTGCTGTCGTGGCTGGTGTTCGGCGGGCTGCTGCTGGGCCGCTGGCGGCGCGGCTGGCGCGGGGCCAAGGCGGTGCGCTGGACCCTGGTGGCGATGGCGCTGCTGCTGTTGGCGTTCTTCGGCAGCAAGGCGGTGCTGGAACTGATCCTGCATCGCACCCTGTAGCTGACCGTTCTGTCAGCAGAATGATGCGACGCGTCATTCTGCTGCAGAGACAATAATTGCATTGACAGTTATTTCGTGGGCGCAGATCATGCCGCGCCATGAACCCCCCCGCGTCCCTCGCCGCGCCTGCCAGCGGTGCCTCGCTTGGCCTGCTCATTCGCCAGGTGCGTGAGGCCGTCTGGCAAGCCCTGGAGAAGGAGCTGGCCGCCACCGGCCACGATCTGACCTTCAGCCAGTTCATCACCCTCAAGAGGCTGGCCGGCGGCATGGCCAGCGTCACCGACCTGGCCCGTGCCGCCGAGGTTCACCCCGGCGCGATGACCCGGCTGCTGGACCGGCTGGAGGCGCGCGGCCTGATCGTGCGCCAGGCCGATCCGGGCGACCGCCGGGCCCTGCACATCCACCTGACCGATGCCGGCCAGGCCATCTGGCAGGACATCCACCTGTGCGGTCAGCGCATCCTCCAGCAGGCCACCGCCGGCATGTCCGAAACCGAAGCCAGCGAACTCATGCGCCTGCTCCAGCTGGCCCGCGACAACCTCACCTCCGAGACCGATTGACCATGTCCACGCCTGTTTCCACGCGCCTGCCCGTCAGGCTCACCGTGTCGCTGGCCTGGGCCCTGGCCCTGGTCGGCTGCGCGAGCAGCCATGGCCTGACCACCACCGGCCAGGCGCTCGATGCCGACACCCTCAGCGCCCGCCAGAGCCTGGGCAAGGACGCCTTCAGCGCCGCTGCCTTCCCGCAGCAGGACTGGTGGAAGACGCTGGGCGACCCGCAGCTGGACAGCCTGATCAACGAAGCCCTGGCCGGCAGCCCGTCGCTGGCCGCTGCCGACGCACGCCTGCGCCAGGCCCGGGCCCAGGCCGGACTGGCCGATGCCCAGCGCAGGCCCACCCTGGATGCTTCGGCCCAGCACAGCGGCGTGCAGCTGCCCGAGGGCCTGGCCGGGGAAGATCTCGGCGGCGATCTGAGGTGGAGCAACGTGCTCAGGCTCGACTTCAGCTGGGCCCCGGACCTGTGGGGCGGCCAGCGCGCCGCCTGGGAAGCGGCGGTCGGCCAGGCCCGGGCGACCCAGGTCGATGCGCAGGCCGCACGCCTGGCCCTGTCGGCCAACATCGCCCGCACCTACATTTCGCTTTCACAGGCCCATGAAGCATTGGACGTGGCCCGGCGCGAAATGGACCGCTCCACCCAACTGCGCGAGCTCAGCCAGCAGCGCGTGGACGCCGGCCTGGACAACGACCTGCAGCTGCGCCAGGCCGAAAGCACGATCGCCGCCGCGCGCCAGCAGGAACAGGCCGCCGGGCACCAGATCACCCTGCTGCACCACGCCCTGGCCGCACTGCTGGGCAAGGGCCCGGACCGCGGCCAGTCGATCACCCAGCCGCGCCTGCTGCAGGCGCCGGCCCCGGCCGTGCCCGGCGTGCTGCCCAGCGAACTGCTCGGCCACCGCGCCGATGTGGTGGCCGCGCGCTGGCGGGTGGAGGCGGCCAACCGCGGGATCGACGCGCGCCAGGCCGCGTTCAAGCCCAGCGTCAATCTCAGCGTGATCGCCGGCCTGGCCTCGGCCCATCTGTCGGACCTGTTCGAGAACGACTCGGCCCTGGTCTTCGGTGGGCCGGCGATCAGTCTGCCGATCTTCGACGGCGGCCGCCTGCGCGCCAACCTCGACAGCGCCCAGGCGCAGTACGACCTGGCCGTGGCCGACTACAACCAGTCCCTGGTCGGGGCCATGCGCGAAGTCGCCGATGCGGTGCAGACCGCCCGTTCGCTGGACGCGCAGATCGCCTCCATCGGTCAGGCCCGCGACGCGGCGCAGAAGGCCTTCGAGCTGGCCAGCAGCCGCTACGACGCCGGCCTTGGCACCCAGCTGGAGGTCCTGGCCGCGCAGCGCCCGCTGCTGCAGCTTGAACAGCAGCTGGCCGGCCTGCATGCGCAGCGCTATGCCGCCGTGGTCGACCTCGACCAGGCCCTCGGCGGCGGCCTGCCGCTGACCGCCCCTTCTTCCACCCTCACCGCCGAAACCAGCCCATGAACACGCAGACCCCACCTCCCGCAGCGGCCGCCACGCCACCGCAGAAGAACCACCGCAGGCGCGCGCTGCTGATCCTGGTGGCCGTGGTGATCGTGGCCGGCCTGGGCTGGCTGGCCTACGCGCTGCTGTACGGCCGCTGGCACCAGTCCACCGACGACGCCTATGTGGACGGCAACATCGTCTCGATCGTGCCGCAGACCATGGGCACGGTGGTCAGCATCGATGCCGACGACGGCATGAAGGTCGAAGCCGGCCAGGCGCTGGTGCACCTGGATCCCAATGATGCCCAGGTCAGCTACGACCAGGCCGTGGCCAACCTGGGCGCGACCGTGCGCCAGGTGCGCGGCCTGTTCAGCGATGTCCAGTCCGGCGAGTCGGACCTGCGCGCCCGCCAGGTCGCGGTCGATCAGGCCCGGGCCGACGTCAAGCGCCGCCAAGGCCTGGTGGCCAGCGGTGCGGTCTCGCGCGAGGAACTGGCCCATGCCCGCGATGTCCTGGCCTCGGCCGAGGCGGCCCTGGGCGCTGCGCGCGGCGGCCTGCAGCGCAGCCGCGCGCTGGTCGATGCCACCACCGTGGGCAAGGCCCCGCAGGTGCAGGCTGCGGCCTCGCAGCTGCGCCAGGCGTACCTGAACCTGCAGCGTGTGGCGATCGTGGCACCGGTCTCCGGCTATGTGGCCCAGCGCAGCGTGCAGCTGGGCCAGCAGGTCCAGCCGGGCACCACGCTGATGACCATCGTGCCGATCGACCAGCTCTGGGTGGAAGCCAACTTCAAGGAAACCCAGCTGGGCAAGATGCGCATCGGCCAGCCGGTGCAGGTGCATGCCGATCTGTACGGCGATGAGGTCACCTACGCAGGGACGGTGGACAGCCTGGGCATGGGCACCGGCAGCGCGTTTTCGCTGCTGCCGGCGCAGAACGCCAGCGGCAACTGGATCAAGATCGTCCAGCGCCTGCCGGTGAAGATCACCCTGGACCCCGGGCAGCTGCGCGAGCATCCGCTGCGCATCGGCCTGAGCATGGACGTCAACGTCAACCTCAAGGACCAAAACGGTCCGGTGCTGGCCCCGGCGCGCCAGGACCGCGCCGATGCCAGGCCGTTGATGACCACCGCGGCCTACGCGCAGCAGCTGGCCGATGCCGACCGGCTGATCGCCTCGATCATCGAGCAGAACCTGCCCGCATCGTCCCAGAGCCACTGAGGACGCCGCAGATGTCCACCATTGCCGACGACGCCGGCGGCACCAGGGCCGCTCCACAGCCGGCGGCCGCGCCGTTCCGGCCGCCGAACATGGCCCTGTGCACGGTCGGCCTGGCGCTTGCATCCTTCATGCAGGTGCTGGACACCACCATCGCCAACGTCTCGCTGCCCACCATCTCCGGCAACCTCGGCGCCAGCGCCAACCAGGCGACCTGGGTCATCACCTCCTTTGCGGTGAGCAACGCCATCGCCCTGCCGTTGACCGGCTACATGACCCGCCGCTTCGGCGAGGTCCGGCTGTTCACCTGGGCCACGCTGGCCTTCGTGATCGCCTCGTTCCTGTGCGGCATCGCCAACTCGATGGGCCTGCTGGTGGTGGCCCGGGCGCTGCAGGGCTTCGTCGCCGGGCCGATGTACCCGGTCACACAGGCGCTGCTGATCTCGATCTATCCACCGCAGAAACGCGGGCAGGCCATCGCCCTGCTGGCGATGGTCACGGTGGTGGCGCCGATCGCCGGCCCGATCCTGGGCGGCTGGATCACCGACAACTACAGCTGGGAATGGATCTTCTTCATCAACATTCCCATCGGCATCTTCGCCAGCATCGTGGTCGGGCGGCAGATGAAGGGACGTCCGGAAAAGCTGGAAACGCCGAAGATGGACTACATCGGCCTGGCCACGCTGGTCCTGGGCGTGGGCGCGCTGCAGATCATGCTCGACCTGGGCAACGACGAGGACTGGTTCAACTCGCACAGGATCGTGATCCTGGCCATCGTGGCCGCGATCGCGCTGAGCGTGTTCGTGATCTGGGAACTGACCGAGAAGGACCCGATCGTCAACCTGCGCCTGTTCCGCCACCGCAACTTCGCCGCCGGCACGCTGGCGCTGGTGATGGCCTATTCGGCATTCTTTTCGATCAGCCTGCTGGTCCCGCTGTGGCTGCAGCGCAACATGGGCTACACGCCGATCTGGGCTGGCCTTGCCACCGCACCGATCGGCCTGCTGCCGGTGGTCCTGACCCCGTTCGTGGGCAAGTACGCCCATCGCTTCGACCTGCGCGTGCTGGCCAGCGTGGCGTTCGTGGTGATGGCCGCGACCAGCTTCCTGCGTTCGGGCTTCAACCTGGAGGTGAACTTCGGCCGGGTGGCCGAAATCCAGCTGATCCAGGGCCTGGGCGTGGCGCTGTTCTTCATGCCGGTGCTGACCATCCTGCTCTCGGATCTGGAGCCGCACGAGATCTCCGCAGGGTCGGGCCTGGCCACCTTCGTGCGCACCCTGGGCGGCAGTTTCGCCGCCTCGCTGACCACCTGGGCCTGGAACCGGCGCACCACCATCCACCACGCCGAGCTGACCGAACATATCAGCGCCTACGACCCGGCCATGCAGCAGACCGTGTACCAGCTCGGCCACGGCGATCCCCAGGCCGGGGCAGTGATGCTCAATCAGATGATCGGCCAGCAGGCCTTGCAGATCGGCTTCAACGAGATCTTCTACCTGCTGGGCTGGATCTTCCTGGGCGTGATCGTGTTCGTGTGGTTTGCCCGGCCGCCGTTCGCGGCCAAGGCCGGCACCGGTGCCGCGGCCGGCGGCCATTGAGGCCGGCCATCGGCAGACCAGGAAAGGACCGCGGCGTTGCGCTGCCTCTCTCTTTTTGCCGGGGGCCAGCGGCCTCAGCGCAGCAGCACCAATTCCTCGGCGCTGGTGGGATGGATCGCCACGGTGTCG
>WOYI010044824.1_pt1 | contig 10236 bp, 22 predicted proteins | sample 6423411 | NCBI WGS metagenome assembly WOYI01 (sample SAMN13441803, study PRJNA592873) | oil field metagenome | biome: oil field; feature: oil-well bore; material: oil-contaminated soil; isolation source: oil-contaminated soil from oil-well borehole | place: Germany: Wietze | collected 2016-10-18 ... | reverse complement strand
TATTATTATTTTATTTTTTTTAAATTACACATTATAATTTTAATTTTTATTTTATTAACCTTGACGTTGTTTAAATTTAGGGTTTTTTTTATTTATAACATAAACCCTGCCCTTTCTTCTTACGATAATGCAATCGTCAGTACGTTTTTTTACAGATGCTCTTACTTTCATTTCATTTATATTTTTAATTATTTATATCTATAAGTAATTCTTGCTTTTGTCAAATCATAAGGAGACATTTCTAAACGGACTTTATCACCCGGCAATATTCTAATATAATGCATGCGCATTTTACCTGATATATGAGCAGTAACAATATGACCATTTTCCAGTTCTACCCTAAACATGGCGTTTGATAAAGCTTCTATTACAGTACCGTCTAATTCTATAGAAGGTTGTTTTGCCATAAATTCTCCTTTTATTTTTTATTTTTTAAAACATCCTCAATAATTGTGAAATCAGATAAAATCTCTGCTTTTTCTTTTCGAACAACAATAGTATGTTCAAAGTGAGCAGAAGGTTTTCTATCATAAGTTCTAATTGTCCACCCATCTCTTTCCTGAAAAATTTCTTTTTTCCCCATATTTATCATTGGCTCAATTGCAATTGTCATTCTTTCTTTAAGTTTTATTCCGCTACCTGGTTTTCCATAATTTGGAACTTCGGGTTTTTCATGTAAATTTTTACCAATACCATGACCTACGAGTTCTCTAACTATTGAATAGCCGTGGGATTCGGCATGTTTTTGAATAGCTGCGCCAATATCTCCCAGAGTATTTCCATCAATAGCTTTTTCAATTCCTTTGTAAAGACTTTCTTTAGTACATTTCAAGAGTGCCTTTATTTTTTCATCTACTTCACCAACTTCGAATGTATAACACGAATCGCCATTATAGCCATTTAAAATTACACCACAATCTATTGATACTATATCACCGTTTTTCAAACTATAATTTGAAGGAATTCCATGAACAACCACATCGTTAACCGAAACGCATATGCTATTTGGGAAGCCATTATAATTTAAAAATCCTGGAATTCCTCCATTATCACGGATGAATTCTTCAGCCAATTTATCCAGAAAAAGAGATGTTACACCTTCTCGGATTTCAGAAGCAAGCATTGCATGTGTCTTTGAAACTAAAAGAGCACTTTGCCTCATTAATTCGATTTCTTCTTCGGATTTAGTTAAAATCATCATAGAACCTTTTGTTTGCATTATATTATATTGTTAATGCAGAACCTCTGCCTTTAATTCTACCACTCTTTGTTAATCCATCATAATGACGCATCAACAAATGACTTTCTATTTGTTGTAACGTATCGAGAATAACGCCTACAAGAATTAACAATGATGTTCCGCCAAAAAATTGTGCAAACGATGGATTCACACCGGCTAACATAACTAAAGCAGGCAAGATTGCAATCACAGCAAGAAAAATTGATCCGGGCAAAGTTATTCTTGACATGATATTATCAAGAAACTCAACAGTTTTCTTTCCAGGTTTAACTCCAGGAATAAACCCTCCGTTTTTCTTCATATCTTCAGCCATTTGCTGAGGATTTATTGTTATCGCGGTATAAAAATATGTAAACACTATAATTAATAATGCAAACACTAAATTATACCAAAATCCCGTATAATTAGAAAAAGCTGCAACAAATTTACTTGTATTTTCACCTCCAAAACCGGCAAACATCATTGGCACAAACATTAAAGCTTGAGCAAAGATAATTGGCATAACACCAGCAGCATTAACTTTTAAAGGTATATATTGCCTTACACCACCGTATTGTTTGTTGCCTACTATTCTTTTTGCATATTGAACGGGTATTTTGCGAACAGCTTGAACCAATGCTATCGAGAACATAAATACTACAAATAGAGCGATTATTTCAATAAGGAAAATTATTAATCCACCGCCAACTTCTTCAAATCTAACAATCAATTCACCAAAGAAAGCATAAGGTAATCTTGCAACTATACCAATCATAATAATTAAAGAAATTCCATTACCTATACCTCTATCAGTAATTTTTTCTCCTAACCACATTACAAACATTGTACCTGCAGTAAGAATAATTACACTTGAAATCGTAAAGAAAGTTCCAGTTACTATAAATGCTTCCGGCGGTAATTGGGCATGTAAATTAGCTAAATATGTTGGAGCTTGTAATATTAAAATAGCGACTGTCAAATACCGAGTAATTTGATTTATTTTTTTTCTACCACTTTCACCTTCTCGCTGCAATCTTTGGAAATAAGGAACAGCAATTCCAAGTAATTGAACGACGATACTGGCAGAAATATATGGCATGATTCCTAATGCAAATATAGATGCATTTGAAAATGCTCCTCCAGAAAACATGTCAAGTAAGCCTAGAACGCCATCAGATGTTTGTTTATCTAATGCAGATAATTGATTAGGATCAATACCGGGCAAGACTAAATGGGCTCCAAGTCTATAAATTGCGATATAACCCAGAGTTAGTAAAATTCTAACTCTAAGGTCCTCGATTTTAAAGATGTTTTTTATGGTTTCAATAAATCTTTTCATTACTTAATTATTTCAATATTACCACCTACTGCTTGAATTTTTTGTATTGCTGATTTTGAAAATGCATGAGCTTTTACAGTTAGTTTTGTTTTAAGTTCACCATCTCCCAAAATCTTAACTAAATCTTTACGTGCAATTAATCCATTATTTCTAAGAGTATCAATATCAATCAATTCCAAATTTTTATTTTCTGCAAGATATTGCAATGTTGATACATTTATACCCTTATATTCAGTTCTAAATTTATTATTAAAGCCAAACTTTGGGGAAGTTCTTTGCAAAGGCATTTGACCGCCTTCAAAACCGATTTTCTTTTTATAACCGGATCTAGATTTTGCCCCTTTATGTCCTCTAGTAGATGTTCCACCTTTACCTGATCCTTGACCTCTGCCAATTCTTTTGCGTTTTTTCACAGATCCTTCTGCAGGTTTTAAAGTACTTAAATTCATATTCTATAAATATTTTTATTACTAAATCTCTTCAACTTTCACCAAATGACGAACTTTAGCTACCATCCCAAGAATTTGGGGAGTTGCTTCATGCTCAACAGGATTATGTAACTTCTTGATTCCTAAAGCTTCAAGAGTTCTTTTTTGTCTTTGAGTTGAGCCGATTTTACTTTTTATTTGAGTTATTCTTATTTTCGACATTTCAATAAATATTAACCGTTAAACACTTTATCAAGACTAACCTGACGTTGATAAGCAACCGTATAGGCATCTCTCAATTCCGTTAATGCTTTTAGAGTTGCTTTAACAAGATTATGAGGGTTTGATGAGCCTTTGGATTTAGCCAAAATATCGGTAACTCCAGCACTTTCCAATACAGCACGCATAGCACCACCGGCAATAACTCCGGTACCACTGGCAGCAGGTTTTAACCATACTTTAGCTCCTCCGAACTTAGAAGTTTGTTCATGAGGGATAGTTCCTTTAATAACAGGAACTTTCACAAGGTTTTTCTTTGCATCTTCCACACCTTTATTGATTGCTGAGGTTACTTCGTTGGCTTTGCCTAATCCGTAACCAACAATACCATCCTCATTGCCAACCACTACAATTGCAGAAAAACTAAAAGTACGACCACCTTTTGTTACTTTAGTTACTCTTTGAATGCTTACCAGACGATCTTTTAAGTCGAGGTCAGTTGTTCTTATTTTTCTAATATCACTCATATTTTCAATAGTTTTATAATTTTAAACCTCCTTCTCTAGCACCATCAGCCAAAGCTTTTATTTTTCCATGATAAAGATAACCGTTCCTGTCGAAAACGACTTGAGTTATTCCAGTTTCCAAAGCACGTTTTGCAATAAGTTTACCTACCATTTCAGCTTTTTGTGATTTAGTTCCTTGTGCTTTTTCTATTTCAGAAAATTTTGAACTAGCTGAAACTAAAGTATGTCCTCGAGTGTCATCAATTATCTGTACACTAATTTGTCTATTACTTCTATACACAGTCATTCTTGGTCTTTCAGGAGTACCAAATATTTTTTTACGAATTCTGTGTTTTATTTTTTTTCTTCTTTCAATTTTTGACAAAGCCATTTCTTTAATTTTTATAAATTACACTTTTGCCGATTTTCCAGCTTTTCTACGCAATTCTTCACCAACGAACTTAATGCCTTTTCCTTTGTAAGGTTCAGGTTTACGGAAAGACCTTATTTTAGCTGCTACTTGTCCTAACAATTGTTTATCAATGCTCTTCATTATCAAAATAGTATTTCCTTTTTTCTCACTTTTAATTTCAGCTTGAATTTCTTTTGGTAATTCAAACATTATAATATGAGAATATCCTAAGGACATTTCTAATATTTGACCATTTAATTCAGCTTTGTATCCTACCCCTACAAATTCTTGTTCAGTTTTGAATCCTTCTGATACACCAATGACCATATTATTTATAAGAGCGCGATATAAGCCATGTTTTGAGCGTATATCTTTTTCATTATTTGGTCTTGTGACCACAATCTTATTATTATCAACTTTTACAGAAATAGCAGGATCAACTTTTTGTTTAAGTTCACCTAAAGGCCCTTTTACTGTAACCATATTTTCAGGAGAAATTTCCACTGAAACTTTTGATGGTATTGATATGGGAGATTTACCTATTCGAGACATTTTATTTATTTTTTAATACACATAACATAAAACTTCACCACCAACATTTTCTCTACGAGCTTCTTTATCGGTCATAACGCCTTTATTTGTTGAAAGGATTGCTATGCCGAGCCCATTAAGTACACGAGGCAAAGAATCAGCCGGAACATATTTTCTTAAGCCTGGCTTACTAACTCTCTCTAATTTTTTTATTGCAGAGGCTTTGGTTACAGGATGATATTTAAGAGCTATCTTAATATTTCCCTGATAACCGATATCCTCGAATTTATAGTTTAAGATATAACCTTTTTCAAAAAGCACTTTTGTTATTTCACGCTTAATATTTGAAGCGGGAATATCCACTACTCTGTGACCAGCCATAATTGCATTGCGTATTCTGGTCAAATAATCTGCTATAGGATCAGTCATTATTCAAAGAATTTAAATTATTACCAACTTGCTTTTTTAACACCAGGAATTAAACCTGCAGAAGCCATTTGTCGAAATTCGATACGGCTTATGCCAAATTGCCTCATATAGCCTCTAGGTCTTCCGGATTGTGAACAACGATTGTGCAATCTCACTTTGGAAGAATTTTTGGGTAAGGCATGTAAGGCTTCATAATTTCCTTCAGCTTTATATTTTTCTCTTTTAGCCGCGTATTTTTCTACTAAATGTTGTCTTTTCCTTTCGCGAGCCTTTATTGATTCTTTTGCCATATTAATTCTTTTTTAAGTTTTTAAATGGAATGCCAAAATATTTTAAAAGAGCATATCCTTCTTCATCGGTTTTTGCAGATGTTGCAAATGTTATATCCATACCTAAAATTCTATTTATTTTATCAATATCTATTTCAGGAAAGATTATTTGTTCCGAAATACCTAAAGTGTAATTTCCTTTACCATCAAGTTTATACTTTACACCTTGAAAATCCCTAATACGTGGTAAGGAAATTGATATTAATCTTTCAAGAAATTCATACATTCTATCTCGACGAAGGGTAACTCTAACTCCGATTGGCATTTTTTTACGGAGCTTAAAGTTTGAAATATCCTTTTTTGAAAGAGTAGGTACAGCCTTTTGTCCTGCGATCAAAGACATTTCTTCGATAGCAATATCAATTAATTTTTTGTCTGCAATAGCTTGTCCAAGTCCTTGATTTAGTACAATTTTTTCAAGTTTTGGAACTTGCATAACACTTTTATATCCAAACTCTTTCATCATTGCAGGAATGATCTCTTCCTTATACTTAACTTTTAAAGTAGGAATATACTTTTTTTCCATTATTTAATCTCCTCTCCAGATTTTTTTGAATAACGTACGAGCTTTCCTTCACTATTTAATTTTCTACCTATGCGAGTAGGCTTTCCTGTTTTGGGGTCTAAAAGCATAAGGTTTGAAATATGTACAGGAGCTTCTTTTTTAATTATTCCACCTTGAGGGTAAGCAGCATTTGGTTTCTGGTGTTTAGATACTAGATTAACACCTTCCACGATAGCTCTTTCTTTTTTTCTATCAACTTCAAGAACTCTCCCCTGTTGGCCTTTTGACTCTCCTGATATTACTATAACGGTATCACCCTTTTTTATGTGTAATTTTTTAGCCATTTTTCTTTTCATTTTATTATAATACTTCTGGTGCCAATGATACAATTTTCATATATTGCTTTTCACGCAACTCTCTGGCAACCGGGCCGAAAATACGCGTTCCTCGTAATTCGCCTGCTGCGTTTAATAAAACGCAAGCGTTATCGTCAAAGCGTATATATGAACCATCTTGGCGTCTAACTTCTTTTTTTGTTCTTACTACTACAGCTTTTGATACAGTTCCTTTTTTAATTTCTCCACCTGGAAGAGCATTTTTAACTGTTACAATTATTTTATCGCCTATGGATGCGTATTTGCGTCCTGTTCCACCAAGAACACGAATACATAACACTTCTTTTGCTCCGCTATTATCAGCGACCATTAATCTGGTTTCTTGTTGTATCATGACTACTTAACTTTTTCAATTATATTAACCAATCTCCATCTTTTTGTTTTGCTCAAAGGACGTGTTTCCATAATTCTCACAGTATCTCCGATATCGCATGAATTATTTTCGTCGTGAGCAACAAATTTCTTTGTTTTATTAACGAATTTGCCGTATTTTGGGTGTTTTTCTTTACGTTTCACAGCAACAACAATAGATTTATTCATTTTATTGCTAACAACAACACCAATTCTTTCTTTTCTAATATTTCTTGTTTCCATATTAGGCACTTAAAATAATTATTATTATTTAGACTCTTCTAATTCACGCCTTCTTAATTCGGTTTTAAGCTTTGCAACTAATCGGCGTAGTTCTTTTATTCTTTGTGGATTATCCAAAGGTGAAATAGCGTGATTTATCTTAAGTTTATTAAGATTAAACTTTTCTGTTTCAAGCCTTTCCAAAATTTCTTTGGTAGTTAATCCTTGTATTTCCTTATATTTCATTTTTTCAAAGTTTATTCGTTAAAATCATAATCATGTCTTACTACAAATTTTGTTTTAATTGGTAGTTTTTGAGCAGCTAATCTAAGAGCTTCTTTGGCTAATTCATATGGGACTCCATCAGCTTCAAAGAGGATTCTTCCTGGTGAAACTCTTGCAACAAAACCTTCCGGAGCTCCTTTTCCTTTACCCATACGTACTTCTGCAGGTTTTTTAGTAATAGGTTTATCTGGGAATATTCTGATCCAAATTTGACCTTTACGTTGCATTTTTCTAGTTACAGCAATACGGGCAGCTTCAATTTGGCGGCCTGTTATCCAAGCTGTTTCTAAAGCTTTGATTCCAAAACTTCCGAATGCTATTTGGTTTCCCCGTTGGGAATTACCTTTAATTTTCCCCTTTTGCTGTTTCCTATATTTTGTTTTCTTTGGTTGTAACATTGCTCTATAATTTCAAAATTATTTTTTCCTTTTTTTTCTACCTCTGCTGTTATTATAAGGAACTTGACTTTTATTTCCCCTTATTTCTTTTCCGGTTTCAGGCGACAAATCCTTTTTTCCATAGATTTCGCCTCTACAAATCCATACTTTAACGCCTATTAATCCAGTTTTGGTAAGAGCTTCAGCTAATACATAGTCAATATCTGCTCTTAAAGTATGAAGTGGAGTTCTTCCCTCTTTATACATTTCGCTACGAGCCATTTCAGCACCATTAAGACGACCCGAAACTTGAATTTTAATTCCTTCAGCACCCATTCTCATTGTGGAGGCTATTGCCATTTTAACTGCACGGCGATAAGCAATTTTCCCTTCTATTTGGCGAGCGACATTAGTTGCAACAAGAACAGCTTCTAATTCTGGACGTTTTATTTCGTATATATTTATCTGCACGTCTTTTTTAGTAATATTTTTCAATTCTTCACGAAGTTTATCAACTTCATCTCCTCCTTTTCCAATAACAAAACCTGGACGGGCAGTATTAATAGTAATTGTTATCATTTTCAAAGATCTTTCTATAATGATCTTAGAAACACTTGCTTTATCTAGACGAGCGTATAAATATTTTCTAATTTTAGCATCTTCGGCAAGTTTGTCAGCATATTTTTTCCCTCCATACCAATTTGAGTCCCAGCCTCTTATGATGCCTAGTCTATTACTTATCGGATTAGTTTTTTGTCCCATGAAATTACTCTTTTTCGTTAACTACTTCATTTTCATATTTACTGTCAACCACTATTGTAACGTGATTCGATCTTTTACGAATACGATTTGCCCTTCCTTGAGGTGCTGGTTTAATTCGTTTCAAAGTTCTTCCTTCATTTACAAATATTTCTTTTACATATAATCCAGCTTCTTCAACTCTTTTATCTTCATTTTTTACCTGCCAATTAGCAATTGCTGATTTTAATAGCTTTTCAAGGTTTTGAGAAGCTGCTTTAGGTGAATAAGCCAAAATATCTAAAGCTTTTTCTACTTCAACACCTCTAATAAGATCTGCAACCAGTCTCATTTTTCTTGGTGAGCTGGGACAATTACGGAGGATAGCATAACTTATGTGTTTCTTTTCCTCTTTTCTTTTATCTGCAACTATTCTTTTACGTGCGCCCATAATTTATATTTTTTATTTCTTTTTACCACCGTGTCCTCTAAATGTTCTGGTGGGTGAAAATTCTCCTAATCTATGACCTACCATATTTTCAGTTACGTAAACAGGAATAAATTTATTTCCGTTGTGAACTGCGAAAGTAAATCCAACAAATTCCGGTGGAATGACAGAAGCTCGAGCCCATGTTTTAATAACAGATTTTTTACCACTTTCGGTCATAGTTTTCACCTTTTTTTCTAATTTATAGTCAATAAATGGTCCTTTTTTTACTGATCTGCTCATAATTCAATAATTATTTTTTTCTACGTTCTATAATTAATTTGTTGGACTGTTTTTTCTTTGAGCGAGTTTTATAGCCCTTAGCTAATAATCCTTTTCTGGAGCGAGGATGTCCTCCGGAAGCTTTTCCTTCGCCACCTCCCATAGGATGATCAACGGGATTCATAGCGACGCCTCTAACTCTCGGCCTACGTCCTAGCCATCTTGATCTGCCAGCTTTACCGCTTTTTTCCAAAACATGGTCGGGATTTGATACACTTCCTATTGTAGCACGACAGGTAACGAGCACTTTTCTGGTTTCACCTGAAGGCATTTTAAGTATAGCATATTTTCCTTCACGAGATAATACTTGAGCATATGTTCCGGCGCTCCTTGCAATCGCACCACCTTTCCCAGGATATAATTCTATATTATGTACAACTGTACCTAAAGGTATATCCGACAGGAATAAAGTATTTCCAACATCAGGTGTGGCACTCTTACCGCTTTCTATTACGTTTCCTACTTGTAATCCGTTAGGAGCTAAGATATAACTTTTTTTACCATCTTCATATACTACCAATGCGATACGAGCGGAGCGGTTTGGATCATATTCAATAGTTTTGACTCGAGCTTTAATTCCGTCTCTGTCTCTTTTGAAATCAATTAATCTATACATGCGTTTGTGCCCGCCACCAATATAACGCATGGTCATTTTACCTTGATTATTTCTTCCACCGGATTTTTTTAATGGTGCTAACAAAGATTTTTCAGGTGTAGTGCATGTAATATCATCAAATGCATTTATTATTTTAAATCTTTGCCCCGGTGTTGTTGGTTTTAACTTTCTTAATCCCATCGCTATAAATTAAATATTGCTGTAAAAATCAATTACCTCACCCTGTGCCAATGTAACAATAGCCTTTTTGTATGCATTTGTTTTGCCCTTTGACATACCAGATTTTGTATAACGATATTTTACTTTTCCGCTATATCTCATGGTATTTACGGCAATCACATTAACGCCATACATTTTATTTATGGCATTCTTTATTTGCAATTTATCAGCACGTTTATCTACTATAAAACCATAACGATTCAGAGTTTCTCCCTGTTTCGTCATTTTTTCGGTTACTATAGGTTTTATTAATATATCCATTTTTGTTCTTTTTAAGCTAAAATATTTTCAAAAACATCAACTGACTTCTCTTCCATCAATAAAACTGAAGCCCACATAATATTGTA
>WOYI011507197.1_pt1 | contig 10237 bp, 11 predicted proteins | sample 6423411 | NCBI WGS metagenome assembly WOYI01 (sample SAMN13441803, study PRJNA592873) | oil field metagenome | biome: oil field; feature: oil-well bore; material: oil-contaminated soil; isolation source: oil-contaminated soil from oil-well borehole | place: Germany: Wietze | collected 2016-10-18 ... | reverse complement strand
TACTGGAAAACGAGCGGAAGTACGCTCAGGGTGGAATTACTCCAGCCAAGAGCGTTCCTGCAAATGTGCGCAAGACTCTCGATGACAACCAGATGCTTATGTTGAGCATGGGCTTTCGTGGAACTCCGGGCATTGTTGTTCGTGGTCCCGATGGCGTGCTCAAAAAATACAACGGCATGCCTCAAGGGCCCCAATTGGCTGAAGTGCTGGGACCACGTTGAAATTTCCTCTCTCGTGCGCGGACGTGATGTGCGCATCGCGCACCGCCTACGCCCAGCTTCAGCTGTTCAGGGCGGCTGCGTAACATCAGTGGCACAGTAAGACCAGGGTTATCGGAAGAGAAAGGACTCAGATGTTCGCGTCAGCGAAGCTCGCCACAGTGGTGAATAGGGTGAAGCCCGAAAGGCCGTGGCAGTGAGGAATCAATTCCGCCGAACTGGGACGAGGCGAGCCTGGGCGTCGGGTCGGGTAACTGCAAGCTACAAGTCGGACCGACCTCAACCATGGCAACCGCCCGGTGCGGACCCGCATGCCGGGTGGCGTGGGAGGGGCGCGGTCATTGTGGCCGCCCCCTATCCCGATGCACCTGCTCAATGCGCAACGGCGGGAGCGGGATGTTGTGCTCAGCGCCGAACCTGCAGCGCCCCCGGGTTTACGATATTCGTGGGCGTGCCCTTGATGTAGTTCACTACGTTATCGAAGGCCGCACCGAAATACAGCTCATAGCTGTCCTGCTCGACATAACCAATGTGGGGCGTGCAGATGCAGTTTTCCAGGCGCAGCAAGGCGTGGCCTTGCAGGATGGGTTCGCTCTCAAATACATCCACAGCGGCCAGACCAGGGCGTCCGCGGTTCAGGGCCGCAATCAGGGCATCGGGCTCGATCAATTCAGCGCGCGAGGTATTGACCAGCAGCGCAGTGGGCTTCATGCACGAAAGGTCTTCCAGTGAAATGATGCCCCGGGTCTCTTCATTGAGCCGCAGGTGAAGAGACAGCACATCGCATTGCGAGAAAAACTCTTCCCGGTTGGTGGCAGCCTGGTATCCGTCGGTCAGGGCCTGGGCGCGGGAGGCCTCCCGACCCCATACGCGCACGTTCATGCCAAATGCGCGGCCGTAACCCGCCACCAGTTGACCGATACGGCCATAGCCCCATATGCCCAGTGTTTTTCCTCGCAACACACTGCCGAGACAGAAGTTTGGCGGCATGGAAGCCGCCTTGAGGCCGGACTGCTGCCAGGCGCCGTGCTTGAGATTGGCAATGTATTGCGGCAATCGCCGCATGGCTGCCATTACCAGGGCCCAGGTCAGTTCGGCAGGCGCGACGGGTGAACTGACCCCCTCCGCCACGGCAATGCCGCGTTCGGTGCAGGCTGTCACATCGATATGGCTACCGATCCTGCCGGTTTGGGCAATCAGCTTCAGCCGAGGCAGCTTCTCGACCAACTGGCGCGTGATCTGGGTGCGTTCACGCACCAGCACGATGATGTCTGCATCCTTCAGGCGCACGGCCAGTTGTCCCTGACCTTTCACCGTGTTGGTATAGACCTTCGCAGCATAGGGATCGAGCCGGCTTGCACAATGGAGTTTGCGCACCGCGTCCTGATAGTCATCCAGAATCACAATATTCATCCCGCCATTGTGCCTTGACGAGAACTGGTCGGCGGCTGCGCCGGCCCCATGGACTTGATCAGAATGCAACGCTGTGTGGCGCCTGTGGCAACAGCGCTAGTTCCGCAGCCATCAGTGGCGCCATGTCTCACATGCTGTCATGCGCTCAAGCTCTGCGCAGACATCCGCCATACGGCCCGCGATGACGATGCGCCCAACCTCCGAGCGGGATGCCGGATGCAGAACGCGCACCGGGCGTCGGGTGCTGTGGCGGCTGACAGCGCCCAGCCCGGGGGGGCCACAAGGCGCAGTTTGCAAGCGAATATCGGTGTGGCCGCGCATGCCGGCAGACACCGAAACTGCGGTCCCGGCGGTACGGGGCGGCTGCTGGAACGGTAGCCTTGGTTCCGTGGCGATGCCGGTCACCGCGCAGGGAGAAGGACCTTCGGGGCAGACGCTGGAGTTGCGGGTAGTCGGCATAGCACGCTGCGAATGGCGCCGATGCCTGGGTTGAAACCAGCGCGCGAGCGCGTGAAGTGGTTGAGAAAGGGCAGAGAGTGCGAACAAGGCAAGTCCCATGTGAAAACTCCGTGTATCAGGGGTTGAGCACAGGCAGGATTGCAAGGTGGTGCGCACACTCAGGGCTGAAAAACCGCAATGGGTTTGCCAAACGCCCGCCACCTGAGGTGCGCAACAGATGGCGGCGATTACATGAGCATGGTGTTGCGGATCAAGCCCACAGCCAGGCCTTCGATTTCGAAGGGCTCGCCCGGTTGCACAACAATGACGGGGTAATCAGGGTTTTCGGGAAGCAGTTCGATGGTGCCGGCCGTGCGGCGCAGGCGTTTGACGGTGACATCATCACCCAGCCTCGCCACTATGATCTGGCCGTTGCGTGCTTCCCGTGTGGACTGCACCGCGAGCAGATCGCCGTCCATGATGCCGGCGTCGCGCATGGACATGCCGCGCACCTTGAGCAGGTAGTCGGGCTTGTGTTGAAACAGGCTGTTTTCCACGCTGTAGGTCTGGTCCACATGTTCCTGCGCAAGAATGGGCGAGCCAGCAGCCACACGACCAATCAGGGGCAGGACCAGTTGCGACAACCCCGGCATGGGCAGGCTGAACTGGGTGCCGCGCGCTGCATTGATGGAGCGCACGGTGTCGCCGCGCAGGCGGATGCCGCGGGATGTGCCGCTGACCAGTTCGATCACGCCCTTGCGCGCAAGGGCTTGCAGGTGTTCTTCTGCCGCGTTGGCTGATTTGAAGCCCAGTTCGGCGGCGATTTCTGCCCTTGTGGGTGGCGCACCCGTGCGAGAAATGGCTACCTGGATCAGGTCCAGGATTTGTTGCTGGCGGGCAGTGAGCTTGGGGTGGTCGAGCATGGCGTCTCCAGTGCATGCCACAGCAGTGGCGAATAACTGTTTTTCTTGATTAGCAACATATCTGAGATAAAACCCGTTCGCCCTGAGCCTGTCGAAGGGCCGCACCCAAGCAGTGCCCCGGCTTCGACAGGCTCAGCCCGAACGGATGGGATGAGATATCTGAGACAAGTGGCAATCAAGCTGTTTTTTAATCCAGTAACTGTATTTTTCACCAGTTTTTTAAAGGATGCAAGTGAGCGGGCAAAAAATTGTGGTTTTGGGGACGGGCGGAACCATCGCCGGCAAAGCGGCCACTGCGGGAGACAACATTGGCTACGCCGCCGCGCAGGTAGGTGTCGAGCAGTTGTTGCATGCCGTACCTGGCCTGAAGGCAGCAGCGGGCGGTGACCTGTTGGCCGAGCAGATCGCGCAGCTGGACAGCAAGGACATGGAGTTCAGCGTGTGGAGCGCACTTGCAAAGCGTTGTGCCAGCGCGCTCGCCGATCCTGGGGTGCGCGGCCTTGTCATCACCCACGGCACCGACACGCTGGAAGAGACCGCATGGTTCTTGCGCTCCGTGCTGGATGCCCGTAAACCGGTGGTGCTGACCTGCGCGATGCGCCCAGCAACGGCATTGACGCCCGATGGTCCGCAGAATCTGCTGGATGCCGTCGCCGTGGCGACGACCGTGGGCGCCCAGGGTGTTGTGGTGGTGGCGGCCGGCGTGGTGCATGGTGCGCAGCGCGTACAGAAAGTGCACCCCTACCGCGTGGATGCGTTCAACTCTGGCGATGCCGGACCGTTGGGCTGGGTGGAGGAGGGGGCGGTGCGTTTGGCACAGAATTGGCCTTCGGCGCTTTCGGGGCAAGCGCAACCTGCTATTGAAAAAATAGTGAATTGCGCGCGATGGCCGCGCGTCGAGATCGTCATGAGCTATGCCGGTGCCACCGGTGCCCTGGTGAACTCGCTGGTGCGCGATGGCGTGCAGGGCATCGTGGTGGCCGCCACGGGCAATGGCGCGATTCACCATGCCCTCGAATCGGCATTGCTGCGTGCGCAGGCGGCTGGTGTGAAGGTGGTGCGTTCCACGCGCTGCCCGCAAGGGCAGGTGTTGCCCAAGCCCGGTGATGCATTACCGGATTCCCGGGGCTTGTCTCCGGTGAAGGCACGTATCTCGCTGATGCTGGAGCTGCTGCCTTGATCGAACTGTGGCCCTGTGGTTGGGCGGCCACGGGCCGTGGCTGGCCCATGCCGCCAGGCTCAACTGGACAAGGCCTGCAATGCGCGTGCCGTGATCTCTTCGACGCTGCCCATGCCGCTGATGGCGCGGTATTTGGGGGCTGCGTCGGGCTCGGTCTTGGCCCAGTTGCTGTAGTAATCCACCAGGGGACGTGTCTGGTCGCTGTATACCTGCAGGCGCTTCTTGACGGTTTCTTCCTTGTCGTCTTCGCGCTGGACCAGGTCTTCGCCCGTCACATCGTCCTTGCCCGCCACCTTGGGCGGATTGAACTTCACGTGGTAGGTGCGGCCGCTGGCTGGATGCCAGCGGCGGCCGCTCATGCGTTCGATGATGGCGTCGAAGGGCACATCGATTTCCAGCACATAGTCGAGCTTGACGCCGGCTGCCTTCATGGCATCGGCCTGGGGGATGGTGCGGGGGAAGCCGTCAAACAGGAAGCCGTTGGCACAGTCGGGCTGAGCGATGCGTTCCTTGACGAGCCCGATGATGATGTCATCGCTGACCAGGGCCCCCGAATCCATCACGGCCTTGGCCTGCAGGCCCAGCGGCGTGCCGGCCTTGACGGCAGCGCGCAGCATGTCGCCGGTGGAGATTTGCGGGATGCCGTATTTCTGGCAGATGAACGTGGCTTGCGTGCCCTTTCCGGCACCGGGGGCGCCCAACAGAATCAGTCTCATGGAAATCCTCGAAGGTTAGAAATCGGCTGGCATTGCTGGCAGCGGGCGCAGCCAAGCACCCGAGACGCTGTGCTCTCTTTGCGGTCAAGGATAGCATGCGAGTACCTTGCCCCGGCTTACGGCGGCGCCTGCCAAATCAGGCGGCGGCGCGCCTGGTTTCAGGCCAGCAGCGCCCGCACCTGGTTCAGGTCTGCCGCGGTGTCCACGCCCGGGCCGGGGGCCTGCGCGGCAATGTGCACGGCGATGCGGTGGCCATGCCAAAGTGCCCGCAATTGCTCCAGCGCCTCCACCGCCTCGGTGGGGGCCTGGGTCAGACCAGGAAACTGCCGCAGAAAACCCGCGCGGTAGCTGTAGATGCCGATATGGCGCAGCGGCGCAAATCCGTGCAAGGCAGCTACGCCTGGTGCGGCCTGCGTCGCGGTACCTTGCCACCAGGCCTGGCCTGCATGGTCGCGGGCGTGCGGAATCGGTGCGCGGCTGAAATATTGGGCCAGGCACCGGGCGTCCAGCACCACCTTGACGACGTTGGGGTTTTCGTAGTCGGCCAGTGTGTGGATGGCATGGGCTGCCGTGCCCATGCTGGCTTCGGGGCGCGCGGGCAGCAGGGCCGCCACGGCGTCGATGAGCGCGGGGTCCATCAGGGGTTCGTCGCCCTGCACGTTGACCACCACGGCGTCGCCGTCCAGACCCAGTTGCATGCAGGCTTCTGCCAGCCGGTCGCTGCCGCTGGCGTGGTCGGTGCGCGTGAGCAGCGCTTGCACCCCGTGGGCCTGGCAGGCCTGCAGGATGCGTGGATCGTCGGCGGCAACCACCACGCGGGCCGCAGCGCTTTGCGCTGCGCGGCGGGCCACATGCACCACCATGGGCAGGCCGGCGATGTCGGCCAGGGGCTTGTCGGGCAGGCGGCTCGATGCCATGCGTGCCGGAATCAGCACCGTGAAGCCCGTTGCCGTGGCTGGGCTCACCCCTCCAGCTCCTCGTCGCTCAGGGTGCGCGCCTCGTTTTCCAGCAGCACGGGAATGCCGTCGCGCACGGGGTAGGCCAGACGGGCGCTGCGCGACACCAGTTCCTGGCGTTCGCGGTCATAGGTCAGCGGGCCCTTGGTGACGGGGCAGACCAGCAATTCAAGCAGTTTGGGATCCATGGCGGCGTTTTCCGGAAATCAGGCACAGGGGGATGATAGCGGCGCGTCCCGCCAGGCCGAGAGCCGGGCATCCAGTGCCGTCAGGAAGGCGGGATCGACCTCCAGCTCCAGCGGCACGGCCAGTGCATCGGGGTGCAGCGGCCAGAGTTTTACGGCGTCTTTTTCGGTACAAATCAGGGTCATACACTTATCAGTAAAGCGCTTCCAGCTATTGAAATCATAGTGGTCTGGAAGCGCCTCGGCACTTGCCAGCTGCAGGCCTTGCGCCCGCAGCATGGCGAAGAATTCTTCGGGCCGGGCGATTGCCGCCACGGCATGCACCGGGCCGCCACGCAGGGATGCCAGCGGCACCTGCCGGCCATCCGCGCGCATTGCATGGGGCGCCAGCCGGCGCTGCAGCGCAAAACTCGGGGCGGGCCCGGCGGGGGCCTGGCCGGCATGCAGCACCCAGTCCACATGGCGCGGCCAGGGTTCGCGCAGGGGGCCTGCGGGCAGCAGAAAGCCGTTGCCCACACCGTCGCTGTTGAAGACGCAGATTTCCAGGTCACGCGCCAGCGCCAGGTGCTGCAGGCCATCGTCGCACACCAGGATATCGGTGCCGGGGTGCGCGGCCAGCAGCGCGCGCGCCGCGGTGATGCGCCGGGGTGCCACAAAAACGGGCGCATGGGTGGCGCGGGCGATCAGGGCGGGTTCGTCCCCCGCTTCCCGGGCCGGGCTGTCGGGCTGCACCGCGCGGCAGTCGTGGGTGCTGCGGCCATAGCCGCGCGAGATGACGCCCGGCTGCCAGCCCTGCGCCTGCAAATGCCGCACCAGGGCTATCACCACGGGGGTCTTGCCCGCGCCGCCGGCAATCACATTGCCCACCACGATGACGGGCGGGCCGGGGTGTTCGCTGCGCAGCACGCGCAGCCGGTACAGCCAGCGCCGCAATGCCACCAGCGCACCGTAGGCCAGCGACAGTGGCCACAAGGCCCAGGCCGCAGGCCCGCGGGAGCGCCAGATGCGGGCCAAGCCGGTGGGCTGCTGGCTACCCATGGCCGGGGCAGCGGCGGCAGAAGGCGAGGGCGGCTGCGGCCCGGCGGAAGCCATAGCGTCGAACACTACACTAGCGGCCGTTGCCTGCGCGGGCCGATGCCGAGGACTGCGTGGCAAACGTGATCTGGCTGAGGCCCACGCGCCGTGCGGCCTCCATCACGGTAACGACTGACTGGTGCGGCGCAGTGGCATCTGCGCTGATGATGACCACGCTGCCCTGGCCCGCGCTGGCCGCCTGGCCCAGCGCACGGGCCACGGCGTCCACGCTCTTGCCGTCCACGGCGGTCTTGTTGACGGCATAGCGGCCATCGGCCGCCACGGCCACGATCACTTCCTTGGGATGGTCGCGTTGCTGCTCGGCGTCGGCCACGGGCAATGTCAGCTGCAGTTCGGTGAACTTGCTGTAGGTGGTGGTCAGCATCATGAAGATGAGGATCACCAGCAGCACATCGATGAACGGGATCAGGTTGATCTCGGGCTCTTCCTTCTGGCGGGGGCGGAAATTCATCGGCAGGTTCTTTCAGGCGAAGGGCTGGGCGGCACCGTGGTTACTTGCGCAGCCGCAGGATATGGCGCACGAACTGCTCGGAGGCCAGCTCCAGCGTGAGCAGATAGGCGTCCACGCGGCTGCGGAAATAGCGCCAGAAGATCAGCGCCGGAATCGCCACGATCAGGCCGAACGCCGTGTTGTACAGCGCAATCGAGATGCCGTGCGCCAGTTGCGCCGGGTTGCTGGCGCCCATGGCCTGGCTGGCGCTGCCGGTGCCTGCCTGCGAGCCAAAGATCTCGATCATGCCGATCACGGTGCCCAGCAGGCCCAGCAGCGGCGCCGCAGAGGCTATTGTTGCCAGGGCATTGAGGTATTTTTCGAGCCGGTGCGCCACGGTGCGGCCCGCGCCTTCCATGGTGGCACGCAAATCCGCCTCGGTGCACTGGGGGTTGTTGTTGAAGGCGCGCAGGCCGCTGGCCAGCACTTCGCCCAGCGCCGAGTTTTGTGCCAGCTGGTTCACCACGTCGGGCGTGGGAACGGCCTTGGCCGAGACGGTGATGGCTTCATCCAGCAACTTCGGGGGGGCAACGCGCGCTGTTTTCAGGGCCACGAAGCGCTCAAAAATCAGCGCCAGCGCCAGGACGGAGCAGGCGATCAGTGGCCAGATGGGCCAGCCTGCGGCTTGTATGATGGACAGCAATTCTCTCTCCGCACGGGTGAAGGCAATGGCGGATTATGGCCCAGCTTGTCAGGCGCACACCGACACAAACGGTTACGCGAATTGGCACGCCGAACGCCTTTTTCTCACCCACAAAATCTGTGGATAACTTTGTGGGCAACTGGGCTCAAAAGGCTCGCGAAGCGGCACCACACCGTGGGTTCAACAGATTGATGAAAAATTGATCAGTGAAAAATCTTTATAAATCAACAGGTTGCACGAGTTTTCGTGTTTTCTGGCAGGTTTTGTCCATAGGCGCCGAAATGTCTGCCGCTCGCTCCGCGCTGTGGAGTAGTCACCGGGGACATGGCCTGCAAACGCTGGTCCGGTCTCATGCCTGAGCAGTCAACCCTTGTAGCGACGCCACGTATCTGGGAAGTTGGCGCGCTGTGCCGCGCCATTGCTGATGCGCTGGAGGCCCGATTCAACCCGGTGGCGGTGCGCGGCGAGATCACGGGCTTTTCGCGCGCATCCAGCGGGCATTGCTACTTCTCGGTGAAAGATGCGAGCGGCCAGTTGCGTTGCGCCATGTTCCGCCGCGCGGCCAGCCTGCTTGACTTTTCGCCGCGCGATGGCGAACTGGTGGAGCTGCGCGGGCGCATCGGCGTGTACGAGGCCCGAGGTGACCTGCAATTCATCGTCGAGAGCATGCAGCGCGCGGGGCAGGGCGCGCTGTTCGAGCAATTCTTGCGGCTGAAGGCGCAACTGGAAGGCGAGGGCCTTTTTGATGCAGCGCGCAAGCGCCCCCTGCCACTGCTGCCACGGGGCATCGGCCTGGTCACATCGCCGGGCGCGGCGGCGTTGCACGATGTGGTGACGGCCTTGCGCCGCCGGGTGCCGCATATCCCGGTGGTGCTGGTGCCGGCGCAGGTGCAGGGGGTTGCCGCACCACAGGCACTCGTCTCGGCGCTATCAAAACTGTATCTGCTGGCGCAGGCTGGACAAGCGCCAGGGGCTGATTCGGCTCAGAATCCTGCAATCGATGTGATCCTGCTGGTGCGCGGCGGCGGGTCGATGGAAGACCTCTGGGCCTTCAACGATGAACAGCTCGCGCGCACCATCGTGCAAAGCCCGGTGCCGCTGATCTGCGGCGTGGGGCACGAAACCGATTTCACCATTGCCGATTTCTGCGCCGACCTGCGCGCGCCCACGCCCACGGCGGCGGCCGAGCTGGTGGCCCAGCCGCGCGAGGTGTGGCTGGGGGCGCTGGGGCTGCTGGCGGGCCGGCTGGCCGACGCAATGCAGCGCCAGCTTGACGCCCGCCACCAGCGCCTGGACCAGGCCGCCGCTCGCCTGGGCCGCCCCTCGGGCATCGCGGCCCGCCAGCAGATGCAACTGGCGCGCCTGGCCCAGCGCATGCGCCACGGATTGCTATTGAAAATGCAGCTGCTTGCGCATACCCAGCAAGCGCTGGAGGCCGATTTGCCCGAAAAACTGCAACGACAGTTGGCACTCCATGCCGAGCGGCTCGAGCGCGCTGCCCTGCGGCTGGAGTTGCTCGATCCGCGTCTGGTGCTGCAGCGGGGCTATGCGCTGTTGACCGACATGGCGGGCCAGGCTGTCACCAGCGTGCGCCAGGCGCAGCCGGGCGATGCCCTGCGCGCCACGCTGGCCGATGGCGCGGTGGATGTCACCGTAGTGCAGCCGCGCCTGCTGTAGTTGCACCGGCTATAAAAACATGTTCACGATCTCGCAGGGGCCGTGAGGTCGTAAACATGTTCCAGGACAAGCGCGCCTTTGCACCAGCACAGCGCGGGTGTTTGCCCGCCCCATGCAGCACAGGTCATCTGATCTTCCTACAATGCCAGCTCGACCATGCCCGATTGCCTAGTCATTGTTCGACGCTATGCGGCACATAAAACCGCGCCTTTGGGCGCATGGCGGCGTTGCAAACCCTCGCGATAGCTACAGTCATCGCTGCGGTTTGCGCCTTGCCCTGCGCCCAAACGCATCGCTTTGATT
>WOYI010569969.1_pt1 | contig 10238 bp, 7 predicted proteins | sample 6423411 | NCBI WGS metagenome assembly WOYI01 (sample SAMN13441803, study PRJNA592873) | oil field metagenome | biome: oil field; feature: oil-well bore; material: oil-contaminated soil; isolation source: oil-contaminated soil from oil-well borehole | place: Germany: Wietze | collected 2016-10-18 ... | reverse complement strand
GGTATCAGGAGACCGGCGAGAACAGAGTTCATCGTTTATGGAAACCTGATGAGAACTGGGTTGCAACTACCAGAGGAGACCTTACGGTCAAAACCCTCGCACGGTGGGGACACCGGCGAGAACGGAGGAAAGGATTGGAGACCTGGCGGTCAAAAGCCTCGCACGGCCTGTGCTCGCCACAAAGTGGACGGGTATCAGGACACCGGCGAGAACGGAGAAGAGACCTGGCGGTCAAAAGCCTCGCACGGTCAGGAAACCGGCGAGAACGGAAGAGACCGGCGAGAACGGAGAGTATATAAATGAGAAAAAGTGCGGGTTTGATTGCCCACACTTTTTCTGCAGGTGAGCATTAAGCTACTTCATCGCCATATCTTCAATATCGTTCTGCCAATCCCAGAACGGGGTGATGTCCGGGGTGATTGTGGATGTGTTGATCCGCTGGCTGCTGAAGATAGTGAAGTTTTTCCTGGCATAGTTGGGGATTTCGACACCCCAATCCATGATGATGTCAAAGGCTTGCTGGTAGAGCTGTTTTCTTAATGCCTGGTCGTCGCTTAAACGCGCTTGCATGATCAGCTCATCTAATTGTGGATCCTGAATGTAATAGGTGTTCGATTTTGTTCCAGGTTGGTCAAAGGTGTTGGAACTGTAATACTTCTGGAAAAGGTCAGTATCTATCGCTATAGTCCAAGCGGCTGTCCAAAGTTCTTGGGTGCCATTTCCCAACGCGTCCCAGAAGTCGTTTACGTCTGGGGGGTCGGTAATAGATAGGGTTACCCCGATCTCAGATAATGTGTTCCGGGCTGCAATGAGAAGACCATAAGCAGGGTGATCTCCTGTTCCCCCCGCGGGGATAATGACTTCATAATTCAGTTTGGCGCCTGCTGGGGCAGCCACAACCACTCCACCGGATACGGTGAAACCAGCTGCCTCAAAGAAACCAAGTGCTGCTAGCTGGGCTGCCGCCACCTTTTGAGACTGAGTCATCCCCGGGGTGTAGATTGGATCACCATTGACGTCCAAAGAAAAGGCTTCTTGATAGCCCGGATCAACCGGTTGAGGGGACGCCCAGGATGAAAGGACGATCGGGTATTCCAGGGTTGTTGCGCCATCAGGACCATAGTAAGCTTCAGTTGCTGGTTTGCGGTGAACAGCCAAGATAGTGGAAAACGCTTTACGCATATAACGGGATGCAGTTGAGGCAGGGTCATCTCCCACTTTAACCAATCTGGCGTTGATGCCAATATATCCATAACCGAGGTTGTCGATTTTTGAGGTGGTAATGACATCCCCTGTGAGCTCACCATTGGAATTAAGAGTGTATATTTCCTCCACTCTTATGCGGTTGTAGGAGAATCCAGCAAGATCAACGCTGCCTGAATCAATGGCACTTGGTAGAGAATGACTGGCATCTTCGACAAACTTGATTTGATTGATCTTTGGCTCACCTTTGTAGTAGTACCTGTTAGCCCCAAGGTAATTCACATCACTTTGCTTTGAAGCAAATTGATAAGGCCCGGCTCCCATGGGGGCGTAGTCTTTGCTTCGCTGTAAGGAAAGGTCGCCAAAATCGAAACCGAACATGTTTTCTACATAATTATACTTATCAGAACTGCCGTAATAATGCAGAGGAGTGATTGGTATAGCTAAAGAGTAAATCCAACTTGTGGAAAAGCCTTCGATTTCTAGAGTTACCGTTGTTTCACTTAACTTTTGAATACCACTGATGTTAGAGGCTGTCTGGGTTCGATAATCCTGTAAACCCAGGATAGGCAGGGTAGTAATCTCGTGTGACCCATCAAAGGAAGGATCAAGGAAGGTGTAAAGAGTGAAAATCAGATCGTCCGCGCTGACTGGCAACCCATCAGCAAATTTCAGGTCAGGTCTTAAGGTAAATGTATAGAGAGTATTACCTGTCGTGGTGTTAATATCTATGTCAACATCGGCTGGACCGGTGTAGGTGTAAGGAGTACCATTGAAAGATCGCGTCTCACCGCTGATGGTGTTTTCTACTACCATACCCTGTCGGTCAGTTGTAAGCAGATTAAGCTGGGTGAGATTGACAATATCCTCCTCATAGCTTGTACTGGTAAAGAATGGACTCAGATTTTGAATCTGGTCGAAAACTGTGGCAATTGTTAATGTAGATTGTTTAAGAATGGCTGGCAGGAAAACGGTTGTACCGCCTCCCTGGGCAGAGACAACAACACTGCCGAATACTAATGAAAGAATTAAAATCGAAACAAGAACAAGCGAAAAGAAACGTTTTTTGAGCATGGTCCCTCCAGATTCTCAAAGAAAAGTTACTTGATGAAATTGATAATATTATAGCACTTCAAGGTAAAAAATTGGTTCAATTTTATCAATTTTATCCGATCAGACAGTTTCACGGCGAAGGTTGGCAGCAAAAGTGACAAAATATTTAACCGAGAAGCATATAATCAAAGCTACGAGATACTATAATTTCCGTGAACGATTAGTTGACAACAGCAACCATAGCTTTTCTGCTTTCCCCAGCCCCGATGGCGGATGATATAATGACTGAACTACATCAACCTGAGGTTAGCATGACTGAATTTATTACCTACCACGAAATCGACGCGGCGACGGATGCCGTGCGTGCCCGTTTGACCACCATCCCGCAAATTGCCCTCATTCTCGGTTCAGGGTTGGGTGAGCTGGCTGATTCCATCGAGAATGCCGTCATCATCCCCACCCATGAGATCCCCTTCTGGCCGGTCTCGACGGTGCCTGGTCATAAAGGCAGGTTGGTGATTGGCGAGTTGGAAGGCAAGCAGGTTATGGTGCTGCAGGGGCGCACCCATTACTACGAAGGTCATTCCGTTTCCAAAATCGGGCTGCCAATCCGCGTGATGCAGCGTTTGGGGATAAAGACCCTCATCCTGACCAATGCCTCGGGTGGTTTGAACGCCGATTTTAATGGCGGAGATATCATGCTGATCAAAGATCACCTCGCCCTGCTGCCAATGGCGGGAGAAAACCCGCTGCGCGGACCCAACCTGGACGAATTTGGACCTCGTTTCCCGACTATGAGCGAGGTCTACAACCACGAACTGATCACGCTTGCCCAGGAAGTCGGCAAGGAATTGGGAATAGCACTGCATGAAGGGGTCTATGTCTGCCTTTCTGGTCCATCCTTTGAAACCCCGGCAGACTGCCGCTTTTTGAGGATGGTGGGAGCGGATGCAGTTGGGATGTCAACCGTGCCTGAGGCGATCGTCGCCAAACACGGTGGCATGGACATCCTCGGTTTTGCCACGATCACGAACAAAATCGATCCTGACGGCACCAACAAAGCCACTCATGAGGAAGTTCTCGAGGTTGGCGACCAACTTGCACCAAATTTAATGAAAGTTATCCGGGGAGTTCTTCGCCGGATATAATTTCAACTACAAATGGATTACGTTATTCGATTTTTAGCGGAATTTGAAGTTCCGATTTACTTGATATTGGGCGTCGTTGCCCTGATATATCTCAGGCGTGTTTTGGTTTCGCTGGAAGAAAAACGGGGCGCGATTTTTGGCTTGGAGCGTGAAGCCGCTCAACGCAAAGTGGTCGCAGCGACCTCCGTGTTGATTTTGGTGGGTTTGTTGACTGTAGGCGAGTTTATCGTGGCAACCTTTTTGGCTGGTGAGCTGGCACAGGCGCCAAGCTTCGCGACAAAGACAATCGAAGTGTTAACCACGCCAACCACCACTCTGCCTGGTCCGGTCCCGACCGATGCAACACCAACACCCACCAAGTATCCGCAGGCTGAGATCGAAGGAGTCAACAGCGCCTGTATTAATGATGTTTTGGAAATCGAGAGCCCGGCACACCTGGATGAAATCACTGGAGTTGTAGAATTAGTTGGAAGCGTGAATACCGAAAACTTTGGCTCGTATAAGTATGAATATTCAACCATGGGAGAGCCAAACTGGCAGACCATTGCCGCTGGCAGCGGGACGCGTATTGATGAAAGTCTTGGCAGTTGGTATACCAGCGACCTGATCTCAGGAGAATACATGCTCAGGCTGGTAGCCCTTGACAACGACGGTATCGAACAATCAGCTTGTGTTATCGTTGTAACAGTTGCATCAAATCAATAAAGGGAATTATGGCAAAACTAAAAGTTCTCAAAGCTACCCAGGACCATTTCGAAGAAATGACCAGCATTGATCACAGCATAACCAGTATCTACGCCTATCGGCTGCAAACTGACCTCGATGTCCAAAACTCCACCTTTAGTTTTCAACGAGTCAAGCTTCCCCGTGAGGCGCATTTAAGCTACATGCGGGATAAAGATTCGCTTTTGAAATCCTGGGATGAAGCCAGCCTGATTTATGTTGGAGAACTCGATGAGGTCGTTGTGGGTTACGTGGTCATCGACTCCAAAACGCTTCCCAATACTGCCCGGGTGAGCGACCTGGCAGTGATCCCCGAATTGCGACAGAAAGGGATTGGACGAACCTTACTTGCAGTCGTTGAAAACTGGACTATGGAGAATAACCTCGAACGCGTCTTGATCGAAACGCCCATGCGCAATTATCCCATGGTAGAGCTGGCGCTGCATTGCGGTTACGAGCTGTGCGGCTTTTTGGATCAATATTTCCCTAATGGTGATCCGGCTCTGTTCTATCAAAAAAGGCTGTCATAAGGCACGAATAACCAATGCAGTTGATGATAAACCTTTCCCTGGTCCTTGAGACCCTTAACCAGATCCTGTACGCGGCTGTTGCGATCACCGCGATCGCTTTGCTGATGTATACCTCGGGGTTTAACTTCAGAGACCGCATTGTTAAAACCTTCACCCTGATTTTGCTTTGCATGGTCCTGATTTTCACTGGAGAGATAATAGCGGCAGTCTCGAACAAAACTGAATACATCCAGCTGTGGCTGCAGTTGAGATGGGTCGGTCTGATGATGCTGCCAGCGGTTTATTTGCATTTTTCGGACGCACTGCTCACTGTTAGTGGAAGACCCAGCCGGGGAAGACGCACAACTTTTGTGTGGGTGACCTACTTCATCACCGGCATAGCCGCAATTCTGATCTTCTTTGGAGTGTCGATCGGTGAACTTGCCCCAGAAAAAGCGCCTATGTTTTTCCTCGAGCGCAACCAGATCACCTTTTTCTTTGGCATTTTCTACCTCGTTGTGATGGCGATGGTCAGCTATAACCTGGTACGCGCGATGATCCGTTCGGCAACCAAGACCGGTCTGCGACGTATGATCTACTTGTTGGCAGGTGCCGCCGCGATCGCTTTCAGCAGCATCATTTTTCTTTTTCATGGCAACAGCTGGTTCGCCAGCCACCCTCACTGGTTCTGGTTTTTAAGCAGCCTTGGCTCGGTGATCACTGGCTTTTTCCTGATTGTGATGACCTATACCGTATCCTTTTTCGGTCTGCTCTGGACAGACCGCCAGATCAAGAGTCGTCTGCTGCGTTGGCTTTTGCGCGGACCTTTTACTGCCGCTATCGTGCTCGGTTTGACTACAGTAGCCCGCAGATACGGTGAGCTGCAAGGTGATCCATACATCTATTTTGTTCCCATGGTGATGGTAGGTGGGACTTTGCTCCTGCAATACGCCATCAACCTGGCTTCACCGTATATTGAGAAATCGTTCTTTTGGGGGGATGACCGTAACGACCTTGAAACCATCCAATCTTTGCAAGACCGGATGCTTACCAACCGGGACCTGTACCAGTTTTTGGAAACCACCGCAGCCCTGATCAGCGACCGTTTACCAGTTTCTGGTGGGTTCATTGCCCTGCTGGAAGGCGATAAAGTGATCAAGTCAGTCAGCACTGGTGATCAAAAAGCCATCGAAGCTGTCGATGTCGACGAGAAATTCATCAAGCAAGTACAAGAAAACCTGGTAGATCAGGATGGGCTGATCGAATGGCAGGGTCTATTCTTGGTACCCCTGGAATTTACTTTTGAAGATGGGACTACGAGGCTTTTGGGGTTGGGTGGCTTCGTTAAGAATGAGAACAGGGTTGTCAAAGAGGAGGACAAGGCGTCCATTCTCAAGCTTGCCGAACGCGCCACCCTGGCGATCAAGGACCACACCTTGCAGAAACAAGTTATCGAGAGCCTTTCCGCGCTGCAAACCGAAGTCGATTACCTCCAGGATATCCGAGCTGCATCCAGTTTTAACATTGATCAGCTTAAGAACCTAGAAAAACCCGATTTACCTGAAGGTATGGCGACCTGGGTAAAAGACGCCCTGACGCATTATTGGGGCGGACCAAAGCTGACCAATAATCCACTCATGCAATTAAAAGTGGTCGAAGAAGAAAGCGAAATCCTGGATGGTAACCGCACGAACGCGCTGCGCTCCGTATTGACCGAAGCTATCGAAATGATCAAACCTAGCGGTGAGCGCAAATTTACCAGTGAGTGGCTGCTTTATAACATACTTGAATTGAAATTTTTACAGGGAAAAAAGGTACGTGAAGTCGCCCGAAAACTGTCAGTATCCGAGGCTGACCTTTACCGTAAACAAAAAATCGCCATTGAGAGTGTTGCCCAAAAAATTGCTGTTATGGAAGCCAATGCAAATGATAATGGGGAACACTCAACCCCTCCTGATGAACTTGAAAAATAACTTTCCCCGTTGATTCTGGCACGAATATTGTAAGGATTAGGCAGTATATTGTGGCAGTTATGCGGAGTTAAACGTGGCACAAACAAAGACCAATGCAGGGAAAATTAGCAAAGCGAAAGCCCTTGAGCTTCAAAAAGCACAGGAAGCGGACGAGCTGCGCAAGCTCGAACAACAGCAGAAAACCCGACGGGTGATCTGGGATCTTACCGCCTTGTTTCTTTTAGTCGTGAGCGCTATCCTGCTGCTGGCGCTGTTGGGAATCACGCACGGCAAACTGGTCGACAGCGGCGTTTTTACTTTGAAACGTTGGTTCGGTTGGGGACGGTTTTTGGTAGCGCTTGCAGTATTCCTGACAGGCTGGATTTTACTGCTGTGGAGAAAATCCCCACCCGAAGACTTTAAATTGGGTCGGATCGTGCTGATTGAGCTGGGTTTGTTCCTGCTTCTGGGTGTCTTTTCAGCATTTGCGAATGACTCGGTATTCAAGGTCAACGCAGGCAGCAGTGCCGGCGGTATTGTCGGTTTTGGTCTTTCTTATTCGCTGCGCAGTCTGATTGGCAATACAATGACCGGTATCTTCATGTTGATCACTGCCCTTGTGCTGCTGATCCTTGGATTTCGCTTGGCTTCGCGGATAGAGCGTTGGGCAAAGGGCGAAATGAGGCAATTCCAGACTTATCCCCAATTATTCCAGGATGAAGAGGCGGGTCTCCCGGATTTTGAGCCTATACAGATAGAAGAGGAAAAACCTCAAACCTCCCGGGTGGCTGTGAAAACAAGCACCAAGCCCACCACGCAGATGGAACTGCCTCTCTCTTTTCGAAAGGGCGAGCTGACAGATAACAATAAACCGGCTAAAGAGGTCAAACTCAAACCACGTTCTGATCTTCTACCTCCTCTCAGTCTGCTCGACCAGGAAAAGACGGTCGTGGCAAACCAGGGAACGATCAACATGAACGCGGCGATGCTCGAGAAAACCTTGGGTGAGTTTGGTGTGCCCGCCAAGGTGATCGGTTATCGAGTGGGACCAACTGTTACACAATACGCGGTTGAACCAGGTTACTTTGATAAAGGCAATACGGAAGAGAAGCAAAAAGTTCGGATCTCACAGATTTCCGGTTTGGCAAGGGACCTTGCTCTCGCGTTGAAGGCGGAACGACTGCGCATCGAAGCACCTGTACCTGGTGAATCTTACGTAGGTATTGAAGTGCCGAACAGCGAACACACTATCGTTCGCCTTAGACCCCTGCTTGAATCACCTGAATTTGCGGAAGTCAAATCACCGTTGGCAATTCCATTGGGCAGAGGCGTCTCCGGACAGCCGGTTGTTTCAGACCTGGCAAGTATGCCTCACCTGCTCATTGCAGGCACAACCAACTCAGGTAAATCGGTATGTATTGCCGCGTTAACCATGGCGTTGGTGATGAATAACAACCCCGATGACTTGAAATTGGTGATGGTTGACCCCAAAATGGTCGAATTGAAACGTTTCAATGGACTTCCTCACCTGTTGGGCGAGGTCGAAACCAACGTCGACCGGATCATGGCTGTGTTAAGATGGGCGACCACTGAAATGGACAATCGTTATCGTTTGCTCGAGATCGTCCATGCCCGCAACCTGGAGACTTATAACCAGAAAATGGACAAGCTCAGCAAACCGCGCATGCCCAGGATAGTAATGTTGATCGATGAACTAGCTGATCTGATGATCAATGCTCCCGCTGAGACTGAAGGTGCTATCGTGCGGCTGGCTCAAAAATCACGCGCGGTGGGTATCCACCTGGTGGTCGCCACCCAGCGACCGAGCACCGATGTGGTCACGGGTGTGATCAAAGCCAACTTCCCGACCAGGATTGCATTCACGGTTGCCTCTTCGGTCGACTCACGCGTGATCCTGGATGCGAGCGGTGCGGAAACGTTGTTGGGGAAAGGCGATCTGCTCTTTCACCGTGCAGAAGTCGGGTATCCACAACGAGCACAAGGTGTGATGGTCTCCGACCATGAGATCCGAAAGGTGATCGCATGGTGGCAAAAGCAAGAACTGCAAGAGCAATCCACAGCAATGACCCTGGTGTTACCTGAAACCAGCACAGGGAAAAAAGCTGAAGCCATCAATCAGTTCGAACCTGATATTGACGCCGAAGAGGAAGTTCCCTGGGAAAAAGAAGTCCAGGTTCAAAGTGAAGCCAGTGAAGATGAAGACCTTATCGATAGGGCAACTGAACTTGTGCGCGTCAAACGGCGGGCAAGTGCCTCTTATCTCCAGCGTCATTTGCGACTTGGTTACCCCCGCGCAGCCTGGTTGATTGAAAAATTGGAAGCCCGCGGTGTATTAGGTCCACCCAGCGGTGCCAGGAAAGAACGGGAAATTCTCTTGCCAGAACCAGAAAGCGAAGGCGAAGAAGATGAGGGGTTTGAAGAATGAATGAGAAAAAATCCGGGAAATTCAACTTTGAAAATTTCCTGAGAAGAGCTTTTAAATCCCCGCTGGAATGGTTGGCAAGCCGTCTGCTGAAATTAGGTATCAGCCCCAACCACATCACCTTGTTTGGACTGTTTGGAAAAATTGGTGCAGCGGTCCTGATCGCCTTTGGTTATCTGCGGTTGGGCGGTTTGGTTGCAGCCCTGATGGCACCATTGGACGCTGTGGACGGGGCGTTGGCACGTTTGCGTGGAAACCCAAACCGTTTTGGCGCTTTTTTTGATTCTGTAATCGATCGTTATGATGAGCTGATCCTGTTGGGAGCCTTGATTATTTATTTCTACAACCAGAAAAATCTGACTGGTGTGCTTCTAACTTTTTTGGCTATCATGGGTTCGGTCCTGGTTTCTTATACCCGTGCAAGAGCTGAAAGTTTGGGCTTTGACGCGAAGACCGGGATCCTCACCCGAATTGAGAGAGCAATTGTATTAATTGTCGGTTTACTGTTTGCAAAACCGATCTTTTCTGTTGGTATAATTGCTATTCTAGCTAACATCACCGCAATTCAGCGGATTGCCAAAGTATGGCAACAATCAAACGCTGAATAGACCGTTTTAGCCTAAGAAAGGGAATCTTATGCCTCAAGGTTTTAATATTGGTCCATTTACAATTCGTTTTTATGCAATTTTGATCATAATCGGCGCGATCGTCGGTTCTTGGCTGGCATCCAGACAAGCTAAGAAACATGGAGAAGACAGCGAAATCATTCTGGATTTGCTTCCATGGCTTCTGATAGCCGGCATCGTCGGTGCACGTTTATGGCATGTCTTTACTCCTTCAGCTTCCAATATCGCCCAAGGGGTGACAACTGAGAACTACCTTAGAAATCCAATAGAGATCCTCAAGGTGTGGAAAGGTGGGCTTGGAATTTTCGGTGGGGTTATTGGTGGAGCGGTGGCGTTGATCATCTACACCAAAGCCAAAAAGTTGAACTTCTGGCAATGGGCAGATTTCATTGCTCCAGGTTTGTTAATAGGTCAGGCGATTGGGCGCTGGGGTAATTTTGTGAACCAGGAAGTTTATGGTCGCCCGTCCAATTTACCCTGGGCAATTACCATCGACCCGCAATTCCGTATCGCTGGGTTTGAGTATGTGGAAAAGTACCACCCGCTTTTCCTTTATGAAAGCCTATTATGCCTGCTTGGAG
>WOYI010808913.1_pt1 | contig 10239 bp, 12 predicted proteins | sample 6423411 | NCBI WGS metagenome assembly WOYI01 (sample SAMN13441803, study PRJNA592873) | oil field metagenome | biome: oil field; feature: oil-well bore; material: oil-contaminated soil; isolation source: oil-contaminated soil from oil-well borehole | place: Germany: Wietze | collected 2016-10-18 ... | reverse complement strand
CAGGCCCCCAAGTCCGCGAGGGGGAACTCAATAGATCAGAAGGAGGGACGCAGATGTCTGACTATCACGAACCGGTAGAGGAACTGACGGAGGAAGACAGGAATATCAGCAGGGCTTTGCGAAGCCTGAAGGAAGAGATCGAGGCTGTCGACTGGTATCATCAGCGGGCCTCAGCCACCACGGACGATTCCATCCGCGAGATCATCATTCACAACAGGAACGAAGAGATAGAGCATGCATCGATGATGCTCGAGTGGCTCAGGAGAAAGATGCCTGCTTTTGACGAGGCCTTGAGAACATACCTGTTCACGGAAGCTCCGATCACCCAGGTTGAGGCCGCTGCCGCCGGAGGAGCCCGGCCGGCCGGGAAAACGGCCGCATCGGGTCTCGGGATCGGAAGCCTCAAAGGGCAAAATTAGAGGATACGCAAAAAAGGAGGACGACCGAAAATGGATATGCTGAAACGTTCCGTATCTCCGATAACCGAACAGGCCTGGGACGTGATAGACGATCAGGCGAGCAAGGTCCTGAAAAGCAGGCTTTCCGCCAGAAAATTCGTCGATGTTTCCGGCCCGCACGGATGGGATCATGCGGTGGTTTCCACAGGCCGTCTCGAGATCTCTCCCTATGAGGGGAGCAAGGATGTGCGCTGGGGGGTCCACCTCGTCCAGCCCCTCGTTGAGACCCGCGTGACCTTCGAGATGGACCTCTGGGAGCTTGACAACGTCATCAGGGGTGCAAAGGATCTGTGCCTTGATCCGGTCATCGAGGCCGCCAACAAGATTGCCGAATTCGAGGAGAATGCCGTCTACAACGGCTTCGACCCGGCATGCATAGTCGGCCTTTCTCAGGCCGGAGCCGAGCAGACTGTCTCCCTTTTGACGGGAAAACCTGGAGAGATGATGGCCGGCCTTTCCGAGGCGACAATGCTTTTGAACAAGAATGCCATCGATGGTCCCTTCGTACTCGTGGCCGGACCTCAGCTCTGGCAGACCATAGAGGTTCTCGGGGAGGGATATCCGCTCAAGAAGCGTGTTTCGTCCCTGGCGGACGGCGGAACGATCCTGTCCCCGCACATCGAAGGGGGATTCCTGGTCTCCTCGCGCGGTGGGGATTTCGAGCTTACCCTTGGGCAGGATGTCTCGATCGGCTACGAATCCACAATGGATGGCAAGGTCTGCCTCTTCATGGCTGAATCTTTCACCTTCAGGGTGATAGAGCCGAACGCGGTAGTGCCGCTGGGAATTTAAAAGCCGTGAATCGTGAATCGTGAATCGTGAATCGTGTGGAAAGGTCGTTTCGGGGAGGTTCGGACAGGAGATCGGGAGATTGATGTGATGGTAAAAAAAGGGGAGCGCTTTCGAAAAGGATGCCGCTCCCTTTTGTCGCCCGGGAACTGCCAGTTTTTCAACGGTTCATGGTTGTCTGTGTTCTTACATGGTCTTAACATTGAACAGTGCGATTCTTTTTAAATGCCGTGTCCCGCAACTGCAATATCAGAGTCATCCGTGATGGCGGAAGAGCAAAGGTTGAACCAGGGGGGGTAAACATGCAGCTTAAACCCCAACAGAAAATAGTCCTGATATACATGGCCGTTGCCGTGATATGGATATTCTTTTCCGATGCCCTGGTGGCAACCCTTTTCGATGAACCTGGAGTGATCTCGGCCCAGCTCTACAAGGGCCTGATGTTCGTTCTCGTTACGGGCGTTCTGCTTTACTTCCTGGTGGACAGGCACATCTCGATCATCGAAAAAGCGCATGAAGATCTCATCGCAAGCTACGAACAGACCATTCTCGGCTGGGTGCAGGTCATGGATCTGAGGCACAAGGAGACAAAGGATCACGCCGTCCGCGTGGCAATGATGGCCGCAGAGCTGGCCAGATTGTCCGGTGTCCCGAAAAAAAGCCTGGAGGAGGTCCGGCGGGGCGCCGTTCTTCACGATATCGGCAAGATCGGCATCCCGGACTCTATACTCACCAAGCCCGGCAAGCTCGATGTCCGCGAGTGGGAACAGATGAAGAAACACCCCGTAATAGCGTACGAACTGCTCTCTTCAATAAATTACCTGAAGCCTTTGGCGGACATTCCCTACTGCCATCACGAGAAATGGGACGGAAGCGGCTACCCCAGGGGATTGAAAGGTAACGAGATCCCCCTTACCGCAAGGATATTCGCCGTGGTCGACGTATGGGAGGCGCTGATCTCTCCAAGGGTCTACAGACCTGCCTGGTCTGAAGAGGATACGCTCAGGCATATTGCGAGTCAGTCTGGCAGCCATTTCGACCCGGAGATCGTCCGTATCTTCCTCGACAACTTCGAACTTCTTAAAAAACTGTGCCCCTGGAACCGATACAGGAACCGGGACAGGTCCCCATGTCAGGGGAATGATCTGTGCCGCGGTGGAAGCCCGCCCCCCTTGGGATCCGGGGAACCTGAGAGGTTTTGAAAAAAGATCCGGAGGTGTCTTATGAGGACAGCTGACAACAGGATGCCGGAACCTTGCGGAAGCTCCGGCCCGTATTCTCTTCTTGAAGCGGATGACTCCGTGCTTGTCGTTATCGACGTACAGGATATTTTCCTGGACAAACTGCCGCATGCTGAAAGCGAACGGCTGCTGAAAAGCATATGCTGGCTCACAATGCTTGCCCTGTGGAAACAGATCCCGCTGGTCGTCACCGCCGAAGAAAGCAGCGATCAGCCGTTGGCCCATGAGCTTGCCCAAACGCTTCCCGCAGGCACGCCCGTTTTCGACAAGGTCTCGTTCGGTCTTGCCCACCAGCCCGACATACTTGCCGCCGTCGAGCGGACAGGCCGCAAAACGGCTGTTCTGGTAGGCCTGGAGACAGATGTCTGCGTCATGCACTCTGCCCTTGGGCTGCTTGAAAAGGGCTACCGAGTGGCGGTGGTCGCCGACGCGACCGGGTCGCCTGCCCCCGGACAGGAGATGGGATTGAACCGCATGAAAAGCGCGGGAGTCGTGATCGTCGACCAGAAAGGCCTCTTCTACGAATGGCTGCGCACCATCGAAGCCGTAAATCGATTCCACGCCGAACTCCCAGACATGCGCGGCCTGTCCGGAGTAGTTCTGTGAGAACTTCATAGGTGTCAGACCTACACAATTGACAAAACAGGCTGTTTCCGGGAAAATAGCCCTGATGCCCTGGCGAGACACGCAAGCAGCGGGGGTGGAAAGATGGGCAGGCCGATGAGGATAGAATACCCGGGAGCCTTTTATCATGTCACGTCGAGAGGGAACGAGAAGAAGGATATTTTCAAAAGCGAAGCGGACCGAGAGATACGGGGTGGTGTTTCACGCCTGGTACCTTATGAGCAACCGTTTCCACCTTATGTTGGAGACCCCCCGGAGAACCTTTCGCGGATCATGAAGCACATCAACGGATCCTACACGAACTATTTCAATATCAAGCGCAAGCGCGCGGGTCACCTTCTCCAGGGGCGCTACAAGGCGATCCTTGTCGAGGCCGACACGTATGCCGCCGAGCTTTCCCGCTACATCCACCATCCACCTGAACCCCGTCAAGGCAAAGATGGCCTCCTCTCCGGAGGAATATCCGTGGAGCAGGGTCATAAGGGTCAAGCCTACGCTTTTGACAAACCTTTTAAAAACGGGGAAATATAGGCGTTGTCGACCTGATGGAGAATTGGTTAGAAGGTGTTTTTATCGTCAGTTGGCGTAATCTGTTTACCCAAAAAGATCCGGCGAACACTATATTACAAGACTTTATCGGCGATAAGTCCGGACATCGTTCTTACGGCCTCGAAGGAGCGATCCAGGTTGAACTCTTCAAGATCTCTCTCCCGGAGCACTGGTTTGAGTTGAGTTGCGACCTGCCTGCTAAGCGGGGCGATTACATCAACCAGAACTGGATGCGAAACCGGAACACCATGGAATTTCTCAGTATCTGGGAGCAGCAGAGTAACCCCGATTTAAATTCCATCGAATTCGATGGAATAAGAAAAAAGGCAGAGAGGGCCCTAGGGGTCAAACCTGCGCTGGCTTCTTGCCCCTTCTGACCGGTTTGGACAAACCTTGAATTGGGCAAGAAGCCCGTGTATGCCTGGCACCTGAACAAGATCTGTATTTGCCGGAAAATTGTTCTGTGGTGGTTTACCGGGACTGAGGCGGTTCCTGTTCGAGCCGCACTTTCGGGAGAGAGCCAGGGTAAGTAAGAAGCAGGAATTCCAGCATTTTTTCACGTATTTCACACCGCAGCTCCCAGGCTTTGGATGAGTCGGCAGCGCTCATCAGGGCACGCAGTTCCATGGTTCGCTCCGAGCAGTTGGTGACCTGCAGCGCCCAGACACGCCTGTCCCAGTTAGAGGATGTTTCGAGCAGTTCCTTGAGATGAGCTCGAATAGCCTCGATGGGGGCGTTGTAGTCTACGTAGAGAAATACCGTTCCCAGCAGATCGCTTGAGATTCGCGTCCAGTTCTGGAAAGGTTTTTCCAGAAAGTAGGTTGTCGGCAGAACCAGCCTCCGGGAATCCCAGATGCGAACGACCACGTAGGTGAAATTTATTTCCTCCACGCGGCCCCATTCGCCCTCTACGACCAGAACGTCGTCTATGCGGACGGGTTGTGTGATGGCGAGCTGGATGCCTGCCAGCAGCGCTCCCACAGTCTTTTGTGCTGCCAGGCCTACGATGATCCCTGCGACGCCCATAGATGCCAGCAGTCCTGCCCCCACCTGGCGGAACTCCTCGAAACTCATGAGGATGAAGGAAAAGGCCAGGATCCCGATGGCGATCAATGAAACTTTTCTGAATATTATGATCTGTGTCTGGACTTTCCGGGCCCTGAGGTTGTCCTGGCTGGAGAGGTCGAACCGTTCGAGGATAAGGGTTTCCAGCAGGTCTGAAATGCCTATGATGAGCCATGCTATTGTCCCGACAAGAAGTATTTTAAGACTCAGAGACAGAGAACTGATGAATCCCGAAGGAAGCAATCCAGTGGTGAACCGCAGGAGAGCCATGAGGACAAGCGTAGCTGCGACAGCCTTGATGGGACTGCCGAGCTTATGTCCATGGATCTTACGCCAGCGATCCGGGAAGTTTCGGACAAATTCAATGGCCTGGACCGGAAGGATGGATCGCAGGGTCATCATAATTACCAGGCCAGAGAGCAGGATTATAAACAGGAGGAACGATACGCGCCAGAGCATTTCCATACAGTCACCTCGAAGAGAATAGGTTTCCTGCATTGATTTTACAGGAAAAGCAAAGATGTGGCAGCAAAAGCATCAAGAGATCAGTAAAATCCTCAAGGAGACCCCCCTGGCTTTATAATTCATGCCAGGACTCCACGCCACGGAGGTGAGTCATTTGACCCGTGAACCAGGGAGCAGGGAATATTTCGACAGTGTTGCTTCGAGGTGGAATGAGATGCGCCGGAGCTTCTTTACCGAGGAGGTGCGGGAAGAGGCTTACAGGGTGGCGGGGCTTGCTTCGGGTAAAACCGCAGCCGATATCGGCAGCGGAACGGGTTTTATAACAGAGGGCTTGCTGGAGAAGGGGCTCAAGGTGATCGCGGTTGACCAGTCTCCCGCCATGCTCGAGGAACTGAGATCGGCCATGGGGAGCCCTTCCCTCGATTGCAGGCAGGGAGAAGCCGAGTCGCTTCCCATTGATGACGGATCCGTCGATTACGCGTTCGCCAACATGTTCCTCCACCATGTCGGATCACCCCCCGTGGCGATAGAGGAGATGGTCAGGATCCTCAAGCCCGGGGGGGTGCTTGTCATAACCGATATGGAAGAGCACGATTTTGATCTCCTGTTAACAGAGCAGCATGACCGCTGGGCCGGTTTTGCAAGGGACGACATAAGGGAATGGTTTCTCGGTGCCGGGCTGCTGGAGGTGGAAGTAGGTTCTGTCGGCTCCACCTGATGTGCCGTATCGGATGAAGGCCGTACCGTTGGTGCGGTAAGCGTCTTTGTCGCCAGGGGAAGCAAGGCGTGATGATCCTGTAACCCCGACTTTCCAGCTGAATATGCCTTCCCCGGAACTGCTCGCCCGGCTTGTGGAAAATGGATCGATCCAACTGTCAAATTTTGCATGACGGTTGGTATTACTCCCCGTCAGGTTTTTGAATTCAAGAAAGGAGGGCTTGACCGGCATGCCGACATTGAAGATCTTCTGTGCGGGAAGCATCAGGAAGGCTCTGGAGAGGCTTGCCGAGTCCTTTTCTCTGTCCAGTTCCGATGTTTCCTTCCTGTTCACGGCGGGAGGAAGCGTGGAGCTGGCCCGCGATCTTCTCTCTGGCAAGGAGAGGGGTGATCTTTTCTTTTCGGCGGATCACAGCCTGCTCTCACGTTGGTTCCTGGATAATGGGAGGGCTTCGCTGGTCGAGCCCCTGGTCGCCAATTCCAAGGTCCTGGCTTTCCCCAGTGATTCGATCTACCGGGAGAGGTTTACCGAGGACGACTGGTTCCGGTTACTGCAGGAGCCGGGCGTTGCCCTGGGGCATTCGGCGCCGGACAATGATCCCGGAGGATACCGCACCATAATGGTGCTTCAGTTGGCGGAGATTTTCTACGGTGAACCTGGGCTTTTCGACCGGGTCTGGGGAAATCCCTCCCGCTTCGTCCTTCCTCCGCTGACAACTCACGCAATGGTGGACCGCTTTCATGATGAGGGGCTGATAGACTTCATGATCCGCTACAGGTCGTCGATCCAGGGGGAGCGCTACGGATTTGTCGAGCTTCCCCGGGAGATCAACCTTGGAGACCCTGCGATGGCTGAATTCTATGCCAGGGCATGTGCGGAGATAAGAGGCCGGAACGGCAAGCCTATGAAAATCCCTGGTGAGCCCATCCTTTACGGGGTGGCACTGTTAGCGGGCAGCCCATTTCCGGAGGAAGCCCGGGTTTTCCTGGATCACGCTTTTTCAGTCGAGGGGGGCCGGATCTTCAGGGAATACGGGTTTGACGTCCTGAATAGAGCGTGATGCCGGAAAAGAGCTCGATCCTCCCATTGACTTGAGTTTCCACGACTGGTAAGGTATCCTCTGCGTTTTAATTTTATACAGGCCTCCGAGCTCTTCTTCCTAAAGGCAGACTCCATGGAAGAGGAGCCGATGGGTGCAGTTGGAAACGACTGTGCCTCCCGTTTGGAAAGGGGGATATGGTGCGTTCATGGCCACTTCCAGACGGGAGTGGCCATTTTTTTGGGAGGGGTTCTTTCATGTTAAGGGGTTCCAGATCATTCAGGTTTATCACGACGTTGTCCCTGCTCCTTTGTGTCATGGTCCTTGCCGCCCCGGTCTTTGCCGATACGACCCGCACGGTCAAGGATCAGTTGGGGAGAGATGTGCGGCTCCCTGAAAAGGTCGAGAGGGTCGTATGCCTTGAACATCACGCGCTGGACATCATCCTTGAGCTTCAGGCTGGTGACAGGCTCGTGGGCATTCAGCAGAAGTGGGATCAGAGCCTTGCAGGCGCCGACAGGATCTATCCCCGCCTTAAGGATCTTCCGATGCCCGGAGATTTGCAGGCTGTCAACATGGAAGAGCTGCTCAAGCTCAACCCCGACGTGGTGATCATCACCCATTACGCTCCCCGCGAGATGTGGGAAGCTATCGAAAAGGCGGGTATTCCCGTCGTCCTGTTGTCATTCTACGTAGCGGACCTTGAACAGGCGTCCAGGCTCAATCCGGAGCTCAAGGATCCCGACAAGGCCTACACGGAAGGTATGAGAGAAGCAGTCCTTATTTTGGGCGATGTTCTGGGGAAGCAGGATCAGGCCAAAGCACTGGTTTCCTTTATGGAAGAGAAGAGGACTCTCGTCGCCAAACAGCTGACCGGCGTTTCCGACGAGACCCGCGTACGTTGCTACATGGCCAACCCGGAACTGCACACCTATGGTACGGGAAAGTACACCGGGGTCATCATGGACCGGGCCGGCGGGAGGAACGTGGCTGCCGGGATCAATGGATACCAGCAGGTGAACATGGAGCAGATACTTCTCTGGGATCCCGAAGTCATCTTCGTTCAGGCCAGATACGAAGCCGTCATCGAGGAGATCGCCCAGTCCTCATCATGGCAGAAGACGAGTGCTGCCCGAAACGGCCGGGTCTATCTGGCCCCCGAGTACGTCAAGCCCTGGGGTCACCCCTGCCCCGAGTCCTTTGCCCTGGGAGAGCTCTGGATGGCAAAAAAGCTTTACCCGGAAAAGTTCAAGGATATTGATATTGCTGTCATCGTAGACGATTTCTACAAGCGGTTCTACGGCGTGCCCTACCAGGGAAGCCATTAGGTCTTTCCCGCCTGCGATTTCCAGCCGGCCGGGGATCTTTTCCCCGGCCTTTTTACAGGGGAGAGGGTTTCAAAATGATGAAATGGATTGAAGACAGGCCGTTTTGGCGGAGATTCCTGCTGTTCGGACTTCCTCTGGTCATGTTTCTGCTGTCCTTTGTGGTGGGGCGCTATCCCATTCCGCTTTCCACGGTTTTCAGGATCATCCTGTCCAAATTTGTTTCGATAGACCATGACTGGCCTAAGACCGTCGAGGCAGTGGTGCTTCAGATACGTATGCCGCGCATTATAGGCGCGTTTCTCGTGGGATCGGGGCTTGCAGTTTCGGGAGCGTCCTTCCAGGGCATATTCCGCAATCCCCTCGTCTCTCCCTACATCCTTGGTGTGGCTTCGGGTGCGGCTTTTGGAGCCTCCCTAGGGATACTTTTTTCTTTCGGTACGGTCATGCTCCATGTTGCGGCCCTTTTGTCCGGACTCCTTGCAGTGGTGCTCACGTTCGCCGTTGGCCGTGCCCGCAGCAATGCCCCTCCTCTGGTACTGGTCCTGTCAGGTGTCGTGGTGGGTTCCTTCTTCTCGGCACTCATTTCGATCATCAAGTATGTAGCCGACCCTTTCGAAAAACTCCCGACGATCATCTTCTGGCTCATGGGTTCCCTCGCTCGAGTGACCCCCGAGATCATTGCCGTAGCGGCACCTCTCATGGGACTGAGCATGCTCGCCCTGGGCACGATGAGATGGAGGATGAACGTCCTCTCCCTGGGCGAGGAAGAGGCCCTGGCTCTGGGGATCGATACAAAAAAGGAACGGGGTCTGGTCATCTTTCTCTGTACTGTTCTTACGGCGTCTGCCGTCTGCCTTTCGGGCATCATCGGGTGGGTGGGGCTGGTCATTCCGCACCTTGCCCGGATGATGGTAGGGCCCGATTTCCGGAAGCTATTCCCGGCCTGCCTGTCCCTGGGGGCCTTCTATGTACTGGGCATCGACAACCTGGCCCGGACCCTTTCGCAGGGCGAGATCCCCCTTGGGATACTGACGGCCCTGATAGGGGCTCCGTTCTTTGCCTGGCTGCTGACTAAAACCAAGGTGGGATGGTAATGTTTCTGGAGACAAGGGAAGCCGGTTTCTCCTACGAAGAGGGCAAACCGGTTTTCGGCGGGGTCAACCTTTCCCTGGACGAAGGGGATGTGCTCTGTCTCCTCGGACCCAACGGGGCCGGCAAGTCCACCCTGCTCCAGTGTCTTGACAGGATCCTTTCCCTGGACAAAGGGGAAGTCCTGCTGGAGGGGCGGTCCCTTACTTCCATGACCAGGCGCCAGATCTCACGCGAGATCGCGTTTCTGCCCCAATTCCACCGGGCTTCTTTCCCCTTCAGGGTTATCGACATCGTTCTCATGGGACGGACTCCCCACATGGACTTTCTGGCCACTCCGGGGAAGAAGGAGATCTGCCTGGCCAGGGAAATGCTCGATTCGCTGGGGGTTCTCCATCTGGAAGAGAAGCCCTATACGAATATCAGCGGGGGAGAACGGCAGCTCGTCCTGCTGGCCTCGGCCCTGGTCCAGGAGCCGCGCCTTCTCCTGCTGGACGAGCCTACGTCCCACCTGGATTTCGGAAACCAGGCGAGATTTCTCGAGGTTGTGAACCGGTTGGCGCAACAGGGCATTTCCATCGTCATGACGACCCATTTCCCCGACCACGCACTGCTGACGGCTTCGAAAGTCGCAATCCTCAAGGCGGGAAAGGTGCTGGGGTTCGGAAGTCCTCATGAGATCCTGACGGAAGGAATGATCCGGGAAACCTACGGCATCGACGTCCGGCTTCTCGATGTGGAAGCAACAGGGATCAGAACCTGTGTCCCCATCCTTGCAGGAAAGAAGTGCCACCGAAACCGGATGAGCACAGGTCCGGGATCTGCGCAGGCAGGCGTCGCCGACAGGAACGGCGGCTAGCTCTCTATGCGGTTT
>WOYI010630474.1_pt1 | contig 10239 bp, 10 predicted proteins | sample 6423411 | NCBI WGS metagenome assembly WOYI01 (sample SAMN13441803, study PRJNA592873) | oil field metagenome | biome: oil field; feature: oil-well bore; material: oil-contaminated soil; isolation source: oil-contaminated soil from oil-well borehole | place: Germany: Wietze | collected 2016-10-18 ... | reverse complement strand
AAGCACATGCTTGCCCAAGGAACGCTCGCTGGCCACGGCATGCAAGGCGCCCTCCGGGAACTGCCGCTCCCACAGGCAGCGCAGCATGCTTTCGCCCACCAGCCCCGTAGCCCCCACCACCGCCACATCCACTGTTCTTGCCGCCCTGCTCACGCCCCTTGCCCCTCTTTACGGTCCTTCGGGACTTCATCGTGCAACACCTGCAGCACCAGGTCACCGAAGGCCATGGTACCCAGCACCGGCATCCCCTCGGCGGCAAGATCGGCCGTCCGGCCATACCGCAGGGCTTGTTCCACTGCCGTCCTCACGGCCTGGGCTGCTGCAGGCATGCCAAGGCCATGGTCCAGCAACATGGCAACCGACAACATGGCACCGATGGGATTGGCCACATCACGCCCTGCCAGATCGGGGGCCGTGCCATGCAGCGGCTCATAGATCCCCTTGCCCTGCGCATTGAGCGAGGCAGACGGCAACAACCCCAGGGAGCCCACCACGGCCCCGCCCACATCCGACAGGATGTCGCCGAACATGTTTTCGGTCAGCAGCACATCAAACTGTTGTGGCGCCAGGACCAGCTGCATGGCCGCATTATCCACATACTGGTGCTGTACTGCCACCCCAGGATGGTCATGAGCCAGCCTGTCCACCCGTTCGCGCCACAGCCTGGAGACCTCCAGCACATTGGCCTTGTCCACCGAGACCAGCTTTCCGGAACGTCGCTCGGCCAGCTGGAAGGCAACCTGCGCGATGCGGTCGATCTCTGCTGCCTCGTAACGCATGGTGTTCCAGGCGGCCACGGTCGGTTCACGCTGCATGCCCCGGGGCTCGCTGAAATAGAGCCCACCTGTGAGCTCCCGGACCACCACCAGATCCACACCCAAGGCCCGCTGGTTTTTCAGGGCTGACTGGCTCAGCAGCGGCGCCATCACCTTGATGGGCCGCAGGTTGGCAAAGCAGCACAGGCCGGCGCGCAAGGCCAGCAGGCCACGTTCTGGGCGTTGCCCGGCAGGCAGCTGATCCCAGCGTGGCCCACCGACTGCACCCAGCAGGACCGCATCGGCCTGCTGGGCGCGGTGCAGGGTATCCTGTGGCAGCGGCTCACCGCAGGCATCCAGTGCTGCCCCGCCGATCAGCGCCTCGTCCAGCTGATAGATCACCTGGTGATGCGAGAGCACCGTCTGCAGGATACGCACGGCCTGGGAGGTCACCTCGGGACCAATGCCATCGCCCGGCAGGATAAGTATGTGCTTCATGATGTCTCGGTGGCAAAAAGCCACGGCATGGCCTGGCGATGCCGGGCTTCGAAGGCAGCGATGCGCTCTGCCTTGGCCAGGGTCTCGCCGATGGCATCAAGCCCGCGCAGCAATGCCTCGCGCCGGAAGGGTTCGATGGCGAAACCGACAGGCTGCCCCGTGCCATCAGCGCGCTGGATGGTGGTGTTGCGCAGGTCCACCAGCAGCCTCGGGCTTGCCGGTGCGTCACACAAAGCCCAGGCAAAGAGTGCTTCGCAGTCCGCTTCTGCCACCATGGCAGGCAGAAGCCCGTTCTGGAAACAGTTGTTGTAGAAGATATCCCCGAACGAAGGAGCGATCACTGCCCGAAACCCGGCATCCAGCAGTGCCCAGACCGCGTGTTCCCGGGAAGAACCACAACCGAAGTTGTTGCGCGAGAGCAGGATGCTTGCCCCGGCATAGCGGGGCTCATTCATGATGAAGTCTGGATTGAGGCGGCGCTGGCCCACATCCATACCCAGGTGACCCGGATCAAGGTAGCGCCAGCTGTCGAAAAGAAAGGGCCCATAGCCGGTGCGTGCCGTGCTTTGCAGGTACTGCTTGGGGATGATGGCGTCGGTGTCCACGTTGACCCGATCCAATGGCAGCACCACGCCCTCGTGGCAAATGAACGATTCCATGCCTGCTCCTTGTGCTGTTTTCATGGCCAGTGGCGCACATCCACGAAGCGGCCGGCTATGGCCGCAGCCGCTGCCATGGCTGGACTCACCAGGTGGGTGCGCCCGCCGGCCCCCTGGCGTCCCTCGAAGTTGCGGTTCGAGGTGGCTGCACAGCGCTCCTGGGCAGCCAGACGATCCTCGTTCATGCCGAGACACATGGAGCAACCCGGCAGGCGCCACTCAAAGCCTGCATCACGAAAGAGGCGATCCAACCCCTCCTGTTCCGCCCGCAGGCGCACCTCGCCGGAACCGGGCACCACCAGGGCACGGCGCACCGTGGGCGCCACGCGCTTGCCGGCTACCATGGCAGCAGCCTGACGCAGATCCTCGAGGCGGCCATTGGTGCACGAGCCGATGAAGACCTGGTCCACCGCCACATCCGTCATGGCCTGTCCTGGATTGAGCCCCATGTAATCCAGGGCCCGCTGCATGGCCTCACGACGCTTGCTGTCCTGTTGGGCCGCAGGATCGGGGATACGCTCGTCGATGGCGATCACCTGTTCTGGCGAGGTGCCCCAGGTAACCTGCGGCGCCAGCGCGCTCACATCCCAGTGCGCCTCCCGATCGAAGTGCGCCTCGGCATCGCTGTGCAGCGTACGCCACAAGGCCACCGCCTGCTCCCAGAGCCTGCCGCGCGGCCCCATGGGGCGGTTTTCCAGATAGGCGATGGTGCTGTCGTCCACGGCGCACAGACCTACCCGGGCGCCCATTTCGATGGCCATGTTACACATGGTCATGCGGCCTTCCATGGAGAGCCGTTCCACATAGGGCCCAGCGTATTCCACAGCAGCACCGGTGCCTGCAGCCGTGCCCATACGGCCGATGATCCACAGGATCACATCCTTGGCGCTCACCGCAGGATGAGGCACACCGCCCAGCACAAGGCGCATGTTCTGCGACTTGCGCACCACCAGGCACTGGGTGGCCAGGCACTGGGCCACCTCGGAGGTGCCGATGCCAAAGGCCAGGGCGGCAAAGGCGCCATGGGTGGAGGTATGGGAGTCGCCACAGACTATGGTGATGCCCGGCAGCGTGAAGCCCTGCTCCGGTCCCACCACATGCACGATGCCCTGGCGCCGGTCGCCCATGGCAAACTCGGTGATTCCAAAGCGACTCGTGTTGCTCCGCAGGGCGGCCAGTTGTTCCTGGGCCAGGGGGTCTGTCACCTCGAGACCTGTGGTGGGCACGTTGTGGTCCTCCACGGCAAGCTGGGATGCGGCACGGCGCACGGTGCGCCCGGTATGCGCCAGCGTGGCAAAGGCCTGCGCCGAGGTGACCTCGTGCAATAACTGCCGATCGATGTACAGCAGCGTGCTGCCATCGGGCAGCTCGTCCACCATATGGCTGGCCCAGAGCTTATCGTAGAGCGTCATCCCTGCCACTGTGTTCTCCCGCTTGCCTCTAGAGCACCTGAGTCATCAGGTGCTGTGGTCATCCATCAAATCTCAATCAAATCATGAACAGGCATCCCCCAGCGGGGCGCTGGGTGTTGCTGCCTCCCCGGACCGCAATGGGTTTCCATCATGGGTTTCCATCATGGCGCATATGATCGGCGTTTTGCCCCCGATGGCGCACATAGTGGTCCATCAGCACCAGCGCCACCATGGCCTCGAGGATGGGCACTGCACGCAGCCCCACGCACGGATCATGGCGCCCCTTGGTGATCACCTCCACCTCGCAGCCGGTGTTGTCCACGGAGCGCCCCGGCAGGCGCAGGCTGGAGGTGGGCTTGAGGGCGGCGCTGACCACGATGGGTTGGCCCGTGCTGATGCCGCCCAAGATACCGCCGGCGTGGTTGCTCAGAAAACCTGCTGCGGTGATCTCGTCGCGAAAAACACTGCCTCGGGCGTTCACGCAGGCAAACCCATCGCCGATCTCAACACCCTTGACCGCATTGACGCTCATCACCGCCTGGGCCAAGACGGCATCCAGCTTGTCGAAAACAGGTTCTCCAAGCCCCGCAGGCACGCCTTCTGCCACCACATTGATGCGCGCACCGATGGAATCCCCCTCCTTGATGAGGGCTTGCATGAACTGTTCCAGCTCGGGAACCCGGCAAGGGTCGGCACAGAAAAAAGCATTGCCGTCAACGGCCTCCCAATCCACCAGGTCCAGCTCCAGGGGGCCGAGCTGTGCCAGATAACCACGTATCCGCACACCCAGCAGGCTGGCCAGATAATGCCGGGCGATGGCCCCAGCGGCCACCCGGGCGGCCGTTTCCCGGGCCGAGGCCCGGCCACCACCCCGGGGATCGCGCCGCCCATACTTGGCCTGATAGGTATAGTCGGCATGGCCGGGGCGAAAGCGATCGGCGATATGGGCATAATCCTTGGACCTGGCGTCCTCGTTGGCGATGAGCAGCGCAATGGGTGTTCCTGTGGTATACCCCTCGTAGACGCCGGAGAGAATCTGCACGCTGTCTGGCTCCTGGCGTTGCGTGGTATAGCGGGACTGGCCGGGTCGACGGCGGTCGAGGTCGCGCTGAATAACCGCTGCTGCAAGCGCCAGGCCCGGCGGGCAGCCATCCACCACACACCCCAGGGCAGGCCCATGGCTTTCCCCGAAGGTAGTCACCCGAAAGAGCATGCCAAACGAATTACCGGCCATAGTGTGCCTGCAGATCTGACGCAAAGGCCAGCAACACCCCATCCCCGCCCCGATCGAACCAGGGCCAGGTGCAGGGCAGGTCTGGAAAGCGCGTCTCCATATCCAACTGGCGGCCACCCACGTCCATCACCAGTAGCCCTTCTTCATTCAGGAATGAAGCCGCCTCCTGGATGATCCGCCCTGCCACCGCCAAGGCATCGTGTCCAGCCAGCAGACCAAGCCTTGGCTCGGCCAGATACTCCGGCGGCAATGTCGCATACTCGGCCTCGTCCAGATAGGGTGGATTGCTGAGAATCAGGTCGTAGGTGTCTGCGAGTGGTGCGAATAGATCGCCCTGGTGCAAGGTGATGCGACGCGCCAAACCATGGCGCTGGATGTTGCATGCGGCCACCTCCAGGGCTGCAGCGCTGAGATCCACCGCATCCACCATCGCCCCAGGAAAGGCGTAGGCGGCAATGATGGCCAGCGCCCCCGAGCCGGTGCCGATATCCACGATGCGGCGTACGCCAGAGGCATCCATCCAGGGCTCCAGGCGCCGTTCCAGCAACTGGCCGATGGGCGAGCGGGGGATGAGAACCCTGGGGTCCACCGTAAACGGCATGCCCATATACCAAGCCTCGCCCAGCAGGTAGGCTGCGGGCTGGCGTGACGTGGCGCGCTGGCCGATGAGGTTCAGCACCGCGGCACGCTCCCAGGATGCCAGCTGCGCATTCAGATACACGTCAGGCATCTCGAGGGTCAATCCCAGTACCTGGCAAGCCATGGCGCGGGCCTCATCCAGGGCATTGTCCGTACCATGGCCAAAGACACACCCGGCGGTCGCCAGCCGCGTTGCCCCAAGGCGAATCACATCCACAAGACGGGACGCTGCGGCAGCCTCGGGTTCCCTGGGTTCGGCATGGCGTTCAGCCATAGGCCATTCCTCGATCATCATGCAGATCCAACGGGGTACCCTGGCTTTTCTTAGCAAGGCTAGCAAGGCTCATCGATGCATTATACTCTTTGCCATGATGGTCACTGGCGCGCACAGACGGCTACATTGGCTGTGGGGGTTGATCCTGCTGGGGCTTGCGGTCTGCGGCATGCTGACCAGCCTTTGGCTGCAGGACCGCGGCGGGGTGCCCTCGCTGCAACAGGCCAAGTGGCCAGACGGCGTGCTGCCGGTGCCCACCGCAGCGCTGCCTCCCTTTCGGCTCACCGACAGCACAGGTGCTGCCTGGGACAATAGACGGCTCCTGGGACATTATACGCTGATCTTTTTCGGCTACACACGCTGCCCGGATGTCTGCCCGCAAACCCTCGGGCTGCTGGCTGCCATGAATCGCGCCCTGGAGGCGCGACACCAGCGCCACAGGCCACAGGTGTTGTTCGTCTCCATCGACCCCGAGCACGACCAGGGGGCCGAACTGGGCGACTACGTCCATTATTTCTCACCCGACTTTGTCGCCGCCACAGCCACAGAAGAGCAGCTGCACACCCTGACCAGGGCCATGGACGCCATCTTCATCAGGGAAGATGATGGGAGCTTCACCCACAGCGCCTCGGCCTTTCTCATCGACACCAAGGGCCGGCTCATCGCCCGACTGACCCCGCCCTTCGATCCCTCGGTCACAGCCGCAGCTCTGGGGCCCTGGCTCGGCAGGCTGGCGGATCGATCCTCATGAAAGGTAAAGGGGTAAAAGTAAGAATGAAGATGATGATGCCTAAAACACGCGCTCGCCTGTCATGGCCGACCAGGCGTCGCTCCCTGGCCGCCGCCTGCATGCTGTGGTTTGCCTGCCCTTCCGGCGCCTGGGCTCTGGATGTGGCGCTCAAGGCAGGCTACATTCCCGCAGCTCCTTCAGGCGCCAAGGTACTGGCCGGCTACATGACGCTGCACAACCGCGGCACCCAGCCCATATTTCTCACGGAGGCCAGCAGCGAGGCTTTCGAGCGCGTGGAGCTGCACCGCAGCATACGCCAGGGCGGCATGGTGCGCATGGCGCAACTCGGACGCATCGAGATCCCGGCCCAGGGGGCCCTCGAGTTCAAGCCGGGTGATTATCACCTGATGCTCATCGGCCCCCGCCGCCCGCTCAGCCCTGGCACGATGGTCCCGATCCTGTTGCGGTTCGACAACGGGGCAGCCCTCTCCGGCCGGCTCATGGTACAGGCCGCCCATCTCCCTGGGCAGCGCCCGGATCACCATAGCCCCCCGGGGCCACATCAGTAATACCCTGTTTCAGGCGCTGGCCTGCTCCAGCGCCAGCGCCCGTTGCGCCAGCGCATCCAACGCCACATGCCGTTTTGGGTGGTGCACCAGATGCCCATCGAGCCAGGCTGCATAGTCACGCAGTGAACCGGCCAGGGAGCGTCGGCTCGCCGCAAGCCCAGCTGTAGCGCATGACCCCCGCTCACCCAGCGCCTCGAGACAGTACGAGACACCCCCTTCTGCCGGCTCCAGGAGCAAGGTCACGGGCTCGTCCACCATGGGGACCTCTCCACCCCTGAAAGGCCAGTCAAGCAACACATCGGCAAGGGCCAGCAGGTTGGCATACAGATACTGCCCATAGGAAGCAGCAAGGTCATCTTCCTGGGCAATGTGCAGGCGTTGGCCGGAAACCGCGACCCCCAGGCGGCCCAGAAAGGGATCCTGATATGACCAGGCACGACCTGGAGCCTGCTGCTGAGCCTCCTTTATGGGCTCTCGAGGCTCCAGGACAAAGGCAATCTCAGCGACAGTCGCCACCGATGACCCGCTGCTCCTTGTCGGAATAGGTGCATACTGAAGGTCCGGCCGTGGGATAGGCGGTAATGATCGTGCCATCGTCGCTATCCACCACCGCCAATACATTGGTGATACCGTAGGCACCAGGGTTGTAGTTGACGACAAAACGCCCACCCTGGGATTGCTTAGCCCCTTTGACCACAGCGGTACGGATCAGGGAAATCACCTCATCTTCCTGCATGAGCGCCGGCGTGCTTATGCCAGGGCGCACCTCATAGCCCACGGGGAAAAACGAGGTGATGCCGCCTGGGTTGGTTTTTTTCCCTGTGATATGGCGCACACGGATATGCTGATAGCCGTAGCTGGTATTGCCATCATACAAGATCGCGGTGATGGTTTGCCCCGCAGGGGTGCGCACCTCCACCTGGAAATGCACCATGCCCTGCGCCAGGGCCAGGCCGCCCAGCAAAAGCCCAAACCCCACCCACCACAACCTATACGTCAACTGCTTCATGTGGCAATCCTCCTTAATCCTGGCCATGCTTGAAAATCAAACGATACCAATAGCCCAGCTGCTTCCAAAACCGAGTTCTTTTGAATTATCATATACTATCATTGCAAAAATATGAATCAGCCATCTTTATTTTGAAGCACAAATCTCGAAGAGGACGCGACAACATGCGCAACCGTTTCCTTGCCTGGGCTTGGTTGGCCCTGCTCCTGTCCGGCACCGCTTGGGCCCAGATCCCGCCTGTGGGCTGGCAGGAAATCGACACCACGCCACCCATGACGCTGCTGCCACAGCTGGAACACCATGTCTATGAGCGCACCATGGGCTTGGCTGCCCATGAGCGCATCCGGCTGCACCAACTGGCATTGAAAGACAAAAAACCGCTGGGTACCGTATTTGTGGTGCCTGGCATGTGGTCCAGCGCCTCGGCCCTGATGGGGGAAGACTACCATCTGGCCTTGCTGCAGAGCCTGGACCAGCACCAGGGTGACGGACGCAAGGCCTTTTACGACAGCCTGCGCACCGAGTTGCCCTCCCTGCCCCAGCGTTCGGCGGTGTTCTCGCTGGCTCTGGCCGGCTATGCCGTCTACAGCATCGACTTTCGCACCCATTTTGTCGAACCCAACCTACCCCCCAGCAGCCTCTCCTTCATGGGTACCTGGGGTTTCGGCATGTTCCTCACCGACCTGCAGGAAGCCGTGAACGCCACCAAGGCCATCGCCAACCAGCCCAAGATCACCATGCTTGGTGAAGGGTTTGGTGGCCTGCTTGCCCTGAATTATGCTGCCCAGCGCTGGAACAGCGATCTGGACGGGTTGATCCAGCTGGATGGTGGCAACGGGGGCCGGCCCACCCTGCGCATTCCCATCGAGGTGTGGCGCCTCATCCAGAGCCCGCTGGTGGCAACCCTGCCGGACCTGGACTTCGCGTTGGCCGATGGCACCCTCACACCAGCCATTATCGGGCAGTTGATCGACCTCATTGGCAGAGGGGCCCTGCAGCAGGCCGGACTGTATGCCCTGGACGCCTCAGGCCAGTATGCCGACCTCGACCCTGGTTTACTGGATGCCGCCAGCGCCTTTCTGACCACCCTGGGCATTCCCATGGGACTCAACATCACCCCGCATTTCGCCCAGGTGCTGGCCGCGCACAACAAAGACCCCCTGGCCGCTCCGGTGGATCCAGTCACCTTACAAGCCCTGCATCCATTTGACCCCACCACCAATCAGCCCTATCCCAGCTACCTGGAGTGGGCGTCCCAGTCCGTCTCCCAGCAGGGGCTCCAGGGACTGCGCACCAATGACAGTGCCAACACATCCCTGGGACTGGCCGCAACGGCAGCCACGGCCGAGCGCTACTGGCCATTGGAGCTGGCCCTTGAAAGCGCTCCTATGTACCGATATGAGCTGACGGCAGCCAATCAGCCGCTTGATCTCTTGGATATCCATGTGGATCCCTTGCGCCTGCCCCTGGCGCTGGTTGTGGCACTGGAGCGCTTCGTGGGCTCGCTGTACAGTCCAAAAATCCAGACCACCCTGCCGCCTGCACTGCGCCAGCTGTTGCACACCCAACCCCCGCGCAAGGCCCTGGCGCTGTACCTGTTGCAGACCAGGGAAAAACCAGTGGCCCTGCAGGCCAAACCGCCTGCTCAGTTGCAGCAATACACCAGCATCAACCTGCCCTTGCTGAGCTTCCAGAGCCGCTGGGGCATGCTGGCCTGGGGACCATATGATCCTGGCCTTGCCGGCAATGATGCCACCAACGGTGGCGCCTTTCCCAACCTGGGTCATCTGGATCTATTGGGCGGCGTTGGTGCCGAAGCGCAGATCAATCAGCCCATGATCGATTGGCTGAACCGCCACTGAGCTTCACAACACCGCCCGGAAGGAGCCTTCCTCTCCCGGACGGTGTTCATTCGCGCGAAATCTGATTGTTATTCTCTATAATGCTGGAGGAACAAATGAATGAGTCGGAGGACTGACTTTTGACTACTAAAGACATGACAACGCAAAACAAGATATTACATAATAATGAGAAAGAATATGCAGATTCAGAAAAAGTTAATGGTAGTAACAATCAGGATAATAAATTAAAGAACTCATTAAATAACTTAACGGGCAAAGAGTGGCTGAAATTTACTAAGACTTGGTTTATTTACGATGGACCAGCCAGAAATAGTGATGAGATTTTACATCCTGCGAAGTATCCTGAAGGAATGATTGAGGAATTTATAAAATTCTTTACAAAAGAAGGAGACACGGTTTTTGATCCTTTTTTGGGAACTGGTTCTACATTAGTAGCGGCCAATAGCTGTGGTAGGAATGGGGTCGGAATTGAATTAATGGAAAAATATGTCAATATAGCAAGAAAAAGGGTTGAACAACAGTCATTGCCTTATAATACTAAACAGAATGTTATTGTTGGTAATTCATTAAATATGGACGAGATATGGCAAAAGAATGA